>Ga0187883_10000477_pt1 | contig 24975 bp, 31 predicted proteins | sample June2016WEW_20_1_2_FD_132966 | JGI IMG/M metagenome (GOLD analysis project Ga0187883, IMG submission 132966) | Peatland microbial communities from SPRUCE experiment site at the Marcell Experimental Forest, Minnesota, USA - June2016WEW_20_10 | ecosystem: Environmental > Terrestrial > Soil >...
GTCATACTCACTGGTGACTAGAAATGTTTCGGTAATTCGGGAATTTCCTCGCAGGTCGCTGGAAACCGCATAAACACTGGATAAAATGGTGAGCGCGGGAGGAATCGAACCTCCAACCTACTGTTGAAACGCCAACAACCAGAAATCAATGGTTTCAGCGACTTCCGGGCGTTTCGAGTAGGCAGATTGAGGCAATTTTAGGCACGGTTGGAACCAAATTTGGAACCAAATTTCGCAGGATGAAGGTTCACAAGCGGACGACGCTTCGCGCCGAATCGACTCCCTCCAGTGCCTCACGTTATAGCCCAGCCCGCCCCCTATCCTCCCACGCTCGACCACTCCCCAACCTTCGTCACGCGCACACTCCCGTCCGGCTGTCCACGCACTGAGACCCTGTCCAGCCGCGCAGCGGCGTACAAGCCGGAGCAGAATCGGTTACGGCTCCTCTCGTCCGTGCCGATGCCTCTAACGTCGAGGTGCTCACCGACTCTAAGGCGGTGAACGCGGTCGGCGTCCTAGCGGGAAAAAGCTAATAGCCGAGATTTCGCACGAGCCAGAGACCCATATCAATGAGCCGAATCGGCGTTTCTTGGAATCCCGTGAGATGCGCTGTATGTCGGTCAGCTAACGCCCAAGCGTGAGGGATGTACCGACCCAAAATTCCGGCATCTTGGTTTGCCGCCGTATACCATGAGCCGACTGCCTTCAGCACCATCTGATCGAAGATTGGCACGACCTCTGGATACAGGACATGCAGCAGCGTCGTTCGCAAAGGTAAGGAGGTGCTTGTTTTCGTGCCGGGAAGTTGATACCGACCGATCAGTTCGACCAGCGCGAGAATGTCATGAACATCGCGTGGCAGAGAAGGCGGTATTGCTGCAAGAAGACTGTCGAGAGAAGTTAGTGCGAACGACCGCATCCATCCATCTATGTTGGAGACTGCGGCTGGTTGAGAGTAGAGCTTCCAGTACAGCAACGCTTCGTACCACTCCGTACCCGGTCGAGCGCGACGTCTTTGGCTGGCACTGGCTACGAGCGTGTAGTAAAGAGCGCGATCACTCAACGTACCTGCATATAGCCCTTTGAGGTGGGATGAACGTGAACTAAAGCCACGGCATGCTGCATCGTACCGGGCGCACACTTTGTTCCAATCGAACCCCGATAGGGGATCGCTCATACGAGGCTGCGAGAATGGGGCATTCACAACAGCCCGCTGAGTGCCTACCCCTCGTGCTCCTGTCGGAGTGTAAACGGACGAAATACCGTTCCAACCGCTGGCACCCATGTCTACGATGCCGTCTCGGTTCACGGCAAATCCGCCGAGCTTCGTGCACTCGTTGCACGTGCAGCCCGCTTTCTTGGTCGGCGTGTTGAAACAGTCCGCCGCGTTTATGCTCGACGGATTAACCGCAGGAAACGTGTTGAGGAATTCAGCTTTAAGTTGCGCTGGCGTAAATCGCTCACCGCGATGCTTTTCGAGAATTCTGTGTCGCTTTTGAAAGATATTCATTGAGTCGATTCTTTTTGGCGCGAATCTTCCCATCGCGAGCCGGAATTCCTTCCTACGCCGTTTTCTTCTGGGCAGCCTTGACCTTCGCCCATCTCGCTCTTTGTGCTGCGGCAATTTTCCTTCGAGCGGCGGCTGACATCGTCCTCTTTTTCGGCATGCTGACTACGTTCTGTCTCTGTCCGGCATTCCCGCGCACCTTTGCCCATCGTGCTCTCTGGGCAGCCGCGATCCTCGCCCTTGCTGCTGCCGACAAGTGCCTGCGGTTCCTCGTCCTTTTCCCGTATGAACCGCCGTTGAGCGCGGCGAGCGCCGCGTCAAGACGCTCGACCGTTCTTGCCGCCTGATCCCGCTCTCTCCGTAATTGCTGGACAATACCAGCCAAGTTAGCCATGAGTTCCCCCTCGCCGGGGATTGTATCAAGGTGCCATCAGGAAGCCGATTCTAAGGCGATTTGGCTGCCCGAACGGGGTTCCGGTCGGCTCGGAGCGTTTCAGAGGTGCAGCAGCCTTTGTGACCAGCCCAGAGGGGTCGTGGAGAACCGTGATGGGTGTACGTTACGATTCACCAATCCCAACCTCGACGATTTTCGCACTGATGTGCAACCTGAAAGCCCAGATCGCGCATGACTGCTCTTCAGGATTGTGAGGCGCGGCGCACTCGCTTCCAGAGCCTAGAAGGACTCACCGTGATTCTTGAACTGAACTTGTGTTTGCCAGTTGTGCGGTCGTATCCGATATAAATCAGTCTGCGCCACGGGGCATTTTGATGAAAGGGACGACACAGCACATTGTAGATATTTCCCTTCGTAAGCTTCGCCACGTTTACGGCACTCCTATACTTTACTTCTTTGGCGACGGCTTAGAAGGTGCTGGTTGAGTTGGCGGATTTTGCGGTATCTTGTGTTCGGGTATAGGCGTCATTCCGGGTGGTTTCGCTCCACCGCCAACACCGCATTCGACGGGAGTCATTGAAACGGGTTTCATGCCATCAGTTGTTCTCATCGCGCTTACTCCATTTCGAATATCATTCCTTGGGCGATTGAGCAGGCTGTGAGGGCGTATTACTCGAAGCGGGTTGCGCAGGTGCCTGCGTCGGCGCTGGCGTCATCGGGACTGGTTGCAATCCTCTGTGCTCTCCAGTGACCACGGGTGTCATGGCAACGGGCCTTACTCCTTCGTTCAAGGGCGTCATTGCGGCCGGTTTTAGCCCCTTCCCCAACTCGCCTGTTACCGTCTTCTGAATAATTTCATCTTTGCTCACTCGTTTTGCCTCCCGGATGTTTGCGCCAACAAACATCATTGTAAATGTCAGACCGAGAATGAAAAAGCTTATTGCAAAATAAGCGCACCAATCGACCGCCTTCGTCCAGAAACTTTCGAGATGCTTGTTGAACGCCTCAGTTTTGCCTTCCAAGTAGAAGGCGTCAACGCATGGGCCCATTTTCTCCAATGCCCTGATGCTGATCCGGAAGGAAATCAATGTGACTAAGATGCAAAGCACGAACGCAATCCACGAACTGATCAGCGAAGGAATCCAGATTGCCTTCCCGATTGGAACGACATCTTTGATGAACGCTAGCGAGAGGGCGAGTGCTCCGCTTGAAAATGTGAGCATGTACTTGTCGAAGTTCTCAGTGCCAGACTTGGTATCCTCCCAAATCTTCCTCCGGTACTCATCGTGCAGTTTCTCGGCTCTGGATGGCTCGGTCACGATGGTCTTATTTCGACATCCGCTTTCCTGAGCTGTATCTTGGACGCTTCTCCGCTACGTCTAGCGGCTTGGGGTCTATTTCACCACGGAGCGGGGGAACCTTTGTTTCGAGAAATTCTTTCGCGCCTTCGAGCATCTTTCTGCTAACCAAATAACGGACACGTTCTTTGGTGGGATAGGCGTGCAGAATGTAAGTGCCATCGGGTTGCGCGTCCGCGAAGGAAGCACCGCAGCGTTTCATCAGAAGCGCCAACGGTCCATCGGCGGTGTCAAGCTGAATCACACCTCAGGTTAGCACGATTTCATGGCGAAGAAAAGGAGAACAATGTATGATCGTTGCCGTCATGGACGAAGGCAGAAAGCGAGTGATCGGAATCATGGCCTCGATTCTGGCAAGCCTTCACATGCGAACTGCTGACGATCTGTTTGGAGGTCCGCAAGGAAGCCCACGCACGGACAAGCTCATCGCTGCGAGCATTCAGTGGGCTGAGAAGATCATGGAGAAGATTGACGCCAGATTTTCGGAGAGGCAGAACACACCATGAAGACCATCTCAAACTTTCTGAACAACGAAGCGTGGCGATCCGTAATTCTTGTCGTCATCGGTTTCTTGCTTGCACAGCTAAAGGACTTCTTCGCCCAGCGGAAAGAACGGAAGGAAGCGGTCTCGGTTCTCCTCTCAGACCTCCTCGAAGTGCGGCATCAGTTCGTTGGCGTAGAACTCCTGATCGATGAACTCGCCAGTCTTGGAAATCTCCCCGAGCATGTCAAATCCCAGCTTCGTGTGGTACTCGATTCTCTCTTCCCAAACTGGCAGGAGCTACATGACAGGTACGACAAGAGTGTGACGGCGGTCGCTCGGCTCGATCCGCTACTTGCGTTCCAACTCCGATCAAAGGATTTCGTCCGGCCCGTAATGCGAACCCTCCACTCCCTGATGGGACAGGATTCGCAGGCTGCGGCGATACTGGCTCCAGCCATCAAGAACAATTTCGTGAACAAGGTGGAAGGTGCGTTAAACGAGTCGATCCTGAAACTCGCCAGACGAGAAAGCCTCTGGTGTTGGTACAAGACACGTCGCACCCTTCGAGACAGCAAGAAACTCCCAGATGATGCGAGAGAGGTATGGGAATCGATCAAAGCCATCGCTCAGGCTCAGATCAAAACGACATCCGTACCTAGTGTGGGTGCGCCAAACAGTGGTGTTGCGAACGTGCCGCAAATACCCCAAGGGCAGAAGTAGAACGCCGTCGCTGAGCACAGGTCGTCGTCCTCCAAAGGTAAGTCTTCGATTAAAATTCAAAAGAGCCCAACTACTTCATGTCTAATTCCGCCTTCGTGATTCCGCTGCGGACACACCGGGCACAGGGAGTGTAGGATTCCCAGAATGGAAGCAATGCCACTCAGAGATATGTTGTTTTGGTTCTTCCTCACGATCTTCGGAACGGGGACATTCGTGATCTTCGAGAAACACATCGTCTGGGGAACTGCATTGATAGGAGTAGGACTGGCTGGAATGGTCGGTTGTGCGTGGCCGTATATTAGATCGCAGCTAGTAGTTGCTCACTATCTAAATTCGAGACCGCTCCTGATAACAGTGTTTCTTATTCTTTCCTTGAGCTTTTTGCTGGCGATGGCAACGCCAGATTTGCATCAACGCTTGCAGGGTTGGCTAGGGTTTGCAGCGGTGGGTTTAGTTGGGGCGGTCGTAGCGTGCGGATATTGGTGGCTTACGGGCAGGATGCTCTCTCCCGCTCCGGTGGCTGCCACTTCAGGTTTTTCGGATTATTCAGCCGATTCATCTGTTTCTTCGGATGATGATTCGCAATACCAACTCCTTAATCTCTCGCCACAACAGAAAGCAGAATTGGACAAGTTGAAAGCTCCCTTGTTCCGCTACAAGGCGACGGTGCTTGATGCGCCTCTGTATTACAAATACAACGTCGCTAAAGATGAATATCGAACCATGGTGGAGAACGTGGAGAAGCAACATGGATGTTTGATTGATGTGGACAAGCTCGAATGCCTGCCGAAACCGCCTTCAACAATCACTGAGAACAAAGTGGACATCGACATTTCAGTAAAAATGGTTGCAGAAGAGATTTCAAAAACCTTCTTTTGGGTGATTCGGAATAAATCCTCTAAAGTTAGAGTGCCGATCGCCCTGTTCGTTTCGCTCACGAATCGTCAAGCGACTCCTTTGAAAATTGATTTACTGTATCTGGATGCGAAGTCTGTCGATGGTTGGGTCGATATTAGAATGGTGGATTCTTTCTTTCCTAATAATTTAGTGTCGATGAGCGAAAAGCCGCTCGTATTGCAGGCGACAAATGCTTCTACGTCGATGAAAGGCGAATACCTCCTGCCAAGTCTTTATGATCGGGTCATTCAGCCGGGGGATAAGGCAGAAGGTTGGGTTATTTCGGAGTTTCCAAAAGGCTTCAAGTATGGAAGCTCAATCGGTGATATGCGTATCTCTCTGCTTGCTGGCAATCACTGGATAGCTTCCAAGACGTTCCCTGCAAACCCACGTGTATTCAAAGATCATCCTCTCGGCGACTGGTATTTCACACCCTTGGATACCCTAATCACTGAGGAATGGTAGTCATGGAAAGAAAACCGTCTGGGTTCCAGAAAACGGGTGGGCGGGTCGAGTAAATTATTGCCTTACTCCACGGCGGCGGTCATTTGAAAATGTCCGAGCCCTCTGCCCCTTGGTCCAGCCATTCACTTTTTCGAGCCGCAGTTTATTTTGTAGTTTTCCGCCCGACGCCAGAATGGTAAACTTCCCACATAGAGGGGTTTTTATGGCCACTTACAAACCGGGTGAGAAGGCTCCTGATTCTGGTGAACTCATCGAAGTTGGCCCGCGTGGGGGCAAGGTCGAAGACGGTCGCCGCACGGTGATTGAACGAGGCGAAAAGATTCCACCGACTTCGGAGCCGGGCAACGAGTTCAAGTACAAGCGTGGCTCAAAGACCACTCACAACAAATAAAAACGTCGCCAGCGGAGCGGTCATGAGATTCGGAACCCGGCGATAAAGGCGAGCACACAGACCCGCAAGGGGTATCATGCCTTGGAAGCATGTTCGAGGCGAAGCAGGTTGGTACTGGGGGGCGTTTACACCAACGGGTCGAGTGCACCGTCTGCCACAAGGAATTGCCAGCCACAGAGGGCAGGCTCTTGCAAGATTCTCGATGACCAGCTTTTGGCGAAGCAGCGATTAAGGAGTGTTTAGGGATATGGCAGACCGAGTGTTCACTTCTTTCGACTACGACCACGATGCATTCCTGCGCACGGCGCTAGTTGGACAATCTAAGCATGACGACACGCCCTTCGAGATTTGCGATTGGTCGGTGAAGGAACCGTTCACTGGCGATTGGAAAAAGAAGGTCATGGAACGCATCAAGAAATGCCAACAGATGATTGTGATCTGTGGTGAACACACCCATACCGCTACAGGGGTCAGCCACGAGCTTGAGATCGCTCAAGAAGAAGAAATGCCGTACTTCCTTCTTAAGGGGTACGCCGATAAAACCTGCTACAAACCCACAGCGGCGAAAGCCAGCGACAAAATATATAAATGGACTTGGGAGAATCTGAAAACTCTCATTGGGGGCGGTCGCTGAGTGTGCCCAGCAGATTGCAAAGCCGAACACCTGAGGAGTACGGCGAGAAGTACCAAGATCATTTGCTGGAGCAGTACAAGCTATACGTTGAGACGTCGCAGCATGTAAGCGACAAACGCCAGAATTCCAACAACTACCTCCTTACCCTGAATTCCAGTCTGGTGACGTTGTTCGTTGTCTTCCTGTCCACGTTTGGCCATCATCGCTGGAACGCTCTCATCCCTGCTATCGGGCTCATTGTATGTTTCATCTGGTACTCGCTCGTGGACTCCTACAAAGACTTGAACACTGCGAAGTTTGCGGTCATCCACGAGCTTGAGAACCAGCTTCCGGTGGCGCTGTTCCGCCATGAATGGTCCGTGTGTGGGCACAATAGGGAAGAGAAAGATAAACCCATTGAGGATATGTACGTTCCGCTCACCCATCTGGAACGATGGATTCCTGTTGCGTTTACGGTAATCTATGTGGTGTTGGGTGCGTATGCGTTGCTTGCTCCGGTGGACAAGAAGGAATCGCCGCCTGCACGGAATACACCAGCGGAAGTGCGGCAAGTACGTTGATTGATTACAAGGGTCGCGAGGTTCGCCATGAAGCAGATGGTGTGGGTTTTTTCCAGCGACTCGGCACCGCCCCAACTAGCTAGAAATGTCCGTTATTTGTGTGGCGGCTCCATCTTGACACGCCCCCCTTGCGGCGCTACCGTCTGTTAGATGGCCGCTCCGCTTCGAGCTTGCAGCAAACCCCGACCTGCAATTCTCAGCAGCCGACCAACTTCAATTCAGAATCGGAGAGGTCGGACCGTCTATGTTTCGTCGTAAGCGGGTAGATACTCGCGTGGTTGCTCTGCGCAAACTGTACGGCGATGATTTTGCGAAGGAGTTTCGCTCTGACGCAACTCTTCGCACCGTTCTTGACAGAACGGGCGTCAACTCGCTCAGCGAGTTTCTGCGCCGAAAGAGAGGAAAAGTGGCAAAGAACAAATCTGTGTTCATAGCGTTCGCGATAGAAGACAAATTTGCGCGGGACAATTTGGTTTACCAAGCCAAATATCAAGAGAATGCTCCTTTTGATTTCACAGATATGTCAGTACAAGAACCTTGGGATTCGCAGTGGAAGACCAAATGTCGAAGCAAGATTAAAGGATGCGACGGGGTGATCGCATTCATCAGCAAGAACACTCCAAAAGCTGAAGGTGCATGTTGGGAAATCAAATGCGCCAAGGAAGAAGGTCTCCCGATCAAGGGCTTTTGGGTGTACAAAGATGATCCACGCGGAAAGCCGGACGAACTTGGAAGTACATCAGTCGCCTATTGGACGTGGGAGAACATTAAGAATTTCATCGATTCTCTCTAAGGGCAGTGGGGTGTTCTTATGCGAAGGGCTCTTATTGTTGGTATCAATGACTACCCCGGTGCTCAACTTCGCGGGTGTGTTAATGATGCAAACGCAATGGCCAGCGTTTTGGAGACACATGGTGACGGCGGCCCTAATTTTTCCACGAGGCTTTTGACCTCACCGAGCGATGCTGTGACCAGAGCGGACCTTCGTGGAGCGATAGAACGGCTCTTCGAGGGGGATTGTGATATTTGTCTTTTCTATTTTTCTGGCCATGGTCTCATCAAGAGTACGGGCGGTTACGTCGTTACGACCGATGTTAAGAAATACGACGAAGGCGTCTCGATGGACGACATCCTCGCGCTCGCGAACCAGTCGAAAGCCAAAGAGAAGGTGATTCTCTTGGACTGTTGCCATTCAGGCGCTTTGGGAACTCCAACGATCACCGGAGGTCACGTCGCGCAATTAGGTGAGGGCCTTTCAGTTCTTACTGCGAGCCGTGATTCCGAATCGGCTCTTGAGATCAATGGAAAGGGTATTTTCACTTCGTTGGTCGTTGACGCCTTACAAGGTGGCGCAGCGGATGTGCGCGGATTCATCACACCGGGAAGCGTATATGCTTATGTTGACCAAGCCCTCGGTCCATGGGATCAGCGTCCTATTTTCAAGACGAACGTGACCCGCTTCACCTCACTTCGCTCAATAGCGCCCCCCGTACCTTTTGATACCCTGCGAAAAATCTGCACATATTTTCCATCTCCACAGCATGAATACAAGCTCGATCCATCGTACGAATTTACGGATAAATCAGCGAATCCCGTGAACGTTGCAACGATGAAGGACCTCCAGAAATTCGAAGGTGTCGGTTTGGTGATTCCTGTTGGCGAAGAACACATGTATTTCGCCGCCATGAACTCGAAATCGTGTCGGTTGACAGCCTTGGGCTTTCAGTACTGGAGACTGGCAAAGGAAAAGAAGCTATAGCTGAGGTTCGGCTACTCACACTGAATGCGGGAAATTCGGAATATTTTCGTCAGCAAACCGAATGCATTGAGTCCGCCCCAGAAATCTTTTTGTGCCGAACTGACCAAACATCTAAGAAATCGCGGCTTGCAGCCGAGAACCCTCGGGGAAACGGATTTTCCAAACAGCACTCCGATCCAAGCAGTGAAGGATGTTCTTGGCATCTGCCAAGGTGCGCTAATTTTGGGATTCAAGCAGATTCACATCGTGAAGGGCTACTCAAAAGTTGGCACCGACAAGGAACGCAAAATAGCGGATGAATTTCTGCCGACAGCGTGGAATCAACTGGAGTCGGGAATGGCGTACATGCAAGACCTACCTTTAATGATTATAAGAGAACAGGGCGTGAGTGGCGGCGTATTTGACGTTGGGATTACCGATCGATATGTGCATCAGGCAGAACTCACAGCAGAGTGGCTGAACAGTGAACGATTCTTACAGCCTTTCAATGACTGGTTCAGTGATGTAATAGATAAACCTCCGGCCCGGACTGTTGCAGCGTTAGGATTCACCGACCCGTCGCGCTGATAAATACTCGATGGTGCGGATGATATGGCTCTCGTCTGTACTTCCTAGCATGATTTCGACTTCATACCGAGTACTCAATTCGCATCTTGGGACAGAGGATCGAGACGACGCCCCGAGGCAGATTCCGCTCCTTTATCCATCAACGAGATTTCGCCCAGACCTTAAGGATGGAAGGGTCTTCGGCGATTCGCTCCTGCACCCATTTCTCTCCGTATTCGGGATGTCCCGCTAGCAGAAGTTTCTCGGGCTTGATAAAGTTTAGAGACACAGTTGCAACCTCGTGCTCGGGCCACCAGACAAATCTAGATGACAGAGTTGCTTGATGCGCGGGACAATCACGCACGACCGGGATTTCGCCGTAGGTTCTCAGACCGGGCGTTTTATCTCCAGATAGCGGCAAAATGCGTTGGCAAGCTCGATCTGGCGCGGCGTCCGGGCCGCCCGTCATTCGGGAATCCGGCTATCAACGCCCCGGCGCATGCCAAGACCCCGCTAGTGATGGTTATAATGGCCTGCTCTTCGCCGGACTATCTGTGAAGCCTTCTGAAAGCAACTCTGAGTGGCTAACACGCAAGCGTCTGATCGACCCGAAGCTGAAGGCAGCGGGCTGGAAGGTCGTCCCATTCGTGCCGGGGATGTCTTTGAACCCGCATGAGCCGTGGGCTATTGAGGAGTTCGAGACCGAGCACGGACCCGCTGACTATGCCCTCTGCGTGGGTGGACGCATTCTAGGAATTGTCGAAGCTAAGAAGCTGACGCTTGGGCCGCAGAGCGTCCTAACGCAGGCCGAACGATATTCCAAGGGCGCTACCACCAGCCCACTCAACTTTCGAGGGTATCGAGTTCCGTTCTTGTATTCGACCAATGGCGAGGTCATTTGGCATCACGACATCCGAAACAATCTGGCCCGCTCACATACAATCGCGCAGTTTCACACTCCAGATGCACTAACCGAGCAGTTTGCCAAAGACTTCGATACATCCTGTCAGGCGCTTCTCCAAACACCTAACGATCATCCACGGCTTCGCGAATATCAGCGGGAGGCAAACGCCGCTGTCGAGAAGGCAATCGCTAACCGTAAGCATCAGATGCTCGTGGCGATGGCGACCGGAACAGGTAAGACGTTCACGATGGTCAATCAGGTTTATCGGCTGATGAAGTCCGGGGTCTCTCAGCGGATTCTCTTCTTGGTTGATCGTCGCGTACTGGCTGCACAGGCGGTGCTGGCATTTGCTTCTTTTGATCCTGAACCGGGATTGAAATTCGACAAGATTTACGAAGTCTATAGTCAGCGGTTCCAGCGAGGGGATTTCGACGAGGACGAGAAGTTCGACCCGAGGGTTCTGCCTAGCTCCTATCTGACTGATCCTCAACCGGGGCACGCCTTCGTCTACGTCAGCACCATCCAGCGCATGACGATCAACCTTTTCGGTCGGGACGCGATCATGGCCTCCGGCGATGAAGAAGTCGATGACGACGCTAGCCAGCTAAATATTCCAATCCATGCGTTCGATCTAATCATCGCCGATGAGTGCCACAGAGGATATTCAACTCAAGAAAGCGCAATCTGGAGGAAAACTCTGGATCATTTTGACGGCGTCAAGGTCGGCCTGACGGCAACACCTGCTGCCCACACGATGGCCTACTTCAAGGACATCGTCTATCGGTACGAGTACGAGCGTGCGGTGCGGGAAGGATTCCTCGTTGATTACGACGTGGTTGCGGTCAATTCCAACGTTCGCATGAACGGCATCTTCCTGAACGAGGGAGAGCAGGTTGAGGTCGTCAATCCTGTCTCGGGTGCCAAGCAACTCGACTTGCTGGAGGACGAGCGCCAGTTCGACAGCGCCAAGATCGAGCATGACATCACGTCGCCCGACTCCAATCGCAAGATTCTCGCAGAGGTCCGGAAGTGGACGCTGGAGCACGAGCAGCGATATGGTCGCTTGCCGAAAACCCTCATTTTTGCTAGCAACGATCTTCAGCATACGTCGCACGCCGACCAGTTGGTTGACCTCGCTCGTGACATCTTCGGCCAAGGCGACTCGTTCGCTCAGAAAATCACGGGCAAGGTGGATCGCCCGCTCCAGCATATCCGCGAGTTCCGCAATCGCCCAGCACCGACGATCGTCGTGACGGTTGATCTGCTGACGACTGGTGTGGATATTCCTGATCTAGAAGGTATCGTCTTTCTGCGCCCTGTGAAGTCCCGCATCCTGTTCGAGCAAATGCTTGGTCGCGGCACCCGCAAGGGGGAACGCTTCCCAGACAAGTCGCACTTCGTCGTGTTCGACTGTTTCGACGGAACCCTGCTGGAGTACTTCAAGAGTGCAACTGCGATCACCGCTGAGCCGCCGGAGCGCGAGCCGTGCACGATTGTCGAGATTATCGAAGACATCTGGAGTAACCGGGATCGGGATTACAACATCCGCAGGCTGGTCAAACGTCTCCAACGCATCGAGAAGGAGATGTCGGGCGAGGCGCGGGGCATGTTTGCTGCTCACATTCCGGGTGGTGACGTGGGAAAATACGCCAGCGATCTCCCACGAAGGTTGAGCCATGCCTTCGGGGATACGATGACGCTGCTGCGGGACAAAGAATTCCAAGACCTGTTGATGAATTATCCCCGCAAGGAGCGCAGGTTCATCGTTGCCTACGAGACACAGGATACGGTTACTTCTTCATGGCTCGTGCGCGGGATTGATGGCAAGGAATACAAGCCCAACGACTACCTTACCGCGTTCGCTCAGTTCATCCGTGAGAACCCTCAGCAGATTGAGGCAATCCGAATCCTCTTGCAGCGCCCGAAGGACTGGAGCACGAAGGCATTGAGCGACTTGCGGCAAAAGCTGGCGGCAACACCCCAGCGGTTCAACAAGGAGAACCTTCAAAGAGCGCACCAATTGCACTACCAAAAGGCGCTCGTGGACATCATTTCGATGGTCAAGCACGCTGCCAACGAACAACAGCCCTTGTACACTGCTGAAGAGCGAGTGAAGCTCGCTATGGCGAAGATCACCTCTGGTAAGAACTTCACGCCAGAACAGGTGCAGTGGCTTGAGCGGATCGAAGGACACTTGACCGAAAACCTGACCATCGACTCCGACGACTTCGACGCCTTGCCCGTCTTTAATCGGGTGGGCGGCTGGGGTCGCGCCAACAAGGTCTTCGCAGGGCAGCTTCCGCAACTGATCAGCCAATTCAATGAGGCAGTCGCGCTATGACGGATGTAGTCCAGCAACTCTGGGGTTTCTGTCACACACTTCGCCACGATGGGATCGACTACGGCGATTACATCGAGCAGCTAACCTATCTGCTGTTCTTGAAGATGGCGGATGAGCGTAGCATCGAATTGCCGAAGGGTTGCGATTGGACGAGCCTCGTCAGTAAGTCCGGGACTGCTTTGCAGGATCACTACGTCGATCTCCTGCGAAAACTCGGTCAGCAAAGAGGGTTGCTCGGCGACATCTTCGCGAGCGCCCAATCGAGGTTCAACAACCCGGTCAATCTGAAGAAACTACTCGGGCTTATCGACGACATCGAATGGACGGCGCTCGACACGGACATCAAGGCTGCCGCCTTCGAGGGGCTGCTTGAGAAAGCCGCAAGCGAGGGGAAGAAAGGTGCCGGGCAATACTTTACGCCGCGCATCCTGATCCAAGCTCTGGTTCGTTGCATGAAGCCCGATCCGCGTGCTCACAAAGAGTTCACCATGTGCGATCCCGCGTGTGGCACAGGTGGCTTTCTCGTTTCGTCCTACGAGTGGCTGATTGAGGAAACCAAGGGCGGCGCACTGCCCCGCGATCTGGCGAAACGATTGAGGTCCGATACCTATTTTGGGCAGGAGCTTGTCCAGCGACCACGTCGGCTGACGCTGATGAATCTTTACCTGCACGGACTGGAGCCGCACATCGCCTTGGGGGACTCGATTTACGAGATACCGAGCGGTCAACGCTTTGATGTGGTGATGACCAATCCTCCGTTCGGCACTAAGGGTGCGAATCAAGCACCCACCAGAGACGACTTCACGATTTCCACAAGCAACAAGCAACTGAATTTCATCCAGCATGTGATGACGCTCCTGAAACCCGGAGGGCGTGCTGCCGTTGTCGTGCCTGACAACTGCCTGTTTGCAGATCAGGCTGGCGAGGTCTTTAAGATTCTGACCGAGGACTGCAATCTTCACACCGTGCTTCGGCTTCCAAACGGTACCTTCACTCCGTACAGCCCCGGCACGAAAACTAACGTGATCTTCTTCGTCAAGGGCTACAAGACGGAAACAGTATGGGTTTACGACGGGCGAAGCAATGTGCCGCACATCACGAAGAAGGACCGTCCGCTCACATCAGAGCATTTCGCGGAGTTCGAGAAGTGTTTTGGACCCGATCATAATGGTCGTGCACAGCGCAGATCGGACGATTCAAAAGAAGATCGCTGGCGAAGTTTTCCCATCGACGAAGTGAAAAGGCGTGACTACAAGATCGACGGCTTGAAATGGCTCAAAGATGAATCGCTCGATGACGGGGATGACAAGCGCGAACCAGATGAACTGGCGACCGATGCCATTTCAGAACTGCAAGGCGCGATTACTGATCTTCGCAACATCATCGACCTAGTTCAAGAAGGTGAAGGCGTTGACAGATGACCGAAGACTGCCCGGAGGGTTGGGAGTTCGTCAAGTTAGGGCTAATTACCAGTAAAGTGGGAAGTGGCTCGACTCCACGCGGCGGCTCGGAATCCTATCAACAAACGGGCATACCTTTGATTCGCTCGATGAATGTGCGGTTTGAAGGATTCACGAAGGAAGGCTTGGCGTTCTTGAATCAAAAGCAGGCCGACGCTCTCAAGGAGGTTACCGTTCGCCGTGACGATGTGCTCCTGAATATCACCGGAGCATCTATTGGGAGAGTTACGCAGGCACCTGCATTCATGGAAGGCGCAAGGGTCAACCAGCACGTTTGCATCATTAGACCTTTCCACGACATTGACGCAGCATACGTCTCTCGGTATCTTGCCTCTCCGTCAGTGCAACAAATGATATGGGGGGAGCAGTACGGCGTTACTCGACAGGCTCTCACCAAAAGCCAAATCCTTGATTTCCAGATTCCCCTTGCTCCGCCCAACGAGCAGCGGCGGATAGTCGAGAGGATTGACGCGCTGTTTGAGCAAGTAACCTCCGCACGCGACCACCTCTCCCGAGTCCCCATGATTCTCAAACGCTTTCGCCAAGCGGTGCTGGCGGCGGCGTGTTCGGGGAGGCTGACGGAAGATTGGAGAGCCGAGCATCCGGCCATCGAATCTGGACGCACGCTTGCCGAGCGTATCCGGCAGTCTCACGTTGCACAAGGTCTAGGTCACGGGGGACAGGCTGCTACGCCCACGGAAGATGTCCATAACGTGACACAAGATGCAATTCCGGACACGTGGGCGGTTGAAGAGTTGAAGGTTCTTTGCCAACCGGGACGGTCGATCACATACGGCATCCTGAAGCCGGGCCCCAATGTTTCAGGAGGCGTCCCCTACATTCGGGTTGCGGATTTTCCAAACAATCGCTTAAAGCTAGAGGGCATTCGGAGAACAACCAAGCAGATTGCTGATATGTATCGCCGTTCCGCCCTTCATGAGGGTGACCTCTTGCTATCAATTCGCGGGACGGCAGGGCGAGTCTGTCGAGTTCCGGCGCAACTTGACGGTGCCAACATCACGCAGGACACGGCGCGAATCTCGATTCATCGGGAGTTGTCCTCCGACTATGTGGAGTTTTATCTTCAGTCGCCCAGCACTCAAAAACGCCTCGAAGCTGCGATGAAGGGAGTTGCAGTACGGGGCGTCAACATTGGTGATGTGCGGGTGCTCCAAGTTGCGCTACCGCCGAGGGTCGAACAAGACGAGATTGTTCGTCGTATTGGTGCCATGCTCAAGATTGCTGAGGCCATCGAGCAACGCCTTCTGAAGGCGACCGTGAGCGCCGACAAACTCGCCCACTCCATTCTCGCCAAAGCCTTCCGTGGCGAACTCGTCCTCGCCGAAGCCGAACTGGCTCGACGCGAAGGAAGGGAGTATGAACCTGCCTCGGTGGTACTGGAACGCATCCGGGCAGAAAAGGAGAATCATGTGAAGGCTTCACCAGCCACGAAGCGCAAGCTAAGGAAAGCCAGTGCCCATGTTTGACGTCGTACTCCATACAAATGGAGGGATGTTCCGAGACGGAGCACAGCGGCTACTGCAAGCATCTCCTGCGGTGAGAGATCGGGTTGAAATGGGGCGCGGACTCTGGATGGGGCGGCTGGATGGCGACCTCGCAACGTCCCTAATGGACACCTGCGAACCCAAGGTGCTTGGCGTCCCCGCTCCCGTTCGACAATATGCTCAGATGTACGCATATTGCCGTGAACTTCCTCCCGATGCGGAGATTCATCGCTGGGATGGCGACAATCGCCTGTCACGATTAGTGGCGATGTCTCGCTTGATCCATCCGACTACGGTGGGGTTCAGATATGCTGCCAGAGTACAGCAGACCGACCAAACCTTGGCCATCATTCCGGCAGAGGTACACGGAATCTCGCCCGACGTATATTTGTCGCCCAGCCACGCACGGGACTGGCTGACTGTTCCGGAGGCCGAGCTTTTGGCAGAAGTCGATGCTCAATCGGAACCGTTGACCCAACCATCGTTTCCCAAGAGAGTGTCTCGGGCTCTTTGGTATTTCGACTATGCGCAGCGAACCTACTATGCGGACTTACGATGGACGATGATTGCGACAGCTTTGGAAGCTCTCATCCACACAGGTACGCAGGGTAGTACCCGGCATTTCAAGTACAGGGTTCCAGCGCTTGCTGCCGATGTGGGTGCGCCGACGATGACGACATCTGAATCGGATGCTGCCTATGATTTCCGTTCCCGCCTCAGCCACGGAGATGCGTTCTTGTACGACATGCCACAGGTAGACATCAACCTCTACGACAAACTTGAGGAAACGCTGAGACTGGCTATCTTGAAAGCGTTCCGTGAGCCTAATTTCGCAAGAATATTCTTGGATGACGCCACCATCGACGCTCGATGGAGGGTCTAAGCAGTTTCTACTCAGAAAGGATATCGTGACAACCAGCGTCCCTCCGTCGTCCCCGGTTGATTTCGAAATCCGCTTGAACAGTCTGCTCAGTCAAATTCAGGTTCCGATACTGCACGACAGTGCTTGGATCGGGCCCTTCGAGCAACTCGTGGGTGCAACATTCTCCCTCATTGAGAGCGAGAAGAGAAATTTCTCCCGGCGAAAATACTCCCCGGCGTACCACCCTGCGGTTCAGTGCAAGATTGTTTCGCTACTAGCCGAGCTTGAGGCCGGGAAGAAGAGTACGCAACAGGATGCTCTGGACAACTGGCTCTCACGGTACTACTTCAATTCCGGCATACAGCGAGTGAATTTCGCAGCGGAACGGTTGATTGCGACGTTCGCCGCTCTCCCGTGCAAGTGCAGCGCACGTCCACCGGAGGTCGCCATAAACAATCATCGACCGCCGAATTTCCAGCAGCGTCTCAGCGGTGCCCAAGCTCGGTTGACCCACGTGAACGCTGAGTACGTAGCCCCATTGAACATGCTGAAAGCTGTGCTCGACCAGCTTGGCTCTCGGTATGGCAGGAATGACCCATTTGATCCTTCGAAGGGTCTGGCAATGATTAGGGGGGACGTGAACAGCAGGAAACATTCGGTCTACAAACGTGCGGAGGTACTGGATTCATTCCCACGCCCGTCTTCAGGGACAGTCACATGGTCTAACGCTGGGTGCAATGCTCAGATGGAAACAGCCGTGGACTGCCTTGATCTTGTCGTCGGCGCATACCGCGAACTGCTTGGGTGGTACTCCACGGCGAAATTCTGACTTGGGGAGTTCGATTAAAATTACGAGATGTTCATCCCCGATCCGGCTGTCGTGCAACGCGCAGGTGGAAAGGTCGAATGGGTAAAGCCAAAAGGCCCAGAGCACATCGTGCAGGAGTACTGGATTTTTTGCTGGCTCGGCCCCAACGCCTTTTCAAAGCAAAAGCAAATCTTCGACCGGATTTTAGCGTGCAGCCATGCTCTTGGCTCTCTGGCCATCATATGGCGACGTTATGCTGCGGAGCGCAAGAGCGTCGAAGAATTTCGGGCGAAGTATTTGACCGGGCCGGTGACAATTCCCATTGATGAGTGGAATGCGCATCATCATCTTCTCGAACAAGTGGTGGTGGATACGGAGTCTTTCTTCTGGTTTGCCAATCGACTTCTGACCAATGTGGCGCTAACGCTGAATTTTTTCTTCAAAAAGGTACGTAAGGTTTCTATTCCAAAAGGTGAACGAATCAGAAGTCATGCCAGTCTGGTTGAATCCGCAATTTTCAAACGACTTACGCCCGAGCTACAGGAAATGGCTGTGAAGCTCAACACAGAAGTTGCGGGGTTTCGGAACGAACGTGTTGAGCACGATATGGAGTTTTGGCGTGGGAAAAGCACAAAGTCCATCCATCAACAAGGGATGAGTGCTGCACCCGAAGCCTCTCTGCATTTGGAGTGGAGCGATAGGCCGCTTTCTGAGATTTGGATTTCTCTGCACGACTACCTGACCGAGGTAGCCAAGTTCATTGGATCGGCTATTTAGGCAAGCCAAAAGGGTATCGTTCTGTATCGCAGAATCACCGACTGTTTAGCCTGAGAACTTCGTGGAGTCTTAACAGTGCCAGCGTGTCCTGCCCACAATAATTGAGCAGAGCCTTCCTGATCCTGTCGCGCTCGCTGCAATCCAAGCTACCGCGTACCAGCGACTCCCACGCCAACCCAGCGGATTGCCCATCTGCGACTTCCATGCCCTCATACGTCATGTCCGGCACCAGCGCGGGCAGGACTGATTTGATCGAGTACGAGCCTGCGTATGCCGGATGATAAGTGTATTCCCGCACGACAGGCAGCAAATCGAAGAGGCGAGCTTGGATCGCGTCGATCCGCTCTGAATGTTCCGGCAACCATGCAGCAATGTCCGAGAGCCTTTGCGATTCAAACGCCGAGTACACAACGATGTTCCCGCTCTCGCCGAGCGCGTTGCACAACGACTCGATGAACTCGCGGCGCGGATCGCTGGCGTCTGGGGCAAGAAACTCGTGGTGCTCTGGTTCTGCGCCCGGCTGTCGCTGCACATGCACGCTCCATTGAAAGGGCAACTGATCGTAAGGACGCATGCCCGGAAATCTGGGAACTGCTGGATTCACGCTTTCAAAGTCCGCGAAGTAGAGAGGGTAGCGAAGAGACTCCAGCGCCACGCCAAGTTCCGGGCTGTACCACGGTTCTCCCGTTTGCACGCTGTTGCAGGCACGCCGCTGAATCTCGCTCAAAGGAAAGTCATCGGGGATGTCATGGATCGACTCGACACCCAATTCCTCCAGCGCCTCTTCCGCACTTGCGTGGAGTCTCGGCAGATACCCAATGTGGTCATCAGGGCGCTGCGGATTGCAGCGGTCAAAGAACTCGCACGTGACGGGTGACATGCAGTGTTTGCCCGGAGCGATGTCCGGTGCCTTGGGCATCGAGAGAACGGTGAATGCCGCCCGAAGCTGGAATGTCACTTTCGGTTGCAACCTTGCAACCTGCCGCGTTACGTTTCGGATTCGGAAGAAACGCCACGGATCGACGCTGCCGCCCCGGAAAACAAAAGAGCGGTTCACGTGCGCCAGACAGCAGGAACCGACATCCAATCCGCAGCGAGATAGCACACGATATTGAATCGCCACGTCATCGAGATGTTCTTCCTTCAGCGAAGCTGACGACTTCACTTCGATGAGCCGCAAGCGCCCGTCAGCCCGGCGATGAAGTACATCTACCCGAACAAGCACTCCACCGTCTTCGAACGCGCCCTCGAAGATCGCTGGAATTTCGCGATTGGCGACTAGCTCCCTCGTTGCGCGGATCGCCTCATCGAGACCACCGTCGCTGCGAACTTCGACGCCGCCCGGAAAAAGCTCGCGGGCGATCAGTCCGACCTCGCGACCCTGCTGGATGATTGCCTCTGCGGCGGCATCCGGCTGCACCGCAAGTTCCGGCTGATGCACCTGAAGGTAGAGGCGCTTGAGGCACTGCACACCAGCCACGTATCGGCTCTTGGACAATTTAATTTTGTTCACCGCAGCGCCTCATCTTGCATAGCCTTGACCATCTCGCGAAAGTCGCGCATAGCGGTGATCAGCCCAGTCGTTGCGGCATCCTCGCGCCAATCGGCGGGTACGCTGAACTTCTCGAAGTCGTTCTCGACGCCCTTTTCCCTGTGGGCTTCGGCTTCGTGGATGTCGAACGTCACGTCCACGTTCTCGGCGGTGACGTTGCCATGTTCCTCGATGACCAGCCGAGTCAGAATATAAACGTCAAAGAAATCCATCATCGCCTCCACACGCTACCGACAGGCGTTCGGCTTGAACGCCCGGTAAAGCAAGTAAATGAGCAAGGGACTCGCTGACGCTCCAGTCGCCAGCGCGAAGAGCGCCGCTGGCGGTGCGGTTTCCCTGTAGGGAAGAACGTAGAATTGCCCCAGCAGTGAAAGAGTGAAGCCAAAGAACGCGCACCACCGCGTACCCACCTTGGACAAATTTTCCTTGTCGATGCAGGCGTAGATTGCACGGACAAGCAGCATCCAAGCGCTGTTAACCAAAGCCAAGAGCGGAATGCCAAACAGCGGCTGCCATCTCCAGATGGCATCGAATATCTCCGCAACCCCCTGCACCGCTCCCACCACAGCCTGCACCCCAACCATCGCGAACCCGCCCAACAAAACGAAGGGGTACAGAGCGTCGGGTATGTGGTGGGTGCTCATGAAGTGGCAATACGCCCATACGAGATTGACGTTGCCGATCACGTAATGCATGGAAATCAACGCGCAAAGAAGCGGAAAGGAAAGGATGAAGAGGGTCACTAACAGGACGTGCCAGATGAACCTCAGCGGCGCTGTCACAAGATGGACGTCGCTCGCGATTCGGTTCAGGTTTGCCTCCGTTCGGGTGTCCAAGATTGCCTCCTGTTTTTCGAAGTGAAAAGACCCTATGCACGAGCCGTCCGGCGGTCGTCGAGATCGCGATGAGGCTTGGCGTCGATCTTCGCGCTGGCAGCGGCGTCACAGACTTCTCGCAGCCGTTCCCGGTACCGCACGACCAGCGCTGATATGGACTGGATTGCCTTTGCCGCCTTGCCGAGTTCCTTCTCGATGCGGTCGATTTCGGGGAACGTGCGGCGAAGCTCCTCGGCGAGTACGGCATTTCCGTCCAACAGATTGAAGCCCTGCACTCGCATCCGCTCGAAGATCGGCTTGAGAAGGTCGAGGTCGCGAACAATCCACTGCCGGGTAGTGCGAAGCAGCCAGACTCCGTCCTTGCGGCTCCAACGCGATTCCCGGTCAATTTGTCGAAGCTGTGTTTCATCGCGGGCGACCAGTGCGGCGACACCGATGGAGCGTTCCCGTGCGTCGCGCACCAGCTTGTCGATGTCGCTCTCCGCAATTGTCGATTTGTCCTTGTTGTCGATTAGGATTTTCGGTTCAGTGGGGTCGCCGTTCGGAGCGCGGTACGCGAGAATGAAGTCGCCATTGCGTGGGAGCTTGTCGCTGATCCAAACGCCCGCCCACGTTCGCACCTCCTCTTCGAAAGTCATTTCCTCGCGCTTGCCGATCCGGGCGGCTTTCGACATCTCTCCTTCGAGTTCTTGGTTCCGTTCGCGAAGCTGCGCGAGTTCCCGCAAGCAATCCTCGACCCGCCGCGACAGATTCTCCTTTTCTGACATGGCGAGGTGCAGTTCGTCCTTAAACCTGTCTCTCAACTCCGCAGTGCGCTTCGTGAGTTCCGCCTCGAACCGTGACCATGCGCTTTGTTCCTCGTGGCGGTGTTTCTGCGTGAGCAGGCGGAATGCTTCCTCGGCGGAAAGCTGGGCGACGCGGGCGAAGTCCTTTACCCCAAGGCGGTCGAGAACCTCAGTCCGTTTCAAAGTGCCTTCGCCCAAGCACAGAGGGCATTCGATGTTTTCGTCCGGCATTAGTAGTCCGCTCACGTATCCTCCAAAGGATGTGTAAATGAGAATGAAGCTGGGGGAGGTGGTGGTACAACTACTTCTCGAAGCCGATCATGAGGCCGGCTGGCAAGCCGCCTTCGCGTGGTCAGAGGCGGCTCTCCGAGTGAATAGCTGGTCGCAGATGAGACACTTGCGCACGTCCCGACCGACGACAAGGAAGACCTTCCCGATCCGGTCTCTGCGGGGGGAACCCGTCTCTAGCCGAGTTTGTTCGTTAGCATTCATGTCGATCCGCAATGAGTCACGAACGTATAAGTTCGTCACCAACCTGCCCCGACTGAGTTCGGCTGAACAAAGCCAGCAGCATCAACAATTCGGGCTGGCGGCTGCACGGAGCCTCTGTCACCAGCCCTCGCCCGGTTAACCAACTTGCAAACTAGACTGCGGGAGATACCCCACTTCTTGGCGACTGCTGTCAACGTGATTCCGCTGAGTCGGTCGCGCACAATGGCTGCTCGATCTAGGTTCATCGGGGCACGCCCGATCCGCACACCATCCATCTTCGCCCTGCGCATGCCAGCCAAAACTCGCTCGCGGATCAAGTCTGATTCGAGTTCTGCGATTGAACCGATGAGGGTCAAGAAAAGTCGTCCTATCGGCCCACTGGTATCCACGTTCTCTCGCCGTGAGATGAAAACGATGCCGAGGCTGTCGAACTCGTCCATGACTTGCAGGAAATGTTTGACACTCCTCGCGACTCGGTCGAACGCGGCGACGAGCACGACGGAGAATTTCTTCCGCCGTGCATCCGCGATGAGCGCGTCGAGACCGGGGCGTCTCGCTCTCTTCCCTGAGACTCCGCAATCCGTATACTCTTGCACTACCTCCAAGCCACGCTGCGCTGCAAGCTCGCGCAGATCGTAAAGTTGTGACTCGACATGCTGGTCGGCGGTACTGACTCTGACATAGATCGCTGCCGTCTTCATTCGCTCGGAGTCCTCCCTTGTTCGCTTAGCCATTGGTGATTGTGTTTGTCTTCGTACAGTTGGATTGGTCTCCTCGTCTGACCGTCAATCAGCAACAAGGGAAAGTGGGAAGTCTTCCGAAAGCCCGCTTCCAACAAGCAGACTCTTGCGCCTCCTACGTCCGAGACCATGAATGTGCTGCTCGCGAACCTGTCGCGACGGAAAGGAAGCAGCAGATACGGAATGCCAGCGCGGTACAGAGTTGCCTCGGCGTGGAGAATGTGCTCTCCATCGAGCTTTGAGGTATTGGATCGGTGCTTGCGTCCTGCGAGCAACGGCGTTCGCCGCAGTCGGTCGGCAGCCTCAGCACAGACGGTCAATTCAGGAGCAAGCAAGTTCAGGTTCGAGCACACCTCCTGCTCCAGCAGTTCACCAAGGCGGAAGCTGCTGACAGTGAGCAGGCGCTTTGCCAGTTCTGCCGGGAACAGCAAAGCAGCAGCGAACCTCTCCGCTGGATTACTGGAGCGAACCCGCCTCCGCTGTTCTTCCATGAGTTCCCGGATAGTCATCGCTTTCCGCACTCACGGTATACACCGGAGTTGTCACAATCGTCTGGAAAATGGAGGCGAGTTACCAAAGATTCTTGGCGGGCTGCGTGCTTTGGCGAGCCGAGGCGAGCGGGGTTCGTCGTCAGGCAGGCTTGCGTTTATTCCGAGACGGCGAAGGGCGTGCCGTTTCGGCGGTCACGAACTTGTGAGCCATGCCGAGCAAGTCCCGCAGGACATCGGGCGTGACGCAAGACAGGCGAACCAGCACGGCGCTGTAGTTGAGATAGTGGTCGGTCACGTAGTAAACGTTGGGGTCGGCTGCAAGCAGTTCGGCACGGTCGTCGAAGCCGACGCGAACCATAAGCGAACTCGTCTCAGCCGAGCGATTCTTAGGCACGCACGCCAAGAGTTTCCCTCGAATCTTGAGCGCGGGCGAGCCGTATGCCGTGCTTTCCTCCACCCCGGGCAACGCCAAGCCGATCTTCCGTACCGTGTCGAAGTTGATTGTGCTTCTTGGCATGGGACGAGTGCGATTATCCGCAAGAACATGATAGCCCGAATGGCTATTGCAGTCTCGCGTACTCGGCTTTGGCTTGCTTGAGGAGTCGGTGTCGGCGTGTTCGTCGCAATACCACCTATCGACAGGTCAATGAGCGGGATGGTTAACGTCAGTAATCTTTCGCCCCGCTCTCCTTCGGCGTAAAGTGACTATCGTGAAGCAAAGAAGCGCAATGTTAATGCTTAGTTTTCTGCTGCTCGTCGGCTGTCAGCACGACCCGTGGGCGAATAGGTTCTTGACCGCTCAGGCTGCTGACGAGGATGTCGCTGGGACATACGTGATTGACGCTGATTCGCAGAATCGTACCATCAAACTACCACTGGGCAGCGGCTCTTTCCCTATTGACCATTCGGCTCGGATTGTTCTATCAAGCGACCACAAGGCAGAGTTCGTTCATGTCCCAGAAGATTATCTCGGCAAAGCTGCCTGCTCAGTGACGGGACGAGGGTCATGGCGCTTGGGCAAGAACGACAGCTTTTCAGTTGTGAGGGCGAGCATTGTCAGCGAGGAACCGAACAGCCCGTGCAAGGGGGACTTCGCGTATGAGTTGATGTTGTACGGAACGAAGTCGCCCTACAAACTGCATATCACGATTGGTGATCCCGATTCAGGCGATGCTGTGCAATTCGAAAAGCAGCATTAAGGCTGCGCTCATTCGTGGATGATTGTCGTTGAATCTCTATACGCTTTGACCCCACTTTCGCGATCTCCTGACCGCGCCCCACGGACGAAAGTTCTGGCGAAACCCAATGGAATCAATCGCTGGTCAAAAAGGGCTACGCCATGGTAGCCACAAACCGATGAATCCATTAGCCCAGAATTTTGGCGCGTGCGTTGTATAACGCCTGAACCTGTTTCAAAGTCTCTGGGAAGCTCCCGTAGATACTCTCATCAGCGTCGAAGGCGGCTTGATTGTGTGCCACATACTCCACCGCTGAAAGCAGCTCAGGCATGATGGGTAGGATGTGTCGCGGCTGGGATTCGAGCTTTTCAACCACCAAGTGAAGAAAGCAACTCGCGGCGTCGGAACCATGGCAGGGTTCGAATCCACCAGACATTACGCAGTCCCGGAATCCGAGCATGTAATAGCGGAAAGGAATCTCGGGCATGAATCTCAAGTCCCCAGCCGCTTCGATTGGTATTTCGCGAAA
>Ga0187883_10000484_pt1 | contig 24828 bp, 22 predicted proteins | sample June2016WEW_20_1_2_FD_132966 | JGI IMG/M metagenome (GOLD analysis project Ga0187883, IMG submission 132966) | Peatland microbial communities from SPRUCE experiment site at the Marcell Experimental Forest, Minnesota, USA - June2016WEW_20_10 | ecosystem: Environmental > Terrestrial > Soil >...
GAGCAGGCGATCGCCGAAGCCAAGCGCTGCCTTGCCTGCGGCATCTGCTGCGATTGTCATATCTGTGCAACGGCCTGCCAGGCCAATGCCATCGACTATGCACAGAAAGCGGAGACTCGCGAGTTAAAAGTAGGAGCCATCATCCTCGCACCCGGATTCGAAATCTTCGACGCACGGTTGAAGAAAGACCTGGGTTATGGCCGCTTCCCGAACGTGCTCACAGCTCTGGAGTTCGAGCGGATTCTCTCTGCCTCCGGACCCTACTCCGGCCATGTGTGCCGGCCCTTCGACCAGCAGCAGCCGAAGCGGATTGCCTTCCTGCAGTGCGTTGGTTCGCGAGAGTTCGACCACGACTACTGTTCATCCGTCTGCTGCATGTATGCCACTAAAGAAGCCATCATCGCCAAAGAGCATCTCGGCGAAGGTCTGCAATGCGACATCTTCTTCATGGACCTGCGCGCCTTCAGCAAGGGATTCGAGCAGTATTACCGCAGAGCGCAAGAGCTCGGCGTGCGCTATATCCGTTCTCGCGTGCCGAAAATCGAGGAAGTCCCTGGCACACGGAACCTGATTGTCCAGTATCTCGGCGAGAACGACAGAAAACTTTCCCAGGAATACGACCTGGTCGTCCTATCGGTGGGCATGCAGCCACCCAAAGACGTAAAAGTGCTGGCCGAACGATTCGGCTTGGTGCTGAATGCGTTCAACTTCTGCCAGACTCCCACGTTCCGGCCTGCAGAATCTTCGCGCGAAGGAATCTTTGTGGCCGGACCGTTTGCCGAGCCCAAAGACATTCCGGAAACTGTTATGCAGGCCTCTGCGGCCGCCGCCCAGGTGCTCTCGCTCCTGCGGGAAGCCCGTGGCACGCTGATCACTCCCAAGGTCTATCCGCCCGAAAGAGAGGTGCCGGGAGAAGAGCCGCGCATCGGAGTCTTTGTCTGCCACTGCGGGACCAATATCGCCGGCGTGGTCAACGTCCCGGACGTCGTGGAATATGCGAAGACGCTGCCCAACGTCGTGTATGCGGAGAACAATCTTTATACCTGCTCCAACGATACTCAGGATCGGATCAAGGAGAAGATCTCCGAACATAATCTGAATCGGGTGGTGGTAGCCTCGTGCACCCCGCGAACCCACGAGCCTCTGTTCCGCAACACGCTGGCCGAGGCCGGTCTCAATCCCTACCTGTTTGAGATGGCCAACATCCGCGACCAGTGCTCCTGGGTGCACATGCACGAGCCGGAGAAAGCCACGCAGAAATCTAAGGATCTGGTCCGGATGGCGCTGGCTAAGGCCAGGCTCTTGCAGCCGCTTCATCGGCAGACGGTCAGGATAGAAAAGTCCGCCCTAGTCATCGGCGGAGGGCTGTCGGGAATGACCGCCGCGCTGGCGCTGGCACGCCAGGGCTTTGATGCCTACCTGGTGGAAAAGGAGAATGAGCTGGGCGGAAACCTGCGCCACATCCACTACGTGCTCAACGGCGAAAAGCCACAGGACGAATTGGCGCGCCTGCGCGAAGAAATCGGACAGAACAGCAGGATCCATGTATTTACCGGCGCCGCCATCGAAAAGATCGAAGGAACCATCGGCAACTTCAAGACAACGATCGCGGCCGACGGCGAAACCACCGAAGTCATGCACGGGGTCGTAGTCGTGGCCACGGGTGCGGAGCAGTACCAACCAAAAGAATACTTGTATGGACAGGACGACAGTGTCATCACGCAGCGGGACCTCGAAGCACGCCTCGCTTCCGGTAACGGCTTCCTGGCGCTCGAAGGCAATCGACCCGCAAAGACTGTCGTTATGATCCAGTGCGTGGGTTCGCGAGATGCCGACCACCCCTACTGTTCTCGCGTGTGCTGCGCCGACGCTATCAAGAATGCCCTGAAGATTAAGGCGCTCTCCCCCGAGACAAACGTGTACGTCCTCTACCGCGACATCCGCAGCTACGGCTTCAAAGAGAGCTACTACACCAAGGCGCGCCAGCAAGGCGTCGTCTTTGTGCGCTACGACGAGGACCGCAAGCCCGAGGTGTCACGAAATGGTGGAGGACTTCAGGTCACCGTCTACGACCAGACTCTGGGGATGCCGATCATGATCTCCGCCAGCCTGGTGGTTCTATCCGCGGGCATTCATCCGCATGAAGACAACCGGAAGATCGCGCAGTTCCTCAAGGTTCCGCTCAACAGCGAGGGATTCTTCCTCGAAGCCCATATGAAACTGCGCCCGGTAGACTTCATGACGGACGGCGTCTTCTTGTGTGGTCTGGCCCATTCTCCGAAGAGCATCGAGGAATCCATCCTGCAAGCGCAGGCAGCGTCTGCGCGAGCAGCATCCGTCCTCATCCAGGATCGCCTCGAACTGGGGGCGAATATCTCGCAAGTGGTGGACGAGAGCTGCGACGGTTGCGCCTACTGCGTGGACACCTGTCCCTACAAAGCGATCACCATGCTCGAATACAAGTGGCAGGGGTCGATCAAGAAAGTCGTCGAAGCCAACGACTCCACCTGCAAGGGCTGTGGCTGCTGCCAGGCTACGTGTCCAAAGAAAGGCGTATTCATCCGTGGATTTACCCTCGATCAGATCGAGGCCCAGATCCATGCTGCTTTGGGAGTAGAGTGATGGACGACAACTTTCAGCCCTTGATCATCGCGCTGTGTTGCAACTGGTGCTCCTACGCCGGCGCAGACTTGGCGGGCGTCTCCCGGATCCAATACCCGCCCAGCATCCGCATCGTTCGCGTCATGTGCTCGGGAATGGTACATCCCAACTTGGTGATTGATGCGTTCACCAAGGGAGCGGACGGAGTCCTCATCTGTGGCTGTCATCATGGAGATTGTCACTATCAGGAGGGCAATCTGAAGGCAGAAAAAAGAGCCGACGCCATCCGCCTGATGCTCGCGGATTTCGGTATCGAGGAAGAGCGCTTTCGCTTGGAATGGGTTTCAGCGGCCGAAGGGCCCAGGTTTGCGCAGGTTGTCCGGGAGTTCACGGAGCAAGTGCAGAAGCTGGGAGTCAGCCCGTACAGATCGTAAGTGATCAGCGAGTGGGTAGTGTCGACTATTGTTTGGGTGGTGGTCATTACACTTACTCTGGCGGTTGCAGGATTTCTGCTCGGCGAAAGAATAGGTTCGTTCGGTTGATCGCCTCCGGAAAAAAGGGAGGTGAGCAGTATGGTCTTCATCATCACCGGAGCTGCAGAATCAGGCAGGGACACCGTGGGCAGGCTCCTCGCGGAAGCCTTGGGATGGGAATTTGTCGTGGCGGAGAATCTCCGTCCTCCTGGCAATCTTGATGGACGGAGATGCAGCACTTCGCTGGCTAATGCTGATCCAGCGTTGAGCATAGAAACATTATCGACCACCATTAACTTCTGGATCTATGAATGGCGGGATGTGGTGGTTTCGTGCCCGATGCTGACGGAGAGAGATCGAAGGCAACTCTCTAAAATGTCCTCGCTGGTCAAGATCGCCTGTCTGGGGGCATCCCATGCGACCGGTCGCACTCGCGTCGCTGACCGGCCAGTCCGCGTCGTAAGGTCCGAGCTCCCTGCCGGATCGCATGCGGCGCGCGACCCAGGACAGGACGAGATCACGGTAGATGCATCCCGGCAAGTTGAAGAGATTATCGCGGAGATGACGGCGGTGCTGATGATGTGAAAGTTTCAATGGTTTGCCATCACTTAGGATTTCATCCACCTCGAGCAGCTAAACGAAACGGGAAAGTTTCCTGAGTTCAGGATATGCATGCCTGATCATCAGCATATCCTTATGGTGCGTGGACTGCCCAGCAGTGGGTCACGGAGTCTCCCGTACCTGAACATGCGACAAACGTTGGTGCCCAACGCTCTCAATGTGCCCGAGTGACTCTAGTGCTTTATCGGAGGCGCGCCCCTGACAAGAAGCGTGGAGAGAAACAGAGCGTTGGGGCGCGCGTTCTGACGGGCAACTCGGACATTATCGGGTTGAGACAGTTGCCACTCGCCACCTACCGATCAGACGCGTAAACAGCGGCTCCTTGCTTGCCAAAAACTGGCCCCATCCAGGCAGGCGAACTCCTATTCCCAATGCAAGCAAACCCAGCCCCGTTTCGTATCAGGACGACACACTGCTCCTTCACTTCCATCACCCTCAGCCCTCATCTGTGATGTTGATCACAGTGATCTATGATTTACCTCCTAGACTTTTCTACGACGTATGTTCTAGTATTCTCCGCGCCGACTGCCATGGGTCGCGGTCAAGTGTGGGGTGCGTGGGGATGGACGATTTGGAGATTCGGTTCCTTCGACGTTCGGTGATCTCTTCCGGCAGGAATCGCACTGGGGTTTGGCTGTTGGCGTTCTTTGTGGTCGACTTTGCCAACGGTGCTCACGCATTCTCCGCCCCGCAGACACGCTCGCCAACGACCTGAACGGGGTCCATCAAATTTCTTAACTTTACATTCACGAGGGCAGAATGACGAGGAGAAGAATTCAATGAAAGTTGGACGGAAAGTCGTAGCACTTACCTCGGCCTTACTAATTTTCGCATTCGGATTGTTGTATTCGGGAAGAACTGTGAGTGCGGCTTCCACAGGCCAGGTCACAGGTACCGTCAAGCTGGACGGCACAGCCCCACACCAGAAGCCGATTGACATGGGAAGGAGCCGATCTGCGCGGCAGTCCACAAGGACAAGCCGGTTACCACGGAAAACGTAGTTGTAGGTGCCAACGGAGGGCTGGCCAACGTCGTCGTCTACATTAGCCAGGGGCTGACCGGTAACGAGGCGGCCGCTCCATCGCAGCCGGTCCAGCTTGAGCAAAAGGGTTGTCAGTACTTGCCGCATGTAGTGGTCGTCGATGCGGGCCAACACTTGAAGATCGTGAATGCTGACCAAACTTCGCACAACATTTACGCGCAAGCCACCAAAAATCCCCCGTGGAACAAGTCGCAGCCGCCGGGAGCCCAGCCTCTCGATGCGTCGTGGACCAACGAGGAAATCGCCATACCCGTCAAGTGCAACGTTCATCCTTGGATGCACGCCTACGTTGTGGTAGTGAAGGGCCCCTACGGGGTAAGCGATGACAGTGGCTCTTTCAAACTCGATGTGCCGCCAGGAACCTACACTCTGACGGCCTGGCACGAGACTTACGGGACTCAGACTCAGAATGTAACAGTTGCTGCGGGGAAGCCAGCTGCCGTCAATTTCACCTTCAAGGCAAAGTAGAGAATCGAAACAGAATTGCGGTCGGGGCGGTATGACTGTGGGGCCGCCCCGAAAATTTGGGGATTCCGACGACTATCAAGCGAGGAACACATGCCGGGTAAAGTGTTTGCCGTCGTAGTGGTGATCATCACGCTGGCCATCGGCTATTGCGTAGTCGCTCACGTGTGGTGGATGCCGGTGGATATTTCTGTCCACGGACCCAACATCGACCACCAGATAGAAGAAACCGTGTTTGGTGCAGGCATTTTGTTTATTGCCGGGCAACTGGTGCTGGCGGCATTTTCCTTTCTGTACGGCGACAGCAAGGGCGCGCGCAAGATGAAATCGTTTCCCGGTGGGGCGAAACCTCTCATCATCTTCGCGTTTGTCGTGGTTGGCATCGAGATTCTGGTGCTCTCGTTCGTTGGTTCCAAGGCATGGGGCTCGGTCTACTTCACGCCACCGGACCCGAACTCGGTGCGCGTCGATGTTCAGGCTGGGCAGTTTGCGTTTTACTTTCGTTATCCCGGATCGGATGGCAAGTTTGGCCCGCTTCATCCGGAGCTCATTAATGAGGGAAGCCAGAACTTCTTCGGTCTCGATACGGACCACGATGCGGATTCGAAGGACGACATCGTGACCGCTGAGCTGGCGATTCCGGTGAACAAGCCGGTGCTGCTCACCTTGCACTCCAAGGATATGGGGCACTCTTTTGATGTGCGGGAGCTCCGTGTGCAGCAAGATTTTGTTCCTGGGATCGTGATCCCGATCCACTTCACAGCGACCCAGACTGGAAAATTCGAAATTGTGTGCACGCAGCTTTGCGGTCTTGGGCATTACAACATGAAGGCGTATCTCGAGGTCATGTCCCAGCCAGACTTCGATAATTGGGTGAAGCAGCAAGCGGCAATGCAGTAACTGAAGGACGTCCGTTTCCTGAACGGGGGCGGACGAAACCATCTCTTGGGGGAGATTCACATGCATGATATGACAGCTCACGCGGCCGCGCACCATGCCCCGCCGCAAGGCTTCATTCGCAAGTACGTCTTCAGCGTGGATCACAAAGTGATCGGGATCCAGTACACCGCCCTGGGCTTGGTGTCGGCGTTCATCGGGATGGCGCTTTCCTGGGCCATGCGCATCCACCTAGCCTGGCCGACGGCGAGCATTCCTTTTCTGGGTACGCTGTCTCCCAATGGCGCTCCCGGGGGCGTTCCCACGCCGGAGTACTACTTGTCGTTGATGACCATGCATGGCACGATCATGGCGTTTTTCCTGTTGACCGCAGCGCCGATGGCCGGTTTCGGAAACTTTATGCTGCCGATCCATGTGGGTGCGGCGGACATGGCGTTTCCACGATTGAACATGGCGTCGTTCTGGGTGACTTTTGTCGGTTTCGTTCTCGCCTGCGCGACGTTTTTCATTCCTGACGGCCCGCCTCTCTCGGGCTGGACCGCGTACGCGCCGCTGAGCGCCGTGGGCGCGGTAGCGGGTCCGGGGCAGGGCTGGGGTCAAAACCTCTGGGGACTTTCGATCGCACTCTTCTGCGTGGCGTCGCTGCTCGGGGCCCTGAACTTCATCGTGACCACGATCGATCTGCGTACCAAGGGTATGACGCTGTCGCGGCTGCCGCTGGCGACATGGGCGTGGTTTATTAATGCGTGGGTGAGCTTGCTGGCTTTTGCCGTGCTGTTGCCCACTTGTCTTCTTCTGGTGCTCGACCGCCTCGGCGGAACCAGCTTCTTTATTCCTGGCGGACTCGTGATCAATGACAAGATGCTCCCGCACTCCGGCGGTTCGCCGCTCTTGTTCCAGCACCTGTTCTGGTTCTTCGGACATCCGGAGGTCTACATCATCATTTTGCCGGCGTTTGGGATCGTCGCGCACGTGATGCCGACGTTCACCCGGAAGCCGCTGGTGGGGGGCTGGAAGGTGATCACTTATGCCATGGCCGCCATCGGTGGCCTTAGCTTCGTCGTTTGGGGACATCACATGTTCGTGAGCGGGATGAGCCCGTATATGGCGATGGTGTTCTCGGTGCCGACGCTCATCATCACGATTCCGTCTGTCATTGCGGTGCTGGTGTTCGCGTTCTCGCTTTACGGCGCCAACATGCGCTTTACGACTCCGATGCTGTTCTGCCTCGGTTTCATCTCGCTCTTTATCAGCGGCGGAATCGGTGGCTTCTTCCTGGCGCAGCCGGCGGTCGATTCCTATCTGCACGCCACCAGCTTCGTGGTGGGCCATTTCCACTTCACCATGGGCCTCTCCGCCGTATTTGCGGCTTTTGCCGGCTTCTACTACTGGTTTCCGAAAATGTGGGGCCGCATGATGAACGAGACCCTCGGCAAAATACACTTCTGGCTGAGTTTTGTCCTCGTGTACTGTGTTTTCATGACCCTGCATTTGATGGGTCTTACCGGATCGGTTCGCCGTTATTCCCAGTTTGTGGCCGACTTCATGGTCCCATTGACTCCCACCAACCGGTTCATTACCATCGCCGCGTTGCTGCTGGGCGCGACGCAGTTCATCTTCTTCTACAACGTGATTTGGAGCCGCTTCAAGGGACCCAAGGCTGCGGACAATCCGTGGCAAGCCACCACGCTGGAATGGGATACGACATCGCCGCCCCCGTTTGACAATTTTGGTGGCCGGCAAATGACCGTTTACCACGGCCCGATGGAATACGATGGCGACGCGTTCGTGATGCAGACTTCAACCGAAAAGTCCATCGCCGGGACCTAACACGCCGGCGGGAGCTTGCTATTCATCATAACAACGGGATCTAACAACCCTCTGAGGGAGGCACCGTGAGCCAAAGCGAACTGACCATGTCAACCGGGCATGAAGTGCTGATGGAGAGTTCTCCTTACGGCATGGAAAAAAAGAAGCTGGGGATGTGGATCTTTATCGTCTCCGACGCCTGCACATTCGCCACATTTCTGTTTGGCTACGGCTACATGCGCGTGGGCAGCCAGAATTGGGGGACGCCCTTCGAGTTCTCGTCGATCTTGAACGGGATCATCATGACCTTCGTCCTGCTTTCGAGCAGCCTTAGCATGCTGGCGGCAGTTCGGGCCACCCAAGCAGGACAGAAAGCTTCGGCCAACAAGTGGCTGGGTCTGACCATGCTTTTGGGTACAGTGTTTGCGATCCTACACCTGCGGGAATGGTTCAAGATGATCGGCGAGGGCTGGCGGTTGTTCTACAACCCGTTGGGCGGCGCGGCCCAGTTCGGCGCGTGCTTCTTTAGCGTGACGGGGCTCCATTTGACTCACGTCATCAGCGGCGTCATCGCACTGGCCTTTATCGCGCGGGGCTATAACCAGGGGCGCTACGACAGCAGTCACGTCGAAACCGCCGGTCTTTACTGGCACTTCGTCGACCTGGTCTGGATGTTCGTTTTTCCATTGATGTATTTGATGAACGCCGCCCGTTGAGGGGAAGTTCGAAGAGGAGAGGAAGCTGCCATGTCATCGAATCAAGAGCTGAGCATGGGTTCTTACGCAGGGATCGTGATCGGGTTGATGATCATCGTGGGGATTGAGGTGGTTCTGACCTATCAGCATTTGTCGGTGCGAACCTTGCTCTTCGCCTTGCTCTGCCTAGCGTCTTTGGAGGCGTTCGTGGGCGTCATGTACTTGATGCACGTGAAGTATGAGAATCGGCTTTTGTTCTGGACTATATTTCCCGCCACGCTCTTCGTGCTTGTGCTCCTGAACTACTTATGGCCGGACGCCTACCGCATGGCGAGAATGAGTCTGGGGAGATGACGCGCTCGGGCGTTCCTCCCAGCTCCGAAGGAGATCGAGTGAACTCTGCAAAACAGATGAGTACGTATCTCAAGCTAGCGCTGGCCGGAGTGGCGTTTCTGCTCTTGATCAGTCCCCCACACCTGCATGCGCAGGGGTGTGCCATGTGCTACCAGAGCGCTGCCGCCTCGGGCGCCCGTCTTATCCACGCTCTGAAGAACGGCATTGTGATTTTGATGATTCCACCTCTGTTGATGACAGGCTTTTTCGCGCGCCTCGTGTACCGCAGGCGCAACCTGTGTAATGAGGAGTTCGTGGATCACCGCAAGGTTTGACAATTTCTGCGGCAAGCGCCCGGGTCATCAAGATCCTGCGAGAAAAAGCGCGCAGCATCAGCAGCATCAATTGGGGAACATCGTCAATTGGAAACATCAAGGAGTCTAAAGATTATGGCAACCACGATTCACGAACCGCCGCAAATCGCTGGCCGCTTGCCGGGTGAAGGTCACTCTGGAAATGGCGGCGGTCGGAATCTGGTTCCGGCTGAGGGTAATTTGCCTGCGGTTGAAGACCACTCGCCGGAGCTGGCCAAGACCGGCGTATGGGTCGGGCTAGCGGCAGTTACCATGTCATTCGCCGCGCTCACCAGTGCCCTGGTGGTTCGTCAGGGTGCGGGGCTGGACTGGCACCACCTGACTCTGCCTCCCATTCTTTACCCCAATACTGTTGTGCTGCTGGCGAGCAGCGTCACCCTGGAAATCGCGCGCCGCCGGATCGTGGGCCACGCTCGCGGGATCGAAAGCCGGATTGCGGTACCGATGCGCTGGCTGGCGATAACGTTGTCGCTCGGCCTGCTTTTCGTCGCTGGTCAGTACATGGCCTGGCTTCGATTGAAAGCGGAAGGGCTGTATCTCGCCACAAACTCGAACAGTTCGTTTTTCTATGTCTTCACGGGCGTACACGCCTTGCACGTGCTGGGCGGTCTGGCTGGATTGATTTACGTCATGAGCAAACTCAATCGCTCCATCCTGCGGCGGAGCACGTTTGCCGCAGCCGCGCAATACTGGCATTTCATGGGCATTCTTTGGCTGTATCTGCTCTGGGTGCTTTGGATGAATCTCTAATGAACCCGACAGGCGGCGTGCTGAACTAAACACAGGAGAGCATGGCGACGAATCCCACAACGATGCAACCGAGCTTGACCAATCGCTTCACTTCCAAACTCCGGCACTATTACATCCTGACCAAGCCTGAAGTGAACCTGCTGATTCTTATGACCACGTCAGCGGGTTATTATCTTGCCTCCCGCGGACCTTTCAGGATTGCCGGGCTGATTAATACACTCGTGGGCACGCTCCTGGTCGCCAGCGGTACCGCAACCTTGGATCAGTGGATGGAACGCGTTTGGGACGGCCAGATGCTCCGTACCGCTACCCGGCCGCTGCCTTCTGGTAGGCTAACTGCCCGCGAAGCTTTTGTATTTGGGATTCTGCTGAGCATGGCCGGGGGCCTGTATCTTGCAGTCGCGGTCAACGGGTTAGCAGCCTTGCTCGCAATTTCAACGCTGCTTTCGTACCTGCTTGTCTATACTCCATTGAAGCGGAAGACGCCGCTGTGCACAATGCTCGGGGCTTTTCCGGGCGCCATGCCCGTTCTGATTGGGTGGGCGGGCGCCTCGGCAAGTATCGGGCGGCACGCCTGGTTTCTCTTCGCCATTCTCTTCCTGTGGCAGTTCCCGCACTTTCTGGCAATTGCCTTGATGTACCGTGAGGACTACACCAGGGCCGGGTACAAGATGCTACCCCAGTTTGATCTCGATTCCCGCTTCACCCGCGCAGAGATCGTTGCCTTCACCGTGATCCTGGTAGTTACTACGATGCTGCCGCTAGTCGACGGAGGTCCGATTTATCTGAGTGCCATGTTCCTGGCGGGTGTCTTCTTGCTATATCACGTGACAAAACTGGCGAGATCAGCTTCGAAAGTCTTGGCCAGCCGAGTCCTGCACGCCTCCGTTATCTACCTGCCTATCGTTCTTGCAGTGATCGTCGCCCGGAAGGCCTGAAATTCTCCTTTGGAAAGATGATCAAAGAGACGGCTGGAAGAACGAAGCCGGCCGACGGTTGGTCGCGATTCCTGGCATCAGACCTGTGACGGCGACCGCTCACGAAGATCAGCGGGGTGTTTATGCGCGCGCCTTGGCGATCAGCAAGGTGAGGTCATCTGACTGAGCACCTGCGCTGAACTCCTGCACGCTGGCAAGAATAGCTTGGACGATTTCATTCGCCTGAAGGTGGCGGCACGCTTGCAACTCGTGAATCAGGCGAGCCTCGCCGAATTCTTCTTCTTCGCGAGTCTCCTCGGTAACGCCGTCGCTGAATATGACGAGCAGGTCTCCTGGAGCAAGGCATATCTGTTCCACCGAGCACTCCCACTGCTCAAAGAGGCCGATCACCGTTGCTGTCGCCGCTCGCCCAATCCAGGCAAGTGGGTTGTGCTTTACTTCTATCGCTAGGATTTCACCTCACAATTTCCAACGCGACATCGACAAATATACCCAGAAGAATGCGGTGATGCTCCGCGTCGCTCTTTAAAGCATTCGTAGCGCCAGCACTTGCCTCCGCTGTCAGCTCTCCCGCAAGCCAACTTTCTCTCCGGTGGAGAGAGCATGAAAGTTGTTTCAGAAGCTGGGGTGCTGAGCCAATCTCCAGGACCACATAAGAAACGATGTTGCTGTGAGGTCGATGGCCGGCTCAGTTGTGCTATACGACTGCATGTTGTCCCGGTACACCGCTACTTGCGACACATCAAACGCGCCGTCGTTTCCATTGAATTTCTTGAACGTGTCTGCTCCGTTTGCCGGACACAAAATCATGCCATCGACTACGCCCGAAGTGGCATAGCCCGCGGGACCCTCGGAAGCCGCGCCCCAAAGTACCGGCGTACCTCCGGAAGTTCCATCCAGCGCTCCCGCCAGGTTCGCCAGTTGGTGCTGGATACAGTTTGGAAACCTACTCCCGTCGCCCACGATAAACGACGAGCCCCAGGCATTCGTACCCAGGATGTTAGCCAGCCATCTCTGCGAGTAGATGTCGTAGCTTTTGGACTGAGTCAAGTAATACGCCTCGCTGGCCATTACCGACAGACCGGCGCCGTGCGAAGTGGTATCGCCTGAATTCCATTGATACCCGAAACCCCAGGAATCCGTTCCGGCTTGGGCAATCGCATCACCAACTTGCCGCAGGAGTTGTTTGCGAATGCTTGCTTTCGACACCGCCAAACGGCTGGCATTTCCCGCCATTTCCAGCGCCCGGTGCAATTCGAAATGTGCAAGGCCGCTTACGTCGTACAGGTTCAGCGTGTCTGCATACCCTGCGTCGTAGATGTTCGTGATGTAACTATTAGCAAACTCCGCCGCCTGCCGCAGGTAGTACATCGGATTCGTGTGCGGCAGTCCGGAAGGCAGGTTTTGGTTGTCCCCGTTGGATTGCGACCCAGATTGCAGAGCAAAGTATAGTTCGGTTGCGCCAAGCTCCATGTCATCTTCCCATACGTTCTCCGGATAGCCGTCAAAAGGAGAAATGGTACGCAGGCAAGTACCGCACGTGCCCGAACCTACCGTAGGCGCAGGGTCCGGATAGGAGGGGTCCGCGAGCGCAAAAATGTCTTCTGCATTCTTGAGGCATCGATTGGCGAGAGAGGGGTTCGTGCCGCGATTGAGCTGATAGCACAGCGCAAAGTCCGCCGCCAAACGACCTGCTAGATTCGGGCTTATTGGCGACCCTGCGGGCCCTGCCGCGTACACCGGACGATGGCAGATAAAGAACGTAGTGTAAGGGTCGCAAGGCTGAGGATCTCCGGGTTGCTCGAAATTATCGGCCGCCTGGGGCAGGGTCCAGATGTCGTACTCGGTGATCAAACAGTAGGGAGTTACATAGGTTCCGCCACAGTTGCCCGTGGCCGAACTGGGATTACCCTCCCCGTAGTAATCCCAGTCTTGACTGTTGTCCACTTGGTAGTAGAGGGTTTGTGTTTTGTCGTTCCACATCTTCAGCAGCCAGTTGACTCCAAACCTCGCTTCGTCGGTGAAGTCAGATGACGTCGGCGCTCCCGATCCGCTGCCGCCAGCATAAGAAACAGAGCCTGGTGGTGCCGGAGGGTTCATTTGAGCGTACGCGCCCATCTGATTCGGGAAGTCGCGAATTCCGATTTCCATCAGCGCCACTGTATAGCTGGTCGTTTCGACGTATTTCTCGTAGTCGCCGGCGTCCCACCATCCGCCGGACGCATTGATGTTCGGGAGCCTTGCGGATACTAAAGGTGGCGTGGGGGGCAGATTATCGATAAAGTCATTGCTGTCGAGCGGAGGCGTTTCGTAAACCTGCGCGCTCTCGTCCTTCAGGTGCCCGGGTTTGGAACGCAACGCGTTGTGGACGAAGTTCGGTCCGTCGCGTTGTGTTTCGTAGAAAAACAAAGTGTTCAAGAGCAAGCCGGAATAAAGCGCGTCCGGCCTATCGACCGCAAAACGCGGCGAAACCGCCGCCACTGGCCCGGACACCGAAATCGTGTAAAGGTCGCCTCCCGGAACGTTGAAGTCCAGCGCGTACACGTCGTAGGTCACTATCTTGCTATGGCTCCACCTGCCCAGCAAAGCGCCGACCTGGCCCGAATACTCAGTGACACCCTTCGAGTTGACCACCTTGAAGCTCGCTCCGCTTTCTGCCGCGGTGGACATAAGATACGCACGAAAAGACGTCTCACCGGTCTCGTAGCCAACTTGATTAACGCGCACGTAGGCAGACTCCGCTGGCGCGGGCTGAGTGTACGCCAGCAGTGAGAGTAAGATGCTGGCGACTGAAACCAGCCGAAACGGGATCGAAAGGTGGCGGTTGGAAGGCAATATGGCTTCCTCTTTGCCGCGGAAATGGCCTGTATTAAATGCGTTTAATACAGGGGCTAAAATATTGCTCCTTTGTTCTCGGAGTGTCAAGGGAAGATGCAGGAATCACGCCGAGTCAACTGTGTTGGCTTGGGACGCTGCCTGAACTGGCTCACCGAGCACTAAACGACAGCGACAATCTCGATTCTTGCTATAAAATCCTTACGCTGGCGACACTGGGGAACTGAATGCCAAGTGCTGAATGCTGAGTGCCATGCTGAATGCCGACTCCTGACACCCAATCCGCGGCCACGACTCTTCCCGCCCGCTACTACACGGACCCTGATCTCTTCCGCGACGAGCTCGAACGCTTCTACTGCCAAGACTGGATCTGCGCCGGGCGTGCCAACCAAGTCCCAACGCCGGGCGACTATTTTCTCCGCGAGGTCGCGGGTGAAAGCATCATCATTACTCGCGACGAGAGTGGCTCGTTGCGGGCATTTTTCAATGTGTGCCGGCATCGTGGTACCCGTATCTGCGCCCGCGCGGAAGGACATTTCGCCGGACGGATCCAGTGCGGCTATCACGGTTGGACCTACGGACTCGACGGGAGCCTCATCGGCGTTCCCCACTCACGCGACGGCTTCTGCCGCGAAGATTATCCCCTCAATCGCATTCACGCTGACGTCTGGGACGGACACATCTTCATCAACCTCAGCTCAGAGCCTACGCTGCTTGCTAATCAGTTAGAAGATATGCCTCAGAAGTTCCTGCATTGGCAAATGGCTGAGCTGCGCACCTATCGGCGCATCGAGTATGAAGTGAATGCCAACTGGAAGCTGATCATGCTCAACTACAACGAGTGCCTGCACTGTCCCATTCTGCATCCGGCGCTCAATGCCATCACCAATTACCTCTCGGGCGAGAACGATCAGCCCCACCGCGGATACATCGGCGGCTCGATGGAGTTTCAGGGCGGCGCCAAAACTATGAGCAAAGATGGCAAGCTGCGGCGCGAGTACCTTCCCGGACTCACGGCAGACGAACGCAACAAAGTTTATTACTACGCGATTTTTCCCAACCTGTTGCTAAGCCCTCACCCGGATTACATAATGACGCACACGTTATGGCCGCGTGCCGTGGATCGTACTGACGTTGTCTGCGAATGGCATTTCCATCCTGACGAAATGGTCAAGCCTAACTTCGAAGGCGATGATGCGGTTGAATTCTGGGACATAACCAACCGTGAAGACTGGACCATCTCAGAGCTTTCGCAGGCTGGAATCAAGTCGCGCGCCTATAAACCTGGCCCCTACTCCCGCTGCGAGTCGCTGCCCCACGCCTTCGACCAAATGGTGCTGGATCGCGAAAAGCAAGGACTCAAGAAGCGGGTCCTATAAACGGCTGACACCTGATGAGAAACCTCAGACTAAAAGGACCGACCAATCCACCGGTGATACCCTGCCCCGAAACGAGGTGCGACCATGCGCGGTTACATTCGAGCGACTACGTTTGCGTTTCTAGCCGTCCTGCTTTTTTGCCCAGCAGCTCCGTCGGCGCAGCAGCCAAGCCAGTTGCCCTCCCCCAAGGAAGGTGACTACGTTTCCCACGATTTCCATTTCAAATCGGGCGAAACGTTGCCCGAGTTGCGAATACACTACGCAACCTTTGGTACTCCTGTACGCGACGCGAACGGCAGAGTTGCCAATGCCGTGCTGCTTTTGCACGGCACCACGGGTTCCGGCGGACAATTCCTGGCACCGCAGTTCGGGGGTGTGCTTTTTGGGCGTGGGCAGCTCCTTGATGTCACGCGCTATTACATCATTCTGCCGGATAACATCGGCCACGGAAAATCTAGCAAGCCTAGCGACGGCATGCACGCTCATTTTCCGCAGTATGACTATGACGACATGGTCGCGTCGCAGCACGAGTTGCTGGAAAAGGGACTGGGCGTGAACCATCTGCGCCTGATCCTGGGCACCTCCATGGGCTGCATGCATTCCTGGGTTTGGGGCGAAAGCTACCCCGATTTTATGGACGCACTTATGCCCTTGGCCTGTCAACCCGTGCAGATTGCGGGACGGAATCGAATCTGGCGCAAGATGGTGATCGACGGCATTCGAGAAGATCCTGATTGGAACAATGGAGAGTATACTGCACAACCTCGCACGGCGCTGAAAATCGGGGCAGAGATGTTCTACATGACTGCGGGTTCAGCCGCGCAGATGCAGAAAGATTTTCCTACCCGCGAAGCAACCGACGCGGCGACGGCGGACTACGTGAAGCGGTTTATTGCGGGCCATGATGCTAACGATCTTTTTTACGCGCTAAATGCTTCGCGAAATTACGATCCGTCGTCGCAGCTCGAGAAAATCATCGCGCCGGTGATGTTCGTTAATTCAGCCGACGATTTCATCAATCCGCCGGAACTGGGAATTGCGGAGCGTGAAATTAAGAGAGTGAAGAATGGTCGTTTCGTGCTGCTTCCGATCTCCGAGGAAACGCACGGTCACGGCACTCACACCTGGGCAGCTGTGTGGCAGCAGTATCTGAAGGAGTTATTGGAAGCGTCGCAACATTGATTTGCGGAGCTTAAGCAGCGTTAGGGAAGCCTTATTGGACTGCCGGAACGACAGGTAATCACGCGCGGCATTTGTTCTCGCTTTCCGCCTCCTCAGCGCACGAACTTCTTCGGTTCCGTCAGCGGCAGATCTACGGTCATCGGGGGATGATCCGAGATACGATCCTTAACGGATTCGTTCAGATCACGCATCGTCACTGGGAAGTGTGGAGCGAACCGGTAGCTCTGTTCCACGCGCCGCGGATCGTCAATGAATGGCTTGACGAAGATCCAGTCGAGCTTAAACCGTCCTACGAGTCCTCCGAAGTCACGTGTGAAAGCGTAGGTAGGAGCGAAGCCTTTCCTGCCGCGCTGGTTGCTGTCCGCGAGCGTTCGACGCTTGGACGGAAGCGTCCGTTCCCGCTCGCCGCGAAAATCGAATGCATGATTGTCGGTAAAGCGAAACTTCTCCGCGGTCTTGAATAGGGGGTGCTCCCGGTTGTCCCACAAAATTGGGAGGTGAAACGCCGTCGGATCGTTGTACCCGTGAACGTAACGGACCGGATAAAGCATATACTGGAAAATTCCAAGTGGATTGAAGTGGGAAACAGCCTGGCCGATCCAGAATTTGTAATCCGTAACGCGCGTCATGATTTCGTTGCGAATCGATGTGGGTGTGTTGTCACGGCTGGTTGTGTTTAGATCGCCAGCGACGACCACTGGATTTGTGTCCGATTTCACGTTCGCCAGCAGCGCCTGTATTTGCCGTCGGCGGCATTCCGGCGGGCACTTATTCTCCAGGTGGGTCGCCACGATCGTAGCCCGCCCGGTCGGCAACTCGGGCACGGAGATGTCCGCGATCAGCGCCATTCGTCCGCCCTGACGGAGTTCACGCCCGACTCGTTCCCGGAACAGTTTTTGCGCGGACCATCGCCTCCCCTGCTCGAGTTTGGAGATGGCTTTGTATTCCTTTCCGTACCAGTCATAGCAGACAGGCAGACGAAAGATGCGAGCCCGGTCAATCGGATAGCGGCTCAGGATGGCTGTCCCGTGCAGACCGTGATAACGCTCCCGGTCTACTTGCAAATCTTGCTGCAGACGTTGATCCTGCGGCGCATCCGTCAAATGCACTTGCTCCGTGTCCAGATCAAACACTGGATCCACTTCCACGAACTCCACTCCGTACGCATAGTTCATGTGTAGAGCCGTCGCCAGTTCCCGCGCTATGTCTCTATATTCGGTTCGCTTCATGCCCCAGTCAGCCTCGTTCAGGACTAGAACGTCAACTCCTTGCAGCGTAGCCAGTTGGGACTCGATGATTTCCTTCTGGCGAGGACTGATGTTGTCCTGGGTTTTCGTCATGCGCAGAAACTCGCTGGGATCCGTGAGCGCAGACCGAGTCAGGTCGAAATTGAGACCTCTCTCAATATTCCAAAGACCCACCCGAAGAACGATGCCGAGACCCGTTACACTCGGTCGGTGGGGCTGGATGTTCGCGGTTGCGGTTTCGCTATGCACGAAGGGAGTGTTCAACAGCGCACTGAGCCGCGCACCCAGAGCGCCTTCTGGCTTGGCTGTTGAAGCAAGCGCGGCGAGCTCGTCGAACGAAAGCAAATCCGGATTTTGCGATCGTTCCGCAAACATATCTGCCTGTTGCGCCAGTGGGGATTTGTCCTGTGCTGCGCACGAGGAAAGTGCGATCCCGAAGGCCAAGACGCAGTGTAGGGCGATTCTCGCTACTGCTGCTCTACTCACTGGTGAATCCTCCTATATTCGTTTGCGGCTTTGTCGTGCCTATTGTCTTTGCAACGATCCAGCCACGCGATCAAGCCTATCCGCTCGATTACGAACATCAGAGCGACGAGAGACAGCAAAGCGAAAAAATAGGCTGCCGGGTGGATTGGGCTAGTGTTTGTGTTATTAGAATGTCCTTGCGACTCGCGCATCGTTAGGTATGCTGCTGTGGGTTTTTCTGTTCTGGCAAGCGACACCGCATGGGCCAACTCTTGCGCGATTCCGGTGAGCGCCTCAACTCGTTGGGAGACAACAATCAAACAAGTCCGTCCCATATAACTGTCGCTCACTGCGCCGCGGGAACAGATGCACCATTCGCCGAGGTAGTTACGCCTTGGTCAGGAAACTTTCGGCCTAGCCATCGGAACGTGCCGCGAACGATGAACACGTTCAGCAATATCGAAATCAACGATGCGGCGATCACAGGGCTGAAGACGTTCTCGGCCGTCATTCCTGACGAACGCGCGGCTTGCATCACCACGAACGAGAGTTCGCCGATCTGCGTCAGCCCCGCGGCCACTGCAATTGCGGTCCGGATCGGATAGCGGAAGATCCACACGATCATTGTCCAGACCAGAAATTTACCGACCACGATGAGCAGAAGCATCAATCCGAGAAGCGGCAGGCTGTGAAAGAGCACCTTGGGATCAATCAGAGTTCCGAGCGAAACGAAGAACAGCGCCACGAAGGCATCGCGAAGGGGCACAAGCTGAGTATGCGCATCGTGAAGATCCGGCAAACCGCTGATGGAAAGTCCGGCAAGGAACGCGCCAAGTGCGACCGAAAATCCAACTGCTTGCGCCAGTGCAGCGGTCCCGAGGCAGATTGCGATGGCGACCAGCAGGAGAAGCTCCGTGTTACACGTCAACTTGACTCGCCGGAGGAGGCGCGGGATTACTTTTATCGCAAGAAAGACCAGGGGAATCAGGAGCACCAAAGCCTTACCAAGAGTCCATGCTGCCTTCGCGAAGAGGCCGTCCCCGGAGCCGCTGAAAATAGGGAGAACTACCGTCATGCAGATGACGGCAAGATCCTCCACGAGAGTGATGCCGATCATCACGCGGCCGTAGGCTGTCGTGATCTTTCCGCTATCGCTCAGCAGTCGCACCAGCACCATTGTGCTGGCAACCGAAGCCGTTGCTCCGATGACAGTGCCCTCTCTAATGCTGAATCCGGCGACCTTTGACACTGCGACTGCGAGACCCAGGATGAATAAAATCCCGATGGGCGCGCCGACCAGGGCAACCCATTTCACGCGCATCAGATCCGGAATTGAGAACTCAACTCCGGTCGAAAACATCAGCAGAACGACGCCTACTTCTGCAAAAATCTCGAAGGTGTGCAAGTCAGATAAGTGCGGCCCAGGGGTGAATGGGCTGATAACGATCCCGCCTAAGACGAACCCTAAGATTAGAGGCAGACGAAGGCGCCATGCCACTAGCCCTCCGATTACGGCAGCCACAAATATGTAAGTCAGATCGCGAAACAGAATCGGGTTCGTTTCCATTTTTTCTACGCTCCAGAGGCAGACGGTTAACCTGGCTGCCTAGAAATCACGAGGCTTGATGCTCCATGAATCCTTGATGCCGTCAATGCCTTCACCGGATACGTGCAAACCAACAATGGTACGGGTCCGCCAATGGGTTTTGACCTACCATAAGTCGACGCCGCGAATGGCGCCGATTTCCGGATAAACGACTGCGACCCAGCCAGGGCCTCCTCCACCGAACCATGTACTCGCAATCACCGCGACGGGGAAGAAGAGCCAGAAAGGGCCGAACGGAACTTTGCAGAACAAGCGACAAGAGTAACGCCGCTGATACAAGGGCGATTGCCAATGCGTAGCACGACAGTGCACGCAACTTAGACGGTGCGGCCGAGTAGCTTTCAATTCGGGCATGGACAACGATTAGGGCATTATTTTTATACTACGAGCTAGATCACCTGGCCACCGCTGCCAGGAGCCATCCGAGATCAGCCGCAGATTCAGAATCCGCGTTGACCAAAACTGACCTCGTCCAGACAAGACCACGCTCGGGTGCACAAATACGTCACGTGTTCTATTGCCCGAGGAGTAGTTCTGGAAAGTCGGTCCGATGGGATGAATTGTTCACGCTGAGTTTGGTTGCCGAAATTCAGAACACTCAGGTATATTGCGAATTACTTTTGCTGTCGTTTTCTTGTTAAGACAATCACCGCAGGCATAAGGATGGAATTAGATGTCCGTCAAAACACTTATTTCCTCGTGCTGTTTTCTATCTATTTTGATGCTGCCCCCGGCGCAGATCGCGTCGCCCCGACAAGACCAACCCCAAGGTCAGATCGGCTACAAATCCGCCGCCGGTGCCGATGAGAAGAAAACACTTCTGTTGAGGGACTTTCAGCCCGTTTCAATGCTGCATGCTCCAGCGCACACCGTGGATCGGGCCAAGTATTATGTAATCGACGTTCACAATCACGTGAACGATGCCATGGGTATCGACGATCCCATGCCGCCCCAGCGCGTCGTGGAGATCATGAACAAGACCAACGTCAAGACGGTAGTGATCCTCACCGGAATGTGGGGTGACAGACTGCAGCGGGTGATCGACACAATGGTCAAGCCATATCCGGGGCGCTTCATGGTCTTCACCCAGATTGATTGGAGAAAGATCGACGATGCGAACTTCAGCCAGGAAATGGTGGCGCAACTGGATGACGCGGTTGCGCGGGGAGCACGAGGTCTAAAACAGTTGAAGGACCTTGGTCTTAGTGTCCGCGACAAGTCAGGAAAACTCATTGCAATTGACGATCCGCGCCTTGATCCCGTCTGGGAGGAATGCGGAAGACTGGGCATTCCCGTGTCCATTCACTCCACCGATCCCGAAGCATTCTTCCATCCACCGGACAGTACCAATGAGAGATATGAAGAGCTCACCGAGCATCCGGACTGGAGTTTTTATGGGCCACAATTTCCATCGAAGGAGTCCATCCTGGCGGCTCGAGATCTCATGTTTGCGAAGCATCCGCACACGACCTTTGTCGCCCTTCACATGGCAAATTGGCCTGAGAACCTGGACTATGTTTCTCATCTGCTGGACACACTTCCGAATGTGATGGTTGAGTTCGGAGCGCGTGAAGCCGAGTTGGGCCGTCAACCCCGTCGTGCTCGCGAATTCTTCATCAAGTATCAGAACCGCATCATGTTTGGCACCGATAACGGAATGGACGAAGCTATGTACCGCAATCATTTCCGCTGGCTGGAAACGGCAGATGAGTATTTCGATTACTGGGGGTATCCCGGGCAAGGTCGTTGGAAGATTTATGGCCTGGACCTTCCGGATCCAGTGTTGGAGAAGATCTACCACAAGAATGCGGAGCGAATCTTCGGGCAGTTTCGCAAAGGCGCTCGCGCGAGGCAAGTAGAGTGAGCGGTGGAATTCAGATCAGCATTGAATTTAGATCACGGTTACCTGAATCCCGGATTTTCTCAGTGCTGCCAAATCCGGTTTGCGAATACCCCGATCCGTGATCAAGTGGTGGATTGCCGAGGGTGGGGCAATCGAAGATAAGGCGCGGCGGCCAAACTTGCTGGAGTCACACACCACTACCACAACTCTTGCTACATCCATCATGGCGCGGTTGACTTTGGCCTCAAGTAGATTCGGCGTGGTTAATCCATGTTGCACGTCGAAACCATCCACGCCGAGAAAAAGAATATCGGCATTCAGGCGTCGCAAGGTCTCATCCGCCACGGGCCCCACAAGCGAGAATGAGTTCTTCCTCAAAGTACCACCGGTCAGAATGACCTCGAGGGAGGAGCCCGACAGTTCTGCGGCGATGTTTACGGCGTTGGTAATGATCGTGAGGTTTTCAAATTCACGCAGCGCGCGTGCAATGGCTGTTGTTGTGGTCCCGGAATCAAGGATCACCACCTGCCCTTCCTGCACCATGCGGGCGGCCGCGGCCGCAATCTGAAGTTTTTCCTTGCGATACAGCTTTTCTTTCTCCCGCAGAGTCGGATCATCCAGTGCGCTCTCTCGAGCCGGCAAAGCTCCGCCGTGACTGCGCTGGATGCGTCCGTGAGCCTGAAGAATGTCCAGATCTTTACGGATGGTGACCTGGGATGTGCGGAACTGTTTTGCCAGGTCCACGACCAGAACGCGTCCGTCGCGACTCAGAATGTCGAGAATATGTCGGCGCCGCTCTTCGTTCAGCACAGGTCTATTCGACAAGCATTGCTCTCAAAGTAGTTCTGGTGGGCATTCCCTTTTTACCGCGACTGCTTTCGTTTGTCTACGGCCGCCAGCAAACAGCCAAGTAGTGGAACTGTTGTCATCGCTTGCAAACTGCCTCGTATGGCCATGGTCTCATGTTGGTTGAGAGCATTTTACACTTGACAGAGGAACCATTACGAAAGTAAAAGTTATTAACCGCAATGATACGAAAGTCTGTGCAGTTTTCATTTGCCCTTATAGCTGGTTTGGCAACCATTGTCCTGTTAGCTGCAATTCTGCAAGCCAGCTCCGGTTCGGAAGGGCAGAATTGGACCCAATATGTGCGCATCGGTGCCTACGGGCTGCAGAGTACCAACGCGATTGAGATTGTCCGCAGAGCGCAGGAAGACGGCGTTTTCGGGATCGAAGTGGACAATGATATACCTGGCCGCTATGAAAGCTTTCTCAGTCCCGAAGAAAAGCTGAACGCCATTCGTGCCGTTGCTCAGCAGGCCCATGCAGTTGGCAACAAGGCGTTCGTATATATCGCCGGGACCGAGTGCATTACGGCAAACGCCGACAGAGCTCCGCATACGCTGGCCAAAGATCATCCCGATTGGCTGCAGAAAAAGCTTAGCGGAGAACCCGCGGTCTTTGGGAGCGGTAGCGCTTTCTGGATTGCCAAAGGGGATGAGGATGTGTGGGTCAGTCCTTATGCGCCAGCCTGGCGCAAGACTTACATGGAACGGGTGAGACAGATTGCAGCCACGGGGATCGATGGAATTTATGTGGACATTCCTTACTGGATGACACACTTCGAAGGCTGGGAGGATACTTGGGCCAGCTTCGACGACCACACAGTGGCAGCCTTCTGGAAAGAGACCGGCCTTGATGCAAAGAAAGACATCAAGTTGGGAGACTTCTCGCAGCCCAATTTCCGAAGGTGGATCGAATTCAGAATTAAAACGATTACCGATTTCATGGAGGAAATCGATTCGAATGCTAAGGCCGTGAATCCCTCGATTAAGACGATTCCGGAAATCTATCCGGGCATTGAGGAAGAGGCAGTTCGCGTTGGAGCTGATGTTTACAGCTTGTATCCGGCGGTCGACGCCATAGCTCATGAATATGAGTTCGGTAGTGGCGACCACATGGCATCATCCAGAACAGCGCTGGATTGGTTCAATTATCAAGCAGGAATGTATTCGTTTCGCGCCTTCGCGCAGGGCAAGGCGACGTGGATCTTGAATTACTCCTGGGATGGCGATGAAAAAGTCGATCGGAGCCAGGCGATGATGAATCTGGCCGTCTCAGAAATCACGACCGGATCAAACTTCTGGGATGCTCCAGGACATTCAATGGCGGGATCGAACGATCCTGCGACCCGCAAGAAAATCTTTACCTGGATCAAAGCTCATGAAGACACTTTCTACCGTCCACGGACACCCATCGCCCCCATCGGCGTTTATTTTTCTCCCGAGACACGAAACTATGATGCCCACGAATTTATCCCTTCCTACCGCGGAATCCTTATTCTTCTCATGCAGAAGCATTTGGAATTTGAGGTTGTCACTCCGCGCACACTTCCAGAATTCCATGGGCCCACGTTGATCCTGCCTGATGTGCGGGTCATGAGCGACGACGAAAGAGCGTTGCTCCTCAAATATGCGCAAGCCGGTAAGAGGCTGGTGATTACAGGCGAGAATGCCGATCAGCTTGGCATGGCTCGAAATGTTATACAGTTTAGTAAATGCCCCGGAAGGGATTACTACGAGGCACTGCAAAAAGGCATTGACCAAGCGGCAGTAGATCGCGAACACGAGTTTTTGGAGAGCTTGAAATCCGAGACACCAGTTCGCGTTGTTGCCTCGGCTATGACTGCTACATCGATCGCTCGGGTTGATGGCAAGCCTCACGTTTTTTTTGCGAACTTTGCCGGGCTGCAAGGTGGCGTGAACCCCGTTCAGACGCCTCAAACTGACGTTCAAGTCACGATATCTGGCGCAACCCACGGCCATGGTTTCTTTCTTCCGTTTCTCGGAGAAGTTCAGCCACTGACCGGCACTGTGGGCAACGCTGGCATCAGTTACAAGCTGCCATCCATTGAGAAGGGCGCAGTGTTTTGGTATGAGCCGTGACTCCCGAAAACGCTCGGCCGACGCACTGCGGCACTGCTGGGAACAAGGCCAGCATTCATTCCTAAGCGAAGGACGCTTTGGCATTTTCAAAGGCGAGAGGAAAACTCAGTGATCGAGGTCTGCATTGTTGGCGAGCTAAACTTGGATCTAATCCTCTACGGTCTGCCTGAGCACCTGTCCCCAGACAGAGAGTTACTGGCCAGCGACATGGCATTCACCTTGGGAAGCTCCTCGGGGATTTTCGCGCACAATTTGTGTGTGCTGGGCACAAAGGTTGGCTTTGTATCTAAGATTGGAAGCGATCCCCTTGGGAAAATGGCGCTAGAGC
>Ga0187883_10000493_pt1 | contig 24545 bp, 29 predicted proteins | sample June2016WEW_20_1_2_FD_132966 | JGI IMG/M metagenome (GOLD analysis project Ga0187883, IMG submission 132966) | Peatland microbial communities from SPRUCE experiment site at the Marcell Experimental Forest, Minnesota, USA - June2016WEW_20_10 | ecosystem: Environmental > Terrestrial > Soil >...
CTGAACGCCCTGGCCGTGCTGGAGGAGGCGCTGGGCACCCTCGACCGCATTCAGCGCGTGCTGACGGTGACCGGCTACGTGTCCTCGGCCCCGGACTTCCACGAGCAGCCCGCCGTCGTGGACGGCGCCAGCCGGGTGCTGGCCGACGTGTTCGGGGACGCCGGCCGCCATACACGCTCGGCCATCGGCGTCGCGGCGCTGCCCCGCGACGGGGCCGTCGAGATAGAGGTGACGGTCGCGATCAGCGACTGAATGCGCCGGTGATCACGGGCCGGGCCACGCCGGCCAGGTCCCAGTACCCGCAGGTGCCCTGGTCCCGCAGCTCGGTGACGGCCTCGATGGCGGCGCCGTAGGCGGCGACCGCGATGGCCCCGCCGACCGAGATCCGGCTCACCCCGAGCCCGGCCAGCTCGCCGACCGTGGGCGCGCCCGGCAGCACGAGGACGCTGACCGGGAGGTCGACGGCGGACAGCAGCTGGCGCAGCTCGGCCGGGTCGATCACACGCGGGGCGAAGAGGACGTCCGCTCCCGCCTCCTGGTAGGCCTGCAGCCGGGTGATCGTGTCGGCCAGGTCCACCCGGCCGTGTAGGTAGTTCTCGGCCCGCGCCGTGAGCACGAAGGGGTGCGGGCCGCCGTGGGCGGCCTCGGCCGCGGCGCGCACCCGCTCCGCCGCCAGCGCCGGCTCGTACATTGGCTCGGCGGGGTCGCCCGTGAAGTCCTCCACGGAGCCGCCGGCCAGCCCGAGCTCGGCCGCCGCCGCGACGGTGGCGGCCACGCCGTCGGGATCGTGGGCGAAGCAGTTCTCCAGGTCGGCGGAGACGGGGACGTCGACCGCCCGGGCGAGCTGGCCGGCGTGGTCCAGCACCTCCTCCCTGGTCATGGTCCCGTCGAGGCGGCCGCGCGTGGCGGCGAAGCCGCCACTCGTGGTGGCCAGTGCCTCGAAGCCGAGGGAGGCGAAGAGGACCGCGGAGCCGATGTCCCATGCGTTGGGCATGAGGAGCGGGGTGCCGGGCACGTGGAGCGAGCGGAACCGTGCGGCTCGTTCCGCCGGGGAGGTAGGGAGGGTCATGCACGCACCGTACCGGTGGGTGGTGACGAGCCGTCCGGAGGGATCAGCCGGCCGATTGCCCCGCCGGCTCGGGGAACTCCCAGTACTGGAACTCGACCGTCATGGGCAGGATGTAGCGCACGTACAGCGAGTGGATCTTGACGACCTTCTGGTCGTCGACGTGGAGGTCGATGAGCTCCATGCGGTCGTCCGCCTTGCGGAACGCCTCGGCCCGCTGCTGAATGCCCACCAACTCGTCGAGGGAGCCCACGGCGAATCCGTAGTGGTCCATGCGGGGGCAGCGCATCGGGTCGTCCTCCGCGATGAGGAAGATGAACTGGTCCCAGTGGACGCAGCTCAGGATGAGGCGGCGGCGGTCCTCCGTCATGACCTCGATCTCCTCGAAGCCGAGCACCTCGTCGAAGAACTTGCAGATGTCGGCGCGGCTCTCGGCACCGAGCAGGTCGGCCGGTAGCGACATGGCGACGTGGTTGAAGCGCGGGTTGCCCGAGGGGTAGTAGGGGTGCGCCATCAGGCCCGTACCTCCGGGACCACCATCACCTTGCCGGCGATGCGGCCGAGCGCCAGGTCCTCGAGGGCGCCGGGGATGCCGTCGAGCGTGACGTCGTCGGGGTCGATCAGGAGGTCGGCCGGGAACCCGTCGGAGGCGAGGAGCTCGAGTGCCCGCTCAAAGCCGCCGAGGTCGTAGACGAAGGACCCGGTGACGGTGAGCTCGTTGAGGACCATGCGGTTGATGTCGAACGTGGGGTGTTCGATCCCGGCGCCGACCATCACGAGGATGCCGCCCCGCGCCAGCTGGTTGAAGCCCGCCTCGATCGCGGCCCGGTGACCCGAGCACTCCAGGACGACGTGCACCGCACGCGACGACATGCGCTCGGGCTCCCAGGACGGGAACACCTCCAGGTCGGCCGGGTCGACCACGGCGGTGACCCCGAGGTCGGCCGCCAGGCGGCGCCGGCCTTCGTGGGGCTCCACCACGGTGACGTCCGTGATGCCCATGGACCGTAAAGCGGCGATGCTCAGGGCGCCGATGGGACCGGCGCCGAAGACCATCACGGTGTCGCCGGGCGTGACGCCCGAGCGGGTGATGCCGTGCAGTGCCACCGACAGCGGCTCGGCCAGCGCGGCGTGGCGCGGCGAGAGCCCTTCGGGCAGGCGCAGCACTCCGGCCGCCCGCGCCACGACATACTCGGCGAAGGCGCCGTCCATGTGGTCCGTGATCATGCTGTTGCGGTTCTCGCACTGCGAGGGCTTGCCCTCCCGGCAGCGACGGCAGGTGCCGCACCGGGGGGAGGCGCCGCCGACGACCCGCTCGCCGATCGACCATCCCGTCACCTCGTCGCCCAGGGCGACGATGGTGCCGCTCCATTCGTGGCCCGCCACGGCGCCCGGTTGGAAGCCCCAGCCGTCGCGGAGCTGGTGGATGTCGGACCCGCAGATGCCGCAGGCGTGCACGCGCACGACGAGCTGGTCCGGATTTGGCCGCGGGACGGGGCGCTCCTCCACGGCGATCACCCCCGGAGACTGGTAGACCGCGGCCGCCATGACGTCGGGGAGCGCGCCGACGGCCGCCCCCCCTTGTGACCCTGACATGGGCGTCAGGTTAGGCGCTCGCCACCAGCCAGGCGAGGCCCCCGGCGAGATGCCGCAGAAAGGCCGGCGTCTCCCAGGCCCCGGGGAAGTGCCCGAGGGCGCTGTAGAAGCTGCGGGCGGGGCCGTCCTCGACGCACCAGGCCAGGGGGAAGCCGCAGTCGGGCACCCGGCCGCCGGGCGCCGAGAGGTTGACCTGGTCCTCGGCCAGGTGGAGGAGCACCCGGGCGTCGGGCCGCAGGTCGCGGAAGAGGTACACCTCGTCGTGCCACTGCCAGCGGGCGCCGAGGTGCGCGGTGGAGGGGTGGTCGGGGTCGACCACGTCGATGGCGAACTCCTGGGTCCAGGGGTGGCCGTCGAAGCGGGCGCCGAGCACCGAGCCGTAGGCGGGCCAGGTGTGGCAGGCGTCCGTGGCGGAGTGCACGCCCAGCACGCGCAGGTGCCCGTTCTGCCAGGCCTCGAGGGACTCCGCCTTCTGCTCCTCGGACCAGGGCGTCTCCCCGATGGTGAAGAGGGCGAGGACACGGGCCGAGGCGACCTGGCGGGGGGAGACGTCGTGGACGTCGGTGACCACCGTGGGGGAGAGGCCGGCGAGACCCGCCAGCTCGGTGAGGCCGGTGGCGGCCTGAGCGAGGACCCCGTGCACGCCAGCCGGCCCGTCGACGTAGGGGGCCACCTGGGTGACGATCAGCATGTTGTCGGCCACGCGGGGAGTGTAGGGCTGGTGCGGCTACCCCGCCCGGTGGTCCAATGCACGGGTCCGGGGAGGGGCACAGGCACCGGCGAGACGCGAGGAGACACGACGTGGGCAGTTCGAGCGGAAGCGACGAGGAGACAGCGGCAGCGCTTGGCGCGCTGGGGGCGGCGACGCTGGGCGAGTCGGGCGGTCGCGCGGTCGACCGCAGGCTCCGGCCCGTCTGGCCCGGCGCGGTGGTGGCCGCCCCGGCGTACCCGGTCGGCTGCACCCCGGGGGACAACCTGGCCGTCCACGTCGCCGTGACGAAGGCACCGCGGGGGAGCGTCCTTGTCGTCGACGTGGGCCGGGTGGCCGACCGGGGCTACTGGGGCGAGGTGCTCACGACGGCGGCGGAGGCGGCCGGGCTGGCCGGCCTGGTCCTCGACGGCGGCGTACGCGACGTGGCGGCACTCGAGGCGCACGGCTTCCCGGTGTTCTCCTCGACCATCGCGCTCACTGGCGCGACCAAGGACAAGCCCGGGAGCGTGGGGGCGCCGGTGCGGGTGGGCGGCGTGCTGGTCTCGGCGGGGGACTGGGTGGTGGCCGACGTCGACGGCGTGACGTTCGTGCCGGGCGGCGCGCTCGACGAGGTCCTGGCGGCCGGCCGGGGCCGCGAGGCGAAGGAGGCCGGATTCTTCGAGGCGCTGCGGTCTGGGTCAACGACGGTGGAGCTGCTGGGGCTCGACGCGTCACTCGTCCGCGAGGGCGATCCCGGTGGCACAATGCGGGCATGACAGAAGAGCCCACGACCGAAGAGCCCCCCCAGGAGCGCATCGAGGTGCAGCGGACCATCCCGACCGACGCGGCACGGATCTTTTCGGTGCTCAGCGATCCGCAGGGCCACGTGACCATCGACAGCTCAGGCATGTTGATGGACGCGACGGGCGAGCCGGCGACCAAGGTGGGTGACGAGTTCGTCGTGCACATGGACCGCGAGGCGCTCAACGACTACCCGATGGGCCGTTACGACGTGACCGTGACCATCACCACCTTCGAGCCCGATCGCGAGATCGCCTGGACGATCCTCGGGCAGATCCGGCCGCAGATCGGTCACGTGTACGGCTACACCCTCGAGCCGGCCGAGGGCGGGGCGCTGGTGACCTCCTACTACGACTGGTCGAACATCGCACCGGAATGGAGGGAGGCCGGCATCTTCCCGGTCATCTCCGAGACAGCGCTGCGCGCCACGTTAGGCATTCTGGACCGGACGTTGGCCCGGTCGACGGCCTGGTGATCGGCCCGGGCTGACCGGCAGCGCTGCCGTCAGGGTTGCGCCTGTCGTGACTTCGATCATGTCGGCCACAGATGGCGTCTGGGGAACCACGGCCACCACGGCACTCGACCCGGTGTGTCCGCGCTCGTCTGGAGCGCGTTCGGGGCCAGACCGGTGAGGGATCGGGTCCGTCAGCTGGACCGCAGCACGCATTGGCTCCAGAGCCCCTAACGCTGATCCGCGACGCGCAGTACCCAGCTCTATGGTGATCCGTCCAATCCCGCGTTACCGCAGCAATGAGAGGCAGCTAGGCCCGGGATGGTTTTGGCCCCAAACTGTCGTGACGAACGGCGGCCCAACGCATCAGCACCATCAGCCGGATTGCCCACCACCCAGGGTCGATCTCACCTTTGGCCATCGACAATCGGCCCGACGTCGTGACGGCGTGGTGGTTGTTGTGGAGGCCTTCGCCAGCGACGAACCAGGCCAACCATTGATTGTTTGTCGCCAGGTTGTCGTGCGGACGCTTCCCCCATTTGTGCCCGATGCCGTTGATGGCGCCGCCCCCGAGCAGGTACACCGATGCGTGGACGACAGACGCAATCAACGCGATCTCCCATCCGAACAATCCGATCAACAACCCCACGCCGAGTCCTAGGCCGAGGAGGGCGTGATTGAACAGCACCTTGTCCCAGCGGTCGCCGGGGAGATCGCGTGCGTAACGGGCGACTTCCACGGGGTTCCGGGCGACTCTTCTGTAGAGCAGGGCGTTGCCGAACTGCACCTGCGGGTAACCAAAGACGACAGGCGAGTGCGGATCACCGACCTCGTCGGTATGGGCATGGTGCTTTCTGTGCACCGCCACCCATTGGCGCGGTCGCGTGCCCGTCGAGATCCAGATCACGAATCGGCAGGCGAATGCCACCGGGGGCTTCAACGTAATGGCCCGGTGGGCCAGCGTTCGATGCAGGTACACCGTCGTGACGACGAAGGCAATCTGGGAGGTGAGCAGCCCGATCAGGACGGCCTCTAAGACCGCGGGCACGGCCCAAAGTCTAGCCGCTGCGTGGGTACAGCCGCTGCGTGGGCACCTTGGACCAGTCAAGATGAGTCAATCATCGTGCGGAGGGGCCTTCCCGATGCCACCTGGGACGAGATCGAGCAGTTCGTGACCGGAGCGCGCGCCCAACCAAAGGCGGAGCGCGTGCTCGCCACGGTGTTCTTCACGGACATCGCCGGATCCACGAGCCGGGCAGGGGAGCTGGGGGATGAGCGCTGGAACGCGCTGCTCGAGCGCCACCATGACGTGGTGCGCCGACAACTCGAACGCCTTCGAGGAAGAGAGGTCAAGACGATGGACGACGGGTTCCTCGCCACCTTCGACGGTCCCGCCCGCGCCATCGCCCGCGCCATCGCCTGCGCGATCCGAGATGCTGTCAGCCAGCTGGGCCTCGGTGTCCGTACGGGGTGCACACCGGTGAGATCGAGATAACCGACGACTCGGATGTCGCCGGGCTCGCCGTTCACATCGGGCAGAGGGTCTCTTCCATCGCAAAGCCGGGCGAGGTGCTCGTCTCGCGCACCGTGGTCGATCTTGTTGTCGGCTCCGGTATCCAGTTCTCCGATCGGGTCGAACACGATCTCAAGGGCGTGCCCGGATCGTGGAAGATCTTCGCTGTCGAGGGGTGAACCTCAATCGGGCGAGCGCCCTTGCCGCGCGGGCTCCGGGTGCCGTGGTACTGCCCTCGCCCCCGGCGAACGCCGATCCGTCGGGCTAGCAGATGCGGGGGAGTGGGTCGCCGACGAGCATGTCGACGATGCGGGTGCCGCCCATGGTGGTCCGCAGTACCACGATCCCGGGGGGCTCGGCATGGATCTCGCCCACCTGCACCGCACCGGAGCCCTGGGGGTGGGCGCGCATGGCGGCGAGGGCGGCGTCCGCCTCGTCGGGCGCCGCCACGGCCACCAGCTTCCCCTCGTTTGCTACGTAGAGAGGATCGATCCCGAGTAGCTCGCAGGCGGCGGCCACCTCGAGCCGGATCGGCAGGGCCGACTCGTCCAGGACGACCGTGAGGTTGCTGTCCCGGGCGAGCTCGTTGCAGACTGTCCCGACGCCACCGCGGGTCGAGTCCCGCAGCCAGCGGGTGCCGGGGGCGGCGTCGAGCAGCGACTCCATGAGACCGTGGAGCGGGGCAGTGTCCGAGCTGATGTCGGCCTCGAGTGCCAGGTCGCCGCGGGCGAGCATGACCGCCATGCCGTGGTCACCCATGGTGCCCGAGGCGAGCACGACATCCCCGACGGCGACCTTGGACGCCGAGAGCTCGCGACCCTCGGGGATCACGCCGACGCCCGCAGTCGAGATGTAGACGCCGTCGGCGGCGCCGCGGTCGACGACTTTGGTGTCGCCCGTCACGATCGGAACGCCGGCGGCGGCAGCGGCTTCGGCCATGTCGGCCACGATCTCGCGCAGCTCGTCGATGGAGAACCCCTCCTCGATGACGAAGGCGGCGGAGAGGGCGATCGGGCGGGCGCCCATCATGGCGAGGTCGTTGATCGTTCCGTGCACGGCGAGGTGCCCCGCCGACCCGCCAGGGAAGCGCAGCGGCTTGACCACGTACGAGTCGGTGCTGAACGCCAGTCGCTCGCCCGATGGCAGCGCGAGCACCGCCGCATCGGTCTGCGATCCGGCTGGCTCGGCGGTGAACGCGGGAAGGAACACGGCGTCGAGCAGGGCAGCCGACGCCTTGCCGCCAGCCCCGTGGGCCAGGGTGACCACGTCATCGAGCAGGCGCGGCCGGCGGCGGCGGAAGGCCTCGATCCGCTCGAACACGGCGGCCTCACGGTTGGAAGGCTTGGCGTCCCTGGCGGTGTCGGTCACGAGGCCTCACTCCGTGCCAGGTGACGCTGCACCGTCGACCACAGTTCCAGCATCAATGCATCCTGGGCCTCTTGAATCCGGTGGACGCTCTCCGACCGGACCACGAGGCAGTGATGCACAGCGTCGCTCACTGCCATGGCGGCGCCCTCATAGCCGCACAGGCCGATAGTCAGGAGATCCCGGCGCGCCGCCTCATCGAAAGCGCGCAGCATGTTGACCGAATCGCCGCTGGTGGAGAAACCGACGGCGATGTCGCCCGGCTTGCCGTGGGCGATGACCTGCCGCGAGAAGACGAGCTCGAATCCCACGTCGTTGGAGAGTGCGGTGAGCACCGCCTGATCGTCAACCAGTGACAGCGCCGGCAGCGGACGCCCGTGAGGGGGGTGGCGGAAGAGGTCCACCGTCCCTTCGGCGTCGGTGGCGCTGCCCCCGTTGCCGAAGGCGAACAGGCGACCGCCCTGCAGGAAGCACGCGGCCATGGCGGCCGCGGCCGCATCGATGTCGGCACGGCAACGCTCCAGCGTCGCGGTGCGCAGATCGCGGCTCTCCGCCATCTTCGACTGTGCCGAAAGGGCCAGGTCGGCGACCAGCGCCGTTCCGTCCCGCTCCTCTGCCTCAATGAAGGGATAGAGGAACCCGGTGGGCTCCGCGCTCACGATGCGACACCGCCCAGCGAGGTGATGGCAACGCCGGCGTGGACCAGCAGCAGGTCGCCGGGCTCGACCGGGTCCACCAGGCTGGCGTCGACGGCCTCACGCTGTCCACCGACCAGGACCTCGACGCGGCCGTCGGTGTGCACGGCGGTCACCTCGGCCACGCGACCCTCGTCGGAACAGGTCACACACACCTCCTCGGTGCACTCCGGCTCGGCCTCGAGCAGCCCTGGATGCTCGAAGACCACATGGGTCAGCTCCCAGAGGAGGTGGTACATGAGCACCATGTCACCCGACCGGGATGCCAGGGCCGGGTCCACCCCCTCGAGCCATACGACATGGTCGGCCGGGCTGCCCGTTGGCCGGCTCCCGGCACCGAGCCAGAGGCTGGTCAGTCCCCAGGCACCAGCGCGCGCCAGCAGGTCGCCGGCGCAGGCGTCGTCGGCCGTGCTCACGGCGAGCAGGATGTCTCCGGGACGAGCTGCCAGCCGCACGGCCGCGACGGCGTCCGTGGCGTCCACACTCACCGCAGGCAGCGCGCGTTTGCCCACGATGACGGGGTGGACGAACTCGACCGCCACGTGACGCCCGTGGGACGGCCACTGCGGCGCCACGCACCACATCGTCGCCCCCGCGGCGAACCGCCGGGCCAGTGCCAGCGAGGCCACGGCCAGGTCCGCGGCCGGCCCCTCCTCGAGTCCGGACGCCACCGACGACTCCATGAGGGCCATCATGCCTCGTTCGGATCCGCGGGGACGTAGCCGGCGACGGCCGCCTGCCCGAGGGCCAGCCCGCCGTCGTTGGGGGGGACCAGCCGGTGCGTCAGGACCTGGAAGCCTCGCCCACCTAGGGCACGGCGAGCCAGGTCGAGGAGGAGGATGTTCTGGAAGACGCCTCCCGTCAGCGCCACCCGCGCGATGCCGGTCTCGTGCCGGAGGTGTTCGGCCACTTCGGCGATGAGGCCGGCGACCGCGAGGTGGAAGCCCGCTGCGATGGCGCCGACGGGACGGCCCGACCGCAGGTCGTCGACGATGTCGCCGAGCACGGGCGCGGAGTCGAACTCCCCGTCGGAGTACATGAAGCGGTAGCACCGTGCCTGGCCGAGGTGCGCAGAGGCGCACCATTCGAGCTCCATGGCGGCCTGGGCCTCGTAGGTGGCGACGTGGCGGACCCCGAGGATGGAGCTGACGGCGTCGAAGAGCCTCCCCATACTCGAGGTCGGCACGCAATTGACGCCGCGCTCGAGTTGACGGCGCAGTGCGGTGCGCTCGGTGTCGGGGGCGGCCCCGACCGGGGGGAGGTCCTCGTCCCAGCCGATGCCCGCGGCCCAGAGATGCGCCAGCGCGGCTCGGTACGGCTTGCGGATGGCCGCGTCCCCCCCGGGCAGTGGAACCTGGCGCAGGTGGGCGGGCCGGACGAAGGAGTCGTAGCCGGCGACGAGGACTTCGCCGCCCCAGATGGTCCCGTCCCCCCCGTAACCCGTGCCGTCGAAGGCGAATCCGATGACCCGCTCCCGAGCCGGCACGCCGTGCTCGACCATGACGGCGGCCACGTGTGCGTGGTGGTGGTGCACCAGGCGGACCGGGCGTCCCGAAACGTCGTCGGCCCAGCGACGGGTCAGGTAGCCGGGGTGTGCATCGGCCGCCACCTGCTGCGCGTCGATCTGGTAGAGGTCGGCGAACTGTCGGGACGATCGCTCGAAGGCCGCTTGCGTCTCCAGGCTGCCCATGTCACCGATGTGCTGGCTCATGAAGGCGTCGTGGCCCGCGGCCAGGCAGAAGGCATTCTTGAGCTCACCGCCCACGGCCAGGGTGGGCACGGCAGAGAAGGGCAGCCGCACGGGAAGCGGGGCGTAGCCCCGCGAACGGCGGAGGGGCACTTCGTGGCCCGCGTCGATCCGGACGACCGAGTCGTCACACGGGACGTGGATGGGCCGGTCGTGCACCAGCCAGGCATCGGCGATGGGCGCCAGTCGCTTCCGGGCGTCCTCATCCTCGAAGCAGATGGGCTCGTCGGTCAGGTTGCCGCTGGTCATCACCAGTACCCGAGGAGGCGTCGTCGATCCGCCGGGCACGGCCTGAAAGAGGAGGTGGTGCAGCGGCGTGTAGGGCAGGAGCACCCCGACCCTGGGGTTGCCCGGGGCCACCCGTGTCGAGAGCGCTGCGCCAGCTCGCTTCTCGAGCAGCACAATGGGGCGCTGGGGACTCGTCAGCTTGATCGCCTCTTCGGGATCGATCCGGGCCACCGTGAGGGCCCCGTCGAGGTCGGGCACCATCACGGCGAACGGCTTGTCCTGCCGGTGCTTGCGCAGACGCAGCCGCTCGACCGCTGCGTCGGAGGTGGCGTCGCACGCCAGGTGATAGCCGCCCAGGCCCTTGATGGCGACGACCTCACCCTGGGCCAGTGCCTCCTGGGTGGCGGCGAGCGCGGCATCGGATTCCTCCACCACACCGAGCGCACCCTCGAACCAGATGTGGGGGCCGCATTCGGCGCACGCGACGGGTTGGGCGTGGAACCGCCGGTCAGCGGGATCGTGGTATTCCGCCGAGCAGGCGTCACACAGCGCGAACTCCCGCATGGTCGTGTTGGGGCGGTCGTAGGGCAGGCGGATGGTGATGGTGAACCGGGGCCCGCAGTTCGTGCAGTTGATGAACGGGTAACGGGCACGACGGTCCGTCGGATCCGACAGCTCGGCCAGGCAGTCGTCACAGACGGCGACGTCGGGCGAGACGAAGGTACGTAGTGCACCGTCGCGGGGGCTCTCGACGATCCGGAACCCGACCTGGTGGGACGGTGGGCATGGCGTCGAGTCGACGCCGAAGATCTTGGCCAGCGGGGGCGCCTCGGTGACCAGGCGGGCCAAGAACCGCTCGACCGAGGCTAGAGGCCCCTCGACCTCCATGAAGACGCCCTCGGTGTCGTTGCCGACATGCCCGGCCAGCCCGAGCTCGCCGGACAGCCGGTGCACGAAGGGGCGGAACCCGACTCCCTGCACGACGCCGACCACCCGGACCCGCCTGCGCACCAGGGCGTCCGACGTGGTCAGGGCGGTCATGCGGTGAGCTGGCTTCGCCGCCCCAGGGTCACCGCGGCCTCGCGGTGCATCCGTCCGAAGTTGTAGTACGCCGCGCACGCCCCTTCGGAGGAGACCATGCACGTGCCGATGGGGGTCTCCGGTGTGCAGGCCGTGCCGAATACCTTGCACTCCCAGGGCTTGATGACCCCCTTCAGCACCTCGCCGCACTGGCAGGCCTTGGGGTCGGCCACCCGCACCCCGGGGATTTGGTACCTGAGCTCGGCGTCGAATGCCGCGAATTCGGGGCGGAGTTTGAGGCCGCTCTGCGAGATGAAGCCCAACCCGCGCCACTCGAAGTGAGGCCGCAACTCGAACACCTCGGCCAGGATGGTGAGCGCGCGCGGGTTCCCCTCCTCCCGCACAACGCGCGAGTACTGGTTCTCGACCTCACAGCGACCCTCGCGAATCTGGGTCAGCAACATGGAGATGGCGTGCAGGATGTCGAGTGGCTCGAATCCGGCGGTGACCAGTGGCAGGCCGTACTCGGAGGGTACGAACCGGTAGGGACGCTGCCCGACGACCGTCGAGACGTGACCGGGACCGAGGAAGCCGTTGAGCCTCAGGTCGGGTGACTCCAGGATGGCGCGCAGGGGCGGAACGATCGTCACGTGGTTGGAGAACACGGTGAAGTTGGGGACACCCTTCGCTTTGGCCTGCAGCAATGTGAGCGCCGTCGACGGCGCCGTCGTCTCGAAGCCGACGGCGAAGAAGACGACCTGCCGGTCGGGGTTGTCGATGGCGATCTTCAGGGCATCGAGTGGGGAGTACACGAAGCGGATGTCCGCGCCTTCGGCCTTGGCCCTGAGGAGGTTCCCCTGGCTGCCCGGGACCCGCATCATGTCGCCGAACGAGGTGAAGATGACACCGGGCTCGCGGGCGACCGAGATGGCGTCGTCCACCCGCCCCATGGGGATGACACACACTGGGCAGCCGGGGCCGTGGACCAGCTCGACATTGGCCGGCAGGACATGTTCGATCCCGTGCCGGTAGATGGTGTGCGTGTGGCCCCCGCAGACCTCCATGAACTTGAAGTGATCATCGCCGGACAGGGTGGTGATCTGGGCCACCAGGGCCTGGGCCGCCGTCGGGTCCCTGTACTCGTCGACGAACTTCATGGTGCGCTACGCCGCCCGACCGAGCTTGGCGAGCTCGTCGGACACCCCGAGGACCCCGGCGATGACCTCGGCCCTGCGTTCAATGACGTCACGGGCTATGGAGAGACCACCCGAGACCAAGTCCCGCACCTCCTCGGAGGTGGTGATGGTGTGCCAGGCATCCTCGAGCTCGGACCAACCCTCCGAACCGGCGCGGCTGCCTAGTGCAAAGCCGACGATGACTCCGATGACGACACCCATGTCAACTACCTCCTGTATCACTGGAAATTTTCGATGACCAGAATGCTTGAAGCTCCTCTTCGTAGGCTTGGCCCATCAGCTGCAGCGAGGCCAGGGCCAGGGCCGCCTCTTCTTCGTCGATCTTGGACATGGCGAAGCCGACATGGATCAGCACCCAGTCGCCGGACTGCAGGTTCTCGTCCTCGAGAAGCCCGATGTTGATGATCCTCGTGACCCCCGACACGTCGACCAGCGCCAGGTGCTCATGCACGTCGGAGAATTCCTTGAGCTGCCCGGGGATGCCGAGGCACATGTCAGTCCTCCTTCGATTCCTTCTCGGCGAAGATCTCGACCCTGATGTCCACCTCGGGCTCGACCTTCAACATGAGTACTTTCGGAGGCTGCATCCCGAATTCGCGGATGTCGAATCGAGACGACCCCTCGAGGCTGATCGTGGTGTCGTCAATGGCGCGAATGACCATGACATCTTCGTGCCGTTTTGACACGCCCCGGAACGTGATGTCCCCGCTGACCTTGTAGCTGGCCTGATTGCCATTTTGCTCAATGTCTGCCAAGACCCCCTCGATCGTGGGGTAGCGGCGGGCGTCGATCCGCTTCTGGAGCTCACGATCCTCCATCCGGTTGCCCGACGACAATCGATCAACGGACAGCGAGAGTTTCCCGACTGGCGTCGCTGTCACGTCGATGGCGCCATCGGAGTCGAGCGCCAGCTCCACATAGCCCTCCAGGCCGCTCGTGTTGGAGTGGATGGGGTGCACGTTCGAACGCGCGTCGATCCACACCTGGGAGCGCTCAGGGGATATCACGTATCGGGCCACCAGCGCTACATCCTCCGCATCCGAAAATACCGGGAGACGTCTGGCAGTGCAGCCACGACGAACACGAGGCCGATGACCACCACGACGGCGATCACCCCGAGAAAGGCATACCCAACGATGTCCATTTACATCTCCCTCATTTTGAGATACCGAGCGATGTCGGGAAGCGACTTCAAGACGAGGCCGGCCACCGCGGCCACGAGCAGTGAGGTGAAAAGGCGACGGATCATGAGGGATTCCCCTTTCCGGTGAGTTGGACGATGTCAGCAACGAGTTCGAGGCATAGCTCCACAGCAATGTCTACCGCGGCCTCGACCGCGGGGGTGAGCCCCATGCCGTCCTGGAGGTCGGCCGGTTGACATCCGACGATTCGGATACGTCCCACCGACCCTCCGAGCCTGGACAGCGTGGCCAGCACGACATCGGGACTCATGGTGTGGGCATCGACCGCCGGAACCCCGGCTTCGGCCGCCGCGCTCGAGTCCTCGTCCACCTCGGGCTCAATGACAACCAGGGTGCCCGGCGCATCCCCCATTGGCACGGCGTCGATCAAGATCAGAGCGTCGTAGCCCTCGAGAAGTTCGTAGGCAAGGTGCACACCGCGGATGCCGAAGTCCTCCACCCGGACGCCGGGGGGAAGTGTGCGCGCGGCCAAACGGCTCGCCACCTCGACCCCGAAGGCATCATCTGTTTGGAAGACGTTGCCGATGCCGGCCACGAGCACGCCACCCTTCACGGTGTCTGCTCCTGATCGACCAGCGGCTCGACCTCGTCGGGGTGGAAGAAGAGATAACGGCCCTGCCAGATCAGCTCCTCGGTGGCGGGATCGTCATCGAGCGTGACCGCCACGTGAGTGTCGCCGTCCACATCCTTGAAGACACCGGCCACCGTGGCGGTCATGCCGTCGAGGAACATGTCTTGCGCGTCAGAGCGCTGCGATGGCCGGAGGCGCACGCCGGTTCCCTTGGTGACCGCCACGCCGGACAGCACCACCGTGTCGGTCCAGGGGTCGACGGCTGCATCGGCCTCCGGATCCCACCATGGGACGTCGGGGGAGGGATCGTCGAGCTCCGAGGGGGCAGCCGGGGCCACCGGCTTCATCTGGCCATGCAGTTGGCTCAGCGTCTCGGCCGACATATCGTCGCAGCGTTCGATGATGGCGGCCGCCCGCGGATCCGTACCCCGCGCCTCTGACTTCTCGTCGTCCGTCAAGGTCATGACCCTCAGTGCGAGGATCTCGTCGATCTCGAGGGAGTCGTAGAGGTCGCCTGGGCTCTGCGGGGCCACCTCAGGGTGGTCGTAGAGGATGATCGGCGAGGCGAGCACTACGTCCTCATCACCAATGAGCACGGGATACGCGCCGTCGCTGCGGCATGCCGCGACTGCGCCGGCGGCGTCGTGGGGAGGGTCGAGCAGGGAGATGAACCTGCCTCCTTCGACGGCCAGCATCGTATGCACCGCGACCAAACTGTGGCCCATGGCATCGTCGCGGCGGAGGCTGGTCTCGCTCCACGGTGTGGTGTTCTCGACGGTGACGGTCACCTTGACATAGGGCGCGCTTGGGTCGGGCTGCTCGGTGGCCACGCGGACGATACCGCCAACCTGCTCGCGCCGCCTGACGAACCGGCCGACCACGGTGCCGTCGCCCGACCGGAGCACTTCGTGGGCCGTGTGGCCCGAGAAGGTGAAGGACACCGTGCACCCGGCATCTTCGGTGGGTGAGTACGACACGGACAGGGGGTTCAGGTCAAGGATCTGGTCGACCCCTTCGTCCCACTCCGTGTGGAGCGTCCCATCCATCTCGAGGTAGTCGACTGGTTTGAATTCAGGATCCACACCGGGACGGTCTCCGCCAGGCAGGATGGCCTCGACGCTCCGGTGCTGCGTCTGCAGGCAGCGGACGCGGACCGAGAGGACCGGGTCACTCCCCGGCTCGAGCAGGCACTCGGTCCGCATCGACCACCGCTCCGAGCCCTCTGCCTCGCTGAACGTCCGTGGCGTGAGCACGCCCCACTGGAACCGCACCTGGTTCTTCCGAGACGATGCCCGATAGGGGTAGAGCACGTAGCCCTCGTAGAGCACGGCGTCGGCGACAGACCGCGCCGCGTCGAAACGATCGGAGGCGTGCTCGCTCATTCGCCGTCCCGATTCGCTTCCTTCAGCAGGTGCTCAAAGGCCTGATCCCAGGTCGGGAGGCCCCGCACGGACCGGTAGAGCTGGAGGTCGTCCAGCGTGTCGCGGCGGATCCGGATCCAGCTGCTGTTGGGGAAGTAGAGGTCCATCATCGACCGCCATACCGATGCCGGCATTTTGTACGATGCTTCGGACGACCAAGAGAGGGGTTCGGCCGAGAACCCGGACTCGCCACGGGTGAACACGGTGCCCGAGAACAGGAAGATCAGGGGGACGTCACCACCAGCGAGCGCATGCAGGTATTTGGCCCCCGCCACGTCGAAGTCGTACGTGCACTCGACGGGCAGGTCGAATTCGGTCTCGCCGTCGAAGCCGCCGATGGTCGTCGAGACGTGCGTCCACAGAAAAGGCCGGAGGGAGTCGCCCCACTGCGGCGTCTCACCGAAAAGTTCGTACAGCCGCTCCTCCTCATCGAGCGAGTAGCGCCGTCGCTGGGGCTCGATCCGGATCTGGCAGCGCAAGGCCAGCGCATGAATGCGGAAACGGTCGGCTTCCTCGATATGCAGTCGGAACATGATCGTCGGCACGGCTGCGTGCGGCTCAGCGCGGGCGTCCGTGACCTCGAACGCCAAGCTGGTCATGTCGTCCTGCGCTCGACGTCGTCAAAGAACTCGTTGAGCTTGGCGTTGGCCTCCTGGCCACCGTCAAAGCCCCTCCACAGCAGGCGGAGATGGCCGACGAGCTCGTAACACGCATCGATGGGGACGATGTAGCAGTCGGCCCCTCCCTGACCCCTCTTTGATCGAACCAGGAACGCCTCGACGTCGGGCTGCATCGTCGCCAGTTGGGGATTGGCGTCGACGACCTCGGCCCAGGTGTCGAGCGGCAGCTCGGACTCGGTGGCGCCCGCTGGGCCCGGGTAGAAGGCGGCGATCCGGCCCAGCGACGAATTGAGGAAGAAGAACGCCACGCTGACCGGGATCTGCAGGCTGTCCCACTGCGCGGGCGACAGCCTGAATTCGGGAAAGGCGAGATAGCGGTCCGGAACGCTGCGGAAGTGGCCGCCGCCGGCTCCCTCTGACGAGAACAGGAGGTAGCACCCCCTGCAGGCGCACATGAGGTTTCTCGCCTCCAAGTCGACGAGATGACCATGCTCGTCTGGGATCGGCTCCATGCACAGCTCGCACACTTCGCCGGCGCGCGGGATTTCGCGGGGACGGCTCTCCCGGATCCGCTGGAGCACAGCCAGAGGATCGGTCACCCCGCTGACACCTCCGCCGGGCACTTCTCGTACACCGGCTTCGCGCCCAGGGAGACCGGGATGCTGACGGCCGTGGGGGTTGGCTCCTCCACCATGATGCGGACGATCTCAGGTGCCGCTTCGATGATGGCCACCTCGACCGCGCCCTTCAACGTGCTCGACGACGAGGGGCAGCCGTCGCAACTGCCGAGGAGGCGGAGCTTGACCGCACCGAGCTCGTCGTCGATACCCAGCAGCTCGACGTCGCCGCCGTGCTGGGCGAGGAAGGGCCGGACCGAGACAAGCGCCGACTCCACCCGGTCATCGAGGGACACGGGATGCAGTCCCTGGACCAGGAGGAGGCTGGCGATGAGCTCGTCCTTGACGAAGTCGTCGATCAGCGCGGGCGCGTGGTCCTGGGCGAGCTCTACGGCGCGAGCGAACCCGGCACCGTAGAGCTCGGAGACCAATCGGAGCAGCTCCTCGGCCAAATTGATGGTTCGAGGGTCCGCAGTGGTGTGCAACTCCTCGAGAGCCTGTTCAATCCGCTCGCCGGTTGCCCGGAGGTTCTGTGGTTCAGCCATCTCTCCCCGGTGCTCAGCAGGCCAGGTCGTCGGCGTTGGCGACCTGGGAGGGCGAGTGCATCTTGCGTAGCACCTTGCCCTTGCCCAGGTACATGTGGACACCGCAGGGCAGGCACGGGTCGAAGCTGCGCACCGCCCTCATGATGTCGATGCCCTTGAAGTTCTCCCGGGTGTTCTCCTCGAAGATGGGCGTGTCGATCACGGCGTCCTCGTAAGGCCCGGGGGTCCCGTAGCTGTCGCGCGGGTTGGCATTCCATGGCGTCGGAGGGTACGGGTGGTAGTTGGCGATCTTCCCGCCCTTGATCACCATGTGGTGGGAGAGCACGCCCCGTACCGCCTCGGTGAACCCACAGCCGATTCCTTCGTCAGGCACCTCGAAGGATTCCCATGTCTTGGTGTTGCCTGCCCGGACATCCTTGAGCGCGAGCTCTATGAAGTCGAGGGCGGCCGCCGCGGCATACGCCTGGAAGTAGGTCCGCGCCCGGTCCCGCTCGATCGTGTTGGACCACTGGGGGATCTTCCATTCCAGGTCGACGGGTCCCTTCAGCGCGGTCTTGGGTAGGTGGATCTGGACCGTGGTCCCGGTGGCCTTGATGTGGTCGGTGTTCACGAGTCCCGAAAGGGCGGTGGACCACAGGCGGGCCAGGGGCCCGCCGCCGGTGTCCAAAGCCAGGTGATCCTTGCCGTCGAACCACCGTGGCGCCATCACCCAGCTGTAGTTGCCGTCGAAGTCCCGCTTCTGCGGCTGGGGGTTGGTGTGCTGGTTCCAGGGGTGGCGGCGATCGACCGGGTTGCCCAGGGGGTCCTTCGTGACGAACATCTCCTGGTCTTCCCAGTCGTCGTAGAAGGAGTGGCCGAGCAGGATCCGGATGCCCAGGTTGATTTCGACCAGGTCGTTGGTAACCAGCTTGCCGTCGACAACGACGCCCGGGGTCACGCCCATGGCGCGGCCCCATGTGGTCATGTCCTTGTACTCGAAGTTGCAGACGTCGGGGTCCTGGAAGGCTCCCCAGCAGTTGAGCAGGATTCGCCGGCGGCCGACCTCTTCGTACCCCGGCAGGGCCTCGTAGAAGAAGTCAAAGAGGTCGTCGTGCATCGGCACGACCTTCTTCATGAACTCCACGTAGCGCATGAGCCGCGTGTAGTAGTCGGTGAAGAGCTGGATGGTCGCCGTGGTGCCCACGCCTCCGGGGTACAGCGTGGAGGGATGCACGTGGCGCCCCTCCATGAGGCAGAACATCTCACGGGTGTACCGGCTCACCACGAGCGCCTCGCGGTAGAACTCGCCCGAGAACGGGTTGAGCGACCGCATGATGTCGCCGATCGTCTTGTACCCGTGCTCCTGGGCGTGCGGTGACTCAGTCCGGTTGGCCTGCTCGAGCACGCCAGGGTTGGTCTCGGCCACCATCTTCTCGCAGAAGTCCACGCCGACGAGGTTCTCCTGGAAGATGTTGTGGTCGAACATGTACTCGGCCGCCTCGCCGAGGTTGACGATTTGCTCGCCCAGGGCCGGGGGGCGGACGCCGTAGGCCATGTTCTGGGCGTAGCACGAGCAGGTGGCGTGGTTGTCACCGCAGATCCCGCAGATACGACTGGTGATGAAGTGGGCGTCGCGCGGGTCCTTGCCCTTCATGAAGATGCTGTAGCCCCGGAAGATCGAAGAGGTGCTGTGGCACTCCGCTACCTTCCCCTTCCCGAAGTCGATCTTGGTGTAGATGCCGAGGCTGCCCACGATGCGCGTGATGGGGTCCCACGCCATCTCCACCAGGCCGTCTTTGTCCTCTGTGAACTTCTTGGTTGCCATTCGCCTACCTCCAGATCTTCTTGTAGCCGGTGGACAGGTCGCTACCGGGTGTGCGCCATTTCGGCTCGTCATCGAGCGTGTGAAGGGTGATTTTCCTGAGCCCGCGGATCGCGCTGCCGTAGAGGCCGCTCGCCAGGGTCGAGACCTTGGAACCGGGCGGTTCGTCCATGAACGGCATGAATTTGTCCGGGAATCCGGGCATCGTGCAGCCGATACAGATGCCGCCGACGTTCGGGCAGCCTCCGACGCCGTTGATCCATCCCCGTTTCGGCACGTTGCACTTGACCACCGGCCCCCAACAGCCGAGTTTGACGATGCACTTGGGAGAGCCGTACTCGGTTGCGAAGTCGCCCTGCTCGTAGTAGCCCGCTCGATCGCATCCCTCGTGCACCGTGTTGCCGAAGAGCCACTGCGGTCGCAGCGAATCATCGAGGGGGATCATCGGCGCCTGGCCCGTCGCTTGGTACAGCAGGTACAGGATCGTCTCCGACAGGTTGTCGGGGTGCGTCGGGCATCCGGGCACGCACACGATCGGGATGCCGGCCTTGGAGGTCCAACCCCATCCCAGGTAGTCAGGCACTCCCATCGCCCCGGTGGGGTTGCCCGCCATGGCGTGGATGCCGCCGTAGCAGGCGCAGGTGCCGGCACAAAGGACGACGAGGGCCTTCGGTGCCAGCCGGTCGAGCCATTCGCTGGTCGTCATCGGCTGGTTGGTGTCGGGATTGTTCCCGAAGCCGCACCAATACCCCTCCTTCTTGATGGCCTCGTTGGGGATCGACCCCTCGACGACCAGGACGAACGGGTCGAGCTCTCCTCGGTCGGCCTTGAAGAACCACTCGAGGAAGTCGTCGGCTCCCCCCACGGGCCCGCACTCGAAGTCGATGAGGGGCCAGTGCACGGCGATCTTGGGCAACCCGGGAAGTGCACCTAGGGCGATCTCCTCGATGCTTGGCTGGGTTGCCGCCGTCAGCGCAACGGAGTCGCCGTCGCAGCTGAGCCCTGCGTTGATCCAGAGGACATGGACCACTGCCTCGTCGGTCTGTGCTTCAGTCGCCGTCAAGGTTCCCTCCCCGGTGATGGCCGCGCGGGGTTGTGCGGCTGGATGCAGTCTCAGCCCGGTGCAGGCCGGTGTAAATGAGTGTCTTTTGCACTGTCCCCCCCCGCTGGTGGCGGTTGACACCCTCGGCTACCAGGAAGAGGATCTCTGGTGCCATGGCGATGGACCAGCGGGATCGAGGGGCACCGGGCACAGAGGGTGCGGCGCGGTTCGGGCTCGCTCCGCCGCGGCGGTTCATGCTGCCTGCGATCCTGCTGCTGCTCTCAGAGGAGCCGGACTACGGCTACGGCCTGATGCCCCGCCTCATGGAGTTCCGGTTCGGGCGCGTCGACCGCCCGGCGGTCTACCGGGCTCTCGCCCGGCTGGACCAGGACGGCCTCGTGCGGGTCTCGGCCGAGGACCGCTCCGGACAGGTGCGTCGGGTGTATGCGGTCACCCCGCTGGGTCAGCGGGTGCTGCGGGTGTGGATGGGGGTGATCCGGGAGGAGCATGCCCATCTGGGCGAGGTGATCCGTCGCTACCAGGCCACCGGGACGATCGACGCCACGTTGTCCGAGGTCGAAGGGGGTTGGGCGCCCGACCTGGACCTGGGTTGGTCGCCGGTGTCGACGACGTCCATGTGTCGCCGCCGCCTCATGCGGCTGGAGAGCGATGTCGACGACACTCTGCATCCGGACGGTGGCGACGGAGCTGCGGATTCTGAGGAGTGCGGGATCGCTCCCGAGCCGTCTACCGGGGCCGAAGCGGATCCCGAGGGGCAACCGGTCGAGGAGCGATTCGTGCTGGACTCGGAGCGCTCGGCCGTCCTCATCGACGCCCGCTCTACGGTCGGCCCCATCTGCTTCGCCACGATGGGCCTCGAGGGTTCGCTCTACGCCGCCATGGTGGACGGCGCCGTGAGCACCGACGTCCCACCCACCGGATGGCTCACCATCGACGTGTCAGGCTTGAGCTCGGGGAACAAGGTCTACGACGCCGAGCTCCAGCGTCGGATCGACTCCCGGCGCTTCCCGACGGCGACGGTGGAGCTGCGCGAATGCGCTCCCAGTGCCCCCGGCTCGAGGTACAGGCTCCGGGGTGAGCTGACCTTCCATGGCATCACGCGCCCGGCGGAGGGGACGGTGAACGTCGAGTCACTTTCAGCTGACCGCCTGGTCATCAGTGGCGAGCAGATCTTCGACATCCGGGACTTCGCCGTTCCCTCGCCCACCATGTTGATGCTCCGCCTCTTTCCCGACGTACGGGTGCGCCTGCATGCGGAGGCCGAGCGGTCAGTCGCCTGAGTTCTTGCTCGGCCCCCCGTTCGCCGGCGCTGTTGCAGGTGCAGCCCATGTACCCCGGCAGCGGGGGACCAGGTTGCTTCGTCAGTCAGGCGTGGTCGTGTCCTCGTGCTGCCCCGCTTGATCGGTCACGTCCTGGCCGACGCCCCGGAGCCCGACCGCCTTGCCATCGGAACCCAATGTGGGTTTCGCACGCACCCGGACGACGTGGGGCTTCTGGTCGGCGTCGATGACCCGATACTCCAGGTCAAGCGGCTTTGACATGTGCACGGATTCGCTCATGGCGGCGCGCACCCTATCGCTGTCTAAGGGGCTGATGAGGTCCATGTAGGACTCGAACGTGCCCGCGAAGTCCAGGGGATCGATCGCGTGGATCCGATGGAACTCGGCGCTCCACTGGACGGCGCCGGTCCGTAGATCCCACAGCCAACTCCCGGTGTGCGAGAGCGCCTCGCCATCTTCCAACCTGGCATCGATCTCAGCCAATGTCGCCTGTGCGAGATGCTGTTCGGTGACGTCGCGTGCGACGATCACCGAGCCCAAGATCGTGCCCTCACCATCGATCAGCGGGGCTAAAGAGAGCGAAACCGGAATGGGGAGCCCGTCGGGACGCACGATCTCGGTCTCGAAATGCCGGATCCGCTCGCCGGCTGCAACCGTCGCGAACACCCCTGCTATTTCGTCGCTGAGATGCTCGGGGAACAGGACCCTGACTGGGCACCCCACGACGTCCCGGGGGGGTCGCCCGAACAGTCGTTCGGCATTCTCACTGAAGTACGTGACCGTGACCCCGAGGCCGCACGTGATGATGGCGTCGTCGGTCAGCTCGACGATGGTCCGCAGCAGCAGGTCGGGCCGAGCGACGTCACCCATCGCTCCCTGCCTGCTGTCGCCCGTGTCACCCATGGAGTCCCCGGCCAGTCTCATTGCAAGCGGTGCCGGGCCGTCGTCGCAACAGCGAATGCACGATTCAGCCCGGCTCCCCATTGCCGCCGTTCTGCGCTGCCGTTCTGCGCTGCCCATCCTACGTGGCGGCTGCCTGAAATGCAGTCCACGCGAGGTGCGGCCGGGGCTAGGTGCAGTCGGCGCAGCGGCCCAGCATCGCGAAGTGGTGCGGGTCGATCGTGAACCCGAAACGGGTTCGAGCCTGCTTGGCCAGACCGTCGAACATCGTGTCGGGGACCTCGATGAGCTTCCCGCACTCCTCACACACGAAGTGCCCGTGCACAGACGTGGCCAGGTGATACGTGGCCGGTCCGTGCCCGAAGTGGGAGTGGACGACCACGCCGAGCCGTTCCAGCTCGTCCAGGTTGCGGTAGATGGTGGAGATATGGATGTCGGGAGCCTTGGCCTGCACTTCTCCGGCCAGTTCCTCGGCTGTCCGATGACCCTGGGAGGCGAAGAGCGCGTGGAGCAGGAGCCGACGGGAAGATGTGACCCTGCCCCCGTGCTGGCGCACGAGCTCGAGAGCGTCCTCGAACGCCGCCGGCTCGGCCTGATCCGCCGGTTCGGTCGGGGGGTACCTACTCACACCGCGATGGTACCGGGGAGGTTCACCGTTCCCCGGGTGTCGACCGTCGTACCCTATTGCGAATCCATCGCAATAGGGTAAAGTGCCTTGAGGCGACGAACGCGGGAGGTGGGAGCTGATGGCAATAGCGCCGAGCTGCGCAACAACCGCGCGGATCGGGCTGACGCGCCAGGAGTGGGCGAGGGTTGCCGGGATGGCGGCCGTCGTCATCCTTCTCAACGTCGTCGGTTGGATGCTGTTGACCACGGCAGTCGGTCACCACTTCCACATCTCACAGACCAAGTTGTTCGGGCTGGGAACCGGGGTGCTGGCCTACACGCTGGGCATGCGACACGCCTTCGACGCCGACCACATCGCCGCCATCGACAACACCACCCGCAAGCTCGTCGGTGAGGGAAAGCGCCCATTGAGCACCGGGTTCTTCTTCTCGCTCGGCCACTCGAGTGTCGTGCTCCTGCTCGCCGTCGGGCTCAGTTTCGGGATCCGAGCCCTCAACATCCAGGTCAGCCAACAGACATCGGGCCTGCATTCGGCGACGAACATCATCGGCACGTCGGTCTCGGGGACATTCCTCTACCTGATCGCCCTGGTGAACCTGTTCGTGCTCATCTCCATCACCAGGCTGTACCGGCAGATGCGGTCCGGGCGCTACGACCCCGTGGAGCTGGAACGACAGCTCGACAAGCGGGGAGTGATGAACCGCCTGCTCGGGGGCTATGCGCGGCACATTGACACCTCCTGGAAGCTCTATCCCGTCGGGTTCCTCTTCGGCCTTGGGTTCGATACGGCGACGGAGGTCGCGCTGCTCGTCCTGGCCGGCTCTGCGGTCGTGGGCGGGCTTCCCCTCTACGCGATCCTGTCCTTACCGATCCTCTTCGCGGCCGGGATGTGCACGTTCGACACGCTCGACGGCTGCTTCATGAATTTCGCCTACGACTGGGCCTTCGCCAACCCGGTTCGCAAGGTCTTCTACAACCTGACCATCACCGGATTGTCGGTCGCAGTCGCGTTCTTCGTCGGCAGTATCGAGATCCTCGGCCTCATCGGGCAGGAAGCCAATCTCAGCTCACCATTCTGGGACTTTTTCCGCGACTTCAATATCAACACCGCGGGCTTCGTCATCGTGGGTCTGTTCGTCGCCACATGGGTGGTCGCGCTCTTGTATTGGCGCCTGGCCCGCGTTGAGGAGAAGTGGAGTTCAGCACTGGTCCACGAGGCACGCGAGGAAGTCATGTCGGCCTGACCCGGACCCCGGCGCGGACATGTCGGTATGCTCCACAACGAGGTACGAGGGATGCACGAACTGTCGATCTGCAACGCAATAGTGAGCACAGCGGCGAAGCACGCAGAAGGGCGGCCGGTGACTCAGGTGACGGTGCAGATCGGACACTTGCGCCAGGTCGTACCCGATGCCCTCCAATTCAGCTGGGAGGTCGTCTCGAGCACCACCGACCTCAAGGACGCCGAGCTCGTCATCGAACAGGTGCCCGCCGTGGTCGAATGCCTCGATTGTGGAGCACGGACCACC
>Ga0187883_10000496_pt1 | contig 24479 bp, 14 predicted proteins | sample June2016WEW_20_1_2_FD_132966 | JGI IMG/M metagenome (GOLD analysis project Ga0187883, IMG submission 132966) | Peatland microbial communities from SPRUCE experiment site at the Marcell Experimental Forest, Minnesota, USA - June2016WEW_20_10 | ecosystem: Environmental > Terrestrial > Soil >...
GACAGGAGTCAGCACCGGACCACCGAGCCCATGAAAGCTAAACTCCGCGCGCAAATAGATCGCCAATAGGTATATTTTATGGGCCTAATCGCCATCACATCATGTGTATCTGGCGCTGGACCGATCGCTCGCGGAGGTTAAGGAAGAAGGACGGGCCACACTTTCCTCTTGACAAGGCCTGTGAGCGAGCATACTTTTGTCTCGACAACCCATCGACATTATGATACAAATGTTGCATTGCGTGATATGTGTTGCGGGAACCACCTGTTCTTAGTCGGCTGAACATCGAGTGTGTGGAGGAGCGACATGAGGAACGATAGCCGAAGCTTGTGCAGCAGCTCAAGCCAGCAAATTCAGAAGTTCAGGACAGCCACTCTAAGCATTGTCGTATTACTGTCGCTGGTCGGAATCGCGGCGGTTGCGGCGGCGGCACAAACATCCGGCACGGGCGCCGTCTCTGGTCTCGTGACTGATTCGAGCGGCGCGTCCATTGTGGGAGCCCAAATCAAGGTAACAAATACTGGAACGGGTGAAACTCGTGCTGTTTCCACCGATTCATCAGGTAATTACGTCGTCGCGCTCTTGCTCCCAGGCGAATACGACGTTGACGTTAGCAACTCAGGCTTCAAAACGGTCTCTGTCGTCGGCGTTCGAGTCATCGTGTCCGAGAAGACGACCGTGAACGCGCGTCTTGAAATCGGGGAAGTGTCACAGAAAGTTACTGTGTCGGCCACGATGGAACAGCTTCAGACCCAATCAAGCGCACTCGGCAATGTAACCATTGGCGAACAGGTGCGCGATCTTCCGCTCGCGACGCGAAACTACACGCAAATTATCGCGCTAAATACCAACGTGCAAAGTGACGTCTGGAATTCTTCCGCCTTGGGTAATGGGGGCAGTGTTACCGGCACGTCCTCGTTTCTCGTAGCCAACGGCGGCACGGTACAGGACAACAACTACCAGATGAACGGTGTGGGGGTTAACGACATTGGCAGCTATGGCTTCGGCGGTGGTGGGGCTCCTCTTCCGAATCCGGACACGATCGAGGAGTTCAAGGTCCAGACCGGGCAGTATGATGCGTCGTATGGCAGAAATGCGGGCGCCAATGTGGATGTCATCACAAAGGGAGGCACGAACGAATTCCACGGCGGTGTCTGGGAATTCTTCCGCAATAATGTGTTAAATGCTAACACTTTCTTCCGCAACGCCAACAACCAGCCAAGGCCAGTGCTCGATCAGAATCAGTTTGGCGCCGATCTCGGCGGACCCATTGTAAAAAACAAACTGACATTTTTTGTGTCGTACGAAGGCAATCGTCAGAGAAACGGATTGGATCCGCAATGTTCTTCCACGGTTACCGAACCTCCGCTCACGAGCGATCGCTCGGCCGCAGCTCTCGGCGCGCTGTTCGCAGGACAAGCCGGCGCAAATGGGGGCGCGGCCATTCTTGCGGACGGATCGAACATCAGCCCCGTCGCCCTGAACTTGCTGCAGTTCAAGCTCCCAAACGGCCAGTATGTGATTCCCAGTCCTCAGACCGTGAATCCGAGCCGGTCCTTTGACAGCCAGGGCCAATCGGCCTTCAGCGTCGCGTGTCCCTTCACGGATAACCAGTTCATGACGAATGCCGACTATCAAATGTCCAAGCGGAGCAAGCTCGCCGCCCGGTTTTTCTTCGATAATAACTCGTCCTCATATACCTTGCCGAATACGTCGACATCCGGAAGGTCCGTGCCGGGCTTCCCGCAGACTTTTCCGTTCGTCTACCGCTATCTTTCGCTCACGCACACCTACATTATTAGCTCCAACCTTGTGAACCAGGCGGAGTTTGGTTTCCATCGCGCCGCGCAACAAAGTACGGTAGGCGAGCCATTTCTTTTTTCCGACGTCGGCGCTACGGTGCCTGCCTTTGATGACAATCGTCCGCAATACGCGCTGGACTTCCCCTCCTCCAGCGGCCTTGAACTGGGCGGGAACGGGCAAGCGGTCCGGATTGCACAAAACACGTTCACGTTCCAAGACTCGATTTCCTGGATTCGCGGCCGCCACAGCTTTCGCTTTGGCGGCGGTGTTATCCGTGAGCAGTCTAATAATGTGGGCTACAAATATATCGGCGGACTAGGTTACCTGACTTGGGCCGATTTCCTGCTGGGAGAGAGTGCGGCGCAAAACGGCAGCGCCTACAGCAATGTTTTTATGTCTGAGGACTCGCCAGGCCTTTTTGACAGAGGCTTCCGCGACTGGACGCCGAGCGCCTATGCACAGGACGACGTCCAGATGACGAAGCGAGTGACGGTGAATCTGGGCTTGCGTTTTGATCGGCTCGGCTGCATGTCGGATGTACTCGGGCGAAACTCTACGCTCAATCCGGCATTACTGGACCCGAATCCTCCATCAAGTGGAACGTTTGATGGAACCGTAGTCCCCTCGAACTACACTGGGCCGCTCGCGCCTGGAGTCACTCGGGCTTCCAACGGGTGTGCGATGAACGGTGGCGGCCAGAATACTTGGAATCCACGTGTCGGTTTCGCCTGGCAGCTACCGCACACAGATCGTCTGGTAGTGCGAGGCGGATACGGCATTTACCACAGCCGATACACAGCGCAAATGGTTGTGAATTTGCTAAGTAATCCTCCGTTTTCAGTATTTCGGGCTCTCGAGGGAACTCCCAACGCCGCAGCAACTAACGAGGTTCCGTTCGATTTAACCGTCCCAACATTGCCGGCTTTCATCCCGTACTCGCCAACCACTTCCAATTTTCAGTATTTGTTCGACCCCAATTTTCGGCCACCTATGGAGCAGGAGTATAGCCTTGGCCTGCAGGCGCAAATTAGTCCGAGCGCAGTTCTAGAAGTGGGTTATTCGGGCACCCGCGGCCTGCATCAAATCATCAGCCGTTCTCTGAATCAAGCGGAGATAGCATCTACAGCGGATCCGATACGAGGCCAGACTACGAATACCTTGACGAATTTACCCTTGCGGGTTCCGGATGAGGGTTGGGCGCCTTACGGGATTGTCGAACTCCAATCTACGGGAGAGACGTGGTACAACGCACTGCTCGTTAGCTTCAACAAGCGATTCAGTCACGGTTTGCAAGCTCAGTTGTCGTACACGTTTTCTAAGGAGCTAGCTGATGCTTACCAAATGGCGACTGGCTTCGGTAGTGGAGGCACTGTGCTTGGAGACCAAAACAACGTACGCCAAAGTTATGGTCCGGAATACTACAACCGACCTCACCGCTTTGTTGCCAACTACACGTACGAATTCCCTGGACCTAAAGGCTCGACGTCACTCAAGGGCGAACTCTTGGGCGGTTGGTCGCTCTCGGGCGTGGCAACAATCCAGGCCGGCCACTTCTTGACAGTCACCTACTTCAACGGGAACAGCGTTTATGGCATCTTAAACGATCGTGCGAGTCTAACTGGCAGTTGCACGCGGAGCCAGTACGTTAACTCGGGCGGTGTGAGCAGCCATCTCGACAACTACATCAATGCGAGCTGCTTCACTGCCCCGGCGATCTTCAGCTCCGATGACCCCGCGGCGGAAGGGTTTGGCAATGCTGGCACCGGCTTGCTCAACGGACCTGGCCAGAATGATTGGGACATGGCCCTTCACAAGCAGTTTCCACTGCGCTGGCCGCGCGAAGGTGCCTATATTGAATTCAGATCGGAATTCTTTAATACCTTCAACCACCCGCAATTCGCGGATCCAGATTCCAATTTTGGAGACTCGACTTTTGGCCAGATCACGAGCACGAGCGTAAACCCGCGGATCATTCAGTTCGCGCTGAAGCTTAACTTTTAGCACGGTTCAATAAGTTAGCTGCAGCGTGGCATCGAGTAGCGCGCCCCTAGCGGGTTATTTCGGCAGTTTGCGTAGTGGTTCGCTGATTGAGGCCGCACGAGAAGAACGGGAGACACCTGGACACCATGAAGCGCCGCGACTTCCTTCAGTCCGTAACGGCCGCATCGGTCCTTATTTCGGGGAAGGCATCCGCTTTCAGTAACATCGCCAATTCGCTCGCAGAACAAGCCCCGGCGGGCCGCGATTCGGCGGCAAGTACGAGCCACGGTCGAGATTTTTTCTATCGGCCTGAGAATGGATGGACTGCTGACGTTCAGCCTTTCTACAAAGACGGAAAATTCTGGCTGTTCTTTTCGCCAGCATGGCGTGATGTCGCTCATTGTCCCAAAGGAGAGCCGTTGTATTGGCCTGGCTCTTGGTATTTGATCACTACGGAAGATTTCGTTCATTTCACGGAACATGGTCAAGTACTACCCCGGGGTAACAGGAATCAGCAGGATCTCGGCTGCTTCGCGGGAAGCGTGATTGAGTCAGAAGGTCAGTACCACATTTTCTACGCAGGCAACAATCGTTACTTCCCCAAAGAAGGGAAGCCCGAAGACGGCATCATGCATGCGGTGAGCCATGATTTGTTGCATTGGGTCAAGATCCCCGAGGACGCCTTCTGTGCCGCGCCCGGAATTTATAGCCTGAATGACTGGCGTGACCCGTTCGTCTTCTGGAATGAAGAAGCCAAAGAGTATTGGATGCTGGTTGTGGCTCAGCTCAAAACGGGACCTCCGAGAAGGCGTGGATGCACCGCTCTGTGCGTCTCGCGAGACCTGAAGAAATGGGACGTGCGCGAGCCATTCTGGGCTCCAGGCCTATATGTGGATCACGAATGCCCGGATCTGTTCCGGATCGGGGATTGGTGGTACCTACTTTTTTCAGAGTTTAGCGATCAGCACCGGACTCATTACCGAATGAGCCGCTCGCTGAAGGGGCCTTGGCACGCACCTGATAACGATTCACTCGACGGCCGGGCTTACTATGCGGCAAAGACTGCGTTCGACGGTCACCGTCGGTTCGCTTTCGGCTGGAATCCCACGCGCTACGACAAGATCGACTATCTCCGTGCGAGCCGTGACGCCGGCTTCACTCCGTGCAAACCTTATCCAAGCGACATAGAACTAGGGCCATCGGGATGGGATTGGGGTGGGAATCTTGTGGTTCACGAGATCATCCAAGAGGCCGATGGAACACTTTCCGTCAAAGTGCCTGATAGCGTCGATCGGGCATTCTCTCAAAATCTAGACTTTCAATTTCAAAATGGAATGGGTCCTATTGAAATTTCGTCTGACGGAGTCCAGCTCGACGCTCCCGAAGGTTTCGCCTGTTCTCCGGCGGGCGTGATGCCGCGCCGTTGCAAAATCGAGACGACGGTCGTCTTCGAAAAAAACACGCGCGGATGCGGCTTAATGCTCCGCGTAAGTGACGATCTTGATTCCGCGTACTACTTCCGTTTGGAGCCCATGCGGAATCGACTTGTCTTTGATACTTGGCCGCGTTCCGGCGACATTCCGTTCGATGCGGGAGTCGCAAGACCGATTACCCTTTCTCCTAACACCTCGATTGATCTAAAGATATTCGTCGACGACATCGTGTGCGTTGTCTATGCAGACAATCGAGTGGCGATGAATGGCCGGCTCTACGACCTGAAACACGGGCGGTGGGGTGTCTTCGTAAATGAGGGTTCTGCCAAATTCCACAATTCGCGAATCTCCACGCTCTGACATGTTTCTGACCCAAAGCGGAATGCGAATCGCAACTTTTCGGTCGTCAAATCAGGGACCTGATTCATCACCGCTCGATGGCAATGACTAAGCGCAACAGTGCGATTTTACTTTCCCTAATCGTGGTTGGAGTTGTCGCTGTCTTCCCTGCCCGGCCTCATGCGACGCCTGTCCAGCAAGAGAGCGCACTGGACACGCAAATTCATGCGATCGTAAATCGGCCTGAATACAAGCACGCTAACTTTGGAGTCGAGATCTATTCTCTCGATGAAAACAGGGTTGTCTATGCGTTACGCGGAGAGAAATTTTTTACTCCGGGCTCAACGACCAAACTTCTGACGGAGGGGACTGGCCTCGAGCTGCTCGGTGCGGAGTATCGGTTTCACACGCGGGTTTATCGCACGGGCTCCATCGAGCCCGGCGGCACACTGAAAGGCGATCTCGTTCTCGTGGCCAGCGGGGATCCGAACCTTTCCGGCCGGATACAGCCGGATGGAAAACTTGCATTCGAGAACGATGACCATTCCTATTCCGACAGCGTCCCCGAAGCGAAGGTTGTTCCAGGCGATCCGTTGCTTGTAATTCAAGAACTCGCCGACCAGGTAGCAGCTCACGGCATTAGACAAATTGACGGGCGCGTGCTTGTGGATGCCACTCTGTTTCCCGAGGGTGGCCGGGAGTCAGGTACGAACGTCGTGGTCTCGCCGATATCGCTGAACGACAATCTCATTGATCTGATCATTTCGCACGGCGATGGAGAGGGTGCACCCGGCGCGTTGAGAATTTCGCCACAAAATTCCTACGTAACATTCGTCAACCAGATAACGACGGGGCCGCATGGATCGAAGCTCGATATACAGCCCCCCACTGATGTTATGAATCCGGATGGTTCGTACACCGTAACACTGCCTGGAAAGTTTCCGCTGGATTCGCCTTCGATCCTTCGCACCTATGCCGTACCGCAGCCCAGCCGTTTTGCGCAAGTGACGTTCGTCGAAGCGCTACGCAAGAATGGCATTCGAGCGAACCTGCCGGCGCCCATCGATAAGCCGGATTTCAAAATTCTTTCCTCCCTCTACGTGGAAAACAATGTTGTCGCAGAACATACGTCCCCGCCGCTCTCCGAGGAGATCCGAGTCACTCTGAAGGTCAGCCAGAATTTGCATGCGGCCATGATGCCTTTCATTCTTGGCAAAATCCTCACACCCAAGACGCAGGGCAGTGAACAGATCGGCTTCGACCTGGAGCGCGATTTTCTCGCGACCGGTCGCTTAGACTTAACTGGCGCCTCGCAAGCGGATGGCGCCGGGCTCGCGCCCTCCGCCTATTTCACGCCGGATTTCATGGTTCATTATCTGGCGTTCATGTCGAAGCAGAAAGACTTCCCCCTCTTTGAGGATGCGCTTCCAGTTCTCGGGCGCGATGGAACTCTTTGGGACATCGGGGTAAATTCGCCGGCAGCGGGACATGTTTTTGCCAAACCCGGCACATACGAATCGTACGATGCGTTGAACAAGAGTCCGATGCTCAATGGCAAAGGTCTCGCGGGTTATATGGCAACCGCTGATGGGCGCCATCTCGCATTCGCGGCCTACGCCAATCATGTCCCGTTCTCGACGGACGATCCGGCAGTGCCTCAGAAGGTAGTCGGCGAAGCGTTGGGACAAATTGCCTCCGCCATCTTTTCGACTCCGCCGGATCAGCCCGCGTCCTTCGATGTGATCATCAAAAATGGTCATATTCTCGATGGCGGGGGTGGACCTTGGTATTCGGCGGATATCGGGATTCGCGGCGACCGGATCGCGGCCATCGGGAACCTTGCGGGAGCGCAGGCAAAAACGGAAGTCGACGCAACGGGTCAGATCGTGTCCCCGGGATTCATTGACATGCTGGGGCAATCGGAATTTACGCTGCTGATCGATAGCCGCTCGCTCAGTAAGCTCTCGCAAGGGATCACGAGCGAAATCACTGGCGAAGGCGGATCGGTCGCGCCACAGAACGGGAAAACGCTAGCGGCGCTGAAGCCCTATCTCGATCAATATCAACTGACGGTCGATTGGACGGCGCTTGACGGCTATTTTCGGCGCCTTGAAAAAGATGGCACACCGATCAATCTGGGAACTTACGTGGGAGCGGCGCAGGTGCGCGAAGCGGTGATCGGCGACGACAATCGCCCGCCCACGCCGGAAGAACTCGAGCAGATGAAGGCGCTCGTCGCGCAGGCGATGAAGGATGGCGCGCTCGGGCTTTCAACCGCGCTGATTTATCCGCCAGGACACTACGCAAAGACCGATGAATTGATTGCTCTTGCCAAGATAGCCGCAAAGTACGGCGGAATCTATGGGACGCACATGCGAAGCGAAGGTGCTACCGAAATGGGCGCGATCGACGAAGCGATCCGTATCGGCCGCGAGGCAAATTTGCCGGTGGAAATCTTTCATCTCAAAGTAGCCGGAAAATCGCGATGGGGCACAATGCCACGGGTGGTCGCAAAGATTCAGGCGGCGCGCGATGCGGGGCTCGATATTCGTGCGGACCAATATCCGTATCTCGCCGGCGCCACAGCGCTTTCTTCGTCGCTTCCGCCGTGGGTGGCCGATGGCGGGACGGACAAAGTCCTCGAGCGATTGCGCGACCCGAAGGTTCGCGCGCGCATCAAGCGCGACATGGCTGTTGATCATGAAGATTGGGAAAATCTCTATTACGACAGCGGCGGTGGTTCGGGCGTCCTGATTTCCGTTGTCTTCAACCACGCACTCAAGCAATACGTCGGCAAGACGGTCTCACAGATAGCCAAAATGGAAGGAAAGTCGGAGATGGACGCTCTCTTTGACTTCATTCTTGCCGATAACGCGTTGAGTGGAGCGCTCTTTTTCGTGGCCAGCGAGAATGATTTGAAGTATGCGCTCAAGCAGCCATGGACCTCGATCTGTCTTGATGCCAACGAGCTTTCACTCGATGGGCCGCTCTTCGAGCCGCACAGTCATCCACGCGCGTTCGGCGCATTCCCGCGCCTTCTCGGGCACTATGTCCGTGACGAGCACCTCATGTCCCTCCCGGCAGCCATTCGGAAAATCACATCGATGCCGGCACAGCGCGAGCACTTGACTGATCGCGGGCTGATCACGTTGGGCTTTTACGCGGACATCGCTGTTTTCGATCCTTCCACGATCATCGACCGCGCGACGTACACCGACCCTACGCAAGTCTCGCAAGGCGTCGATTACGTCTTTGTCAACGGCCAGCTCGAATACGATCACGGCAAACTCACCGGCGCTAAAGCCGGCCGCCCGCTCCGAGGACCCGGTTGGAATCGGGAAAAGTGAAGTCCGAGCGTGGCTGTCGATGATCGGCCGGACGGCGTTCAGTTGGAACAGATGGCGCGCGCCGGCTGTGCAACTGCGATGCATCGGCGCGAGAAGGCGACAAGGGCTTCCATGAGCAGCCATGCACTCTGCGCCAACCTCTTGAAGAGTTCGAAGACTCTCGTGAAGGGTCAAGGGGTATACGTATACGACGACGACGGAAATCAATACCTGGACGCAATTGGTGGTGTCGGCGTTGTAAACGTGGGTCACGCTGTCCCGGAAATCGTGGACGCGATCGCTGACCAAGCAAGAAGACTCGCCTTCTGCTACTCGGGTAATTCCGATAATAAACCTCGCCACGATTTGGCGGAGATACTCAACGCATGCGCGCCGCGCGGAATGCGAGAAACGAAAACCTTTTTCTGTTCAGGCGGAGCCGAAGCGAACGAAGCCGCGCTCAAGCTCGCTTATCAATATCATTGGGAGCGAGGTAATCGAAGTAAGCGCAAAATTATCAGGCGGTGGCAGAGTTACCACGGCAACACGCTGGGCGCTCTCTCGATGAGCGGCAGAACGTCGTGGCGGCGAATGCATGACCCCTATCTCCTCAGCTTCCCTCACATTCCGCCTCCATATTGTTATCGCTGCCCTTGGAAATTGTCTTACCCCGATTGCGGAATGGAATGCACGAGGGAGCTGCGACGAGTCATTCGTCAAGAAGGACCGGAAAACGTCGCCGCTTTCATCGCCGAACCAGTGATTGGGACTTCACTCTCAGCCGTAGTTCCCCCGCCTGAATATTACGGGGCCATTCGGGAAATTTGCGATGAATTCGATGTTCTGTTCATCGCAGACGAGGTGATGAGCGGCATCGGTCGAACGGGTTTGAACTGGGGGATTGAGAGGCGGAGATCATGTTGAGCTACTACCTCCTTATATCATTGAGGACCAGCACATCGTCTTCATTGCTCCACTCTTCGCCATACCCTGGAGAGTGTGATTTCTGGGCTGTCTGATGGTCACCCATCTTGATCGTTCAAATGTTGCGATAGGCTTTTAGGGATCTCGCGTGCAAATAGAAAAAAGCTACTTCTCGCTACTCGCCATCCTTTCACTAGCGTGGGGAGCGACTTCTAGTGGAGATCGCCTAATCTTGCGTGGGTTCACACCGGCGCACAGTCAGCGCGAACGTTCTCTTGAGCAAAAGTTTCTGGCCGTGCCCGATCCGGCGCGCGCAGAAGCTGTTCACAAGATTTTGACCGCCGAGCCCCATGTAGCCGGCAGCGCCGGTGATCGCCGCACCGCGGAGTACGTGCTCAAGCAATTCCGAAGTTACGGCCTTGACGCGGAAATCGAGGAGTTCAAGGTGCTGGATTCCGAACCGCGCGAGATCAAGTTCCAATTGCTCGATCCGGAGAAATTCTCGGGGCCCCACCCGGAATATGTTGCGGAGGATCCGGCCTCAACGGATCATCGCGCCTCGGTCGCGTTTAATGCTTATTCCGGCTCAGGTGATGTGACTTCGGAGGTCGTGTATGCGAACTACGGCCTTCCGGCCGATTATGAATTTCTGCAATCCCAGGGAATTTCCGTAGCAGGGAAGATTGTGATTGTCCGGTACGGAGCTTGCTATCGGGGAGTAAAAGCAGAAATCGCAGAGAAGAACAAGGTCGCCGGCCTCATCATTTACTCCGACCCACAGAATGATGGCTACCACATGGGCGACTCGTATCCTCGAGGACCTTGGCGGCCCGCCTCGGGGGTACAGCGCGGCTCGGCTCTATATGAATTCATCCTGCCAGGAACAGTGGCTGCCGACGGTTCAAACATCCCCCATTTACCGATCATGCCGCTTTCTTACGCGGACGCCGAACCCATTTTGAAGAATTTGCACGGAGTGGCGGCACCGCAGGCGTGGCAAGGGGATCTACCATTTACGTACCACGTAGGGCCAGGACCAGCTAGAGTCCGCATGCAAGTGCGAATGAATCAGGTCGTCCGACCGATCTGGAATGTCATCGCAAAGATCCGTGGAACGCAGAGTCGCGAGGAAATCGTACTCGCCGGAAACCATCGTGACGCCTGGGTCTACGGTGGAGCGGATCCAAACAGCGGTACAACAGCTCTTTTAGAAATGGCTCGCGGCTTGGGCGCGCTTCTCCATGAAGGCTGGCTTCCGCGACGCTCGATATGGCTCTGTAGTTGGGACGGCGAAGAGTTGGGTGAGTTTGGATCGGTTTCGTGGGTCGAGAAACATGCCGACCAGCTGAACGCCGCGGCCGTTGTTTACCTGAACGTCGATACCGCCGTGTCCGGCGATCATCTTTCGATATTCGCCGCGCCCTCCCTCAAGAGATTCATCGTGGAGGTGGCTGCGGACATTCCGGACCCAACTGGCGGCACTCTTTTGGAGCGGGCAAACGAGCAATTGCGAAAACTTCTCCGGGAGCAGTTGGTGCCCGGTCATCCCGCCGCACCGATCCCGACCGCTACACCTATCGCTCAGCGAGAATTTCAAGTCAAAGATCTAGGAGGAGGTACGGATTTTATTGCGTTCTTCGATCATCTGGGAATTCCCTCGACGGACATGGAGTTTGATGGTTTGACCGGAGAATACCACTCGATCTTCGACAATCATCGCTGGATGAAGAAATTCGGAGATCCCGCGTTTCAGTATCACGTCGCTTCGGCTCGCCTACTTGGCTTGATGACCATCCGATTAGCGGAGGTGGACCTCTTGCCGCTTGATTATGCGACCTACGGACAAGAGATCGAATGCTACCTCGAAGGAATCCATAACAAGCTGGTGCTCCTAGGACAGTCCGAGCAGCTTGATTTCCGGCCCGCGCAGCAGGCAGCTCAAGCGCTGACCCAGATCGCTCAGCGTCTAGCCGATAGATACGAGCCCACTGCGAGCCAAGGAACAGAGCCGAAGGATTTTTACGAAGTGAATCGGAATCTAGTCAACACCGAGAAGACCTTTCTGTTGCCGGGCGGCTTGCCGGGCCGACCGTGGTATAAGCACGTTTTGTTCTCACCCGGTAAGTACAATGGTTATGATTCTGTAGCTCTACCGGGAGTGCAAGAGAGCGTGGATGCTGGAAACTTCGATGAAGCACGCACTCAGCTCGAGGAAATAACGGCAGCATTACACCGTGCCAAAGTCTTCTTACAGAATTCACTCTAAGTTAGTCGAATATTTGTCTCGCGAGTAGCGTAGAGAACTCATCTGCCACGATAGGTTGTCGTGGCGTTTTTTGGCCGCACCAACCGAATTCGACGTAGTGAACCGAGTAGGGGTTCGGATCGATCCATTCGGCCTTCCACATATTTCCACGCCCAAGCTCGATTACACGCACGTATTGGACAGGAGTACACAGTAAGCGCTTTTCTTGAAATGCAAATTCCGCACGCGCTTGATGTCAGATTTCAACTTGAGCTGCTCGGTCGAAAATTACAAGTTCTAGCTCAAACCGAGCCGCGCGGATTTTTGACCAGGCTTCGGACATTCACCGCTTTTCAACCGCGCGGCGAAGTCTGGCGGCTTCGCTATTGAGTCCGGCCTTCTGGAGTGCGTAAATAGCATCCCAGACTAATCGCTCCAGCTTCTTAATCTCTTCCTCCCTTTGCGCTACAGCTGCGTCGTACCCCGCCCACTGCCTGAGCAGTGCCCAGGACGCGCGGTACTTGTTGAGCAGCTCAATCATGTATTCCTCTCCGTGCGTTGCCTTATGGGTCCAGTTACGTTCGAAGGCTTCGACCTCGACCAACACAGTTGATGGTTCTGCCATGCAAAATCGGCGCCCAAGTTCAAAGGCTTCGTCAAAGGGCAGGTGCAACTCTCCTTGACGATCGACATATGTCACAAACGATTCCTTACCGGCTCCAATCTTCGCTCGGGTTCTGAGGCGCTCTATGCGGCAGGAGAAATATGTCGAAAATATTTCGAACCTGGCCCGAACGCAGCGCCTACTTGCCTTGTACACTCCCACATCGGAGCAGCATGGCCCTCGGAAATGAGGACAACCGCAATTCTCTGTACAAGTTTTGAACGCACGTCTATCCGATCAGAGAGGGGTGCGGCTCGTGTCAAGGCTCCCGACCGCTTCGCGGCGCACAATACGCGGCCTTGACACAAGCCTTTCCCCCGGCCCATTTCTCCGCCATGCGGGGAATGTGCAAGTGTGGCTCTATTGGAGTCCATGCCCCAGTGAGCTTGGCACGCATGGCGCGGTTGACCTTCCCAGATCAGCAGCAGGACTTCAGACGCAGCGGACGATAGTATAGCAAGCGAATGTGACGAGAATGTTAAGTTCCTGATGCCCCCGAAGAAATCTTCCCAGCCTGTTTCTTGGTGCCCCCACAGTTCCATGAAGTTTCTGACTTCCAAAGTTCTTCGGTAGGCGTGTAGCTCAAGCGCACAGATCCCACTCTGCCGAAGATGTGATGAGGGTTGGAATCCCTCCACGCCTACCAAAATCCTTAGCTCCGATCTTATGAAGTAGGTCTGCACGGAGGGGGCCTCTTCCTTCGGAGACGCGTCGGTATGCAACAAGAGCAATCGGACGGCAAGCAGCCTGAAGCGCGATTCTACGCCCAGCTTCCGTCAGGTCGCTTTCAACCGTCCCCTCCTCCCGTTGGACACCACGTGTCTACAGCTCGAAAGAGAATTTCGGGTCCCGTTAGTACTGGGTCTACCCCTACACGCTCATCCCAATTCTAGGTGCAGCCACTCGGCTGATCTTGCCACTCCACATTCGTTTCATGGCGAAGTTTGGAGCTACGTTCAGCTCCTTCTGTCAATCCTGCTTGTGCAGCTCCGCGCGGTGCATACCCCAAATGCGCGCCGTGCTCGCTTCCGCGCCCGTTCCGGCTCCGCTGCGCTCCGGAGATTGACAGCGCCTCTCTGCGCTCAACCCTCGCCGCTATGAAACGAATGGTTTTTCTTGGTCCTAAAAGGACCAAAAGCCTGAACAAAACCCCGAAAGGAGATCAGCCGCCATGGTTGCCACCGTAAACAATTTACTCGCCAACAAAAAGATTCCACCGCTCGATACTGTACAGATGCAGGACCTACTGCAGTATCTATTCAATACCGCCGACAAGATGCTCCGCATTCAGGTTGCTGAGGTCGTACACCGTTACGATCACGATCACCCGAGCGCATTGGACGTATTTCTTGCCTGCACGTTGCCTTTGGCTGAGAAGGCCGCGCGCCGCCGAGCGCACAAACTATTCCTCTATCCGTCTGATTGGCAGCTGGAATTGATGTACGACGGTGCGGTGACAGCCATGATCCTGACCTTTCAGTACAACTTCAAGGTGCAGCCGGGGACTGACCGATTCCGCCGCTATCTTGTTCGAGCCTTGGCATTAGGCACGGTACGGTCGTATTTCATGCGAAAGGAGAACGATGAAGTTCGCTGTGTTGCCAATCTCGCAGCTGTTCCGACTCCCAAGAAGCCATTCCGCAACGAAATCGAGCAGGACATTATTACGCGAGAACTGCGGGGGAGAACATTGTCACGGCGTCTGCAGAAGCTCCAGATGTAGAAATCCAGACACTGCAGAACACACACAGATAGCAGTCCCAAAAGAGTATGATTGGCGTCGCACGAATCGTGCTGTGGAGTTGAGATTTTCATGAAGATTGTTACGGCGATGAATTTGGAATCATGGGCCGGTACGATCGCTGGCCGGGCAGATTTGCCGGAACTCATCGGCAACCTCATACGCACATCTTGTAAAAGTCTGGAGCATTACCGCTTCCCGAGTGGAGATGCTTCGCAGACGCATGGGTGGGACGGAGTTGCTGACGTGGTGGAGCGCAGTACGTTCGTACCCGAGGGGCGCTCAGTTTGGGAAATGGGAGCGGGTGCAAACTATAAAGCAAAGGCGGACGAAGATTTCAAGAAGCGAACTGAACAATTGACCGCGGACGAGCGGTCAGGAATGAGTTTCATCTTCGTAACCCCGCGGATTTGGGATACCGGGCTTGAAGAGTGGGTACGAGAACACTCCGGTGCGGGATGGCAAAGTGTCCTTGTCTACGACGCCAACTCCCTGGAGCTGTGGCTCGCCGACTACCCGACTGTGTCTATTCCGCTTGCGAAGAAGCTCGGAATCATTCCGCCGACTGGCGTCCAGACCGTTCAGGATTTTTGGGATGAGTATAGTCTGAACGTCGACCCTCCTATTAAGGAGGCGTTGCTGCTGACGGGGCGCGAAGAAAGGGCCAAGCGATTGTGTGAGAGCTTGAGCGCAGGTCTCCCAAACCTCAGCAAGTTGAAATCTGATTCTGCGACCGAAGCTGCGGCATTTATAGCCGCTTCGGTGATGAGCGCTGAGAGCGAGCTTTCTCGTTTCCTACGTTCGAAAACTCTATTTGTCGACTCGTTGGATGCGGCCAGACGCATGCCTGCGACCGGGCGCTTCGCTCTGGTTCTTCTTCCGGAAGCGCGTCGCCTCGGTCCGGCCCTAGCAAGAACAAATCAGGTCACTCTTGTTCTCGGTAATGACGATATTGCGTCCGATTTCGAAGATCTGGGACGAATGGATACACGGGACTTTGCCGTCGGCCTCCGTGCGATGGGCCTCGATGAGCAGGAGGCATTTCAGCTGGCGGGCATTTGTGGCCGCAGCGTGACTGTGTTGTCGAGGCTGAATGCAAGTGCGACAGTCGCTCCGCCGAAGTGGAGGGACATCCCTGAAGTGATACCTCTTGTGCTGGCTGGAGGTTGGGATGCATCAAACCAACATGATCGCGCTGTTGTGGCCCGACTCTGCGGTAAGGACTACGGCGATGTAGATACGGATGCCCGTAAACTTGCAGTGCTGCAGGATGCACCGCTCGATCGGGAAGGTTCCATCTGGACTCTTCGATCGTCCCAAGACGCATTCACATTATTTGGTGCTCTGATCGGGACCGCGTTTCAACAGAGGCTCCGAGATGCCTGCATTGAGGTTTTTTCTGAAATAGACCGGACACTAGATGTTCCAGACGAGAAGGGGCCAATCATCCCAATAAGAGGGGCCGACTTTCAGCATTCAGAATGGCTCCGTCGGGGTTTGGGCACGACACTACTCCTTATATCGGCGCTTCACGAAGCGGCGAAATTCGCAACGATCGGTGAAACACCACAGCAGTTTGTGGATCGTGTCGTGGCAGAATTGCCTGGTCTAACTGCGGACGTGAAACTCCTTGCGAGCCTGAAGTCTGAATTTCCTAAGCTGGCGGAGGCAGCTCCAGTCCCTTTGGTCTCCGCCCTCGAGCGGGTGCTTGAGGGCGATAGCGAACATTGGAAGGCGGTCATTTTTCGCGACAAGAAGGAGCAATCCTTCCTAAGTTCGACTAGCCCACACACCTACATACTCTGGGCGCTGGAAACGCTCGCGTGGGATCCGACTTATCTCCCCAGGGCCGCGTCAATTCTTATGACGCTTGCTCACTTCGATCCTGGTGGTGCTATGCAAAACCGTCCCCTGCATAGCCTGCGCGATATCTTCCTGGCCTGGAGGCCTAGTACCTACGCACTCGTTGACGAAAGGATTGCGGTCCTACGCCGCATATGTCGCGCTCGGCCGAAAGTTGGGCTGGACCTAGCAATGTCTTTGCTTCCGGTACCCCATGACCACACGACCGGAACTGCTAAGCCACGGCTTAGAGACTTCGGTAATGCCCGCAGCAAAGTAACAACTGTTGCCGACATGGAGTCTGCCTATCGCGGGTACGCAGAAATTGCGATTGAGTTAGCAGGAACCGATGTCCGTCGCCTCACTGCGCTGGTGGAACATTTGCCGCAACTTGACCCCATTAGCCGGGAGAGCATGGCAAAGGCGATCAGGTTCGCGGTCGGTGCTGGCGCTGACCCTGATGACGTTTTTGAACTTTGGTCGAAGTTGCGCGTTCTCATTGGAAGACACCGGCAGTTCCAGAACACGAATTGGGCCATCCGAGAAGCCGACCTGAAGCCACTGGAAGCCCTCCGCGATGAACTAGCACCGCGCGATTCCATTCGGCGGACTGCATGGCTATTCGATGATCTTGTGCCGGAAGTCGGGCCTCCAAAGGCGGGCGACTACGTCGGGAAGGCGAATCATGAACGCCGCACAGCGCTTTCTGAGCTTCTTGAAAAGGATGGCCTTTCGGCGGCGATGGAGTTAGCGAAGCAAGCCAAGCTGCCCTACCTAGTTGGATTTACGTTGGCCCAGTCAGCACCGACACAAGAAATACTGGAGAGCGCAATTGATTTGGCAGTTGCGGTCGACTCTGGCATCGATGAAGATTTTGTCCTCGCTATCTCGGTAGGTGCGCATGAAAGATTCGGCGTGCTCTGGGACGAGTGGATCGGCGCACGGGCGAAACAGTTCGATGACGTAGGACGAGCGGCAAACCTCTTTCTTCGCTGGAATGATTCTCGTGAAACTTGGACTTTTGTGGCTTCACTGGGCGAAGGCATCGAGCGAGAATACTGGAAGCGGAAACGAGCGTTTAAGCAGGCCTCTGACGAGGATTTATTCTTTGCCCTTGACAAGTACATAGCAGTTGGACGTTTTGGTGCTTGCTTGGACACGGTGTCGTATGAGGAGAATCGTGTACCAGCGGCAATCTGCGTTTCTATTCTTCGGGGCTTTATTGGCGATGCGAACGATCAGGCATGGCAGCGCCAACATTTCGCAGTACTCCACATGATCGAGACATTGCAAAAGCGAGATGATATCGATTGGAACGAACTCGCGGCACTGGAATACCAATTGCTGCCTTTGCTGGAACATCAGGGGGAGCCGGTTGCACTGCAATCTATGCTCAATACTTCCCCACAATTTTTTGTGGGCGTGATCTGCGATACGTTCTTTCCCTCCTCCGAAAAAATGCGCGAAGTGACAAAAGATCGCCGGCTTCGTGCAAGCTATGGTTACCAACTATTGCAATCAATGAAATCATTACCGGGCTTCTCCTCAGAGCGGCAGGACATCGATTTTCTTAAAACGTGGATTTCGGAAGCAAGGAGGCTGGGGAAGGAAGCAGATCGTGAGGTTATAACGAACCAACAGATCGGCCAGATTCTCGCTTACGCTCCATCCGATTCAGAAGACAAAGCGTGGCCTATGAAACCAATCCGTGATTTGATTGAAGACTTCGCTTCTGATGAGATCGAAAGAGGAATTTCTATTTCCCGCTTCAATATGCGCGGATCATTTTGGAAAGCTCTTTATGATGGGGGCAAAGAGGAAAGAGCTTTTGCTGCTGAATATCGGCAATGGGCCGAGGCTAATCGTCTTTGGCCTCGAACCAGCGCGATGCTTCGACGAATCGCTACCGATTGGGATCGAAGCGCTGACATGGCTGACACGGAGGCTCAGCTCGATCAGCTGCGTGACGCTTAATATCGGAACAGTGCCGTCGCCCTATGGAATTCGTCGTAGCCGCCGAGTGACGAGCTAATCCGGAAGTAATCACCGTTGCAAAAGGGCGGCAACCGGCATCGAAACCGCACTCTTCCAAAACCCATCCCAGAACGACACATGCGAACCGCTTGATTTTTCGACATCCTCTCGCGCAATCTCGCTCTTCAAGAAAGGCTTGTTTTTGGAAGAAGCGCTGGATTTCCTGGCTAGGCAACTGCGCGAGAACCCTACCCTTCACGGAGCGAAGGAGTGTTCACCGGACAATTTCAGCGCGGCATTTGTTGCTCCGGAGAAGTTTCTGGCGGAGTGTAGCCTTCCGTCTCGAATCTGCCTTTGTCAGTTATTTTTTGGTGAAGCTGCTCGGTGGATTTCTCACCCCACATCTCACGATATTCCCTGAAGAAGCGCTCTCTTGATTCCTCGGGGGGTGGCCGTTTGTATACTTCGGTCGCGGCAATCTCGCTCGCCAGGTCGGGAGGAGTCGACTCACATGGCGACAGTTTTGCTGAACCCTGTACCGCTGCCTGAATCTTCGATGTGCAGGTGTGCACGGCCTTGATGTCGGCCGTCGCAAAATCCTGCAGCTCGCGGGACCGGGCAAGGTTGGGAGCAACTTCTATGATTTGTCGGGCCGCTTCCACCTGGGCATCCGGAGGCAGACCAAACTTACTAAGCTCGGACCATATGGCGTTGTACATGTCCGCTCGCCGGTTTGGCTCCGCGGCGTGCGCCTCAACGAACTGTTTTACTTGCCGGGACCACGTACCCCAGTATAAGGAGTCCGCGGTGTTCCTAAACAGCTTAGCGTCCTGAACATTTCGTGCTCGCGACAGGGCTACTTCATAGGGCCGTGGATCAGGCGCGTAACCCCCTTTGCGATATTTGACGGTGACTTGTTTGCCTTGTTTTAGATCCTCAATCGAGTACGCTCCATTGGCGCCACTGATCGTTGCCTTTTGGACCTTTCCATCGGGGCTAACAACCGCGACATCCGCGCCGGCAATGGGTGAAGACTCGACCGCATCCAGTATCTTGCCTTCTAGCACAGCAGTCTGAGACCAGGCAGGAACCAAGCCGACGAGAATCAGAAATGCAAAAACCTTCAGGAATTCAGAGCGCATAGCACGGCTACTCCTTGGCATCACTCAAATCTGACGTCTACTTTACTTGACCAGCTTGCGCAACCCTGGTTGGTGGTCGGCTTGAACAGCTCGAGGTAGACCTTGTAGGTGTATTGCTCAAATTTCTCGAATGGCGGCGTGCGGAATTCGACTTTTGTCGTTGACCGATCCGCAGCAGTGCTCTTAGTGAGATCCGAAGCTGTCAAGGCCGCAACATTCATGTCCGCAATGTCCCCCGTTGAACTCGAAGAAGTTATTTCTGCGCGAAAGCCTTGGGGGTAGGGCTTGGAAAGATAGAGTATCCCGTCAAGCTCGCAGGTGTTGCTACCGAGTAAGGCAATCCGGGTAAGCGATTGTCGGGCCTGGGTCGGCCATATACGAAGCTCGCGTCTCCCCGAAGAGACAGCACTCGGAAATCGGAATATGCCGGCCTTTGCGCTCGCGGTAATGTAGAGATCGTATATTTCGGGCGAGGTTCGGTCTTTTTTAAGCAGCGGGGCGGTGCCGATGATTTTGACTTGCACCGACTGTGCGGGGCTTAGGTTCGGCAAACTGGGTGCGTCCACATTCAACGTTAGTGTGGCACCAGTTGATTGCGATCGCAACGTAGGCGTCCCGAATGTAACCTTCTCGGGAGCAAACAGAACCTCACTCAGCACGTTAATCGGAACGACGATAGGCCCACCTTCGACAACGTCTAGCATCCCAATTTCAGAATAGGACATCGCAACATACGGGGCCGAAATCCATACCGCCAAATAGTTCTGGATCACGGAAAAAGCTCCGAATAAGGCGGCGATCCCAACTATCTTTTCGCCGAGGGAGTATCGTTTCCACAGCCCGATGCGCGGGCGCAAGTCGACAGCGAATCCGGCGAGATCCGGATCGTTTAGTCCCATATGGCTTTGGAAGGAACCGCCAGACATTTTAAAGTGGTTCTCATCAGTCCAGTACGTTACGACCTTTTCGTCTCCTGTTCCCCTAACAAAATGGCAAAAGAGCAAGCCTGGGTAATCTGAAGCCGAGAACTGACTGGGGTATGAGAAATGCCGAGGGACTGTGAAGATAGCGGAATATGGAATCACGTCGTTGCTTCTGGTCAGAGTGCGAACTGCACTTCCGATCGCGGAGACCCGTCGCTTCACCCAGGTAAACAGCTGTGTGCTCAAGGCAATCTTTCCCGCGCCTACTTTGGGCGACGCAGTCATGCGCTCCATACTTTAACTCATAAGGTCACGGAGAGTTTGAGCTTTCTTAATGTTGTTCTGAAATGCGAACAGCCGGGGCTTTCAAGAGTGATGAGTTGGGCGCTCACTGGATATTCAAATGGCGCACGCTTGCTCTTGGTAGCACACCGATCCGTGCGGTGCCCCTGGACGCACCGGCGTAGGTAGAAACGAAGCGTATATGCTACCAGCGCTTCTTCCAAAAACAAGTCCTTCTGGAAGCCTCAGAACTGGCAATTTGACGACTGCAGAATCAGTGAGTTTGTGCAACCGCGGGAGCGACCTTTTTGGAATGCCAAGGGGTTTTGAGTTAGCCATGGGCCTGCGGCCCACCCATAGGGATGAAAGCGCTTTGCTAAGGCTCATTGATTCCAAACGGGTTACCCGCGACTTTCGACGGAGTGTAAAGGCCTGTGGCTGTTGAAAAACTCACTTTTCGTCCCAAACAGCCAAAATTGGGGGATAGAAAATGTCTAGGCGATCCGACAAAATCGATTGTAGGGTATCCTGACGCGATTTTATTTTTGCAAATTTCCTGGGAAAAAGTTTTTCAACAGCCACGCCTGTTTACAACAGTTACTTCCGGTCGCCCGTCAACCGCTCGCAATCCGAAGCGGTGTGTGGTGATGGCTCGGACCACGTTCCGTCAGCGCCCTCCCACACACGGGATTCGGGCGCCCCGCTTTGGACCGCTGCCGCCGCCCGGAGCTTCTACAACAACCCCAACGGCTCGTGGTGGGTCAGTTTGAAACTGACCCACTACCCAGCGGCTGGGGGCAGCCGATGTCGTGCCGGCGCAAGGGTGGGCCAGCCCCCGTTTCCTTAGTTCCAATTCAAGATGGCGGAAATTTCTTCTTGCATTGCGGGTTTCAGCACGTAGGAAGGGATGAACACCTCGTATTTGCCTTCGGCATAACAAGCGACTTGGTATGGGTCGAAGTGAATTGTGATGCCGCTCTTGGTGAACGAGAAGCGTTCATAGTTTCGATCCGTTGCTCCGGTACCTTTCAGAAGCCACTCATCGTGGTCACTCTTGAACGGATCAGGTCCCATCCCAGCATCCGACTGGCGGTGGGATTGCTGCTTGCGAATATCGTCCAAGCAATAGCTCGAAAGCATCGCTAGATAGTCCGTGGATGGTTTGAAAACGTCACGCAGGTGCAATTCCTTCGAAGGACGCAGTCGGAAATTCATTGTCTTAATGTTTGAGTTTGGGTGGGCGGCTCCCGCGCCGTAGCTCGCAAATTGAAACTCAAGCGAAAGCAGATCAGGAGTAAATAAAGACACTCTGTGAGAGATCGCGAGGCTATCCCAATACGCTCGCGACTTCCCCTCGTTTTTCATCTTCTGTTTTCCGATAGCGGAAGCTACGGCACTCTCGCGGAATCGCTGGAGAGACGAAGTTACAAACGTATTGATGCACAAATTCGTTTCCGAATGTTCCGTTGCGTCCGCCAACCCGACCTGGACGTAGTCGGCTTCGAGGTCGTACAGATACTCGTCGCTCTTTTCTCGAAGCTGCAGGTATCTCAGAACATGCTTTTCGCTTATTGCTTCTGAGGGAACGGGCCAAGTCGCTCCGTTGCGTTGTGCTTCAACTCTCTTGATCCAGTCCAGTTTGTACAATCGGACTTGTGCCGCATCCAGCTTTCGATCAAAGGCGCCACGAATCTGCGTTTCGCGATGACAATCGAAGCAAAGTACAGCTAGATTCTCGGCCGCGCTGTTCGCCGGATTGTCGTCGATGTGATGGAGCTGAACAGGTCTTGACCTCTGGCGACAAACGCAACATGTTCGGTCCGCCAGAAACAACACTTCTGCCGCTACGTCGGGCGGGATTTCAACTCTTCCACCTTTACCGGTCATCAATGTGATCAATTATCCCATCGAGGCAAGAAGGATTAGGTCACTTTCTGACTTCCTTCGCGAGTGGCCCATCCTTTCGCGTTCTCTGCGAAATGGTGGGCACCGCCATCTCAGCCCATCCCCAGGCGGCCTGTGCCCTTGAGCGATTCCTTAAGAATCGTAGCCGGGGCCGCCAAACGAAACTCTTTCCACAGCTTTTCCCAATTCCAGATCCCGGACGTCACCGAGATCGGCAACGGGAATCCGAGCTGATGCGCGAGCAGGATCGAGGCACCTAAGCCATTCACGGCGTTCGGTGCTACCTCCTTGCGTGAGTTGACGCATGCCAAGGCTTTGCAGGCGGTCATATCGGGAGTGGCTCTGACCATCGTCGGCTACCTGATTTTCGCGGACAAATTCGTTGGTACGAGCGGAGATCTGCTGACCGCGTTTTTCTGGGGCTTCACGACTGATATCGGTGTGGATGCGCTGATCACGGCAGCCAAAGCCAAGCAACCGGTTTGACTATCAAGGCCCTCTTCCTCGACCACTCAGTCTCCGTCACTTAAGTGTTTCGAAATACACCCAATCATTTGAGCCGACCAAATTGAGGAAATTGGTCTTTCTCATCAGGGGACGCAAAGGAGAAACGAGTTCGTACGAGACGCCCACGAATCTGGGGACGTTAAGGGGACGATAAGAAATGACGTACGGCATCATGCCGCATCAAACAATGTCCGCCGACACCGTTTGATATCAATCACTTACATCTCGTTGTTGCCCTGTCACAGCAGAGGCACATCTGCGACAAGCGACGCGAACCATACGCGAACATCGAGCAGCCGAAATCAGCCCAAGCAGTCCTACCCTGTCCTAAATCGAATGTGGCATAATCTCACTGTGCTCAGTGACTTCCGCTGATTCCAGGCCACTTGGCCAACTCGGTAGGCGGCCCTGAAAAGGCTGGCGTCGGCGGTTCAACTCCGTCCCTGGCACTCGCGAGTTGCTCAAGATCTTTCAAGCGCTCCTCGGCTTCGCTCGTTCCGATTAGTATATTGCTATTGCAGTTCCTGGCAGCCCGCTACTCAGCAAATGTCGTAGCCGGGTCAAACACGCACAATTGAAGGCGGTAGGCCCCTATGCGGGTAGTGAGAGCGAGTTCCTTAGATGAGTACGCGTCTTGGTATCTTCGGCGGGAAGCGCGCAAGCGCAACTCCGATCTGACTCCGGATGCGCTTCAAGAGCACGTCGAGGCGATGCGACAGCACCACGGCGGCAAGATGCGGGACTGGTTCAATGCCAGCACTAGCTAGCTGGCACATTGTGGAGCTTGATCTTGTAGGTGAATTGGCTGATCTCGTATTTCTTGATTGCCAGTGGACTAACCAAGAAGGGCTCGTTGTCCGGGATGGCCCAGACTACCGGCTTCTCGCTCGGGTTGCCACAAACGCGATGGCGAGTCAGTACTTGGCTCGGCCTTCAGCTCGCAAGCACAAGGATTACTACGATCGTCTGGCAGCGGGATCTCTAAAGCTCGCGGGCGAAGACCGGATCGCAATCTGTTCAGCGGAGCCAGGCGAGATCGCTGCAAACCCAGCAGCCAGCTACTATCTCTTGGATGGCGTGGGGCGTTGCCTGCCTGCCATGATCCTCCTGAAGGAGCAGAAGCTCAACCACCCCCCGATCGAGGCGTTCTTGGCCGAGCGAGGGACCGTGTGAGCGTGCTGCAACAACCCAACAACCGAATGAAGCTGACTAAACCCGCGATTGCAAACCGACAACTCGGGCTTTGCACTTTGTTCGGGCGACGATTGCGGGGCAAATCGTCGGCAAAGAGGAAGTGTGCGCTGAGCAGCGTGTTGTTCAGGAGGGTTGAAGTCCCTCTGGCGCTCAAATGAGGGGCGCGATATCCAAGAAGCGGGGTTCGTAGCCTCGCTGGCCGGAGAAAGCGGAAGGTATGGAGACGTCTAAACGGGCACGAAAGCGAAAGCTGGA
>Ga0187883_10000498_pt1 | contig 24396 bp, 14 predicted proteins | sample June2016WEW_20_1_2_FD_132966 | JGI IMG/M metagenome (GOLD analysis project Ga0187883, IMG submission 132966) | Peatland microbial communities from SPRUCE experiment site at the Marcell Experimental Forest, Minnesota, USA - June2016WEW_20_10 | ecosystem: Environmental > Terrestrial > Soil >...
GGTCGAGCTGCCCGCGAGCCTGACCGGAGTCACGGTGCCGATCGCCACGGTCTCGCAATTCGTCTACACCGACACCCCGGCGACCCTGCTGGCGAGGACTCACGAAGCCCAGAAGGACTCGTCGGCCCTCACCCTCGTCGAAACGACGTTGCCGCTATCGGCCCTCATCCTTGGGATCGTCTTGCTAGCCGCCGCAGTGCTGCTGCGGCTAGGGCGCCCCGGGGGCCCGGGAGTCCGGGGGAGGCTCGTCGAGCATGGCGCCGGCCGGCGGGCGGTCGCCACGCCTGCATCCAAGGTGGCGTAAGGGGGGGACCCGCTGAGGGAACCTGAGCGATCTCGGGCGGGCAAGCTCCTGGTCGCGGCCTGAACGTTGCCGCCGCCCACGCGGTGAGCGAGGGCGACGCGGTGATCGACGAGGGCTGGGGACGAGGGCTGGGTCGGCCGAGGTCGAAGTCCTCCGTCGGCCGAGGTCGAAGTCCTCCGCTCGGATCATCGGCCCCGGCCCGGCCACGGTGCAAGCTCCTAGCGGGACGACGAAGGCTACGACGCCGACCTGTTCCCGCAGCAGCTGCCTGCGCTCAGTCGGAGCCCTCGTACTTGAAGGAGACCTTCACCTTGGCCCTGTACGACGTGACGCGGCCCTCCTCGATGTGCATGTCGAGCTCAGACACTTCCGCGACGCGAAGGTCGCGAAGTGATTGTGACGCCTTCGTCACAGCCGCCGCCGCGGCCTTCTCCCATGATTCGGTGCTCGTCCCAACCAGTTCGATGACCTTGTAGACGCTCTCTGACATGTTCTCGACTCCTTTCACGAGGCCGCGCTTCGAAGCGCCACCCTGGCGCATCGACGCAGCCACGCTGTGACCTCAGTCTCCGCGGTCCCCTCCTCAGCGAACAGAGGCGAAGGTCCCGACCACCGCAAACCGGGTGCCGCCGGTCACGACGGCCACCGGCGTTTCGGGGGCGCCTCAGCATCGAGGCGGCCAAGGACGCAGGGCCTGTGGTCACTGCAAGTACGGCCGGTAGCCTCTAGCAAAGGTGCCAGAAGGCGTCGACGATGTGATCATGCCCACGAATCAAGCGTCGGAACCCGCGGCAGATCTCGAGACTCGCAAGCGAGCGGATCTGGCCGGTCCGGGAATCGGGACCTACGAGGACGTCGAGCGAGTGCTCCCGGACGACTACCGGCCGTTGCTCGGGCCTCGAGAGACCCAAGCGGCCATCTTCGAAATCAAGCGCAGCATTGAGGAGGGCCTCTGCGCCGAGCTGGGCCTCATGATGGTGCAAGTGCCGCTCATCGTCACCTCGCAGTCCGGAGTGAACGACATGCTGGATCGGGACGGCTCGCGCGTTCCGATCAGGTTTCACATCTCCAACGACGGCGACCAACACCCAATCGACGCCGAGGTTGTCCAAGCCGCCACGAAGTGGAAGCGACTCGCGCTCCGGCAGTTCGAGATGGGCCCCGGTGAGGGCATCTGTACCGACATGCGTGCCGTCCGCAAGGACTACTTCCTGGATCACGACCACAGCGCGTACGTCGACCAGTGGGACTGGGAGCTCGCCATGGCGAAGCAGGACCGCAACCTGGACTTCCTGCGTGACGTCGTTCGACGTATCTGGAGAGTTCTGAAGAACGCGGAGGCTCTGGCACAGGAACTGTTTCCGCCGTTGCGAGGCGGGTACCCCGACCTTCCCGACGAGGTCGAGTTCATGCACGCGGAAGAGCTCCTGGAGCGTTATCCGGGTCTTCCGCGCAAGCAGCGCGAGACGATGCTCCTCCAGGAGCACCCTGCTGTCTTCATCATTGGCATCGGTTGGACACTCGCCGACGGCTATCCCCACGAACTGCGCGCGTCGGACTACGACGACTGGTCGACGGAGGTGACGATGCCGGACGGGCGGCCGGCACACGGGCTGAACGGGGACCTCTTGGTTTGGAACCCGGTCACGCGAAGGCGCCACGAGCTCTCCTCGATGGGAATCCGCGTCGACGCTGTCGCGCTGCGGCGCCAACTCGAGATCACCGGCCAGCTCGACTGGTTGAGTCTCCCGTATCACCGTGCGATCACGGAGGACGCGGTACCGCTGAGCACAGGGGGCGGGATCGGTCAGTCGCGAACCCAGATGCTGTTGCTGCGCAAGGCACACCTCGGCGAGGTGAGCGTCAGCGTCTGGCCGCAGATCCTGAAGGACCTATGTACCCGACGAAACATCGTCGTGCTGGAGTAACAGGAAGGCTTGACTCGAACGTCCACTCGTGACTCGGGGTTACCGCCTCGGCGTCGATAGGTTCGGCCAGGTGCGGCCTGGCACCTTCGGTGCTGGGCAGCGCGTCTGCCAGTCAGTGTGTCTTGACTTTTGGTGTCTTTACTTTTTCGACGGAGGCGTCCGAGCCCGGGAAGAAGAGAGCCTCCTCCCCGCCGTCTGCCCAGCGCACCAGATATGGCGGCCCGTTGTCCGTGCCGTGCACTTCGATCACTTCGCAGTAGTGGTCCGGTTCACTGACCCGGTGGCCCTTGATGACGATGCGGTCACCCACGTTGGCCTGCACGTTGCACCCCCTTCGATCGCTGTTGACATGCTGGGCGCCGGACTGGCCCTTGCCTAGGGTCGAAGGTCATCACTTAGCCTCGTGGACACTCCCTGCCGCGGCGTGAAGCGTGCACGGGCACCGGTCACTTGGCGACGATGAGCGTCTCGCTCGGTGAGGCGGAGGTCCGTTCACCGCCGAGCTCGACATCTTCGAGGGCAGTCCTTCGAAAGTGGACTACGGGCGTCGACCAGCGCAGGATCTCCTCGACGGCCAGGGTCTCATGACTCCTGCGGGCTCACGCCGAGAGTCGGTTGCTGACCTGTGCGGCCTCCCGGGTGATCACCACCAGGCCGAGCTGCTGTGCGGCCGAGGTCGCCTCCTCGAGAAGCTCCCGTGCTCGAGAGGCGTCGCCAGGCCGGCCTCGATCAATCAGCCCTCTCGCCCACCACACGCGGGTGCGGGCCGCCAGGGCCGTGGCGCCAATCGACCCCTCCAGTTCGAGGGCGGCGGCGAAGCGGGCGTCCAGGTCCTCGGGGCGGCCCAGCAACCCGGCCAGCCCTCCGAGGTAGCGGTCGGCCGCCCCTGGGCAGTAGACACCCCAGGCGACGACAAGAACCTGGCCGGCAAAGGGGACAAGCTCCTCATAGAGAGCGGCAGCCGCCGTCCGGTCTCCTACGGCGAGACACACCTCTGCGAGGACGGACAACTCGCCCGACCAGGTGACGTCACGGCGCACGGCTGCGAAGTCGTCGCGGGTCAGATCGGAGAGCACCGAGCCGGCCTCGTCGGGCTCTCCGGCTTCGACGAGTGCGCTCGCCAGCAAGGCCCGGATCGCCGCCAACTCGGGGGTCGCTTCGACCGCCGACCGCGCCATGGGGAGGAGAGCGCCGGCCCCGCCCCGCTCCAGCTCGATCCGGAACATCAGCGTGGCCCAGGAGATATAGAAGTTGGCGTCGCTCTCGACCATGGGCAGCAGCTCCGCGGCGTTCACCGCCGCGGAGTCGAGGCGCCCGTCGGCCAGGTCGAGCATGCCCTTCCACATCCCCACGAACGCCGGGCGAAGCCGCCCGGCGCCGTCGCCCCTTGCGAGCTCTCCAACGTGGGAGATGGCGGCTTCTGCTCCGGCTCGGTCACCCTGGACGAGACGGGCCACGACGGCCAGGCGATCCCTCTGCAAGGTGGCGACCCCAAGGTCGCCCAGGTATTCGCCCGGTGGGGACTCCATCAGGCGGCCCATGTCATCAAGGACAGACTGCAGCACTGCAATCGCCGGACTTCCCATCGCGAGGCTGCCACGTTGCAGCAGCGTGACGAATTGCGCCCAGAAGTGGCCGCTCTCCCGCGCCAGCTCGACCGCCCGGCGCGCCTCCGGCTCGGCCGCCATGCCTTCGCCGAGATTGACGCCTCGATAGAGGGCGTCGTGGCCCAGCAGTTGTGCCCGCACCGCAGGCGCCTCCTCTCCGAGGCCAGCGAGCGCTTCCGGCACGAGCCGAACCCAGTCCTCCCGCGAGACGCCGATCTGCGCCCCGTCAAAGCGGACCAGCAGCGCCTCGGCGAAGGCCACCGGGTCGCCAGCCTGGCGGGCGATTCCGACCGCCTCATCGGCCAGCTGATTGGCCCTGTCCTCGTCACCGGAGAATCGCCGGTTCACGGCGGTGGTGAGCAGCAGGTTCGAGCGAGCGGCCAGCATGGGGTCATCCGCCACGTCGAGCGCCTGCAGGGCGTGCTCGCCGATGGCGGCTGCTTCCTCGAAGGCCGCTTGGCGTGCAACCTCGTCGATGGCCCGCTCCACCCAGGGAAGGGCGGCGGCGACCGAGTCCGCACTCGCCCCGGCACACAGGTGATAGGCGACGACTGCCGCTGACACGCCCCGCCGCTCCGACAGCGCCTCGCCGATACGGCGGTGGAGACGCGCCCGGCGGGCGGCGGTGAGCTCGGCCAGCAGCGTCTGGCGGACGAGCGCGTGGGAGAAGGAGAAGCGGCCCGGCGAACCCGGCGCCTCCTCCACGAGGTGGGCGGCCACCGCCTCCTCCACCCGTGCCAGCAGCGCGCCGGCGTCCTTCGGGTCGGCGACGGCTTCCAGAGTGCGCAGTTCGAACTCCCCGCCCGTTACGGCGCCGATCGTGAGGGCGGCATTAGCGCCCTCCGAAAGACGCGAGAGCCGCCGCCCCACGACCTCCCGCACCCCCTCGGGGATGCCAAGCGCCTCGATGGGTGCCGTCGCCCGCCAGCGCCCGTCGATCCGGACGAGGGCACCTGACTCCGTCAGGTGTCGCAGCACCTGGCCGACGAAGAAGGGGTTGCCCTCCGTCTGGCGGTAGAGGGCGCTCGCCAGCTCCTCCCCCGCCTCTTCCAGCGACTCGCCGGCGGCGGCTTCGACGTACTCGACGACGGCTGGCTCGCTCAGCCCACCGAGCGCCAGCCGATCGACAGTCGGCTCCCGCCTGAAGTCGGCGAGCATGCCGGCCAACGGATGGGTGCGGTCGAGGTCGGTGTCGCGGTAGGTCCCAACCACGAGCAGTGCCGCGGGGGCGGTGTCACGCACGAGGTGACGCAGCAGCAGCAGGGTGGGGGCGCTCGCCCATTGCAGGTCGTCGAGCACGAGAAGCGCCGGCGCACCTTCGCTCAGACCTCGCAAGAGGTTGCCGACGGCGTCGAAGAACAGGAAACGCTCGCCTTCGGGGTCCCCGCCGGCGCTCGAGGCAACGGGCTGGGCCACGTCCCCGAGCTCCGGCAACAGACGGCCGAGCTCGGGCCGCGCCCTCAGCCCGGCCACCTCGTCCTCGGAGGCGGTGACGACCCATTGCCGGAGGGCCTCGGCGAAGGGCTGGTAGGCGACCGCCAATTCTTCGTCGCAGCGTCCCCACAGCACGAGCCCGCCTCCGGCGTGCACTGCCCGCGCCAGCTCGGCGACGAGGCGGGTTTTGCCCACTCCGGGCTCACCGGCAACGAGGACCACCCGTCGGGTTCCGCTCTCGGCCTCCTTCCAGCTGCGCCCCAGGCGATCGATCTCATCGGCCCGGCCGACGAAGAAACCACCGGAGGACGTCGCCGCCGGGGGAAGGGGTGCCAACGACGCCGGCTCCCAATCCAGCGCCAGGACGTCGGTGGGAAGTGCAAAACCCTTCAGCGTCCGCTCCCCGAGGCGGATGAAGCGATGCCCCCCGCGGCTGCCCACGAGTGCAGCCACCAGCGAGGTCGTGAGGACCTGGCTGCCCTCGGCCTCGCTGCAGAGCCGGGCCGCCTCGATCACCGGCGGCCCGTACCAGTCCCCCTCCTCGGCAGTTGCTTCGCCACACGACAGGCCCACCCGCACCGCCGGGCTGCGGGGGTCGCGACGCCGGAGCCGGGCGACGGCCTGCTGGATCATCTCCCCGCAGGCGAGGGCTTCTGCGGCGCTCATGAACACCGCCATCACCCCATCACCGGTCGACTTGATCTCGGTTCCACCGTTTGCCAAGGCCCGGCGCACTTCCGCCAGATGCGCCCGCCGGATGTCGTCGTAGGTCTCGGGGCCATAGCGGAGCAGGTCCGTGGACCCCACCAGGTCGGTCATGAGCACGGTGATGGTGGCCGTCTTCTCTGCCATCGCCCCTCCCCGGACGCCCCTTCCCAGAGCGTAGGTCCCCCGTGGATTCTTCACCTGGTCCGCCTGCTGTCGCTACCGGCATCGCCTTCGCCGCCACCCGCGGCTGACTGGGGCAGACTCCGACCGTGCTGATCGGAGCGCTCGCCACAGCTGTCACGGCCCTGCGGCTGATACTGCACGTCCTGGCGGCAACGGTGTGGGTGGGAGGGCAGATCGTCGTCGCCGGGCTGCTCCCGACGATCCGTTCGCTCGGTCCGGAGGCAGGGAAGAAGGTCGCTGGTGCCTTTGCCCGCCTGCAGTGGCCCGCCTACGCGGTGCTCCTCCTCACCGGCATCTGGAACGTAGCGGCGTCGCGGGCCGGGCAACCTCACGCTTGGCAGGTGGTGCTCGGCGTCAAGATCGGTGTGGTGCTGCTCGCCGGTCTTGCCGCCTACTTGCACCAGCGCTCCGCCTCGCGGACCGCTCTTGCAGTGTGGGGAGCGATCGCCGGTGTGGCATCTCTCGCGGCGCTCGCCCTCGGCGTCTTGCTCGCCGGGTGACCGAGTCGAGCCCGCCAAGAAGAGGTCAGTGGCCCAGCGGCTGCTAGATGGGCACTGCAAGGGTGGCTATCTCGCTCTCTCGGCGCACGGCGGCTCGCAAGCTGAGGGCCGCGACCACCGGGACCCTCCGGCCGGACGGAACTACGCTCGCCAGCATGCAAACGGCCGACCGGCTCGCCGTCGACGGGGGCACACCGGTACGGCAAACCTTCCTCGATTTCTCCCGGGGCGCCGGGCTGCTGGGCGATGAGGAGCGCTCCGCCGTCCTCGAGGTGCTCGAGAGCCGCTCGCTCTTCCGCTACTACGGACCCCATCTGCTCGGGCGTGTGTCCGAGTTCGAAGCCGCCCTGGCCGAGTTCACGGAAACCGAGCACGCGGTGGCAACCTCCAGCGGTACCGCCGCGCTGCGATGCGCGTTGGCGTCGCTGGGAGTGGGCTGCGGCGACGAGGTCATCGTGCCTGCCTTCACCTTCATTGCAACGGTGAACGCAGTCGTGCTGGCGGGCGCTGTCCCGGTGTTCGCGGAGGTCGACGACACTCTCGGCCTGGATCACGTCGATGTCGCCGCCAAACTCACGTCGCGCACCGCCGCTGTCGTGGCCGTCCACCTCGAGAACGTCGCCTGCGACCTCGACCCGATCCTCGCCGCCATCACTCCGGCCGGCGTGCCGCTGATCGAGGATGCTGCCCAAGCGATGGGCGTCTCCTACAGGGGCCGGCAGGTCGGCAGCGTCGGGGCACTCGGCGCCTTCTCGTTCCAGCTCGAGAAGAACGTGACGGCGGGCGAGGGTGGGGCGCTCACCACCGACGATGAGCGCTTGTACCTCCGCGCCGCCCGCTACCAGGACCAGGGCGGCCAGTTCGTGACCAGCCACATGGGAGAGCGCGGCGGGGAGCTCGACGAGCCGTTCGCAGGCGAGAACCTCCGCATGACCGAGATCGCCGGCGCCATCGTCGGCGTGCAGCTCCGCAAGCTTCCGGGGTTGTTGGACGGCCTACGAACGAACTGCCGCCGGGTGGCCAGCACGATCGCGCAGGTCGACGGGATGACCCCTCGCCGCATCCCCGACCCTGACGGTCAGGGGGGCTCCAGTCTCACTTGGTTCCTCCCAGACCCCGAGGTTGCCCGCCGCTTCACGAAGGCGTTGCTGGCCGAGGGCGTGCCGTGCGCCCAGATGTACCGGGGCAAGCCCGTCTATGCCAACCCGGCCATCCTCCACCGCCGAACGGCCTCCATGAAGGGCGGGCCGTGGCACTGCGCCGAACACCCGACGGCCGTCGAGTACCACATGGGGCTCTGCCCTCGCACGGAGGACTTGGCCTCGCGGTCGCTCATCGTTCCCATCGGGCCGCACTGGTCGCCAGGCGATTGCGAGCAGGTCGCCGGTGCCGTCCTCAAGGTCGCCAGCCATCTTCTCGGGTGAGCTCCCGGCCGTTCAGGTGCGGGCGCAGGCGGGACCGACGACATCGCGAGGGCGATCGTGACGGTTCGCCTGGCTGTGGTCGGATGCGGCACGGTCGCCCGGCGCATCCACCTGCCGGGGTTGCGGGCGGCAGGTGCCGACGTGGTCGCCTTCGCCAGCCGAAGCCTGCAGTCTGCTGAAGGGGCCGCCAGTCAGTGGGGCAGCGGGGACGTCGCAGCTGACTGGCATGAACTGCTCGGGCGCCCCGACGTCGACGCCATCGACGTCTGTACGCCCAACGCAAGCCACGTCGAGATCGCCACGGCTGCGGCCGCCGCCGGCAAGCACGTGTTGGTCGAAAAGCCGATGGCCTGCAACACCGAAGAGGCCGACCGCATGATTGAGGCCGCCGACCTCGCCGGGGTCGTCCTCGTGCCGGCTCACAACGCCCGCTTCCTCGGGTCGTTCGTCGCCATGCGGGAGGCGGTCGGCCGGGGCGACGTCGGAGAGGTGCGGGCCTTCAGGTGCGCTTGGGGCCACACTGGCCCGCAGGATTGGGCACCGGACGCCGGCTGGTTCCGTGATCCGGCCGTCGCCGGGGGTGGCGCTCTCATCGACCTCGGAATCCATGCCGCCGACGTCTTGCGGGCGGTCCTGCACGACGAAGCCGTCGAGGTGAGTGCACTCTTGTCCGCCTGCCGCGACCGCGCGGGATCTCGGGGGCACGACGACAACAGGTCCTCAGGGCCCGACAAGGTCGAGGACATCGCCCAGCTCATTGTGCGCTTCGCCGGCGGGGCGGTCGGCACGCTGCAGGCGAGCTGGGCGCTCTCCTCCGGTAGCGACCACCAGCTGACGATCCAGGGCACCCTCGGGACGCTGCACCTCGACGACCGGACATTGCCCACCCTGCAGCCGGCGCGAGGAGGTGACGCCACGCGGCTGTTGCTTCCCGACCACTCCCCTTCTGTCTTCGATGCCTTCGTAGAGGCGGTCGAGACCGGGAAGGAGCCTGCGGTGACGGCCGCCGACGGCCGAGCCGCGGTTGCCATCGTGACGGCGGCTTATCGATCGGCCGCCTCGGGAGAGGTCGAACAGGTGGCAGTGCTGGACCGCAGGGGACACCGGTGATGCTGGCAGGCATCGGTCGGGCGGCCATCACCCCCGAGACGCCGGTGATGCTCGCCGGCTTCGGCGGGAGGCACGAACCGGCGACTGAAGTGCACGACGAGCTCGAGGTTCGCACCCTCTACCTCGCCGACAGCAGCGGCGGAGCCGGAGTGTGTCTCGTCGTGTGCGATCTCCTCGGGATGTCGCCGTCGTTCGCGCTGCCGGTCCGGCAGAGCGTGGCTCTCGATCTCGGGCTGCCCCTGTCGGCCGTGCTCACCGCCTCGACCCACACGCACTCGGGGCCGAGCTGTATTGCCGGCTCCGAGGCTGTGGGATGGCCGACGCCGCCCGGGTACGCCGAGGTGCTTGTCGCCGGTTGTAGGGCCGCCGCTTCACAGGCGCGCCACGCAGCCGAGCCCGCTTGCCTCGCCTACCGACGGGCTCCCCTACCCGGCGGGTTGTCCGTCAATCGCCGGGGCCTTCCTTACGCTCCGTGGCTTGCGCTCCTCGACATCCGCTCGGATCTCGACGAGCGCATTGGCGTACTTGCCAACCTCGCCGTGCACCCGGTCGCCCTCGGGCCTGAGTGCCTCGCCGTCTCCGCCGACTGGGTGGCGCCGTTTCGAGGTTCGCTCGAGACCTCCCTCGGGGGCACCGCCGTGATGCTCTCTGGAGCACTCGGGGACGTGAACCCCCGTCATGTGCATAGGCAGTACAACACCTGCGCCGCCGACGGCTTCGCCGAAGCCAATGAGTTGGGCCTCGAGCTTGCGGACGCCGTGGCGACAGAGGTGGCTGCCGCCGAGCCCCTGGAGGATGCCATCGAGGTGCTGCGCTGCGAACGCCTCGAGGCCCCCGTCGGCGACACCTTGCTGGCCCAACTGCAGGGTTCCGCCACCACGTCGGTCGAGCTGATCGAATGGTCACTCGGCGGTGTCCGGGTCGTGTCGGTGCCCGGGGAGGCGTTCCATGCCTTCGGGAGGGCCATCGAAACCTCGCGTCAAGCGCCCGTGCTTCTTGCGGGGCTGGCGCCGGTGTGGCTCGGATATCTCCCGGCGCCCTTCGGCGAGGGATACGAGGAGTCGATGAGCTTCGGGGAGCCGTTCGTGAACACTCTCCTGCGGGCCCTCGCCGAACCTCCCGAGCAGGCCGTCGCGGAGAGCTGACGGGCACTGCTCCGCTCGGACGGCCGCCCGGCTCCGGCCGGCGGCAGTTGCGCTCAGGCGAACGAGCCCTATATTGATTGTGGCGGATCACTGCCGACAGAATCGCAGGGTCTGCAGGCTAAAGGTGGTAGCGATGGCGAACGCGAATCAGCTGGGATCGGTCAATCACGTCGTCCTCTTGATGCTCGAGAACCGCTCGTTCGACCACATGCTCGGGTACTTGTACGCAGGCTCGGGGAACGTCTCACCTTCGACCGGCCAAGCGTTCGAGGGCCTGACCGGTGAGGAGTCCAACCCGGACCCGACGGGCACGGCGGTGCCGGTCGTCGCCTTGACGGCGGCGACGCCGAGCGTCTACTTCATGCCCGGCGCCGACCCCGGCGAGGGCTACGGCCCCACCAACCTGCAGCTGTTCGGCGAGGCCGCCCCTCGCGACGGGACGCCGGCGCGCAATGCCGGCTTCGTGACCGACTACGCCACCACCTTGAGCGGCACCGACGCCAGCCGGCCGGTCGTCGCGGGCACCGTCGCAGGCGACATCATGGGAATGTTCACCCCGGCGCTCTTGCCGGTGCTGTCCGGCCTCGCCCGCGGCTTCGCCGTCTGCGACCACTGGTTCGCCTCGGCACCGACGGAAACCTTTCCCAACCGGGCCTTCGCCAGTGCCGCCACGAGCCAAGGGCAGATGGACGATTCCTCCGCCACCTTCACCTGCCCGAGCATCTTCGGGTTGCTCGGCGCCCACCAACTCGACTGGTCGGTCTACGGCTACGTGAAACCTCCGTACACGCAGTTCGACTTCCCCGACACCTCGAGTGCCCCCGAGTCGCACTTCGGGCTCTTCACGGACTTCCAGGCGGCCGCCGCGGCCGGCACCCTCGGGGCCTACACGTTCCTCGAGCCGAGCTGGGGATCGTCCGGCAACAGCCAGCACCCGAATTACGACGTCGCCCTCGGCGAGCAGCTCATCCACGACGTCTACTACGCCCTGCGCAACGGTCCGGCCTGGGACGAGACGCTCCTGATCATCACCTACGACGAGCACGGCGGTTGCTTCGACCATGTGGCGCCCCCCTGGGGAGCGGTGCCGCCCGACAGCACGATCGGGCCGTCCGGCTTCGACTTCACCCGCTTCGGCGTGCGCGTCCCGGCCGTGCTCGTCTCGCCCCGCATCGCCGCCGGCACCGTCTTTCGGCCTGCGGGTACGGTCCCGCTCGACCACACGTCCATCTTGAAGACCATCGAGACGCGCTGGTCCCTGCCCTCGCTGACGGCCCGTGACGCCGCCGCCCCCGACCTGGGCGACGCCCTCACCCTCGCCACCCCACGGACCGACGACCCCCTCACCGGCGTCGTCGTCCCGACCTCGACCGGCGCCAATCCGGCCGCCGGAACGCCCTCCCACATCCAAGAGGTGCAGGCCCGCATCGTGTCACAACTGCCGGTGCCGCAAGCACAGGGCCAGGTGCCGACCGATGTCTCCAAGCTCGTGACCGAGCACGACTACGACACCTACATCGAAACCCGCACGGCGGCATGGAAGGCGAGCCGAACGGATCCTTGAGGCTCGAAGCCGACGACGCCCGCCGCCCGCCTAGAGAAGGCTCCGACGCCTGGCCGCAGGCCATACCCTTCTGAGCGTGCTCCACCTCCACCGCTCGGAACGAGCCGACGGCCTCGTGACGATGCTGGCGGAGCTGCTCGCCGAGCCGCTCGAGGACTCCATGTCGGCCGAGGTGGTGGCCGTTCCCACCCGGGGCGTCGAGCGCTGGCTCACTCAGCAGCTGTCGGCCTGTCTCGGCGCCAGCGCCGGCCGGCACGACGGCGTATGCGCCAACATCGACTTCCCCTTCCCCGGCTCGGTCACGGGGGCGGCCTTGGCGCTGGCGGGCGGCGTCGACCCCGGTGCCGACCCGTGGGCACCGGAACGATCGGTCTGGCCGCTCCTGCAGGTGGTGGACGCCAGCCTGGGCGAGCCCTGGCTCGCTCCTCTGGCGGCTCACCTGCGCAACTCCGCCCCCGAGGGCGAAACCCGCCGCTTCGCCAGCGTCCGCCACATCTCCGACCTCTACGACCGCTACGGCGTCCACCGTCCCGCCATGGTGCGCTCGTGGCTGGACGGCGACCGCGACCACCCGAGCGACGGCTGGCAACCGGAGCTCTGGCGGAGGCTGCGCCACGAGATCGCCCTGCCGAGCCCGGCCGAGCGCCTGGTGGACGCCTGCGCCCGCCTGCAGGACGAGCCGGCGCTCCTCGATCTGCCCGCACGCCTGTCGCTTTTCGGCCTCACGCGGCTGCCCGCCAGCTACCTGGACGTGCTGGAGGCCATGGCGGCCGGGCGGGACGTCCACCTCTTCCTGTTGCACCCCTCGCCGGCGCTCTGGCGCAAGGTGGCGGCGAGACTCGAGAGCCCGGCACGGGGTCTTCCCCGCAGCCAGGACCCGACGACCGACGAGAGCAAGAACCCGCTGCTCGCCTCCTGGGGCCGCGACGCCCGCGAGATGCAGCTCGTCCTTCGCGGCGGCGGCGCCGCCGTGCTGGACCACCACCTCGCCGTCGGCAACCCGACCGACGACCTCCTCCACCGGCTGCAGGCGGACGTCCGAACGGATCGCCCGCCGCCCGGACTGCCGACATCGGGCGCCGAGGACCACCGTCAACTGCTCGATCCGGACGACCGCAGCATCCAGATCCACGCCTGCCACGGCCGCGCCCGCCAGGTCGAGGTCATCCGGGACTCCGTCCTCCACCTCCTCGAGGAGGACCCTACCCTCGAGCCGCGCGACGTCATCGTGATGTGCCCCGACATCGACACCTTCGCACCCCTCATCCAGGCGACCTTCGGCAGCTACGACCCGGAGGACACCGACACCCACGCCCTCCCCGACCTCCGCGTCCGCCTCGCCGACCGCTCCCTCCGCCAGACCAACCCCGTCCTCGGCGTCGTGGCGGAGCTCTTGGAGCTCGCCGTCGGGCGGGTGACCGCCACCCAGGTGCTCGACCTCGCCAGCCGGGAGCCGGTCCGCCGGCGCTTCCATTTCGACGACGACGACCTCACGCGCATCGAGGAGTGGGTCGTCGGCACGGGCGTCCGCTGGGGCCTCGACGCCGAGCACCGCGCCCCCTTCAAACTGGAGGATCTGGCAGCGAACACCTGGCGGGCCGGCCTCGACCGGGCGCTCCTCGGCGTCACGATGGCCGAGGAGGGCGAGCGCCTCTTCGGCGGGGTCCTGCCCCTCGACGACATGGACAGCGGGGACATCGAGCTCGCCGGCGGACTGGCGGAGCTCCTCGACCGTCTCGCCGCCGCCGTCTCGGTGCTCTCGGGCACACGGGCGATCGATGGTTGGGCGGGCGGCATCGCCGACATCGCCGACGCCTTCACAGCCACCTCGGAGCAGGACGTCTGGCAACGCTTGCAGCTGCAACGCCTCCTCGACGACCTCGTCGCAGAGGCGACGGCGGCCGGGACGGTGAGCCCGGTCGAGCTCAGCCCGGCCGACGTCCGCGCCCTTCTGGCCGATCGCCTGCGGGGTCGCCCCACGAGAGCCAACTTCCGCACCGGCCACCTCACGATCTGCACGCTCGTGCCCATGCGGTCGGTCCCCCACCGCGTCGTCTGCCTCCTCGGCCTCGACGACGGCGTCTTTCCACGCCACGTCGAGCGCGACGGCGACGACCTCATCGCCGCCAACCCGCAGGTGGGCGATAACGACGCCCGCACGGAGGACCGCCAGCTCCTCCTCGACGCCCTCCTGGCGGCGACCGACCGGCTCGTCATCACCTATACGGCCAGAGACGACCGCAGCAACCTCGCCCGACCGCCCGCCGTCCCCCTCGGCGAGCTCCTGGACGTCATCGACCGCACCGTCAAGGTGAAGGACGCAGCCCGCGCCCGCGAACGACTGACGATCCACCACCCGCTGCAGCCCTTCGACGTCCGCAACTTCACGCCCGGGGCGCTCGTGCCGGAGCGGTCGTGGAGCTTCGACGCCGTCAACCTCGACGGCGCCCGCGCCTCCACCCGTCCGCGGGTGGTGCCCGGTCCCTGGCTGGCAGCCCCCCTGCCCGACCCCGAGCCGGGGGCGATCGAGCTCGAGCGGCTGGAGGCGTTCCTGCGCCACCCCGTTCGTGCCTTCCTCCGCAACCGCTTCGGCGTCTCGCTCGCCGACCGTTCCCACGACATCGACGACGCCGTCCCCATCGACCTCGACGGCCTCGAGCGCTGGGGGGTCGCCGAGCGCATGCTGGCCGCCCGCCTGGCGGGCGCCGACCTCGAGGACTGCATCGCCGCCGAGCGCGCCCGCGGCCTTCTCCCACCCGGCGAGCTCGCCACGCCGGAGCTGCACAAGATCACCGCCGCCCTCGAGCCGCTCGTCGCCGTCGGCCAGAGCGACGTCGAGCCGTCGTCGCGCGACGTCAACGTCGCCCTCCCGGACGCCACGACGCTCATCGGCACGGTCGCCCACCTCCGGGGCGACGTCCTCCACACCGTCACCTACTCGGCCCTTTCGCCCGCCCACCGCCTCATCGCCTGGGCGCGACTGCTCGCCCTCAGCGCCGCCTGGCCGGAGCGCGCCTTCGAGACCGTGACGATCGGGCGCGCCCGCGACGGCGCCCGCGGCGCCACCGTCTCGATCGCGAGCATCCCGCCGCTTGGCGACGATGCAGCCAGGCGCCAATCGACCGCCACCGAGCACCTGCAGAGCCTCCTCGACCTCTACCGGCGGGCAATGCGCGAGCCCCTGCCGCTCTACCTGCGGACCTCGGCCGCCTGGGCAGCCGCCGTGCGACAGGGGAGGGACCCCGAGAAAGCCGCCAGCAAAGCCTGGACGTCGGACTACGGCTATCCGCGGGAGGACAAGGACCGGGAGCACGTGTTGGTGCTGGGCGGGGTGGCGGGTTTCGAGTGGGTGCTGGCGGCGGCCGGGCCGCCCCGAGCCGGCGAGGAGGGAGACGGCTGGGCAGGCTCGGAGACGACCCGCCTCGGCCGCTACGCCTGCCGCCTCTGGGACGGCCTGCTCGATCACGAGGAGGTCGTCGACCGGTGAGAGCCAGCACGAGGGCGCCCGAGCCGTTCGAGCTCTGCGGGCCGCTCCCGACGGGGGTGACCCTGCTGGAGGCGAGCGCCGGAACGGGCAAGACCTTCACGATCGCCGCCCTGGCCGCCCGCTACGTGGCCGACGGGCTGGCACTCGACCGCCTGCTGATCGTGACCTTCACCCGCATGGCGACGGGCGAGCTGCGCGAGCGGGTGCGAGAGCGACTGCTGAAGGCCGCCGAGACGCTGACGGCGGCACGCGCCGGCATCGCCCCCGACGACGACCTCGGCTGCCTGCTGGCCGCCGGCACCGAGGAGGAGGTGGCGCTGCGACACGAGCGGCTCGCGAAGGCGATCGCCGATTTCGACGCCGCCACCATCGAAACCACCCACGGTTTCTGCATGCAGGTCCTCTCCGGGCTCGGGACGGCGGGCGACGTGGAACGCGACGTCACCCTCATCGAGGACGCCCACGACCTCCTGGAGGAAGTCGTCGACGACCTCTACATCCGCCGCTTCTGGGCTCGGCCCGACGACCTCATGTTCGCCCGCCGCCAGGCCCTCGACATCGGGAGGGAGGTGCTGCAGCACCCGACGGCGGCCATCGTGCCTCCGCTCAGCCAGGACCGCGACGGCAGGGCGATCCGTCGCCGCCTCGCACAGGCAATCGGCCGCGAGCTCGACCGGCGCAAGCGCCTCGCCCAGGTCCTCACCTACGACGACGTCCTCATCCGGCTGCGCGACACCTTGGCCGACCCCGTGCGCGGCCCGGCGGCGTGCGCCCGGCTGCAGGACCGCTACGCGGTCGTCCTCGTCGACGAGTTCCAGGACACCGACCCGGTGCAGTGGGAGATCATGCGGCGGGCCTTCGGCACGGGGGGGTCGACCCTCGTGCTCATCGGCGACCCGAAGCAGGCCATCTACGCCTTTCGGGGCGCCGACGTCTTCGCCTACCTCGAAGCCGCCGACGAGGCCGCCTCCGAGGCCACCCTCTCGGTCAACTGGCGGAGCGACGGCGGCCTCATCGAGGCCTACGACGCCCTCTTCGCCGGCAGCCAGCTCGGGCACGAGGGCATCGCCTACCGCAGGGTGCGCGCCACGCCCGCCAACGAGGAACCTCGCCTCCTCGGGGCGCCGAGTGGCGCCGCCCTGCGAGTGCGCGTCCTTCACCGCCACGACGGCCTCGTGACCATGACGCAGCAGGGCTTCGCCGCCCTCCCGTCGACGCGCGCCCTCGTCGCCCGCGACGTGGCCGCCGACGTCGTGCGGCTGCTCTCCTCGGACGCCCGCATCGTTCTGCGGAGGGAGGACGCTTCGGAGGCGGCCTGCGAGCCGCTCCGCCCGGGCGATGTCGCCGTCCTCGTGCGCACGAACTACCAGGCCGCCATCGTCCGCGACGCCCTGCACGAGGTGGCCGTGCCGGCCGTGATCGCCGGCGCCGGCAGCGTCTTCGCCACGGATCCGGCGACGGAGTGGCTGCGCCTGCTGGAGGCGCTCGAGCGCCCGACGGCACGTGACCGCGCCGCCTCCGTGGCGCTCACCGCCTTTGTCGGCTGGGAGCCCGCCCGCGTCGCCACGGCGGCCGCCGAGGAGTGGGAGGACCTCCACTGGTCGCTGCACCGCTGGGCGGCCACCCTGCGCCGCCGCGGCGTCGCCGCCCTCCTCGAGAGCGTCACCGTCACCCGTGACCTGCCGGCGCGGGTGCTCGCCCGGCCGACGGGCGAGCGCTACCTGACCGACCTCCGCCACGTCGCCCAGCTCCTGCAGGCCGAGGCGATGTCCGACGGCCTCGGCTCGACGGCCCTCACGGCCTGGCTGCGGCGGCGCATCTCCGAGGCGGAACAGGACGCCGGCAACGAGGACCGCAGCCGGCGGCTCGAGTCCGACGCCGAGGCCGTGCAGGTGCTGACGGTGCATCGCAGCAAGGGGCTGGAGTTTCCCGTCGTCTACTGCCCCTACATGTGGGAGGGCCGCAGACAGGACGACGCCGTGCCCGTCTTCCACGACCCCGACAACGCCAACGTGCGCACGATCGACGTCGGCGCCGGCGGGGCGGCCTTCGCCCGCCACCAGCGCCTCGCCCTCATCGAGGACCGCGGCGAGGATCTCCGGTTGCTGTACGTAGCGCTCACGCGCGCCAAGCACCAGGCCGTCCTGTGGTGGGCGGGCGCCCATCAGGCCGAGCACTCCCCCCTCGGCCGCCTGCTGTTCGCCCGCGACGACGCCGGCGTCGTGAGTGCCTTCGGTCCTCGGGCGCTCGGCGACGACGAGGTCGCCGAGCACGTGGCCGGCCTCGGCAGCGGGATCGAGGTCGAGCGCATCGCCGCGGTGGAGACGCTCCCGTGGGAGGGCGTCGTGCCGGCAGCGCCCGAGCTCGAAGCCGACCTCTTCGACCGGGTGCTCGACTGGAAGTGGCGACGCGCCTCCTATTCGAGCATCACGCAGGCGAGCCACGACCAGACCGTGGGCAGCGAGGCAGGCGAGGAGGCCATGAGCGACGAGGAGGTCGCCGGCGCCGCCGTGGCGGTGGCCGCCGCCGGCGACGACGCCCTGCGGGCCGTGCCCCTCCTGCTGGCCGACATGCCGGCCGGGGCCCGCGTCGGGACGCTCATCCACTCGGTCATGGAGGCGAGCGACTTCGCGGCGACCGATCTCTCCGGCGAGCTGCGGGCGGCGCTCTGGGCACAGCTGTCCTGGCAGCACCTCGACCTCGGCGACCTGGACGCCGTCATCGAGGGGCTGTCGGCCGCCATCGAGACGCCCCTCGGCCCCCTCGTGGGGGGCGAACGGCTGCGTGACGTCGGGCGGGGGGACCGCCTCGACGAGATGACCTTCGAGCTCCCGTTGCTCGGGGGCGACACCCCCCGGGGCGAGCTCGCCGTCGCCGACATCGCCGCCGTGCTCTCGGCGTTCCTGCCGGCCGGCGACCCGATGGCGCTCTACGCCGAGCGGCTCGCCGGCGACCCGTCGCTGAGCACCACGCTGCGGGGGTACCTCACGGGCAGCCTCGACCTCGTCTTCCGCCTCCCGGGCGAGCGTTTCGTGATCGTCGACTACAAGACGAACCGGCTGGGCGGCTTCGACGAGCCGCTGACGGCCTGGAACTACCGGCCGGCCGCCGTGGGCGCCGAGATGACCGCCGCCCACTATCCGCTGCAGGCGCTCCTCTACACCGTCGCCCTCCACCGCTACCTGCGCTGGCGGGTGGCCGGCTACGAAGCGGACCGCAACCTGTGCGGTGCGCTCTACCTCTTCCTGCGGGGCATGAGCAGCCGCGATCACCCAGTCGTCGACGGGCATCCGTGCGGGGTGTGGTCGTGGCAGCCGTCGGGCTCGTTGGTGGAGGCCCTCAGCGACCTCTTCGACCGGGGGCGGTCGGAGTCGTGAGCCTGCTCGACGCCGACGCCGTCGACGCCTTCGACATCCGCCTCGCCCGCCGCGCCGGCGGCGTGCTGCACACCTTCAACGGGGCCGGCGTCCTCAGCGCGGCCGACGTGCACGTCGCCCTCCGGCTCGGACAGCTCGGTGATACGGGCGACGACGCCGTCCTCCTCGGCGCCGCCTTTGCCGTGCGCGCCCCTCGGCTCGGCCACGTCTGTGTGGATCTCGCCAGCGTGCGCACGACCGCCAGCACGGACCTCGACCTCCCGATCGACCTGCAGGCGCTCCCCTGGCCGGCCGAGGGCGACTGGATCGACCGGTTGCGCGCCAGCTCCCTCGTCGGCATGGGGCGCCCCCTCCACTTGGAGGAGACGACGCTCTACCTGGACCGTTTCTGGTCCGAGGAGCGCCAGGTGGCTGCCGACCTCCTCTCCTTGTCAGGCCCGCCCGCGGACGGGGTGGACATCGGGTTGCTGGCGTCAGGGCTGGCGCGGCTCTTCTCGAGTGAGGACGAGCCCGACTTCCAGCGGTTGGCGGCCGCCTCCGCCGTGCTGCGGCAGTTCTCCGTCATCGCCGGCGGACCGGGCACGGGCAAGACGACGACGGTGGCGCGCGTCCTGGCCCTCCTCGACGAGCAGGCCGCCGCCCGGCGGGAGCGTCCTCCGCTCGTCGCCCTGGCGGCGCCGACCGGAAAGGCGGCCGCCCGCCTGCAGGAGGCCGTGCACGAGGAGGCCGCGACGCTGCAGCTCGAGCCGGCGGAGCGAGCCCGCCTCCTTGAGCTGCAGGGAACGACCCTTCACCGCCTCCTCGGCTTCGACCCCGGCAACCGCAGCCGCTTCCGCCACCACCGCCTGAACCGGCTCGCCCACGACGTCGTCGTCGTCGACGAGACGTCCATGGTCTCGCTCTCGCTGATGGCGCGTCTCGTCGAGGCCGTGCGGACCGACGCTCGCCTCATCCTCGTTGGCGACCCCGAACAGCTGGCCTCTGTGGAGGCCGGCGCCGTCCTGGGCGACGTCGTCGGGCCGGCGAGCCGCCGGCTGCTCATGAGGCCGCCGGCCCGGCGAGACCTTGCCCGTGCCGCCGGGCAGCCGGTGCCGGCATCGGACCCGCCGGGCGACACCCCCATCGGCGACGGGGTGGTCGTGCTGCGGCACGTCCACCGCTACGGCGGAGACATCGGCCGTCTGGCGGAAGCCATCCAAGGCGGCGACGGCGACGATGTCGTCTCTCTGTTGGCGGGCGGCCAGGAGGACGTCTGCTGGATCCCGGTCGACGTCGCTGCTGAGGGGGTGTCGAGCAGCCTCGAGCCGGTGCGGACGGCGGCGGTCGCCAGTGGCCACCTCCTCGTGGAGGCCGCCCGAGCCGGCCTCGCCCTCGATGCCATCGCCGCCTTGGGTGCATTCCGGCTGCTGTGCGCCCACCGCCGGGGCCCCGCGGGCGTCAGCACGTGGATGACCGCCGTCGAACGATGGCTCTCCGCCGACATCGAGGGTTTTGCTACCGACGGTCTCTGGTACGTGGGCCGCCCGCTCCTCGTCACGGAGAACGACTACAGCCTCCGGCTCTACAACGGCGACACGGGCGTCGTCGTCGCCAGCGGACCCGGCCGCGTGGCCGCCGTCTTCGAACGGAGCGGGCAGGTTGTCGAGGTGAGTCCCACCCGGCTGGCGTCCGTCGACACCGTCTACGCCATGACCGTCCACAAAGCCCAGGGCTCGCAGTTCGACACGGTCGCCGTCCTGCTCCCGGGCCCCGACTCCCCCATCCTGACCCGTGAGCTGCTCTACACCGCCGTCACGCGCGCCCAGCGGAGGCTCTTCGTGGCGGGGACGGAGGAGTCGATCCGTGCAGCCGTGGGCCGGCCGATCGCCCGGGCATCGGGCTTGCGGCGGGCGCTGTGGGGCGACTCGGCCTGACTGGCGCCGCCAGCCGACGCGGGCGCCGGTCGGGCAACTGAAGTCACCCTCGACCTCTCCGGCGGAGTTGAGACATCAGCGCCGTCGGCCCCGCAGGCCATCCGCTCTCTCGCCGGTGAGCTCAGGCGTCGTCGAACCCCCCGATCGGGTGATGCTCCCGGAGAAACTCGGCGAAGAGGGGAACGGTGAAGTCGATCTGGCCTCGGGTCGGCGACCAGATGAGACCTTTCTGCAGAAGATTGTCGCGATGTGGCGACGTCTGACGCTGGTTCTCGGCGCCCCAGCGCCGGGAAACCTCGGCGGTGGAATACGGCGCATCACCGAGCGAAGCCATGGCGGCGAGATAGCGCTGCTCGGCGTCGCTCGCCATGTCGAAGCGGGGACCGTAGAAGGTCCTGGCCAGCTGTTCTTTGACCAGCTCTCGGACCTCTTCGACATCTCGCATCGTTATCGGCGACGACTCGACCGCGTTCCACAGCTCCCGCCCGTACTCCTGGAGAAAGTAGGGGTAACCGGCAGCTAGCCGCACCACCTCGATGGCCGCATCACGGCTGAACTCCACTCCCAGCCCGGCGGCCGGCTTCACCAAGGCCACACGGGCTTCGGCGTCCCTCAGCCGGCCGAGCTCCCGGTACTCGAAGAGCCGGTCGGCATATGGCTTCGCCTTCATGAGGCGTACCTGCAAGTCCGGCAGGCCGGCGCCCACGAGCGCAACGGGCAAGGCGTCACGGCTGACGGCCTGCAACGCCATGCAGACCGCAGCGAGCGAAGACGCGTCGAGGTTGTGCATCTCGTCGACAAGGAACAGAGCCCCACTGCCGGCCGACCGAGCCGTCTCCCCGATCTCCCGTAAGAGATCGACGAGGTCCTGCTCGGGATCCCCTGAGTCGGCAATGCCCGTGGCGGCGGCGACATCGAGCTTCAGCTGCACTCCGCCCGGCGTCACGACGCTGAACGCCTTCACAACACCGAGGGCTCGCTCCACCCGGTCCTTCATCCGATGCCTGCGGCTCATCTCGCGCAGCAGCCGGGAGGCCATCTGGGCGAAGGTAGAGCGGAAGTCCGGCTGGGATCCCACCTCCTGCACGTCGGTCGTTGCCCAGCCGGCCTCTGAGGCAAGGAGGTCGATCTCCATGAGAAGGACCGTTTTCCCGACCCCACGGAGCCCGTAGTAGATAAGACTGCGATCGGCTCCGCCCCCAGACAGCATCTCGGTGAGGGAGCTGAAGTCCTCGAGGTCCCTGTCCCTGCCCGCCAGGTGCGGCGGCTTGCGGCCCGCCCCCGGCGTGTACGGGTTGTCCCGTCTCTGCACGGCGCGATTCTAACCTTTTCTAACCGCCGATCACTCAAGGTTAGAAAGTGCTGGATCGTGGCGCTGGCGCAGGTCCGCCGCCCGGGTGAGCTGTCTAAGGTTTTCTAACCCGCGGTCATTGAAGACCCTGAGCGCAACGCAATCGCCGTCGATGCTCCTGATCAGGGCTTTTCCCCGCTGGAGCGGGACACATTCGAAACCTGCGACCACCTTCGGGCCGCGAGGACGGAGCATCGAAAGGAGGTCCTCGATCTCTCGTCCTCAAGTTACAACCGTGTAGTTTGCGGTGGAGCTGAACGCGGTGGAGGCGAAGGTGGAGGCGAAGGGACTTGAACCCTCGAACCTCTTGACTGCCAGTCAAGCGCTCTACCAACTGAGCTACGCCCCCGTTGGGTGACATTCACCCTAGCAATCGCCGGGAACCTGCTTGTCCCATGGAGTGCTTCGATCCTTCGACGGCGCCAGCCAGCCCCGGCCCGGTCGCGAGGGCGAGCCTCCGATGGCGGAGGGTCGCACCACTAACCTTGCGGTCATGTCCGAGGAGTACGACGTCCAGGAGGTAGAGACCCGCTGGCAGCAGCGCTGGGCCCGCGAAGGCACCTACCAGGTCAACATCGACGACCCGCGCCCGCCCTCCTACGTGCTCTCCATGTACCCCTACCCGAGCGGGCCTGCCCACCAGGGCCACATCCGCAACTACACCTTCGGCGACGTCCTCGTGCGCTACCGCACGATGAACGGCGACGCCGTCCTCTCCCCTTTCGGCTTCGACTCCTTCGGCCTACCCGCCGAGAACGCCGCCATCAAGGGCGGCCTGCCTCCTCGCGTCTACACCGAGGCCCGCATCGCCGAGCTGAAACGCTCCGTCAAGCGGCTGGGCGCCGTCTACGACTGGCGCCGCGAGCTGCGCAGCCACGACCCCGACTACATGTTGTGGAACCAGGTCATCTTCCTCGAGTTCCTCGAAGCCGGCCTCGCCTATCGCGCTGAAGCGCCGGTGAACTGGTGCCCCGGCTGCCACACGGTGCTCGCCAACGAGCAGGTGCTGCCCGACGGCACCTGCGAGCGGTCCGGGGACATCGTCGAACGGCGGAACCTCGAGCAGTGGTTTCTGCGCATCACCCGCTACGCCGACGAGCTCGTCGACGCCCTCGACGAGCTCGACTGGCCCGAGAAGGTAAAGACCATGCAGCGCAACTGGATCGGCCGCTCGCAGGGAGCCGAGTTCACGCTGCCCGTCAAGGACCACCCTGAGCTCGGCATCCGGGTCTTCACGACGCGGCCGGACACGTCCTTCGGCATGACCTATGCCGTCCTCGCCCCCGAGCACGCCCTCGTCGAGGCCCTCACGACGCCCGCCCAGCGCGAGGAGGTCGAGGAGCTGCTCGTGCGCGCTTCGCGCGAGACCGATCTGGAGCGGCTGTCGTCGGAGGAGTCCCTCGAGAAGCGGGGCGCCTTCACCGGCAGCTACGCCGTCAACCCGTTCAGCGGCGAGCCGATACCGATTTATGTGGCCGACTACGTGCTCTCCGGCTACGGCACGGGCGCCATCATGGCCGTGCCGGCCGAGGACGAGCGCGACTACGAATTCGCCGAGGCGTACGGGCTGCCGGTGGTGAGGACGGTGGAGCCGCCGGAGGGTTTCGAAGGTGGGGCCTACGCAGGCGACGGCCCGCACATCAACAGCGACTGGATGAACGGCCTCGACAACGCCGCCGCCAAGGCGAAGGCGATCGAGTGGCTGGAGGCCGAGGGCATCGGCCATGCCACCGTCAACTACCGCTTGCGGGACTGGCTCATCAGCCGGCAGCGCTACTGGGGCTGCCCGATCCCGGTCGTCTACTGCCCGTCCGACGGCATCGTGCCCGTGCGCCGGGAGGATCTGCCCATCCTGCTGCCGGAGGACGTGGAGTTCCGGCCGACGGGTGAGTCGCCCCTGCGCTTCCACGAGGGCTTCCTGAATGCCATCTGCCCGCGCTGCGGTGGGCCGGCGGTGCGAGAGACCGACACGATGGACACCTTTGTGGACTCGGCCTGGTACTTCTTGCGTTTTGCCAACCCGCACGACGAAGAGGAGCCCATCGACCAGGAGGCCGTCCGCCAGTACCTGCCGGTCGACCGCTACATCGGCGGCATCACCCACGCCATCTTGCACCTGCTCTACGCCCGCTTCTACACCCGTGCCCTCGGCGACGTCGGCCTCTCCCCCGTCGAGCTGCGCGAGCCCTTCCACCAGCTCTTCTGCCAGGGGATGATCCGCCTCGGGGGCAAGGCCATGTCGAAGTCGACGGCGAACCTACACTCGCTCGCCGTGTACTCCCCGACCGTCGGGTCGGGCCCCCACCCCCTCGGCCATCTGTCCTTAGGCCCCCCGATGGAGGACATCGAATGGTCCGGTCA
>Ga0187883_10000500_pt1 | contig 24361 bp, 20 predicted proteins | sample June2016WEW_20_1_2_FD_132966 | JGI IMG/M metagenome (GOLD analysis project Ga0187883, IMG submission 132966) | Peatland microbial communities from SPRUCE experiment site at the Marcell Experimental Forest, Minnesota, USA - June2016WEW_20_10 | ecosystem: Environmental > Terrestrial > Soil >...
GCCGCCACGGGGATGTTGATGAAGAAGATCCAACGCCAGGAAGCGGCCGAGATGAGGTATCCGCCCAGCAGCGGCCCGGCAGCCGTGGCAACGCCACCGAGGCCCGACCAGGCACCGATGGCCTGACCCTGATCATCGGGGGCGAAGGACGCCTGCAGGATGGCCAGGCTGCCGGGTACGAGGAGAGCGCCACCGATGCCCTGCAACAACCGCATGGCGACGAGCACCCCGACGTTGGGCGCGAAGCCACAGACGGCGGAGGCGACGGCAAACCAGATGACACCGATGGAGAAGACCCGCCGGCGGCCGAACCTGTCGCTGAGCGAGCCGCCCAGCAACAGGAACGCCGCCAAGGTGAGGTAATAGCCGGTCACCACCCATTGCAGGGCCGGCAGGCCGACACCGAAATCCCGACCGATCGTCGGCAGGGCGATTCCGACCACGGTGGCGTCGATGGCGGCGATGCTCGACCCCATGACGGCAGCGGCGATGACCCAGCGGCCCGTCGAGGAGCGGTACCGGAGACCGCCCGCTACCTCCGGCATGGACTGCTGCCTGGCTCAGCCGTCGAAGTGGAAGCCCGGCACCGTCATGGCGCTCGCGACCGATGCCACCAAAGCTCCGTCGTGTTCGTAGGTCAGCCGCCCCGGCGCCTCGGCGATTGGCACCCAGGCAAGCTCATCGACCTCCTCGTAGCGGTCGTAGCCCCCCTCGATCGGCTGCATCAGCCAGTACTCGACCACCTTCGGCCGACCCCGACGATCGACATACTCCACTTCACCGGCGAAGCGACCGAGGGCGCACTTCCAGCCGGTCTCCTCGAGCACCTCTCTGAGGGCGCATTCCTCGGCGCTCTCTCCCGCATCCAGCTTGCCTTTCGGGAGCGACCAGTCCTGCTGAAGGGGGCGGTGGATGAGTGCGACCTCCCAGCCGCCGGCGCTCGAAGCTCGGATGACGATGCCGCCAGCGGCGCGCACGACCCCTGCCGCCGCCGGACCCCTCCCCGTGGGCTCGGTGACCAGGTCGGCACCGTCGCCGCTCGCAGGAGGGATGTCTCCTCGAGGCGGCGGAGCGTCCGTGCTCATTGGCGCTGACGATATCCGGGCGGGGAGAGTTACGCGTGGGACGAGTAGCGTTGGCCAAGTGGCAGGCCCTGATCAGCAACGCAGCGGCGTCGAGGTCGAGTGGCAGCTGGACGCCATCGACCTGCGACCTGTGGAGCGCTGGCTGGCAGCTCGAGGTGCCGGGACGAGCCGACGCGCTCGCGGCCGGGCGGGTTCGGCTAGCGGCGCAGGAACCGCTGCCTCGTCTCCGAGCGCCGGCGCTCCGGTCGGGCTCCCGGTGCAGGAGTCGGGTCCGTTGCCTCTGCTTTCTTCCGTCCCGGGACTGGGGGCCGTCGCCCAGCCGGTCAAGCGCCTCGTCGACCTGTACTTCGACACGACCGACTGGCGCCTCGGGCGATCGGGCTACGTGCTTCGCACCCGTCTGCGGGCCGGGCGTCACGAAGCGACGTTGAAGGATCTCGCGCCCTCGACCGAGGGTCTCCGCAGACGTCTCGAGGCGACCGAGCCGCTCGCTTCGCCCGACCTCGCCGGCCTCGATCCCGCCGGCCCCGTCGGGCGCCGCGTGCAGGCGTTGGCCGGCGGAAGAGCACTTGGCCAGGTGCTGGAGGTCCGCACGCGGCGGCGGCCGTACACCCTCGAGGTGCGCGGTACGGCCGTCGGGGAGGTGGCGCTCGACGACACGGTCATCGTCGCCGGCGAGGAGCATCATCGCATCCGGCTGCAGCGCGTCGAGGTCGAGGTCCTGCCAGCCTGGGTGGAGTCGTTGTCACCGCTCGTGGAACGCCTGAGACACGACTGCGGCCTACAACCGGCGACGCTCTCCAAGTTCGAGGCCGGCCTGCTCGGGGCCGGTTTCGTCATCCCCCAACCGTCGGATCTCGGTCCGACTAGCACCTCGGCCACCTCGACAGTGGCCGAGGTGGCCTACGCCGTCCTGCGCAGGGATGCCGCCTCGATGCTCGCCCACGAGGCCGGCACGCGCCTCGGTGAGGACATCGAGTCGCTTCACCAGATGCGGGTGGCCACCCGACGCATGCGGGCTGCCCTCTCCCTCTTCGAGACGGTGCTTCCGGCGCGGGCAGGCCGCGTGCACGATGAGCTGGGTTGGCTGGCGGGCGTGCTCGGCGCCGTCCGCGACTTGGACATCCAACTCGGGAACCTGGATGCCTGGACCGAGGAGCTACCCGGTGTGCACCGCCAAGCTCTCGACGAGCTCGGCGATCTGCTGCTGGGCCATCGCGAGAGCGCCCGCGCCGCCCTGCTGGAGGCGCTCGATTCGCGTCGCTACGAGCGACTGGTGGCCGCCCTCACCTCGATGCTCGACCAAGGGCCCATTCGGCGGGCGTCCGTCGTGCGAGTCGGCGCTCTCGAGGCGCTTCCCGAGCTGATCGGCGGTCGCCACCGTGAGGCCGAGAAGGCGGTTCGACGGGCGCATCGCACCGGTGTCGTCGAGGACTTCCACCGCCTGCGCATCCGCTGCAAGCGGTTGCGCTACGCCATCGAGTTCACGGGCGACCTCTACGGGGCCGACGTCAAGCGTTACGCCCGTCAGGTCGCCTCCCTGCAAGACGAGCTCGGCCTCATCCAGGATGCGGAGACGGCGGCCAACCGTCTGCAAGTCATCGCCCTTGGTGAGGAAGGTGCCTTGCTGCCTCGAGCCACCGTCTTTGCGATGGGGATGGTCTCGCAGCGTTGCACCGCCGAAGCGCTCACCCGCCTCGCAAAGCTGCCGGCGGCAAAGCAGCTCGTGAACGGAAAGCTCTGGGAAAAGGCCAGAGAGACGATGGAGCGCCGCCGCGAGGAGGCTGCCCGCGCCGCTGAGGAGGCCGAGCATGCCAAGCGAGCGGCAGCTGCGCAGGCGTCCGAGCCTCTGATCGCACCCGGGCGTGCCCGGCCGGCCCTCCCAACTCTCGGTGTCCCCTCCGTCGCGGCGGCCCCGGCCGCCCGGGCGGCCGTGCGACGAGCGACGTCGACGACAGGCAGGGCGGCAGGCGGGGCGGCGACGACAGGCAGGGCGGCAGGCGGCACGGCGACGACAGGCAGGACGCCGAGGGCGAGCCGGACAGTGGCGACAGGCAAAAGGTCAGGCGCGGCCGCACAGAGCCGACCACGTCGGGTTCGGGCGGCGGCCCCGCCGACCGACGAGAACAGCGACGCCAAGACCGTCACCCCGATCCGGCGGCGCCTGGCGCCAGGCTGAGACCGGTCCCACAGGGGCCGATGGGCGTCCGAGAGCGATTTCGCCTATCGCGAGCCGGCGGCCGCCCGCACGAGGCCGAGCGAGGCTCCGTCCCGGCGGGCCCGTGCCGCCCCCACGAGGGCGTCGAAGAGGGCCTGCTGGTCGGGGTCGTGCTCGGCGGTCACCTCAGGATGCCACTGAACGGCGACGGCAAAGGGATGAGGTGCAATCGGCTCGATCGCCTCGACGCAGCCGTCGGGCGAGCGCCCGGTGACCCGCAGCCCTTCGCCGAGCCGGTCCACCGACTGGTGGTGGGCCGAAATGCACCGTTCCGTCCGTATGCGGCCGATCGCCTCGGCGAGGTGGCTGTCCGCTTCGAACTCGACCGAGTGCTCTGCGAGGAAGAGGCTGTGAGGCCGGCCGTGCAGCTCGTCGTCGTAGCCGGGGTGGTCCGAGACGTGCTGGTGAAGCGTCCCCCCGAGGGCCACGTTCACGACCTGGCAGCCCCGGCAGATGGCGAGTACGGGGATGTCCTGCGTGACGGCGTAGCGGGCGAGCTCGAGCTCCATCTCGTCACGAAAGGCATTGAACCCGTAGCTCCTCGGATGGGCGTCCTGCCCGTACCTGGAGGGGTCGAGATCGCCTCCGCCGATGAGCAAGAGACCGTCCGCCGGCGCCAGCAGCTCCTCGGGCGGGCAGGCGGGAGCACCCGTGATGGCCGGCAGCAAGATGACGCGGGCGCCGGCGCGGTGAAGGCTCTGCACGTAGCGCTCCGAGAGGGCGACGTGGCCAGCAGGGCGATCCGGAGTGGCCGTCTGCGGCAGCTCGTAGGCGACGCTGGCAATGACGACCCTGCTCACCGATCACCACCGTTCGGCTTCCGGGCGGTCGTGCGGGGGGAGGGGGCCGCTTTCTTGGTCGCTGCCGGCCGCTTCGAGCCGGCGGCTTTCACGGCTTTGGCGGCCGCCTTGGCAGCTGCAGCGATCGGGTGCTCGTGGTCGTGCGCCTCGCTCTCGTGCTCGGCCGGGAAGTTCACGTGAGGGAAGTGAGCGTGACGCTCCGCGGCGTGCCCGTGCTCGTGGTGATGGTGGAAGCCGAGGTGCTCGAAGGCACCCGTGTGCTCGTGGAAATTGTGGGTGACGTGATAGTGCCCGTGGGCGTGAACCACGGCCTCGTGCTGATGCTCGTGACCATGATCCCCCTGGTGGCTGTGCTCGTGTTGGGCGCCGCCTGACTCATGGCTGGCGCCGTGGCTTGACTCGGTCACTTGGCTCCTCGTCCTGCAGTCGTCGGGTCCGTCCCAGCCTATCGACAGCCCGATGCCGACTTGTCACGGGAGGATCCTCCCTTGCACGAAACCACGAAGCGTAGGACGATGCAGCGTGCCGGAGCAGAAGGGGCGCGGCCCGACGACGGCGTACGACGAAGGAGTCGAGGCGTTGGAGAAGAGGATCGGACTTCTCGTCGGGATGGAGAACACCTTCCCCCTGCCGTTTCTCGAGGCGGTGAACGCCAAAGGCGCCGCCGATGGCATCGAGGCGGAGCTGGCGGTCCTCGGCAAGGTGACGGAGCTCGACATGCCCCCGCGCTACTCGGTCATCGTCGACCGCATCTCACACGAGGTGGGTTTCTATCGGGCCTTCCTCAAGAGCGCGGTCGCCTGCGGCACCGTCGTCATCAACGACCCGTTCTGGTGGGAGGCGGACGAGAAGTTCTTCGAGTGCACCCTCGCACGCCACCTCGGCGTCGCCGTGCCGAAAACGGTCGTGTTGCCGAACAAGGACTACGAGGCGGGCATCGTCCCGGAGAAGTCCCTGCGCAACCTGCAGTACCCGCTCGACTGGGAGGAGATCCTCGCCTACACAGGTCTGCCCGCCGTGCTGAAGCCGAACACCGGCGGGGGCTGGCGGGATGTCTACATCGTGCACACGCTCGAGGAGCTGCTACGCGACTACGACCAGACGGGCACAAAGACCATGATCCTGCAGGAGTTCATCGACTGGGAGGACTACGTCCGCTGTGTCGTCATCGGCGGCGAGGTGCTCGTTTTTCGCTACGACCCCCGCCGAAGCTTCTTCGAGCGATACGTCACGCACGAGCCGCCACCCGCGTGGCTCGTGGAGCGGGCGACGGCGGATGCCCGTACGCTCACCGACGCCCTCGGCTACGACATGGACACCGTCGAATTCGCCGTCCGCGACGGCGTCCTGCATGCGATTGATTGGCTCAACCCGGCACCGGACTTCGACAACTTCTCGATCAAGGAGGAAGGTTTCGCCTGGGTGATCGACAAGATGAGCGACCTCGTCCTCGCCTACGCCCGCGGCGAGCGGACGCCGCCATGGCGAGATGAGCATCGCTGGTGGCGATTCGTCGATAACGAGGGCTGAAGGGACGCCTCCGGTGCAACGGGCCGTCGACGCCTATCACGACCTCCTCTTGGACGACGAGCTGGCCGCCGCCAGCAGCGACCACCTTCAGAGCGCTCAGCACGCCGCCAACCTCTACTTCGGCGAGCACCCGCTCTCGATCTCGCTGCGCCCTCGTCTCATCGCCACGGCCGAATGGGAACGCGCCGTCACAGCGGCCGAAGCCATCGGCGGAGCACTCGGCGTCCTCGAGTCGGCCCTCTTGGCCGATGCCGACCTGCGCAGCGAGTTGCGCCTCGATCCTCTCGAGGAGCGCCTGGCTCTCGCCCATCCGGGCTGCCGCCTGTCGTCGCCCTCGGCCCGCCTCGACAGCTTCTTTGCCGACGAGGTGCGCTACGTGGAGTACAACGCCGAGTCTCCCGCCGGTATGGCCTACGGAGACGTCCTCGCCGAGGTGATGGAGGCACTGCCGGTCATGCAGCGCTTCCGCCGCCGCTGGAAGCTGCGATCGCTCCCGACGCGGCACTCGCAGCTCGAGTGCATGCTGTCGGCATTCCGGGAGTGGGGCGGCGGGGATCTGCCCTCTGTCGCCATCGTGGACTGGAAGGGTGTGCCGACGGTGGCGGAGTTCGACATGTTCCGTGACTACTTCCTCGCAAACGACGTCCCGTGCGTCATCGCCGATCCGGACTCGCTCTCCTACGACGGCAAGCGGCTGCGGGCCGAGGACGGGAGCGAGATCACGATCGTCTACCGCCGGGTGCTCACGAGCGAGCTGCTCGCTCACGGCGGCGGCTCGGACCCCATCTGCGAGGCCTACCTCGACGGCAATGTCGTCGTCGTCAACACCTTTCGCGCCAAGCTCCTGCACAAGAAGATGAGCCTCGCCCTCTTGTCCGACGACCGCTACGCCTCGTTGTTCAGCCCGGCTCAGCGCAAGGCCATCGACCGGCACATCCCCTGGACGCGGCGACTGCGGGACGGCCGCTCGAGCAGGCTGGGGGCCGATATCGCCGACCTGTCGGCCTACGTGCTCGAGCACCGGGAGTCGCTCGTGCTGAAGCCGAACGACGAGTACGGGGGCAAGGGCGTCGTGCTCGGCTGGACGGTCGACGACCACGAGTGGGAGCAGGTGGTGCGGATGGCCCTGCACGAGACCTACGTTGTCCAAGAAGCGGTGCCCGTTCCGAGGGAGGTGTGGCCGTTGGCGCTCGGTGGTTCGGTCGAGATGGTGGACATGGCCGTCGACATGGACCCGTACCTCTTCGGAGGCCGGGTGGGGGGCGTCCTCATCCGGCTGGCGTCCTCGGCGCTGCTCAACGTCACGGCGGGCACGGGGAGCGTCGTTCCCACGTTCATCGTCGAAGGAGAGATGGGGGAGGCAGCCTCATGACGCTCGACCTGGGTCGGGATCTCACGATCGGCATCGAGCAGGAGTTCCAGATCATCGACGGGGGCGGCGAGCTCACCCATCACATCGACACGCTGCTGGCCTCGACGAAGGACCAGTTCGGCGAAGACGTCAAGGCGGAGATGCTGCAGTCGGTCGTCGAGATCGGCACGAGGATCTGCTCGGACATCGGCGAGGCCCGGTCCGAGCTGCTGCGGCTGCGCGGAGGCCTCGTGGAGATCCTGGCCAGAGACGGTCTCCGCCTCGCCTCGGCGGGGACCCACCCGTTCTCGCACTGGGCAGACCAGCGTGTCACCGAGGCGGACCGCTACAAGATGCTCGAGGACGAGATGCAGGATCTCGTACGCGAGCTGCTCATCTTCGGTACCCACGTGCACGTCGGCATCCCCGACCCGGAGCTCCGGATCGACATCATGAACGAGGCTCGCTACTTCCTGCCCCACCTGCTGGCCCTCTCGACGTCCTCCCCGTTCTGGCTCGGCCGGAAGACGGGCCTCAAGTCCTACCGCAGCGTCGTCTGGTCCAGGTTCCCCCGCAGCGGTATCCCGCCGGCGCTCAGCTCCTATGGCGAGCTCGAAGACCTCATCAAGCTGCTCGTGAAAACGAATTGCATCGACGACGGCAAGAAGATCTGGTGGGACCTGCGACCGCACCATCTCTACCCGACGCTCGAGTTCCGCGTCTGCGACGCCGTCACGAAGGTGGAGGAGGCACTCTGCCTGGCCGCCCTCTCGCAGGCGATCTGTGCGAAGTTGCTGAAGCTGCGGCGGAACAACTTGGGTTTCCGGCGCTACTCACCCCACCTCGTCGCCGAGAACAAGTGGCGGGCCATGCGCCACGGCGTCGGCGGGCAGCTCATCGACTTCGGCCGGCAGGCGGAGGTGCCGATGGTGAACCTCGTCGACGAGCTCGTCGAGTTCCTCGACGACGTCGTGGACGAGCTCGGCTGCCGTGCCGAGGTGGGCTACGCCCAGACGATCGCCCGGGAGGGCACGAGCGCCGACCGGCAGCTGGCCGTCTTCGAGGCGACCAGCTCGTACCACGCCGTCGTCGATTCGATCGCCGCCGAGACCGTCGAGGGCCTCGGGTTCTCCTGACCCCGTCGGGCGCTTCGGCGCCCGCTCAGCAGTGCCGCGGCAGGTGCACGGCCAGCTGGCGCTGCCACCATGGCCAGTCGTGGGCGGCGTCGTAGCCCCAGATGTCGAGCTCGTAGGGGATCTGCTTGCCACCGAGGAGGGAGGCCAGCTTCAAGGTGCTCGGGAGCGCTCCGCTGGCGCTCTCGTCCTCCCAGGGGCCCTGGCCGGCAACGAGGGTGAGATGGACCCGGCTCCGCAGCCAGTCGAGGTGGTCGCCGTTGAGATTGGCGACGTAGTCGACGGGGTTGTTGAAGTAGAAGGCGTCCCCCCGCTCCCCCCAGCCCATGCGCGACATGTCGTAGGCGCCCGAGAGGCAGATCGCCCGCGTGAACAGGTCGGCGCGGCGCAAGGTGAAGTTGGCGGCATGGAAGGCCCCGAAGCTGCAACCGGTGGCGAGGATCTCCTGCGGCCCTCCGCAGTCCGAGAAGATGAAGGGCACGACGTCGTTCACGACGAAGTCCTCGAAGCGCTGGTGCTCCCTCGCCCTCAGCTCGAGCGGGAGATCTTCCCGTCGCCAGCTGGCGGACTCGAAGCTGTCGATGCAGTAGATCTTCACCCGCCCCTCCTCGAGAAGCGGTGCGACGGCGCCGAGGAGGCCGTTGTTCTCGAAGTCCTCCGCCCGGCCGCTGTCGGAGGCGAACACGAGCACGGGGCGTCCCCACTCGCCGTAGGCGATGACCTTGGCGTCGCCGATGGGGATGGACGCAAGGACGACCGTGTCACGCCTCATGACCACGCCTTCGCGAGGAGATCGACGAGGTGGGGCGTCCAGGCGTCGCGCCAGGCGATCCAATTGTGGGCGTCCCGGACGACGTGCAAGGCAGCAGGGTAGCCCTGTCTCACGAGGGCGGCGGCGGCCTGGCGGTTGTTCTCGAGGTTGCGCTCGACCGTTCCGCACGTCATGGCGATGGGGATGGGGTCGTGCCAAGACGGTTCCCCGAGCACCTCGGTGACGAAGCTCTCGATGCGTTCGACATGGCCCGACCCCGGCTGGCTCCCCCGCTGAAAGAAGCTGCTCGACTGTAAGAAGAGCGCCCCGAACAGCTCTGGCGAGCTGCGGTGGGCGTGCAGGAGCGCCAGGCCGCCGAGGCTGGCGCCGAGACCGGCCCGGAACCGCCCCTGCGGGGCGATGGCCCCGAGGCGTTCGACGGCCGGGATGAGCTCGTGAGCGAGGTACTGGGCGAACTCCGGGCTGGCCGTGTAGTGCTCGTCTCGCCGCGTGGGCTGGCAGAGGACGGCACGCATGGGGGGAAGGGCGCCACGGGCGACCTCGGCCTCGAGCATCTGCAGCAGCCCGGAGAAGCGGGCGAACTCCGGCCCGTCGAGGGCGACGAGGAGGGGGAGGGGGGACTGCGGAGCCGTCCCGGCCGCAGACCAGACGATGGAGGGCTGGACCTCGCCGAGGAATCGGGAGGGCACATCGAGCTCGCGGACGTCCCCCGGCCTGGGCTCGGCCGTGAGCCACGCCGGCGGCTCGTAGTCGGGGAACTCGATGACGGAACGCTCGCCGAAGGCGCCCGGTGCCCGCAACGGGTTGGCGGGGTCGAGGACCATCTCGTGCCCGCCACCGCTGTAGCCGAGTTCGAAGCGGTACTCGAAACGGTCGACGTCGGGCCGTAGGAAGACCCCTTCCCAGCTGCCGCCGCCGACCGGCGAGAGGGCCGGCCCGGTGCGAGGGTCGGCCACCTCCTGCACGAGGGAGACGCTTTCGGTCCCGGCATGGCCTTGCAGGAATCGGAACGTCACCCGGTCGGCCTCGACCACCGGCGGCGCGACGTCGGAGGACGGCTGCCGCCGTCCGTCCTCAGAGGAGTCGTCGATGGGTCCGGCGGGTTTGCTCAGGACGCTCAGCCAGGGCCGGCGGCCGTCAGGACGACGGCGCCGGCGCCGGCGCCGGCACGGACGCTCAGGACGGTGTCGCCGGTGGAGAGATCGATCTCGGTGACGCGCCCGCTCCCCGAGTTGGCGACGAAGGCGGCCTCGCCCGTGGAGCTGAGGGTGAGGCTGAGGGGGGAGCTACCGGCCGGGCTCGTGGCGGTGACGCTGAGCGGGCGCATCTGCAGCCGCTCGAGCAGGCCCGAGTACGTCACGACGTAGGCGATGTTGTTGTTCGACGAGTACGCGACGCCCGTTGGCGAGCTCACGGGCGTCGTGCCGTTGACTTCGTCGTTCGAGACCCTCATCTTGGTCACGATATTGCCGACCCGGCTGGCCACGAGCACGGACGAGCCTGTCGGCGACACGCTGAGGCCATCGGGGCCGTCCGCCACCGTGACGGGCGACCCAGCCGTGGCCGAGTTGAGGTTGACGGGCGTGACGTTGTTGGAGGCGTAATTGGCGACGAAGGCGACGTTGCCCGGCGTGATGGCGACGGCGTCCGGCTCCGAGCCGACGGCGAGCGTGTTCGTGACCAGGTCGGTGGCAAGGTCGACGAGGCTCACGCTGTCGCCTTTGGCGTTGGCAACGACCGCCTCCGTGCCGGCGCTGTCGATTGCGATGGCGTCGGGGTCGGCGCCCACAGGGATCGGCTTCCCGATGGCTCCGGTGGCGGTGGTGATCGGGACGATCTCGTTCTTCGTGCCGATGGTCACCCAGAGGGTTTCGCCGTCCGGGCTGACGGCAACGGCGCTCGGGTCACCCGCGAGGTGAATGGCACGCCCGGCCACGGCCACCCCGAGCTGGACCCAGGAGAGCTCGTTGGCGGAGTAGTCGGCCACGACGATGTCAGCGTCGCCGCCTGTGAAGGCTGCAGCGACAGCACCCGCACCGACGTCTATGGCCGGTGCCGGCTGGAGCGATGACACGGCGACGGGAACCACCGAGCTCGTGTGGAAGTCCGTCACGTAGGCCGTCTGACCGTTGGACGCCATGAGGATGCTGGTCGGATCCTTGCCGACAGGGATGCTGGGGCCGACCTGCCCGCCTGGGAGCGAGATCGGAGTCAGCTGCCCGGAGCCGTAGTCGACAACGAGGGCGGTGGCGCCGTCCGGCGTGATGGCCACGCCGTCGGGGTCACTGCCGACGTGGAGCGGGGCAGAGGCCGCGTAGGAGACGAGGTTGACTGGAGTGACCGTTGCGGAGGCGTAGTTCGTGACGTAGGCGAAGTCCCCGTCCGGAGTGACGGCGACGCCGTCAGGCCTCGAGCCGACGACCACCTGGCGCAGGACGCGACCTTTGGGGAGGCTGATCGCCATGAGCCTCCTGCCGAGAAACTCCGCCACATAAGCGACGGTCCCGCTCGGCGAAAGCGCGATGGCCGCGGGGCCCTTGCCACCCCGGAGCGCCTTGCCGACGCGGCCGGTGGTGAGATTGATCGGCAACACCGAGTTCGAGCCGAAGCAGGCCACATAGGCCGTGGAGTCGTTCGGCGAGATGACGATGGCGTCCGGGCTCCTCCCGACGTGGATGGCCTTGCCGGCTTTCATCGTGGCGAGATGGATGGGTGTCACGGTGTCGGCGAGATAGTTGGCGACGTAGGCGGTGTTCGTGGCCGAGTCGACGGCGACGGCGTCTGGACTGTGCGTCCGGACGGCGGCAGCGAGGGCGTCGCCATCGAGATCGATCGGAGTCACGCTCGAGGCGGACTCGTTGATCGCCCAGGCGAAGCCGCCCACGCCAAGGGTCTGGGTTGGGAATGCCGCCGGCAGCTGGGCGCGGCCGCCGACTAGGTGGGGGGAGGCGAGCGCAACGTGGGGGGCCGCTCCCGCATCGGGCGAAGCCGCCACCGACGCGAAGCCAACAAGTGCGAGGGACGCTGCCGCCACGGCCGCGAAGCGGCCACTGGCCACCGGTCGCAGGTGTCGAGCGTGCATGCGATCATCTCCGATTTCGTCGTCTGGCATCTGTGCGGCGGGCGGTCAGAGACATCAATGGTGCGGAGGTCCCGTCGTCGTTGTCACAGGCCGCGTCGTCGTCGTGACGGGCCGCGTCGTCGTCGTGACGGGCCGCGTCGTCGTCGTGACGGGCCGAGTCGTCGTCGTCACCGGAAGGGTTGTCGTCGTCGTCGGGGGCCGCGTCGTCGTTGTCACAGGCCGGGTCGTGGTCGTCGGGTGACTCACCGTGTGGCGCTTCTTCGGCGGCGCTCGGCGGGTCGTTGTCGTGGTGCTCGCTCGCGTCGTCGTGGTCGTGACGGCAGGCGTCGTCGTGACTCCGCTGCCCGAGGTCGTCACCCCATGGAGTGTCGTGGTGGTGGCGGCGCTGCCGGCACCACCCCCGGAGGAGGCGATCAAGAAGAGCAGCACACCGATGCACACAGCGAGGATGGGCAGGCCCACGCGGATCTGGAACAGCTGCAGCCGCTTCTTCGGCGCTCTGCCGGCGGCGAGAGCCGCCAGCTCCGCCTCGAGGGGAACGGGAGCGTTGCCGCGCCATGGCATGTGCTGGTCGGAGGCGGCGACGCTGTCAATTGTCCGCTGAGCCACCGTGGTCGAAGCGGCAAGGCTCACGCCCGCCGCGGTGTCCTCGAAGAGGGCGACGCTGTCGATGGCCTCTTGGATGTCGAGGCTCGTATCGCCGGCGCTCACTGCCGCGGTGGTCGTCTCCTCGGAGGCGGCCACGCTGTCGATCAGCTGCTGGATGTCGTCGAAGGTGAAGGTGCTCTCGCTCGTGTCGAGGTTGTCAAAGGACTCGGCCTTGTCGGGCGCGGCCGCCTTCTTCTTGGATACGGCCGAGCTGGTGCGCTTTCGTGGAGTGGCGGTGGACGCCGTCGAGCTGGGGCGCTTTCGCGGGGTTTCCGACGAGGATGCCGCGCTGGGGCGCTTTCGCGGAGTGGCAGCGGACGTCGTCGAGCTGGGGCGCTTTGGCGGCGTGGCGGCGGCGGCTGTGGTGGTGCGCTTTCGCGGAGTTACCGCGCCGACGGCGGTTGTGCTTGTGCGCTTTCGCGGAGTGGCGGCGGACGTCGTCGAGCTGGGGCGCTTTCGCGGAGTGGCGGCGGGTCTCGCCGAGCTGGGGCGCTTGGGCGGGGTGTCCGACGGCGCGGCAAAGGCTGCCGGCTGTGGCGAGATCGTCTCCGGCACGGCCGAGCCGGCGTCCTCCGGCGCGTCGGTCGGGACCGGAACGGGGCCGTTTCCGGGCGTCGTCGGCTCCTGTGAAGCCTCGTCCGACACCAGTCCTCCTCCCCGGTCCGCCCCGAAGGGCCTGCTCAGGCACTACGCCGAAACGTGTGCACGGACGCCACGGCCCTCGGGGCGCTTTACGCCAGGTCGTCTCGACCTGCGCGGACGCCATCCGGGTCGCGGTTGCCGGTATCGGCCGTTGGGGCGCCCTCATCGCCTCTGACCTGCGGCTCGTCCGCGACGACGACGGCACCATCGGCTTCGCCGGCAGATTCTGTATCGGCGTCGGCGACTTCGACCTTGAGCGGTTCCGGGTTCGCCCACGGGTCCTGCGGCGTGCCGTCCTCGCCGACGGGCTCCCTCACCCGATGGCGGTCCCGCCAGACCAGCCAGCCGGTGAAGCCCACGCCGACCACGATGAAGGCACCCGAGACGACCTCGACGGCCGTGCCCGCAGGGCCGTGCGGCAACAGGAACGACTCGTCGGAGAGGCGAGTCATCCCGTACATCGTCATGGTCGCCGTCACGACGACCCCGAAGGGCCCGCCGCGGCGAGCGACGTATTTCTCCACCTGCAAGGCAAGCAGGAAGACGACGAAGCACTCGATCGCCTGGAAGATCGGCACAGGCAAGCGCTTGCCTACCTCGCCTGCGTACTCCATGCCGTACCAGGCCTTTGTCGGATACCCGCCCCCTCCGACCATGAGCTGGGGCCCGAGGAGCCGCCCGATCGCCCAGGCGAGCGCCAGCACCGGGGCGACGAGGTCGGCCGCCACGACGAGCCGGAGCGACTTGCACCAGCGCTGGGCGAGGTAGAGCCCGGTCGGCACCCCCCCGAGGAGACCCCCCCAGCTCGACAGCCCGCCATGCCAGACCGCCACGATATCGCCGGGGTTTCTCGAGTAGTAACCCCAGTTGGCGACGACAGTGACCGCCCTCGCCCCCACGATGGAGGCGGCGATGATCCACACAAAGGCCCGTCCGAGCCAGGCGTCGTCGTACCCGTGAGCTCGCAGGCGCCGGGCGAAGTACCGATACGCCACCCAGAAGGTGATCGCCAAGCCGATGCCGTAGGTGTGGATCTGGAGGGCGCCGATGTGGAAGACGACCGGTATCGGCTTCACGACGTGATCACCTTCCGATTATCCCCCATCTCGGGTCGGCGGCGCCTTCGCTGGGTCGGGGGTACGGTGGCGGGCCGTGCCAGCTACCACGAGGTTCTCGGGTCGGGTCGCTTTCGTGACGGGCGCGGGATCGGGTATCGGTCGGGCGACAGCGGAGCGCCTCGCAGCCGAGGGGGCTGCCGTCGGCTGCGTGGACCGCGACAGCGAGGCGCTCGCTGATGCTGTCGAGGCCGTCACGGCCGTGTCGAGCGCCCCCGTGATCGCAATCGAGTGCGACGTCTCCGATCCTCTCGCGGTCGAGCATGCGTTCGCCTGCATCGAGTCGGCCGCCGGCGTACCCGACGTCGTGTGCAACGTGGCGGGTGTTGGGGGCTTCTCGCACACGCACGAGACCACGGACGACGAGTGGGAACGGATGATCGCGGTGAACCTGACGGGGACGTTTGTTGTCTCGCGGGCGGCACTCAAGCGGTGGAGCGCCCTCGTGGCCGAGGAGCCGAAGCGCTATCGGCGACGGCGAGGGAGGCCGGCGTCGGAGGCGATTCCAAGGCCGGTGATCGTGAACGTCGCCTCCTCGGCCGGTCTCATGGGTCAGCCGTACAGCGCGGCGTACTGCGCCTCCAAGGGCGGTGTGGTGCAACTGACGAAAGCGCTCGCGGTGGAGTACCTCGAGGTGGGCTTTCGCGTGAACGCCGTCGCCCCGGGGGGCGTGGACACGCCGCTGCTTGCGAGCTTCGCCCTTCCGGAGGGTGCCTCCGGCTCGCTCCTGGGGCGGCTCATCTCGCCGTTCGGCTTCTGCCCGCCAAGCGACATCGCCGCCGTCATCGCCTTCATCGCTTCCGAAGAGGCCGGGCCGATGACCGGTTCGATCGTGCCGGTGGACGGCGGTCTGACCGCCTGACGACACTCAGCCGAGGCGCTCGACGATCATCGCCATGCCCTGACCACCGCCGACGCACATCGTCTCGAGGCCGATCGACTTGTCCTGGTTCTCGAGGCCGTTGAGGAGCGTCGTCATGATGCGTGCGCCCGTCATGCCGAACGGGTGTCCGAGGGCGATGGCCCCGCCGTGGACGTTGAGCTTGTCCCAGGCGATCCCGAGGTGCTTGGCCGACGGTATGACCTGAGCGGCGAAGGCCTCGTTGATCTCCACAAGGTCGACGTCGTCGATCGTCATGCCCGCCCGCTTCAGGGCCTGGCGGCTCGCCTCGATCGGCCCGAGGCCCATGATCTCCGGGTTGAGGGCGCTGACGCCGCTCGAGACGACGCGGGCGAGCGGGCGGATCCCGAGCTCGGCCGCCCGCGTGTCGCTCATGACGACGACGGCGGCGGCGCCGTCGTTGAGGGGGCAGGCGTTGCCGGCCGTCACACGCCCGTCCGGACGAAAGACCGGCTTCAGATTGGCGAGACCCTCCACCGTCGTGCCGGCGCGGGGGCCGTCGTCGGTCGAGACGACCGTACCGTCGGCGAGGGGGTAGGGCGTGATCTCACGCTCGAAGAAGCCGTTCGCCTGGTTCTCCACCGCCCGGTTCTGCGAGAGGGCGGCAAAGGCGTCCATCTCCTGACGGCTCACGTTCTCGTACTCGGCGACGTTCTCCGCCGTCTCGCCCATGGTGATGTAGATGTCGGGCAGGCCCGGACCCGGCTCCCAGGGCGGGGCGCCTCCCTCGGCTCGCTTGGCGTTGCGGGCTTCGGCGTCTGCGAACACGGCGTTGTGCGTGCCGGCGACGCCGTCGGAGCTCCCGGTGAAGAACCGGCTCGTCGTCTCCACCCCTGCGGCGATGAAGCAGTCGCCCTCGCCGGCGCGCACGGCGTGGGCGGCCATGCGAATCGTCTGGAGCGACGACGAGCAGTAGCGGTTGACGGTGACGCCCGGCACGTCGTCGAGCCCGGCGAGGATGGCCACGACGCGGGCCATGTTGAACCCAGCCTCGCCGGCCGGCTGGGCGCAGCCCAGCATGAGGTCCTCGATTTCGCTCGTCGGCAGCTCGGGAACTTTCTCGACCAGCGTCCTCACGATGAAGGCGGCGAGGTCGTCCGGGCGGACATCCTTGAGGGACCCTTTGAAGGCGCGCCCGATCGGGCTGCGGGCGGTGGCGACGATGACGGCATCAGGCATGCCGGCGAGCATAGGCAAACTGTCCCGCCCAGCAAAACTAGAACGCGTTACACTTTCGCGGCGCTGGCCACCGACGGGGCTGCGTCGCCGAGGGAGGGCTTCATGCAGATCGGCTTGGACGAGGACCAGCAGTCGCTCCGCAAGCAGCTGCGCGAGTACTACGCCCGCATCCTCACACCCGAGGTCGTGCGGGAGCTGGAGGTTCCCGGCATCACGGCCGCCCACAAGCGGATCGCCCGCCAGATGGGCTCCGACGGCTGGCTCGGGATCGGCTGGCCGAAGGAGTACGGCGGGCAGGGCCGTTCCCCCATGGAGCAGTTCATCTTCTTCGACGAGTCGATGCGGGCCGGCGCACCCGTGCCGATGCTGACGATCAACACGGTGGGGCCGACGATCATGCGCTTCGGGAGCGAGGCGCAGCGCCAGCGCTTCCTGCCACCCATCCTGCGGGGAGAGATCCATTTCTGCATCGGCTACACCGAGCCGGGCTCGGGCACCGACCTGGCATCGCTCACGACGCGGGCGGAGCGCGACGGGGACGAGTACGTCATCAACGGCGCCAAGATCTTCACGAGCCTCTCCTCCGACGCCGACTATGTCTGGCTGGCTGCTCGCACCAACCCCGACGCAGGCAAGCACCGTGGCATCTCGATCTTCATCGTGCCCACGACGGCGGAGGGTTTCTCCTACACGCCGATGCGGCTCCTGCACGGCCACGACATCAACCAGACGTTCTACGAGAACGTGCGGGTGCCGGCCGAGAACCTCGTCGGCGGCGAGAACGAGGGTTGGACGCTCATCACGAACCAGCTGAACCACGAGCGGGTCACGCTGTGCTCGGTGGGCCCGATCGAGAAGGCGTTCGAGGACGTCGTCACCTGGGCGGCCGGCGTTCGCCACCCCGACGGCGGGCGCCTGCTCGACGACGCCTGGGTGCAGCACGAGCTCGCCGTCGTGCGGGCGAGGCTCGAGTTCCTGCGGCTCGCCAACTGGAAGGTGGCGAGCTCGCCGGCCCTCGACGTGGCGGACGCCTCGACGGTGAAGGTCTTCGGGACCGAGTTCTACCTCGATGCCCTCCGGCGGCTCATGGAGATCGTCGGCCCGCAGGCCTACCTGTCGGGCGACACCCCGTCCTCGGTGCTGCACGGGCGGTTGGAGAAGCTGACGAGGGGTTTCTTGATCCTGACCTTCGGGGGCGGGGCGAACGAGATCCAGCGTGAGCTGATCGCCATGTTCGGCCTCGGACTGCCCCACTCCGGCCGCTGATCCGTTCGTCCTTCGCGCCTCCAGGAGCCCAACGATGGATTTCGAACTCGACGACGACCAGCAGGCCCTCTCCGAGCTGGCCGCACGCATCCTGACGGAGCAGTCATCGCCCGAACGGGTGCGGGCCGTCGAGAACGACGCCGCCGCCGGCGGCGATGGCGTCGACCGCCTGCTCTGGGCACAGCTGGCCGCCGCCGGCCTCGTGGCGGCTCCGCTCGCCGAGGAGCACGGTGGCGCCGGCATGGGTCTCATCGGCGCCGCCGCCGTGCTGGAGGAGGTCGGTCGCCGGGTGGCGCCCGTGCCCTACCTCGAGTGTGTGCTCAGCGCCCTGGCGATGGAGCGCTTCGGCCCGGTGGCGCTGCGGACGACCCTCGGAGAGGTGGCGGCGGGCTCGCTCCTGATCGCCCCGGCCCTGCTCGAGGCACAGACGTCTCCTCGCCATCCGGCGACGACGGCGCGGCCGGATGCCGACGGGTGGCGGCTCGACGGCGAGAAGATCTGCGTGCCCGCCGGCCTCGCCGCCGAGGCGTTCCTCGTGCCGGTGTCCTTGCCCGACGGCTCCTCGGGCGTCGTGCTCGTGCGGGCCGATGCCGCCGGCCTCGAGCGCGAGCGCCAGGACACGACATCCGGCCGGCCGGAGGCCCAGCTGCGGCTCTCCTCAGTGGCCGCGCCGGCGAGCGCTCTGCTCGGGTCGGAGGCGTCCGAGCAGGCGGAGGTGCTCGATTGGCTCGTCGACCGTGTCACGGCCGCCTTGTGCGTGACGGCGGCCGGCTGCCTGCACGAGGCGCTTCGCATCACGGCGTCCTATGTCAAAGAGCGCAAGCAGTTCGACCGCGTGCTCGCCACCTTCCAGGCAGTGGGCCAGCGGGCGGCGGACGCCTTCATCGACACCCTCGCCGTCCGGTTGACGGCCTGGCAGGCGGTGTGGCGGCTCTCGGCTGGCTTGCCGGCCTCTGACGAGGTCACCATCGCCAAGTACTGGGCGAGCGAGGCCGGTCAGCGGGTCGTGCACACCTGCCAGCACCTCCACGGCGGCGTCGGCATGGATCGTGACTATCCGGTGCACCGCTACTTCCTCGTCGCCAAGCAGATCGACCTCGCCCTCGGCGGTGCTGCCCCGCAGCTCGCCGACCTCGGGCAGCGAATCGCCGCCTCTGCCTGAGGGCTCGCCCCCGCCTCGGCCTGAGGGCTCGCCCCGCCGGGGCGGGCGGCCGTGTCAGCCGAGGAGCTCGGCCATCAACCTCATCTGCTCGATCCCGCCGCCGACGAGGAGCGTCGTCACGAGCGACTCCTTCCAGGCCTCGAGGTCGTCACGGATCTTCTCCCGCGGGCCGATCAGCGACGTGGCCTCCACGAGCGCCGTGGGCACGGCGGCCGCCGCCTCGCCCTTGTGGCCGTCGAGGTAGAGGTCTTGGATGCGCCGGGCGGCGTCCTCGAAACCCATGCGGGCGAACACCTGGAAGTGGAAGTTCACCTCACGGGCACCCATTCCTCCGATGTAGAGGGCGAGGAAGGGCCGGATGGCATCGGCGGCCTCCTCGATGTCGTCGGAGACCATGACCGTCGCCGTGGCGATGACTTCGAAGTCGTCCGGCCTGCGGCGGGCTTCGGGCCGGGAGAAGCCCTCGGCGAGCGCCTTGCGGTACGCCTCGTCGTGGGCGGGGGCGTAGAAGATCGGCAGCCAGCCGTCGGCGATCTCGGCCGCGAGGGCGACGTTCTTCGAGCCCTCGGCGCCGAGGATGATCGGCAGGTCCGAGCGGAGCGGGTGGACGATCGGCTTGAGCGGCTTGCCCAGCCCGGTGCTCTCCGGCCCGACGAGCGGCAGGGGGTAGTGAGGGCCGTCGTTCCTGACGGGAGCCTCCCGCTGCAGGACCTTGCGCACGACCGAGACGTACTCACGCGTGCGGGCGAGTGGGCGGGGGAAGGGCTGGCCGTACCAGCCCTCGACCACCTGCGGACCCGAGACGCCTAGCCCGAGGACGAAACGCCCACCGCTCAGGTGGTCCATCGTCATCGCCGCCATCGCCATGGCCGTCGGCGTGCGGGCCGAGAGCTGGCAGAGGGCCGTGCCGAGCCGGAGGCGGTGCGTGCGTGGCCCGAGCCAGGCCAGCGGGGTGAGGGCGTCCGATCCGTAGGCCTCCGCCGTCCAGACCGAGTCGAAACCCAACCGTTCCGCCTCGTCCACCTTGGCGGCCACGTCCGTCGGGGGGCCGGAGCCCCAGTACCCGAGCTGTAGCCCGAGCTTCACGCCACCGCCACCGGCAGGTGCTTGATCCCGTTGATGAAGTTCGAGCAGAGGCGCTGGACGTCGCCGGCGAGCGCCAGGTCGGGCAGGGTGCTGAGGATCTCGGTGAACATGACGCGGATCTCGAGGCGAGCGAGGTTGGCGCCGAGGCAGAAGTGGGAGCCGCCGCCGCCGAAGGCGACGTGCTCGTTCGGGCTGCGGGCGACGTCGAAACGGTCCGGGTCCTCGAAGACGTCCTCGTCCCGGTTGGCCGAGATGTGCCAGAACACGACCTTGTCGCCCTCATGGATCTGCTGTCCGCCGATCTTGGTGTCCTTCGTGGCCGTCCGCCGAAAGTGCATGACCGGCGAGGCGTACCGCAGCATCTCCTCGATGGCCGAGTCGAGGAGCTCCGGCCGCTCGATCAGCTTGCGCCGCTCGCCCGGGTTCTCCATGAGGGCGAGCATCCCATGTGAGAGGAGGTTGCGGGTCGTCTCGTTGCCGGCCACGGCGAGCAGCATGAAGAACATGTCGATCTCGAGCTGCGAGAGCTGGTCACCGTCGATCTCGGCGTGCGCCAGGATGCTCACGAGATCCTCATGCGGGTTCGCCTTGCGCTCGAGCGTCAAGGCGTCGGCGTACATGAACAGCTCGATGGCGGCCGCCTGGGCGAGCTCGGGTGCCTCGAGGAACTCGGGGTCGTTGGAGCCGACCATGCGGTTGCTCCAGTCGAAGACCTTGTGGCGGTCGTCCTGCGGCACGCCCATCAGCTCGGCGATGACCTGCAGGGGCAGCTCGGCGGCGATGTCGGTGACGAAGTCGAACTCGCCCTTGTCCCGCGCCTCGCTGACGAGGTGGCGGGTGCGCTCGACGACGCGGTCCTGGAGCTCGTGCACCATGCGCGGTGTGAAGCCCTTGTTGACGAGCCGGCGGTAGCGGGTGTGCATCGGCGGGTCCATGTTGAGCATCATCATCCGCTGCTGGCCGAGCACCTCTTCGTCCCAGTCCATCATGAGCGCCCCGCCCCGGTAGGAGGAGAACATGTGGGAGTCGCGGTTGACGGTCACGAGGTCGTGGTAGCGCATGACCGACCAGAAACCCGCCCCCGCCTCCTCCTCGTGCCAGAAGACGGGGCTCGTCCTGCGAAGCTCGGCGAAGAGCTCGTGGGGAACCGACGGCACGAAGAGCTGCGGGTCGCACAGGTCGATTTGGGCGAGATCCATGGGTGTTGCCTCCGTGCAGCCCACCTCGCGTCGGTGAGGTGGGCTGCTGCGTCCTGGGATCAGATTAGAACACGTTCCAGTTTGGAGTGTAGGACAGGCCGGGGTGCCGATGCAGGGTGGTGGTCAGATCCGCGGGCGGCCGAGATGGCCGGCTGCCGATCCCGGTCCGCCGCGGGCCTCCTCGGGGGCTTCCGGGGCGAGGCGAGCCCACAACCCGGACGCGGAAAGGCCCCGGGTAGCCGGTGGGCTTGCGCCTCCGTACTTCCCGGGGCCTGCTCCAGATGACTCCGACTTCCTTCGGTCCAGCGGGTGCCTTGCGGCTGCCCGGCCATCTCGTCCGGTGCTCCGACCCCGAAAGGCCAGCTCCCCGGTGGGGTTGCCCTTGTCATCATTCCTCGGCGGATAGCCGTGGCCTCTCCCTCCGGCCTCCCTTGCGGGCGACCTTCAAGCAGAAGCCGGTTCCTTCGGTCGCACCCTCCTTGCGGGTGGCGCTTCCTCCAGTTCCCGTTCCGACGAACCCACCCCCCTTGCGGGGAACAGCTCCTCCGGCCCGTGCTCTTCCGTTCCGGCCTCCCTTGCGGGCGACCTTCCCTTCGGAGCGGCCCTTCCGTTCGCGCTTCCCTTGCGGGACGCTCTCCCTTCCGGTCCAGCCCCGGTCTTCCGACGTTCCTTGCGGTTCGCCTTCCCTCCGGTGCTTCGGCGTTTCCGTCCTTGGCGGTGCACACTCTTCATCAGAACCAGCCCTGCGTCAACCGGACTTGAGCAAATTCGGAAGTTATCGACAGCAATCCCCTACTTGTCGACAGGAAGAGCTGACTTTCCCCCTTTCGTCCCCAGCCTCGTCCACAAGCGAGGCCCTGACGGGCCTACTCGCCGCCGTGTTCCGCCCCCTCGAAGCGATCGATGAAGGTGAACTCCTCGACCGGTCTGCGACGGAGTTTGCTGATCTGACGGACGGGGTGGCCGAGCACGACGAGGGCGGCGACGGCGAAGGCGGCGGGCACGCCGAGCAGCTCGCGCACGGCGTCCTCCTGCCGGCACAGGACGGTCGTCATGACACCGCCGAGCCCTTCGTCTCGGGCCGCCAGGAGGACGTTGTGGCCGAAGGGGTAGACGGAGGCGCCCCCGACGATGCTCTGGCGGCCGAGGCCGTTGTCGGTCACCGCCAGGGAACCGAGATGGGCAAGCAGGACGAGCATGACCGGCACGGAGGCGAGCTCGTCGCCGAAGGCGTCCGGTGCCGGTCGGTCGCGGGCGGTGTCGAGGTCGACCGCCGGGCCGTGCCAGCGGCCGTCCTCGCCGGGAGCAAAGGGCACGAGGCCCCGCTCTACGTGCGCCCAGTACTCGCGCCAGCTGAGGGAGTACAGGTGGGCGATCTCCTTCCGTAACGAGGGGCTCTCGATCCGCACGACCCGCCAGGGCTGGCGGTTGCCGCCGCTGGGAGCAAAGCGCGCCGAGTCGAGGATGCGGACGAGCACCTCCTCCTCGACCGGCTCGGAAGTGAACTCGCGGCACGCCGCCGTCGTACGCATGACCTCCGTCAGCTCCATTGTGAGTCCCTTTCCGTGCGCTGTCTCGGTCTCCTATCGTGCCGCCTCCCGGTTACGCCGGCGCCGCCGGCGTGCTCGGGGTGTCTTGCGCCGGCGGCGCCGGCGTGCTCGGGGTGCTTTGCGCCGGCGGCGCCGGCGTGCTCGGGGTGTCTTGCGCCGGCGGCGCCGGCGTGCTCGGCTCCAGCCTGCTCGGCGCCGTCGTTCCGGCGGGCAGCTCGCCGTGTTCTCGGCAGCGTGCCACCCAGGATGTCGGTGCGACGCGGACGGCGAGGCGACGACCGCACGACGGGCAGTGGCGAGGTGGCTCGAACGGCGTCGTGCACCTGCCCCCGGTCGGGCATTCGGTCGAGACCTGGCCGCAACCGGTGCAATGAGTCACGGCGCCGGCGCTTGTCACACGGCGGCCGAGAGGGCCGAGATCGGCATCTTCAGGTCAGCCAGCATGGCCAGGTCGGCTGACGGCGTCCGTCCGAGCGTCGTCAGATAGTTCCCGACGATCAGGGCGTTGATGCCGGAGGTCATGCCCATCGCCTGCAACTCTCGCAGCGTGACCTCGCGGCCGCCGGCGTAGCGCAGGATCACGCCCGGCAACGCCAGGCGAAATAGGGCGATCCACCGGATCGCCTCGAGCGGCGCAACCAGCTTTCGGATGGCCAACGGGGTGCCCGGCCTCGGGTCGAGGAAGTTCATGGGCACCTCGCAGGGGCCGAGCTCCGCCAGCTCCGAGAGGAGCTCGAGGCGTTGTGCGGCGCTCTCGCCCATTCCGAGCAGCACCCCGCAACACAGCTGCATGCCCGCCCGCTGGACACGCCGGCATGTCTCCCATCGCTCGTCCCAGGTGTGCGTCGTGACGATGGAGGGGAAGAAGCTCCTTGCCGTCTCGAGGTTGTGGTTGTACCGGTGCACGCCGCCGGCGGCCAAGCGCTCGGCTTGGGAGTCGTCGAGGATGCCGGCCGACACGGCAACCTGCAGGCCGGTCTCGGCTCGGACGAGGGGCACGAGCTCGAGGACCCGCCGCATCGTGCGCTCGTCCGGGCCACGGATGGCGAGAACGATGCAGAACTCGGTGGCACCGAAGCGGGCGGTTTCTCTGGCGGCTTCGAGCACCTCGTCGGTGTCGAGAAACGGGGTGGCCTTCACGGGCGTGTCGAATCTCGACGACTGAGCGCAGAAGTGGCAGTCCTCCGGGCACCCGCCCGTCTTGGCCGAGAGGATGCCCTCGACCTCCACCTCCTCGCCGCACCACGCCAGCCGTACTTCGTGGGCGAGCGCCGCCAGGCTCGGGACGGCCTGGTCGGGCAGGGAGGCGAGCATCGCCAGCTCTGCCGGATCCAGGCGACGGCGCTCGACGAGGAGCGACGTTGCGGCGGACTGGAGGACGGACCGAGTCTCGACAAGGCTCACTCAGCTCACGCTAACGCTCCCCCTGGCGGTGCGGTCGTGGCGCCCCTGCGGCCCTGCGGTGGTGGGGCGGCCGGTGGTGGTGGGCGGCCGGCGGTCGGCGATGGTGGGCGGCCGGCGGGTGGTGGTGGGCAGCCGGCGGGTGGTGGTGGGCAGCCCGCGGGTGGTGGTGGGCAGCCCGCCCGGCGATCTGTGTGCCCCGGCTGAGCCGCCAGGCCGTGTGGGGTCTTCCTCGGCACAC
>Ga0187883_10000508_pt1 | contig 24052 bp, 20 predicted proteins | sample June2016WEW_20_1_2_FD_132966 | JGI IMG/M metagenome (GOLD analysis project Ga0187883, IMG submission 132966) | Peatland microbial communities from SPRUCE experiment site at the Marcell Experimental Forest, Minnesota, USA - June2016WEW_20_10 | ecosystem: Environmental > Terrestrial > Soil >...
CCTGCACTTCGCCCGACTGTTTCCGGGCCAAGATTGACGCTTGCGTGAAAAAGACTCTGGAAACCAAGCCGCAGCTAATCCAGATTTCGGCGGCGTGGAATTCCCGCGAGGGCGCTCCCTTGGGACGGAATCAGTACGTCGAGTTGGAGATCAAGAAGCCCAAGGCAAACGGCGCAAGCACCAAGCTCTCCGCTAACCAGAAGCCATGCGAGAAGATGGCTGACGCCATCGTTATGGACGGCGGCAAGCGCGGACAGGTCGTCAAGGTCTGTGCCGATCCGACCTGCCGCGTCCACCATCCCAACACGCCTTCTCCGCAGCAAGTCGAGCGGGAGCGGGCCGAGGAACGGAAGCGGATCGAGAAAGAGAAACTGGCCATTACGACTCGCCATCGTATCTTGGCTACGATCCTCCAACGCGTATCGGCTCCGTTAAAGAAGGCCGACTTGCTGACGGTCGCCCACTACCTGATTGGCCATCTCTCCTACAGCCAAGTTCCGGCTCTGGCGAAGCGGCACAAGGTAGAGGCGAAGAAGGACTCCGCGTCCGCGCAGGAACTTCTGGCCAAGCAAGTCGGCACCTGTGACGAGTCCGAACTCTGCAAGCTGCTACTGGAAATCAGCCTGCTGGATTCGGCTTATCAACGATCCACCACCAGCCGCGACGACGTTTTGATGGATGCCGCCAAACGCTACCGAGTGGACACTGAAAGGCTCCAGAAAGTCGTGGCCAAAGAATTCGCCGCGAAACGAGACAAGAAAAGAATCAAGCCGAAGGTTCGCAAGCCGGCAGCCTGAGTCGGTACACTCTTGATTTCTGGCGGAGTGCTAATTTGCACTCCGCCTTTTTTCGGTTGGAGAGCGGAGCGCGGCGGGAGAGCGTGGGGAAGCGCTCTGGGCGCACGCACCTAAAGGAGGAAAGTGTCGCTGAGGACAGTGATCGCACTGCTCCGGTGTGGCATGGTCAGGGTAGCGGAGGAGACTTGAACTGCGAGACGCCCCAGTCAATGAGCGCCATCGCCCTTGCAAACCGTTTAAGGCCGTATCGTCAATGCTCCGCCTCGTCTGTCCGCCTTCAACACAGCTTTATCTGCGGAGCACTGTCGATACGGCACTACAGATTTATCACCAATCATCCCGTGATGATGATTCCCCTCGGTGATCACTTCAAAAGCGGCCAACGGTTATCACTTCAAAACCGGCCAACGGGATTGGCCGTCCAGGACTGAGAATGTTCTACCCTGCCGCCTCCTGTGGTGGCAAGTCGGTTTTGGTGCGCCAGCTTCGGGGGCCGCACTTGAGCACGTGGCCGTGGTGCAGTAAGCGGTCGAGCATGGCGCTCACGGCGGCCGCGTCTCCCAGCAGTTTGCCCCAGTCTTCCACCGGGCGGTTTGAGGTCAGCATGGTGCTGGCCCGCTCGTAGCGGCGCATGATGATCTCCAGCAGTTCTTCGGCGGCGGTGAGCGGCAGCTTGCGCATTCCGAGGTCATCGAGGATGAGCAACGGCACGGTCACCAGAAACTCCATGTGCTCTTTGCGGGTGCCATCGAGGGTGGCTTCGGCCAGGTCATCGAGCAAGGCGTGGGTCTCGCGATAGAGCACGCGGTAACCCTGTTGGATGGCGGCTTGGCCGATGGCCTGCGCCAGGTGACTCTTGCCGGTGCCGGGTGGGCCGAGAAACAGGGCATCTTCGTGGCGCGCGATGAAGGCGCCAGCGGCCAGATCGAAGACCAGGCTGCGATTCATCTTCTTGTTGAAAGCGAAGTCGAAGTTGTCGAGGGTCTTGTGCGAGTCGCGGAACTGGGCCTGCTTTTTCCGCCGCTCCAGCAGGCGCTCGCCACGTAAGGCGAGTTCGTCGGAGACCAGGCAGGAGAGCAGGTCGATGGGGGCGAGCGGTTCGGCTTGGGCCTGACGCAGACGGGTCTCCAGCACGGCGGCCATTCCGCCCAGGCGAAGTTGTTTGAGCGCACGATCGAGTTCGATCAGATTCATCAGCCCCGTATGCAGCGCGAGTGACGTAGCGCTCGATAATCACGGCCTCTTTCGCGTCGTCCGCCTTCGCTGTGGGCCGGAGCGACGGCACCGGTGATCGGGTAGTTTGAGCGGAAATTAGCGAGGAAACCTGCAAGACAAAGCCAAGGAGACTCAAAAGAGAGCAGAAGTGGATGAACATTGCAGATGCACCCACGGTCGAGCAGTCGCGTCTGTACGCCGGCAGACAGCATTCTACAGCGGGCTGTCTGATTTGCACTCGCTTCCTAGGCGGAAACGCGGCCATTCTAATCCGGAATCTCCTTTTTGCTTCAAAAACCGCACCCATCATACTCCCGTCCCGCTCTTCACGGTCAATGTGAAACACTTTTCACCCGGATCGCCCCCTTCGGTACGAAACCCCGAACCAGCACCGCCGAAAATTGCCCGATACTCCGTCACTTTTGCAACACCTCGCCTTCCCCACCCGCTTTAAGACCCATTCCGATGCGGACTTGACCACCACCTGGTTATTATCCCGTCGGTATCGGCAGCAGCGTGATCCGACCCAGCATCGCCCCGAACCGCCGCCGGTTAAGTTGTTTCACTCAGTTTGCTTTTCCTGCTGGCGATGGTAGTTTTCGATACGCCTCTCTAAGACCATCCTCAAAATTCTTCTTAATTTCCTCGCCAAATTCATCTTGGACCGCTTCGACCATAAAGAGGAGAAGCGTGAGAAATCTCAAACTGAACGGTTGGCGCTGGAGCCACTCCCTCACAATTTGAACGCCGGGGTCGGTCATACTCTAGCGAGATGCTTCCAGTCTTTTGAGCGGGCAGGCATTTTCAGGACATGATCCGTTCGAAGCCTCCCCTTGCATTTCGCCGGTTGCCGTCGTAAAGCTCACGGGCGCACCGCAGTTTAGGCAGTTGTTGTGATAGCTCCCCTGCCCGCCGCGCCAATCATGTGAATTGATCGAGTGGCCAAGTTTTGAAACGCGGTTGTTCACATCATCAAATGCCTTCGACGCCCGTCGAAGAACTAAGCGCGTGCGCTCAGCTTCTTGCTCCGGATCGGCCCCACTTTCCCGCACCTCGGCAAGGATTTCCTCATCCGATAGCTCAAACACGGAGTCGGCTAAATGATCCATGATCCTTTGCTGCCCGTCGTGACTTGTCTTATATGCCATGTTTCCTCACTCCTTGCTCCCACCGTTTCATCGGCCCAGCAGTTTCACCCGGATTCGTTTCACCGCAGCCGCGTATTGTTTTTCGCCGAGACCATACTTCGACATAATCTCATTCTTCTTCAGTCCGTCCAGCAACCCGTGAAGCACCTGAGTGGCTTCGGGGTCGTCCTTGAACATCGTGAGAACCCGGTCTTCGTCGTCCTTTTCGATCAGAAGCTGGTCGGCTGCTGCGGGCGCTGAGAAGGTCAAAGACTTTTCTTGCGATACATCTTCGAGCGGCGAATGTTCTTGTCCCTCAGCATCGTATACAGGGAGCGCTGGTATCAGGTAGGCTTCCGGCTCCTTTCTTTGAACTGCCGCCTTGAACTGGCGCCTCCAGCAACTGGAAATGCTCCGCATTGTCCCCATGAGGTGCCGCACGAAATCGACATCTTTGTTCCAGTGTCTGCCGCTCTGGGTGTCCTCTGCCCCGATCAATGTCCGCAGCGCGGCTTCCCCAAGCAAATCTGCTCCAGTCCTGCCACGAGCCGCCCGCCCGAGACCCCGAACCCGGAAGTCGGCGAATTGCTGGAGTCGCCCCAACTCTGAACAAGTTAAGGCTTCGATAGCTCGATCAACTTCGATTTTCTCCAGCAAACCGCGCAACTGAAAGTTGCTGATGTCGATTAGAAGGGGGATGTTCATCAACTCTGGCGGCCGTATCACCCCTTCCGCATCCCTGTAGTCCAAGGCTGCGATGATCATCCGTTGTGAGCGATCAAAATCGCGGATCGCCGTCGCAAGCGCAGTCCCGTGGGTCTGTACTGGTGCAAGATAGTCGATCTTGAACCCATCTCTTGGTGGCACAAAATAGTCGATAAGCACCACATTAAACGTGGCAAAATCACGGTACAAGCGGAGTCCCTCCTCGCTATTGGCAGCGGTACGTACCGCGTATCCCTCGTTCTTCAAGGACGTTCTCAACAGTATCAACAACGATGGGTCACTTTCGACCAGCAGCGCGGATTTGTGGGAGACATTTATGTTTTTGGTCGGTGGCAGAGAGGGTGGTTCAGGCTGAGAGTGTGGTTCAGGTGGCTGAGGAGTCTCAAATTGCGGTCTCGTATCGGTGAAGGAGAGCAAGTGCGCCATTGTTTCTTCTCCGCTTCTAAGAAACTTCTAATAAACTTATGCTCCCAGCGCGGCTTGATTTCTGAGTTTTGTGGCTAAAACTAATTACCGAAGTAATAGCGGAAAACCTGTCTCTTCCAGTTTGTTGCTGGGGCCTTCGCGTGTCTTGTAGCCCATTCACAAGCTGGGCACAGCAGGCGGGGTCTGTCCACACACTCGTGTGCGTAGGGATTCAGGGTAGAGGAGAAGTCGATCTCGCCTCGCTCGACGGCGATACACGCGACACAATCCGCAGGTGAAGGATGTCCCTCTGTGCAGGTGTGCATAAGGCGTGGCAGGGATTGCGGACGCCCTATGCTCTTTTCCTTTTGCGCCCAATGCTTCCAGTATTCTTTGAGCCGTGCATCCAAGTCATCATCTTCAGGTGTCACTGCCATAACGGTTTCCTCTGTACTTACCTAATGCCCGGTTTTGGGCAGATTCAGACCAGAGTCAGAAAATCTCTGGGTGGTGAACCTTTGTCATCGCACCTGCCATTTGGGGAACGCCGTCCTTCTTCTCTTATGGTCTGCGAAGTATTTTGTGGGGGTGAGGGTTTTCGCAGAGCGCCTGCAATCGGACTCTGTATTTGCCGGTAAGTTTGGTAGCGGCGTCGATTGCCTTCGCCGCTTTTCTCAGCTCTTTTTCTAGCTCGTCCAAATCAACCAGCGTACAAGGCAAGGGCTGGAACTCAGCAAGGCGATGACACGGGAAGTGGGGCAGCAACGCGAGAGCGCATTCTCATCGTGGAAGACTCCAAAGGTATCCGTGAACTTATCGTTGACATTTTGACGAACGCAGGCTACGAATGCCGAGCGGTCAGTTCCGGTCGTGAGGCGCTGGCTCGCTTGAATTCAGGCGAGCGATTCGATTTGATGTTGTGTGATTTGTTAAACAATCCACACGGGATCAATTTGCTGGATCGCACCCAGCAAAACTGTCCGAGTATGCCAGTCATCATCCACCGCTCCATGTTGTTTGTGCACGGCACGATTCGCTGTCAAAAACATGGGAGCCAGCGGCATTCTGCTGAAACCGTTTCGCCCCAAGGCACTATTGACTTCAGTTTGGGGCACGCTTGCGGGTCGCTCAATCAGTCGTGCCACGTCTGCAATAGCATAGTAAAGCAGACGAACGAGTCCCGTATTGAAGAGGATTCGGGTTTAAGAGGCTCAACCGGGCGTTGTCGACTTTGTCTTGCCTGTAGATGGGATGTCGGCTGGGGATACCCGCTCTCCTGATTGCTTTGCCGGCAGCCAGCACGAGATCAGGGCTACACCGATGATGACGAGCGCAGCCACGCCCCACAGTTCTCCGCCTGAGGGCTTCTTTGAAATGGTTACTTTGGTCACCTTGTGCACTCAAGGCGACGGGACTAGCGTGATTGCGTCTGTCAGGGCCCCTTCTTTTACAACTCCTACGCGGAGGGCTGGACAATGAACGCCGCGAAGCAGCGCCCTCGACCCGCCTCCGATTCGCACAAAGCGCAAAAAGCAAGGAAGGTCATAGACGTTCCGCTCGCCTGCGGAAAGTGCGGCAATACTGACTGGAGGGAGTTCCGATACAGGGGCGAAAACCATGACTTTGATGGCAAGCCCCGCCGACTCCTTGGCATCTGCTCAGAATGCGGGCAACAGCATTTTTTCGCGGAAGGACAATGGAAACTAGATCACACCTACGGCAGAACGGGAAAGCTCGTGGTGCTGTTCTCACCGAGCCCAAATTCCTTTTACCGAGTTCGCGAGTTTGCTGATTTCGAAAAAGCTCGAAAATGGTGTGAAGGATTCGCCGCAATGCCTTCACAGCCTGTATACGTGAGGCTGATGGTCATGGTCTTTGAGACAGTCGAGTGGCGTGACTTAATGACCATCGCGAGATGTCGGGCGGTCCTACGCAACAAGGCGTGCAGATACATGGTGCTATGGAAGGATATGGAGCCCTGTTATCACTCGATGCGGGAGTTCGATCAATTCCAAGATGCCGTTGAATGCGCTTCCGCGACAAAGATTCGATTGCAGGCGTTGAAGGATTCGCCGCAACCATATTCACACCATGGGTTACCAGAAACGCTACGCCTGCTCGCTTTCACGGTTGCCGGAGAATGGAATGTGGCGAACAAGCCACGGGAATGACGCCGTGGAAACTTAAACACAAGTCGTAAAGACGATCATGGAGATCAACCGCTGTGGCAGATCGCATTCTTGTCGTTAATGATGAAAAAGTCTGCTGCGAAATTATCTCTTCCATACTGACTTTGGCTGGCTATCAATGCCGGACAGCATCAGATGGGCTGGACGCGCTGGCCGTGCTCAATTCTGGTGAAGAATTTGAGCTTTTGATCGCAAATCTCAACATGCCCAGCTTGGATGGGATCGGGTTGTTGATACGCACGAAGGAACAATTCCCTGACATGCCTGTTGTGATTGAGACCGCAACGAACTATGTCTACTTCGCTCTTGAGGCCATCCGCAACGGTGCCTACGATTACATCGTGGGGCATTTTGAACGAGAGCAGTTGCTGATTGTCGTTCGCCGGGCGCTAGAGTATCGCCGTCTGAAGCTGGAGAACCCCTCTGCGTCCGCGCAAGAGAAGGCCGACTTGCTGGCGGTCGCCCATTACCTGATCGGCCATCTCTCCTACAGCCAGGTCCCCGTTCTGGCGAAGCGGCACAAGGTAGAGGCGAAGAAAGACTTCTGGTCAAGCAAGTCAGCAAGAAAGGTGACCGAACAGGCGCCAGTGCCCGTGCATGCCCCACTCCAGCCCGCAAAGCTCGATCCGCTACCCGGACTCTCCGTCAAGGTCACCACCGTGCCGCTGGCGAAGTTCGCCGTGCAGGTCGCACCGCAGTTGATGCCCGCCGGACTGCTGGTCACCGTCCCCGTTCCCGTCCCCGCATCGGTTACGGTCAGTGGGGAGATGATTGTGTTGAACGTGGCCGTCACCGAGGCGGCTGCGCTCATTGTGACTGAACAGGCGCCGGTGCCCGTGCATGCCACACTCAAGCCCGCAAACGTCGATCCGCTACCCGGACTCTCCGTCAAGGTCACCACCGTGCCGCTGGCGAAGTTCGCCGTACGCACGGTGGTGTGGCAGGAGTCGGCGGGAGACCGCCGCCCCTATGCCGATCAAACGCCCTTATGAACAGTAACCGAGCCAGTTCCCGGATGGCGGCAATGCGGAAGTTAACCACTCGTCAGTTCGAAAGCCGTTTGCTTAGGGCGTAAGCAACCACAGGTGTGAAATCACAGGTGTGAAATTTCGGGCTGGTCTGCTAAACCATTGAAAGATATGGTGGCCAGGGACGGAGTTGAACCGCCGACGCCAGCCTTTTCAGGTCTAGATTATCAGTGATTACAATTACTTAGAGGTGCCTCCCGGCGCTACAAGTCACTGATAGTCACTGTAGGCGAGGCCAACTGCCGGTAAAAGTGCCGGTAACTTTTTTTGCCTTGTATTCACCCAACACCGTTCATGGTTGTGGCCTGCAACAGGGAATCGGCCACTTCACCGCTGGGGCAAGCTTTACACCAGCCGACTTTAAGACTTATCGTTACTAAATGCTGCCCGCATTGATTTCGGGATTTCGGAGGGATCCGATACTCAGCACTGCCGGTGATCCCAAATGGATGATGAATTCAGGTATCTAATCGCTTGATCGGGGTTCAGATGGACTCAGCGAGCCGTTGCGACTCCCTCATCACCTGGGCGAGCACCCGGCCTATGACATGGGTGAGGGCGGTACTGGCGGCAATACTTCTTGCCGGGTCTGGTCCGTCTGCCTCGGCGCAACAGAAAGTCGGCTACGTCCTGCAAATGGAGGGCACTTGGACGCTCGATGGTGCCTCTCATCCGCTGGGCATGGGACAGGCGTTACCTGGAGGGGCACTTCTACTAAATGCTGCTCCCCGCGACGAAGACAATATAGTCGTTGCAGACCTGAAGGGAGAAATAATCAAGACCGTCCGCTGCAAGAGCGGAGCCTGCAAAGAATGCCATGAATTGGCTGGCTGTCACGATCCAATCCGGCCGTTGCCAAACGCGAAAGACAAGGCAACCACGTTTGGGACCATACTGGACGCCGTGCTGGAGCTCTTTGCTGGCAAGCCGGATCGCTATTCAATTCATCGAGTCCGCGGCTCTGAATCTGCTGGCAGACGAGACGGTGTTGCGCGACTGGACGGCTCTACGGTTGACGTCAGTTATTTCATGGAAGACCAGGAGAGCGGACCCTACGAACTTCAATTCGTTTCTCTAGCGAGGATGAGCGGAAATGGAAAGGCGTGGAACTCCAGCCCTATCACCATAAATTGGAACCCAGGTGAAAGCACTCCGCTCGCTCTCAAGGGGATTCAGCCAGGTCTGTATCTGTTAAGCTTCGAGCGTAAGGGCGCCCAGGGCTCCGCCTGGGTGCTCCTGTGCGACTCTGACACATATCCCTCAGCTGCCGCCTCGTTTGAGGAGTTCGCAAAACAGATGAACATGTGGGGCGATGGCGTTACCCAGGATACGAAAAAGTCATATCAACGTGCGTACCTGGATTATCTCGCTCGCAAGAGCGCCAAACCCGCCCAGTGACTGCCCAAACGAATAACGTCGATGCTCGAAAAGAGCACAGTGGAGCTCGCTTACCCGCCCGACCGAGCCTTGGCAGGCGGCTTCTCCGAGCTTTGCCAGTTCTTGGAGTGCTTCTCATTTTGACCTGGATCTTTGGTCATTCTGGCGTGCTCCATAAGCTGGAGACCATCGTCTCAGATGCGGATATGCGCTTGAATCCTCCACCGACGGACAGCCCGGTTGCAATCGTCAATATTAATGACGATGATTACCGAAACCTCTTCGCAGGCACAAGCCCACTCGATCCTGCACTACTTCAGACACTCATCTCGGACATTGCCAAAGGCGAACCCGCTGTGATTGGAATCGATATAGATACTTCGTCGCCGCGATTTGCCACCCAGTTCAAATTGGAGAGCTGGACCCCGCGCATCGTTTGGGAAAAGGAACTGCGACAGATCCCGGATGAGACGACAGGCAACGCGCCTCTAGAGCCCCTAGCGACACTAGGGGGGCAGAAGGATATAAATTCGGCAAAGAATACTGCTGGGCTGCCTCTTTTGATTGATGACGCAGAAGACAAAGTCACTCGTCGCTACCGACGAGTGATCGCGACCAAGGATGGCATTCTTCCCTCATTTTCATGGGCCATCACGAAAGCTTACCTGCAAGACAAGCCCGCAGATCTCGCCAAATTCCGAGAGTCATCAGACGATCTGCTAATTCGCTACTCTGGAAATCGGGAAGGATCGCACCGGCTACGATTTTCGGCAGCCAAGGTAGCGGAGCTCTCGCAGAATTGGCCAGCAGCAAGTCCGATTCGGGGCAAGATCGTTTTGCTCGGTGGCTCTTATCTTGGACAGGACCGTCATGACACGCCCATAGGTCAGCTGGCGGGCTTGGAAGTCCTAGCCACCGTCATCGAAACCGAATTGTCCGGCGGAGGGTACAAGGCACCTAGCCGTGGCATCTTGTTCCTCTTGGAACTTTTCGAGGCTTTCGTTTTGATCCTATTCTTCCACATTCTCCGACTGCGCTCAGCCTTGGCTTGGAGCCTCGCGCTTATACCGATGATGGCTGCGGTCTGCAGCAAGCTCGCGTACGGAGACATTCATCGTTTTCCCCAATTTGCATTTGTTCTGCTCGGACTACTCATCTTCGAGCTTTACGAGCACTTTCGCAGGACCGCTGTTCCCAGGATTTATCACGACATTGCTGGTCGATCCTGATGTGACTCGAAGGCTGATAATTCTATGTTTCTACGAGATAAGAGTTCCATGTGGCTCCTTCCCCTTCTTGCAGTGGTCATTTTCGCTACCTCTGACTCAAGGACAGAGGTCAGATCTGTAGACGATGCACGTTCTTTGGATGCCCTGAAGTCGCTTGATTACGCGAAAGTTGACAATGGCAAAACTGGCGAAACCGTAGGCTACTCTGAGCTGAGGAACATCATTCTTGCATGTGAAGCCTATGCCCGGGGCGTCAGCATGCTACCAAGGTTTCACGAGCCTGTTGTGACGCGGGGTGATACGGGAATTTCCGTTTTTAGACAAGTCTCCCCGAGTGTTGTGTTGGTCGTGACCGGAAATGTCAAGGACGACAAGGTGACGGACATGGGTTTCGGAACCGGGGTCATCATTGATCCATCCGGATATATCTTGACCAATTGGCACGTGATCACTGGATACGAAGCAGGTGTCATATTCTTTAAGCCTGCCACGGGCACGACGCCTGAAAAGAACAAAGCCTACGTGGTCACATTGGTCGCACAGGATGAGAAGGCGGATCTAGCCCTACTGAAAATTGTCAAACCACCTGCCGGATTACCGCCCGTACAGTTCGGCGATATCTCTATGATACAGGTTGCCGAAGATATCCACATTATAGGGCACCCGCATGGTGAACTGTGGTCCTACAGTACCGGTGTTATAAGTCAGATCCGCGACAACTATGATTGGAAATACTCAGACGGCTCGAAGCATCTAGCGAAAGTGCTCCAGCTGCAGACCGCGATCAATCCAGGAAATTCGGGTGGACCGGTACTCGACAATACCTCCAAAATGTTGGGCCTCGTTTCCATGAGCGAGGAAGGACAGAACCTCAATTACGCTGTAGCAATCGATGTGATCAGGAGCTTTGTAGCTCGTTCAATGGCAGCGAGAACCAGGGGAGCCGGAGTCGGTAGTCAGGGTGAGAAGGGTGAGTTCTATGTAGGCCACACTAATAGCGGCTTGGCTGTAACGAAAGCGGTTTATTCTGATTGCGTGGCGTATACGACACGCGATCAAAAGGGTTTGGTCGTCGCAGTACTTGTTCACACGGCGAGTGGAGCAATACTGACAGCTTCTGAACCTAATGCGTTTGGAGGATTTCGAGACTGGTCTTATAAGCTGCCTGATGGAGGTGTCGTTGTCGTCACCTCGGACGGGCTTATGCCTGAACTAGTGAGCGCAGGAGCCCGAGAGTGAGATTGAGAGGCCTCATTCGCCAATCACAATGAATGGCGCCCAGAAAAATGGATCCGTCTGCCCGCTCATGAATACCGCGTTCCTTGCTTCCGCTAGAGCAATGTTCTTCCTTTTGCCGTCCAACAGGCTTTGGTAATACCGCCTCATGAGTAAAGCGGTTGATTCATCGGAGACTTGCCAAAGGCTGACGGTTACACTCGAAGAGCCTGCCGCCAGGAAAGCGCGACCGAGGCTCATCACGCCTTCCGCACGACTGATCTTCCCGCTTCCGGTATTGCACGCCGATAGGACAACTGACTCTGAGCTCAACTTAAGGTCAAGGATTTCGGACATAGAAAGAAACATATGAGACGGAGCAACGCCGTCATATGACAGCACCAGTGAAGGCTCCGTGACGCCTGTGTCCACGGGCAGCACGCCGTGTGTTGCAAAGTGCACAAATCTAAACCGTGACAGGTCGGTATCCAACACGGCATCCTTCGTCGCAGTCACGCCCTCGCGAATATCAACGCTTTGGCCTCCTGTTCTCAACAACGCAGCGATAGACTCTACTTCCACCGCTGTCCCAGGAAGGCGTTCAAAAGAAAAGCCCCTCGCCTTCAGTGCATCCGAACCAGGAGGCTGAACCTCCTTTCCAGGTCGGTCACCTTCATCGCGCTTTGAGGGGCCGTGCACGGCCGGGCGCAAAGCCGTAGCCACCTCGAATCTGTTATCAGCGGGTGAGGTTATTGGGTCGGCGACCCCAAGAAACGCGTTTTCCCACTTAGGCCGGTGACTAGCCGCTCTCGAGAGTCGCAACGCAGATGCGGAGGGGTAATATGTCGTGGGCTTGGTGAGGAAGACAAACTTCCCAGCAGATGCGGTCGGCGACAATAGCTCGAAGGGCAGCACAAACAGCACATCATCGGGAATAAATGTGACCTCTTGTGAATCGATGATTGCCTTGGAGATGTCGCGCGGAAACAGGTCGGCGAACAATTCGTCGGCAATTTTCCAATCGACAGTTCCGACCCGGCCGGAATTGAGTGCCTTGCGCAATATGGAGACACGATCCACGAACCACGCACGAGGGCGGGAAACCTTGTAAAAAGATATTAAGTGGTTCCTACTGCCACCCTGACCGTGGATGATCCACACGAAGGTTGCGTCATCCGTCATCTTAAATTCAACAACTGTTTCCCCTGGTCTCAAGGGAAGCTGTGACATTTGCACTGGCTCGGGATATGCGATCGCCGCATATTGCGGCGCGACCTGTCGCAACTGCTTGAGCAGGCTATGGATTTCATCTTGGGTGGATGAAAGATCCGCCTCCAAGTGCTGTTTGTCGGTTGGATCAATCTGCCTTGTGGAGTTAGACGAAACGTCTAATTGGGCCACTAGGCGATCGCGGCGTGAAAACAGTTTCCTCTCGTTCTCCCGCAGGTCGGCCGGGAGCGTGGCCTTCATCCGGCCAACGAACACACGCCCCCAACTTTCCGAAAATTGCCTGGCTTTGTTTATTTCAGCGTATTCGAACGCTTCGGAAGCGAGCCTCGATTGATTCGGAGAGTCTTTCGTGCCCATGGAATAGAGAAGGGCTACTAGCTCGTCATAAATATAGCCATAAGTTTCAGAGAGGGACCGCTGGTCCTTATCGCTTAGTCGAGTCTTCACTTGTTCGATCAACGCAATCAGTTCCTTGTAGGCAGCCAGTGCCTCGTTCGGCCTGTTCTCTCTGACGAGGAGTCTAGCCTTCACGTACAAAAGGCGGCCACCCAAGTAGAGGTCGGGCGATTTCGCGACGAGACTGGACGCCTGATTGAATACTAACCTTGCACCCTGGAGGTCACCGATTGACCATTTCGCCTCTGCAAGGCTCAAAAGGCCGTGTGCCTGGCACTCGATATAGCCCTGCTTCGCACAAGATCGAATGCCCTCCAGCGCCGCCGTCGCTGCCTCACTGTATCGGCCAGTCTGAAGGTAAATCTCGGTCAAATCGAAGTGAGAAACCGTCCCAGGGTCCAATTCCTTAGCCTTCGCATAGCATTCTTGTGCCTTTTCGAAATCCTTTAACGGGGACTCCCGCTCACTGTAAACCGAGACGAGCTGAGACCAAGAGAGCGCTTCACCGTGTCTATCATTCACTTGTTCAAATTGACGTCGAGCCGTCTCTATTTCGCTAAGAGCTTCCTCCCACTCGCCGACAAACTGATCGGATATTGCTATCGCCAAGTGTGAATATGCGCACTGCTGAAGGTCGCCAAAGCGAGTTGCAAGGTCAACCGCTTCTTTGAGCACCTGCACTGAGTTCTCGAGTTGGCCATGGGACCGATAAAAGGTGCCCAAGGACTGATCCACAATATATGTGTATTTGTCAGAGCTATTGTGGGAAATGTTCTTTGCCTCAAGGAATGTGGAGAGCGCTGTGTCTGCGTCGCCAAGTGTTGCATAGTTATTAGCGAGAGCATTCAGAGAAATCGTCTCCAGGCCAGCATTGGCCAGAGAGTGATAGCGGATCGCAGCAGACTTGTAGCACTCATTGGCCCGCTGAAGATCTTTCAGAGCCTGGTAGCTGTTTGCCAAACCGAATTGCGCCTGCGCCGCGACATCAGCTCGCTTCACGCTCTCCGCGAGATCGTAAGCCTTTGCATAGCTCTCGATCGCCTGGCTTGCCAACGAAACCTTGAGGAAGTAGTCCCCGAAATCATTTAGCACACTGGCCTGTTCTGCGTTTGCCTTGATCTCTTGATACATCTTCAGAGAAGAAGTTAGATACTTCAGCTGAAGGGATTGTGCTCGCTCTGAAGAATCGGGATTCAACGCCCTCGACACGACGACGTACGCTTCCGCGGCACTTTTTGTCTCTCCGTTTGACAAGAATGTCGCGACGGCCCGTTCGAGCTCAGAGTGAGCCTGATCATAGAGTTTTTCCTTGGCCAGCGACATTGCTAGCTGGACATGCAATGCGGTTTCTTCCGGCGCAGCCTTAGAAAGCGCTTCCAGAGATTCCTTTGCGGAACTGAGATCACCACCACCGTAAAGTTGTGCCATCCCGACGGCGGCTTGTGCATACCTGATCGTCTGGCTGTCATTTGTTTGTTTCGCCAGACTGAGGCATTCCGCCATTCTCTTGGTCGATTGCTCTTTCTTGGCTTGCCGAGAATAGGCAACAGCAAGCACACAGGAGCTCTCAACTTTAAGAGCTGAAACGTCAGTTGTTGCATTGCTGAGTACCGTCTCAGCCTCAATGGCATACTTCTCAGCCATTACAGGATCGTCACCGGCGCCAACATAGTATCGAGCCAATGCGTCTAGAACCGATAGCTTCTCAATTCCGAACAGTGATCCTATTTGGTCTAAAATGTCCACAAGTGTTTTTGCGCCACCTGGGGCGGCAACAATCTCAAAGGGAAGGCTGGTGATTCTCTGCCAATTGGAATGATCGTCTGTTGGTTTGGCTGGAACACCGTCTCTTAGGTAGAGAACGTAAGAAAAAAGCAAGGACTCAGAAAGCCGACCTTCTTTTTGTCGTTGCTCGACAAGTTCTCGGATGCGCAAATCTCGTAACCGTTGGTCAAGATAACTGACTAGAAGTTGTTGAGATTTCTCGTCGTTAAGATGAACCGCAACAAAAAACTCCTTATCAATCATGATCAATTCCCGGGTAGGAATGCCCAGAGCTTTGTAAATATCAGCCAGGCGGCCATATAGCCCCATCACTCCCTGATTACCAATCTCAGAATCATAGGGTCCAGGACGGATCATGGACTCAGCTGCTTCCACCACTTTTCGGGCTGAGTCTAGATCTCCATTTGTGTAATAGATCTGGGCAGTTTCAAGGTAAGCGCCGAATTCTAGCGGCCGCAAGTTGTGGCGCTTCGCATACTCAGACACGTCGCCGATTAAGGGTAGTGCCTCCCGGCCGCGGCCAACTTGTTCTAGCAAGGGAGACTGAGCGACTTCGACTTGAGTGAGATTGGTCTCATTCTGGAGTCGACGGAAGAGCTCAATCGCTATCGCGTAGTACTTCAGGGAATCGTCGGTGTTCTTGAGTTGATTGTCCAGATCCGCCACTTTTTGCGCCGCTTCCGCTGCTCCGGCCAAAACGTTGTGGTCGCGGCTATATGAATACACTTCCTTCCAGACCTCCAGCTCCTTCGCCTTTTGATTGGCTGCTCCCAGCACGTAGGTTAGATCTTCGAGTACGGTAAGGTGGAACATTGGGGACTGCAGAGCGAACGCCATGCACGCTTGTTCTCTGGCATCCGGGATGAATGCCTGCAAGCTGCCGCTCTTCAGGAACGTCATTTCCTCAATTGCCTCATCCACTCTTGCTTTGTTGACTAAGCCAATTGCGTAGGTGCCTTCGGCTGAGATGAAACTGAACGGATCTTTCGCTGCAACAGCTTTGGTCCTGGCTTGGGACAGGGAAGCGAGAGCCTCATCCACTCTTCCAGTCATCCCCAAGTAGATACCCTGGTAGACAAGGTGGATTGCTTCAAGCTGATACCCATTGATCTTGTCAATATTGAGAGCTTCGTCAATCGACTTGGCTGCTTCACTCGTCTTCCCCTGCCCCAGCTGCAACTTCCCCAACTCGCCGAGTGCACGGGCCTTCTCATAGAGGCTCCCGGCCTTCTCAGCGATCTTCAATGCTTGCGAAACCAGGCCAACCGCGTCCAGTGATCTTCCCTTAATCTGAGCGTCGCCTGCGAGAGAGAGCAGAATGTCAGCCTCCAACACTTCGTTCTTAGCATCGATGGAATCCTGCAATGCCTTGCGAGCAGTAGTGAAGCCCAAGTCCAGATCTCCCCGTCCGATCTGTGCCGAGGCCAAGAAGGCCTCCGCCAGAGCCCTATCCCCAACCAGCCCGCGTTTATCAGCAAGGCTCACTGCCGTCTGTAGTCTTCCGAATCTTTGATCAGCACTCGCCTGGTCGCAGGTTGCCGTGCTGTTATCCAAGAGGGCGCGAATTTCAGGATCCGCAGCTATTAGTTGGGCAGGCCGATTCGGTGCGTTGTTCGGCTTATCTTGAGCAAGTGAAGGGTGGGGACTCCAGACGGAGACAAAACACCAGAAGCACGCTACGAAAAGTCTTGTTGCGAAACTTTTGTGGCGCATAAGCCCGTCTAGACATTTATTTTCTGAAGTCTACCAGCCGTTAGGTCAGGGCGCCATTCTCTTTACTGATCACGGTGACAAAGGTCACTTTGCCAGTTTTCATCGAGGGAGGAAGAGAGACGGTTCGGGCAGCCACAATTCCATTTGCTTTGATGGCAGGCGCTGGAGCGCATATTTGCGGAGGAAAGACCGGACGAACTCGTTTGCCAATCGGGAATCTCTGGCCTTAGCAGTAATCATTAATGGGAGGTGAGGCCTGTCCCGATGTCCAGCCGCGAATTGGGCCCTGAATGGGGGTTCTTTCCGCTTTCCTTCAGAATGCTGAGGCGGGAACGCAGAAGACGAGAGAGACCACGTCGTGTATCCGGCTCGGGTGCTTTGAAAATGTCCACGGAATCCCGCGAAGGACCGCAAGATCGTCCCGGTCTCGCGAAAGAACCCGTCCGTCTCGATTAAAGAGGTACCGTCCGCGCCAAACGTGCTTCTTCCGCTGCCTCTTGCTTCAATTCCTCGTAGGTTTGGTGTAGGGCATTGAGGCTGTATTCGTCGGCCTGAACTGTACGGCATACACGTCGGGCACTCTTCAGTTTCTCGTAATATGGCTTCCACGAGATTTTGCCCTTAGGGGACTTGCTGATGTATTTGGTCGCAAGGAATGCTCCTAGATCAGCGACCTGTAACGATGGAATTCCATCCCGACCGCTCTTCGTACCGAAGGTCTCTGTGCCGATCCGGTCCCGGAACCAAAGGTCATGGGAATTTCGCATATTCGCGATTGTTCGTTTTGCGCTTGCGCTGTACTCGTTCCTTTCTATGAAGAAAGCGCACTGCTGCCACCGTTCTCCCTGCTTCAGAATTCTCGAAATATTATCCGGGGTGGGAGGATTGCCCATGGACTCACAGGCTAGTTGTACAGCACCGCCGAATGGCGCTGCGTACTTGTTTTCCAAGAACTCGTTTTGTTTGGCCTTCGGCGCAAGTTTCCGATAGGTTTTAGCGTCTAGCCCATAGCCGATGAGGCGCACTTCATGTGCGAGGATTACATCAGTGAGCTTATCGAGTATTCTGACACGCTCTGGGATGTCTAGACCTTCAAACTGTTTGTTTCCGGTGAAGCAGTCTGTTGTATGGAAGCACGTGATCCCAGTCGGCAAGCACTCTAACCATTTCGTTGTTAACTGCTTCCAAACTTCTGCTTTGCCCACAAAGCCGCCAACGGCGTACACACCGATAGAAGACTCTTCGCTCTCATCGAGGTAGGCGCTAAATGATTCCCGCCCATTTCTCATAATGCTCCCGTCCTGACGGTGCGGGATCGGCTCGGGGCGTCACTGCACTGTCAATGTCACCGTGGCCGCCTGCTGGGCCGAGCCCGCTCCGCCAGTAACCGTGACGGTGTAGGTGCCAGCCGGAGTCCCACCACCTCCGACGCTGCCACTTCCGTTGCTCGCGCCACTACAAGCCACCTGCAACAAGCAACCGCTGACCAGCAGGAACGCGAGGCAGTAGCTCAGCAGTTTTCTGCCCTTAGGCGCAGCCATCCCCACCGTGCCCAGCAGCATGGCTGGCAGCACCAGCAGCACCGCGTACAGCGGACGCGACCGACGACCAAACGGGGACGCTAGGGACGCGGTGTGTGCCATAGTAGTGATGGTCAGGGTACTAGTCACTGTGTTGGAATTCGGGGTGACTGAGGCAGGGCTGAAAGTGCAGCCCGCAAGCGCGGGTAGCCCGCTGCACGAGAAGCTGATCGGGCTGGTAAACGAGCCTTGGGGCGTTACCGTAAGTGTGAACGTCCCTGAATGCCCGGCTGTGACCGTCGCGCTGCTCGGGTTAAAGGTCAACGTGAAGCTAGCCGCGTTCACGGTCTGAGTCAATACCGAAGACGTGTTCCCAGTGTTGTTCGTATCGCCCGCATAGACGGCGGTGATAGAGTGCTGCCCCACTGCCAAACTCGAAGTCGCAAACGTCGCTACGCCAGAACCATTGAGCGTGACTGTGCCCAGCGCCGTAGAGCCGTCGTTAAAGGCCACTGTACCTGTCGGTGTGCCCGTGCCGAGATTTTCTGCGACAGTTGCGGTAAACGTCACGCTGGCATTCAGGGTCGATGGATTCAGGTTCGACGCAAGCGTGGTGGTTGTACTGACCGTTGCCCCGTCAATCACCGTCACGTTGTTGCTGCCAAAATTGGCGACGTAGATCATATTCGTGACCGGGTTCACCGCCACGGCGTAGGGATCGCTTCCAGCGGCTCCAGTGGATACGGTCGTCGTGTTGTTTGTTGCCCCGTCAATCACCGTCACGTTGGCACTACCTTGGTTTGCGACGTAGATCTTGTTGGTGTTCGGGTTCACCGCCACGGCGTAGGGATAGTTTCCAACGGCGACGGTCGTTGTGTTGTTCGTTGCCCCGTCAATCACCGTCACGGTGTTGCTGTTTTCGTTCGCGACGTAGATCTTGTTAGTGTTCGGGTTCACCGCCACGGATACAGGATTGGTTCCAGCAGCTACGGTCGTCGTGTTGTTTGTTGCCCCGTCAATCACCGTCACGGTGTTGCTGCCCAAATTGGCGACGTAGATCTGGTTCGTGTTCGGGTTCACCGCCACGGCGTGAGGGGAGCTTCCGGTGGCGACGGTCGTTGTATTGTTCGTTGCCCCGTCAATCACCGTCACGTTGGCACTACCTTGGTTTGCGACGTAGATCTGGTTGGTGTTCGGGTTCACCGCCAAACCCCAAGGGATGCTTCCGGTGGCGACGGTCGTTGTATTGTTCGTTGCCCCGTCAATCACCGTCACGGTGCCACTACTACCATTGGGGTTTGCGGGGACGTAAATCATATTCGTGTTCGGGTTCACCGCCACGGCGAGGGGACCGGCTCCAACTTGGGTTCCAGTGGTTACGGTCGTTGTATTGTTCGTTGCCCCGTCAATCACCGTCACGGTGTTGCTGCTCCCATTGGCGACGTAGATCTTGTTGGTGTTCGGGTTCACCGCCACGTAGTCAGGAAGGGTTCCCCCAACCTTGACGGTCGCCGCCAGTTTGTTCGTTACGCCGTCAATCACCGTCACGGTACCGTCATCCGATGTGTAGATGTTGTGGAAGTTGTTGGCGACATAAATGTTGTTAGTGACTGGGTCCACCGCGACGCTGATGGGATAATACCCGGTGGCGACGGTGGCTATCACCGTCTGCGCATGCGTGGTCAGGGATATTGCTCCACAAATGAGCCCGCAGATGGCGAGCCTTTCAACAGCCTTCATGATTCCAATTAGCGCAATATTGCAACGTAGCTTCAGACCCATATCAAGCCGCTTCCTTTTTCGGCGCAGACTCACGCAATATTCCGGAATGCCCTTGTTCCTTGACCACCGCAGCCTACTGATCGATCAATTCGGAGCATACCCCGACCTTTCGTTCTTCCGATAATTACTGACGTAACCGCTCTACGTTCTGCTCTTAGCCCGAAAAATTCGTGAATTCAGAAATACAAAAAGCCTCTTCATGGTAACGCGGTTTTTCACCAAACAAGGGGCTTTCGTTTGAGCTTGTACCCACAAAGTGAATAGCGTTCAGAGTTGGCTGCGTGGGAAACTGCATTCGTGACACAACTACATTTTGTCCCAAACACGTGGCGCGAGCCGTGTCTGCGTGGGTGAAAACTATGAAGCTTATCTACATAAAGAAAACAGCGAGCCAACAAGAGCAAAACGAGATCGTTGAGTCCCTGAACGCAGGCATGGAACCAAGTGCAAATGTTCATAGCGTCGAGATCATGACGATACACCAGAGTGACACAGTACCGGACGCGGACGGTGACTATGCGCTACTCGGTCTGTTGAACGAGACCGACCCAAAAAGGAAAATGCAGTTGCTCTACCGTCGCTAACTACTTTCCACGTGCCGTTCACATGCCGTTCGCACTGCTTGTCGAGTCGCAATGCCCGGTCATCATGGCTCCCCGTATGGAAGTAGAGACCTATTACGATTCTGGGTAAGGAGCAGAAGTTCAAGGACCAGATGACTGCGGATGAGGCCTGCCTTGCAGCCTACAAGGTGAACTTGCAGAAGAGAGTCTCGGCGAACCTGATGCTTGCCAAGATAAGTCCCTACCAAAGGCAGAAGATTTGGACGGGGATGCGTATGTGACGCCATGAAGGTCACAAAAGTGGAGGTTCTGTGCCGCTGCGCTCATGCCAGAATGCTGCATCACATCCCCGTTCCAAGCCGGTCTGTAGCACGCAGCGCCCGAGAACCCCCGTCTGGAGCGGTTTTCGGGTCGATGGATTCTAGTTTTATTTTGTCCTTCGGGAAACCTTTCAGAAGTGGCCGGGTTCTAAGCTAATAACCACTCGTCGCTTTACACACAAATGGCAGCACGAAACACCTGGTTTCACCGAACTCGTGGGCGGGGGTTGGAACAGTGTTTCCCAACGTCGAAGTACGCCACTTGCACGCGGTCATTGCCTTGGGCGAAGAGTTGAATTTCACGAAGGCCGCCCTCAGACTACACCTCACCCAATCTGCGCTCAGCAGACAAATCACTGAGATCGAAAAACAGCTTAGATTTCGCCTGTTCACTCGCGACAATCGACGGGTTGTCCGTGTGGAACTCACCGACGCTGGGCGAGTCTTCGTCGCAGAGGCTCGCTCTTCGCTCTTGCATATGGAGCGGGCTTTTCATCTCGCTCGTACCGCCCATGACGGAGCAGACAACGTTTTGACGATTGGACACTCGCACGAAGCCGATCAAGCCTGGATTTCGGACCTTCTTGCAGTTCGTCTCCCCCTATACCCCAAGCTCGCCATTCGGCTGATCAGTCAGTTCTCAATCGAGCTGGTCCGGAGTGTTCTAGCAGGCGAACTGAACCTGGCCCTGGTGACGGCACCGCCAGAGGACTCTCAGATCGAGGCTGCGCCATTCGTTCTGACGCCGCTTTATGCGGCTCTTCCAGAGGGCCACGCGGCTGCCCAAAAAGAACACCTCGTGCTCCAAGATCTGGCAAGAGATGAATGGATTCTGTTCGCGCGCCGAGTTCACCCAGTCATTCATGACGCAATCATGGACGCGGCACGACGTGAGGGAATTGCTCCGAAACGCGCACACGACATTATTACGCCACAAGAAGCGATTCACTTGGTATCTGAGCACGTCGGCGTGGCCATCCTAACCAAACCTACGGCCCTTGGCTGTCACGCTGAAGGTGTAGTGATAAAGCCTCTTTCTGATGAGTCATTGTCTTTCAAAACGTGTGTGATTATAAGAAAGGACGACGATTCACGATTGGCGAACGAGTTCTCCCGGTCCTTCCTCCGCAGATATGCTTACCAGCGCCGTCCACCAAAGCCAATTGATTTGTCGCCGCCCTCCCGAGTTGTCAGCATCAAAAAGGCAAACCCGGAGCGGCGCCGTTGACAGGACGGCGTCTCCCGGTCGGGAGCATGTCCGATCAGACGCGATTTGCTGTTTGGACCTTCCTCTCCTTTAACGATCTCTTGTAACGATTTCTTGCGAGATTCCTTCCCCGCGCGCCGTCTCCGCTCTGCGTAATGCCTTGGGCAGGAGGTAGCGTGTAGTCGGCCTAGGAATCGCCGGGCCAGACGGCCCGCGCAGAGCGGCTTTGGGAGTGGTTGCTTTCAGCCAGCCATTCCTGTTGGGAATAGCTGTCGCCCGAGAATTCATTGGACAATTAAAGCGGCTGGAATCAAGTTAGTTAACGTGCTGCGGCGGTGGAAGGTCAAATCCGTTGCTCATGTAGCGGACAACGCCGGTCAGGAGTCTTTTCATAATGCGACCCGAAGTACAGGAAAGGAAATCCGTCCAGCCGGCCGAACCGCATTCTATTGCTCTGGAAAGACACTACTCCGTACCTGAAATTGCGGAGCTTTGGGCCATGAGCGAAAAATCAGTTCGCCGACTTTTCACTGGAGAGAACGGCGTTCTCGAATGGGGAACCCATGAGACTGCAAGAAAACGAGGCTACCTCAATCTACGCATTCCTGAGAGCGTTTTGATTCGAGTACACCAACGTCGGCAGCGGGCGAGCTGAGTTGCGCGCTCGCTTCGTCTTTGTAGCCTTCGGCTCTTCAAGCAGTTGCCAGGCGTTACGGACACTCGATGCGAGCTGTTCTTGTCGAGCTTTTACCCAAGGAGCGTAGTGCTTCTCGGTGATCTTCACGCTCTTATGTCCCAGCAATACGGAGACCTGGTCGATCGGGACGCCAGCCAGCAACATTTCCACCGCAAACGTATCGCGGAACATGTGGGGGAAGCAGCGCTTTGTCGATCCATCCGCCTTCTCAAGGCCAGCGAGTGTGAAAAGGCGGCGGAAGCTGCGCTGCCAGTCGGCGACTGCTGATTTTGGCTGTCCATTCCCCGTCCAGAAAAAGTAACGTGGATTTGGCTTGGGGCCATCTGGAATGTTGCGGAGGGCCTCAGCTACTTGCGGAGGCAAAGGAACGTAGACCGGCGTTCCGGTCTTCGCCTGATAGAGCATGAGATTGTCACCGATGAGGCGTGTCCTCTCAAGGGTGATTGCATCCCGGATACGCAAACCACTCCATCGCATCAGGAGCGTGAGCGTCCGAAGGCGAGTGCTGTTCGCGGACCCTGTCTCCCCGCGATTTTCCCGGTACGCATACGTTGCGTCGACAATGTTGTCGAATTCCTTACGCGTGAAGTAGTCCGTAGGCGTCTGATTGACAGTGATGCGGCCCAAGCCATTTGTAGGGTTCTGAGTAATCCATCCAGCACGAATGCAGAACCAGAAGAAGCCGGTGAGACGTTCTTGCTTCTTCTTCTTGGCGAGAGCCCCGTCCTTCCATGTGGCCCGATAGGCCTGGACCGCGCGCAGATCGAATTCACGAAGGAGTTTGTAGCCTTCAGCTTTGGACCACGCCAAAAGCTGTTTGCGGAAGATGATATTGAGCTTGTAGAGGGTCGCCTCTCCCAGTTCGCGTGCCTTGGCGTCCGCCAGATATTCGTTGACGGCCCTTTCGATAGTGACAGGTTCGTCCTTTTTTGCCGGCACTGGAGTCGGATCTTCGGTCTCATCCATCTTGCGCACTTTGGCAACGGCCCGCTCCCAGCTACGGGTTTTCAGGCTTTGGCGGACGTATTTGTCCTCGACCATTCCTTCGACCCAAGTCGGGCAGGTGCAGCGCTTGTAATAGCGGTCTGTGCTCTTGCAGAGGGCGGGATTGTGACGACGGTAGACAGTAAGCATGCCCACATCATCGTACAATTATCGTACAATTTGCAACATCATTTTTGTATGTTATTGAAAATACGAATGTAAAGTATGGTGGAGGCGGCGGGAGTCGAACCCGCGTCCGAAAATGTTACTGGTCAAGAGACTACATGCTTATTCCAGTTCATGCCCTGGGCATTACCCTAGGACGTTCGCGACAACTGCTCAGAACGGACAAGAAACAGTTGGCGCTAGCCTGAGATCTTAGCCTCCCTGCCCAGACGTAGCAGAGAAGAGCAGCCCGCTGTGTGACGTTCGCTCGCAGCCCACGGGCAAAGCTGCGGAGAACGGCGGCCTAACGAATTAGGCTGCGTATGCCATCTGTTGATTGGCAATTATCATTTTGCACGCGATTACGGGTGTGTGCACCCCG
>Ga0187883_10000509_pt1 | contig 24046 bp, 18 predicted proteins | sample June2016WEW_20_1_2_FD_132966 | JGI IMG/M metagenome (GOLD analysis project Ga0187883, IMG submission 132966) | Peatland microbial communities from SPRUCE experiment site at the Marcell Experimental Forest, Minnesota, USA - June2016WEW_20_10 | ecosystem: Environmental > Terrestrial > Soil >...
CGCCCCATCTCTCAGCTGTTCAACGTCTCCTACGAGGGCAACACGGCCCGTAGCTCCGTCGTCTTCAGCCAGTGGGACACGGCCACCGTGCCGACCGCACCAAGCGGCGCCATCACGTGGGCCTCGGTGGCGGCGGCCATCGCCACGACGACGACTAGCTCCTGAGGACGGCTCGCTCCAGCGCCCGAAGGCGACCAGCGAGAGGCCGCCGCGTCAAATCACTTCCGCCGGGAATACTTCTCGTATCGAAACGTTAACCTCTCGTGATGTTCACGTCACCTGCCCACCCGCGAGCATGACCGTCCCCACCGGGACGACTCAGGGTCCCACCGAGCGTCGCCTCGAGCTCACCGAGCGGGTCGTCGAGCTCCGCCCGCTGATGAAGCGCCTCTTCGGGGCCGGCCTCTACCGGGAGCTTCGCGACGAGCTGCAGTCGGTGACCATCCACCAGCTGACGGCTCTCGGGCACCTGAAGGGCGGTTCGGTCACCATGCGGGAGCTGGCGAAGGACCTCGACGTGAGCGAGAGCTCAGCGACTGCCGTCACCGACCGGCTCGTCCGCCAAGGCCTTGTCGAGCGCCAGAGCGATCCCGCCGACCGCCGTGTCGTCCGGCTCGCCCTCAGCCAGGCCGGCAGCGTCCTCGTCGAGCGGCTGGACGAAGCAGCGGCCACAAAGACGGGCGAGACGCTCGCAGCCTTGACCGACACTCAGCTCGAGCAGCTGATCGACATCCTCGAAACCCTCGCCGATTCACCCATGAACGATCGCTGCCCGCAACGACACCCCGGAGCTGCACGATGAGCAAGACCGAATCCAGGACGGGGCCGCCGAGCGCCGGGCCCGACGACACTGGTGCCGTGCCCGCCGCTGGCGCCGCCAGCTCGTCCATCACCGCCACCGCCGGCGGCGGCTCCGGCGCCGCCACCGCCGCGGCAGCATCGGCTCCCGATGCACCGCTCACGCACCGCCAGATCATGGTGGTGTTCTCCGGCCTCATGCTCGGGATGTTCCTCGCCGCCCTCGACCAGTCCATCGTCGGGACGGCGCTGCCGACGATCGTGGGCGACTTCCACTCCCTCAACCGCATCACCTGGGTCGTCACCGCCTACTTGCTGACATCGACGGCGAGCGCCCCGCTCTACGGGAAGATCTCTGACCTTTACGGGCGCAAGAAGATCTTCCAGTTCGCCATCGTCTTGTTCCTTGCCGCCTCCGCTCTGGCGGGCCTCAGCCAGAACATGGACGAGCTCATCATCTTCCGCGGACTCCAGGGCCTCGGTGCCGGTGGCCTCATCGTGCTCGCCATGTCCATCATCGGCGACATCATCCCGCCGGCCCAGAGAGGCAAGTACCAGGGCTACTTCGGTGCCGTGTTCGGCATCGCCTCGGTGATGGGGCCGCTGGCGGGCGGGTTTCTCGTCGAGTCCATCTCCTGGAGGTGGATCTTCTACATCAACCTGCCGATCGGCATCGCCGCACTCTTCGTGACGAGCATGGTGCTGCACGACCGCTCCGTGCGCACGCATCATCAGATCGACTACCTCGGCGCCGCCCTGTTGCTGGCCGGCGTGTCCGGGCTGCTCCTCATGACGACCCTGGGCGGTTCTCCGGAGGGCTTCCCCTGGCGCTCGTGGCAGATCGCCACGATGGGCGTCGCCGGCGTGATCTTCGTGGCGCTGTTCGTCCGGCGACAGTTCCGGGCTCCCGAGCCGATCGTCCCCATGTACCTGTTCCGCAAACGGGTCTTCACCGCCGCCAATGCCGCCGGGTTCATCGTCGGGCTGACGATGTTCGGGGCGATCATCTACTTGCCGGTGTACCTGCAGGTCGTCAAAGGCGTCTCGCCCACGATCTCCGGCCTCATGCTGCTGCCGCTCATGATCGGGCTGCTGACGGCGTCGATCTCCAGCGGCCAGATCATCGCCCGCGTCGGCCGCTACAAGATCTTTCCCGTCATCGGAACGGCCGTCATGACCCTCGGCATGTTCCTGTTCTCACGCCTGGGGGTACACACGAGCGACCCTGTCGACTCGCTCTACATGTTCATCGTGGGCATCGGCCTCGGCCTCGTCATGCAGGTGCTCATCCTCGCCGTCCAGAACGGTGTCGACTACAAGGACCTCGGCACGGCCACCTCTCTCAACAACTTCTTCCGGTCGATGGGTGGCGCCTTCGGCACGGCCATTCTCGGTGCCGTCCTGACCGACCGTCTCGACGGTCACCTGTTGCAGGCGCTCCCGCCGGCGTATCGGAGCCACATCAGCCAGATCTCGCTAGCCATCCAGGGCACGCCGGCGGCACTGAAGAAGCTGCAGCCGACCGTCCACGGGGCCGCCGTACAGGCTTACGTCCACTCGATCGATGACGTCTTCCTCGTGGCGACTCCCATCGTCGCCCTGGCGTTCATCTTCGCCCTCCTCCTCCCCGAGATCAGATTGCGTTCCACGGTCCGCACGCAGACCAGGCACTCAGACGGCACGACAGGCGGCACCACAGATGGCGGTGGCGGCGAGCCGGGAGACCCGAATTCCCCCGGCCCTTCGCCCGCCGAAGCCATGCTCGCCTAGGGTCTTGGTGAGGCCTCGGCGGGCGAAGCTCACCGCAGATCCGGGCCCCGCTACAGCCATGACGCGACCATCCACCACAGCGCACAGCTCGTAACCTCCTCACATGGCCGATACCGAACGCCTCCATTCCGCTGCCGGCGCGCCGGCAGCTACACGCCCGCCCGCCGATCCGCGCAAGTGGGCGGCCTGGGCGCGCTCGTTCCCGGGTGGCCACTTGCTCGTCCTTCGAGCGTTCCTCGGCGTGACCTTTTGCTACGCAGGGTTGCAGAAGTTGGCGACTCGGGGTTTCTTCCAGGCGAGCAACCCGGCGTCGATACAGGCGCAGCTGAAGGCCTCGGCGCTCGTGACACCCGTCGGCCATCTCCTCGAACCCGCCATCCACGTCGCCGTCCTGATCGGACTCCTCATCTCCTTCGGCGAGCTCGCCGTCGGGATGGGCACGCTGCTCGGGCTCTACTCGCGGGTGGCCGCCTCGGCAGGGATGCTGCTCGCCCTCCTGTTCTTCTTGACGGTGAGCTACAACTCGAGCCCCTACTACTACGGACCCGACATCGTCTTCCTCTTCGCCTGGACGCCGTTGGCGCTGAACGGGGCGGGGGCGCTCTCCCTCGATGCCGTCTTCGCGGAGCGGCGCGAGCGTGCCCGTGCGGGGGTCAGAGACGGGTCGGACACCGTCGGCACGGCTGACGACGCCGTCACTGATCGCCGAGCAGCCATGGCCAAGGTGGCGGCCTCCTCCCTCGTCGCCGGTGTGATCCTGTTCCTCGGGGGCGTCGCCGCTGCCGCCGGGCGTGTCATGGGGCGTCACTCGACGGCGATGACGGGCCCGACCTTCCCGACAGGGGGCAGCACGCCCTCTACGACCGGCGCCAGCTCGACGGGCGGAAGCACCAGCACGACGACGACCGGCGGTGGGTCGAAGGGACCGAAGGGCAAGCGACTTGGGCCTGCCAGCACCGTCGCCGTCGGGGGGGCCGTCGGCTTCACCGACCCGTTCCAGGGCATCCCCGCCTACGTGGTTCAGCCGAAGAGCGGCGAGTACCTCGGCTTCAGCGCCGTATGCACGCACGCCGGGTGCACCGTCAACTTCGTGCAATCGGCCGAGCAATTCCACTGCCCGTGCCACGGTTCGATCTACTCGGCCGTCACAGGCGACGTCATCCAGGGCCCTGCCCCGCTACCGCTACCAGCCATCGGGATCGAAGTGTCGGGCGGCCAGCTGTACGTGACCGACTGAGCTCGCCACGGCGCCGCACGGTCCACCTTTTGGCAGAACAGTGGCGAAGTTGTCACAAAGTTGGCGGATCCACTGACTTATCACAGGTCGGGCCGGTACGATTGCAGTCGCCGGCGGTCTGCCGGCCACTGACCAGGGGGTGATTCCCACGCCAGCGCCCTATAGAAGCCACCGCGGCGAGACCGCCCATGACGAACATGCTGATGGGCGACGGCTACGTGCCGAGCGCAATCGCGACGCCGTCGTGCTGGCGGTTCTCTCGATCATCAAGGAGCAGGGAGGCGGACCGATCCCGGGAGCCGGCGAGGTTGCCGCTCGCGCGGGTGTCTCCGAGCGCACGGTCTTCCGTCACTTCGCCGATCTCGACTCGCTCTTCCTGGCGGCGGCGGCACATCAGCGCCCAATCCTGATCAAGTATCTGGCGCCCACTCCTTCCGACCGGGAACTCGACACGCGCATCGCCGCCATGGTGAAGCTGCGCTCGAAACTGTACGAGGAGATCGCCCCCGTACGCCGCGTGGCCGTGCGCTTCGCGGCCACCCACCCTGTGATGGCCGAATCCCTGAAGGAGGCGTACCGTGGTGCGCGGGCGCAGATCTCCTCTGTCTTCACCCCCGAGCTCGCCCGTGCCGGCCGGTCCCGGTCGAACCTGCTGGACGAGGTCGACCTCGTGTTGAGCTGGCCCACCTGGGAGACACTTCGCTCTCAGCAGGGCGCCTCGGTCGACCGGGCACGCAAGCTCGTCACCGAGCTGCTGACAGTGATGCTGACGCCGTATCAGGCACCGCCGGCGAGGAGTCGCAGGCGCTAGCCGCACCGCTGCGGCCAGTTGGGCGGGGTGCGCCTGTCGGGGGTTCGTGCCGGGTGCGCCTGCCGGGTGCCTGTTGCGCCTGTCGGGGGTTCGTGCCGGGTGCGCCTGCCGGGTGCCTGTTGCGCCTGCCGGGTGCGCCTGCCGGGGGTTCGTGCCGGGCGTGCGCCGTGAACTGTTCTTCCGCTCTCAGCTGTGAGACCGTCGAGAAACCGGCTCTGCAGCACGGGGCAGATATGCCGCAGACAGCCGGCATCGGCACCGGCCGGGGAAAGGGAGGTCCATGATGACCGAGACACGCACCCTCTTCAGGGGAGGCCGTTTGTTCGACGGTACGGGCGCTCCCGTCGGCGACGCCGACGTCGTGATCAGCGGTGGTCGGATCGTCGAAGTCGGGATCCGGCTCGACGGCGACGAGTCGGTGGAATGCGACGGCAAAGGCATCCTGCCCGGCCTCTTCGACTGCCATGTCCATGTGACGGCGAACGGACCCGACCTCCTCGTGGCACTCAACAAGCCATTCTCCTATCCCTATTACGAGGCCGTCGTGAACCTGCGGCACACGCTCTCGGCCGGGATCACCACTGTCCGAGACGCCGGCGGGGCAGATCTGGGTGTCAAAGAGGCGGTCGAGCACGGCCTCATCGACGGACCCCGCATGAAGATCGCCATCACGATCCTCAGCCAAACGGGCGGGCACAGCGACGCCTGGATGGTCTGCGGTATCAGCCTGAACCGGCCAGCGGTGCCGGGGGCGCCGAGCCCGCTCGTCGACGGCGTCGAGGAGGTGCGTCGGAAGGTTCGCGAGCTCATCCGAGCGGGCGCCGATCAGATCAAGGTCTGCACCTCCGGCGGCGTGCTGTCACCGCGGGACGACCCGCGCCACGCCCACTTCCGCCCGGACGAGCTCGACGAGTTCGTCGCCGAGGCCGCCGTCGCCCACACCTACGTCATGGCGCACGCGCAAGCGACCGATGGCATCAAGAACGCCATCAGGGCTGGGATCCGCTCGATCGAGCACGGCGTCTTCCTCGATGAGGAGGCGATCGCCATGATGCTCGAGAAGGGGACCTGGTTGGTACCGACGCTGTCGGCCCCGCTCGGTGTTCTGGAGGCCGTCGAGGCGGGTGCCAACATGCCGCCGCAGATGATCAGCAAGGCTCGCGATGTGATCGACGTCCACAGGGAGTCGATCCGTCAGGCGGCCGCGGCGGGTGTACGCATCGCCATGGGCACGGACTCCGGCGTCGGCCCGCATGGCTCGAACTTGCGGGAGCTGAAGCTGATGAACGAGGTCGGCATGGCGCCCGAGAGTGTCCTCAAAGCCACCACGTCCTCCTCGGCCGCCCTCCTCGGCGTCGAGGACGAGCTCGGAACGATCGAGGTCGGCAAGCGGGCGGACCTCGTCGTGATCGACGGTGACCCGCTCGACTTCGCCGGGCTGCGCGAGCGCGTCGAGCAGGTGTGGAAGGACGGGCGCCTCGTCGTCGGAGGCTGAGCGCTGCAGCTGGGGTCCGGCGAGCGGCCAGCGGCCGGCGGTGGGGCCATGTGTGGCAACGCGCGTGGCGGGAGACGCGGGCGGCGAGGCGGTGACGGGCGGCGAGGCGGTGACGGGGGGCGGGTGGTGACGGGGGGCGAGGCGGCGGTGAACGAATGGCGGGTGCCGACCGCCTCAGTCGATGAACGACACCTAGACGGCCCACGATACCGTGCACGACAGCCCTGACGGATAGCGGCCATGTCGGCGGACGGCCGTCGCCGACAGCCACGCGACACCGACGAGCTCACTCGCCGGGGAGGGGAGAAACACGATGACGATGGAGTACAGACGCCTCGGCGCCTCCGGTCTCAAGCTGAGCATCCTGTCGTTCGGCTCGTGGGTAACCTTCGGTTCGCAGCTCAACGATGACCTCGCAATGGAGTCACTGACGGCTGCGCGGAACGCCGGCGTCAACTTCTTCGACAACGCCGAGTCCTACGGCGGAGGCGACTCCGAGAGGATCATGGGGCGGGTGCTCGCCAAGCTCGGCTGGCCGAGGCAGACCTACGTCGTATCGACGAAGGTGTTCTGGGGCCTCTCCAATGAGCTCAACATGCGCAACACCTTGAACCGCAAGTACCTCATGCAGGCGATCGACGGGTGCCTCGAGCGGCTCGGGCTCGAGTTCGTCGACCTGTTGTTCTGCCACCGGTCAGACCCGGACACTCCGGTGGAAGAGACCGTCTGGGCGATGCACGACATCGTTGCAGCGGGCAAGGCCCTCTACTGGGGTACGTCCGAGTGGCCCGGCGAGGCCCTCATCGAGGCGTACGAGATCTGCGATCGGCACCATCTCCGCCGGCCGACGATGGAGCAACCGCAGTACAACCTCTTCAGCCGGGAGCGCGTGGAGGAGGAATACCGGCCCATCGTCGAGCGCCACGGCCTCGGTCTTACGACCTGGAGCCCGCTGGCGTCAGGACTCTTGACGGGGAAGTACCTCGAGGGCATCCCGGAGGGAAGCCGAGGCTCCCTCCAGGGCTACGAGTGGCTGCGGCGGTCGCTCACCGACGCCGATCGCAATGCCAAGGTGCGAGAGCTGAAAGCCATCTCCGACGAGCTCGATTGCACGCTGGCGCAACTCGCCATCGCCTGGTGCGCACACAACCCCCACGTTTCGTCGGTGATCACGGGCGCCTCGCGGCCGAGCCAGGTGATCGAGAACATGGCTGCGCTCGAGGTGCTCGAGCAGCTCGACGACGACCTCGTCGCCCGGATCGAACACGCCGCGAAGTAGCCGAAACGGGATGGCGCCGGGCACCTCGACCGGGGGGTGGAGCCGGAGGCGCCTGGGGCGTACCGCACCCGGGGCCTGCGATGCTCAGGACGGCGTCGACGGCGTCGGCGGCGTCGGCGGCGTCGGCCGTGTCGGCGTCGGCGTCGGCGTCGGCGGTGTAGCCGTGCTCAATACCTCGGCAGCGAGAGGAGTACGTCCGTCCACTGGTTCTCGGCGTGGGTCTGGATGTAGGCGGGTCTGTCTGCCTGCCGGACGACCCCGACCTGCTCGACTGTCTTCCCGCCGTTCGCCCGCACCGGGTTGCCCGCCTCGATGTAGCTGACGATCTCGGACGTCTTGCACCTGCCCGGTTGGAACGTTTCGGTCATCCAGATGACTTCGGCGATGTGACGACTCTCGGTGCCGCCCGCCAGGTGCACCGCCGCTACGTAGAGTGCCATCTCCCCCTCCTCGTAAAGCCAGACCAACTCAGTTCGCCTGCCGTGACACGAACCGTCGACCCCAACGCTATCCGCCCGCCGTCAGGGTTACGGAAACACGCTCGACGCCGTTCGGGCTCGCCAAACACGGACCAGCCCGTCCACGTTGGCTAGGTTTCCTCCGAGCCGCTCCGACCGACGGGTGGCGGATGGAAAGGATGACGATGAGCAGCAAGGCGACGGGCGTATTGAAGGAATTCAAGGAATTCATCCTGCAAGGCGACGTCGTGATGCTTGCGGTCGCCGTCGTGATCGGCCTCGCCTTCCAGGCGGTTGTGAAAGCGGTGGTCGCCGACATCCTCACGCCCATCATCGGCATCTTCGTGAAGTCCAACTTCGAGAATCTCACCTTCACCATCCATGGCAGCACGTTCTTTTACGGTGACGTCCTCAACGAGATCATCTCCCTGCTTGCCGTCGGCGTGGCCGTCTTCTTCCTCGTCGTGAAGCCCTACAACTCCATCACCGCCCGCACGGCGGCCAAGGCGCCCGCGACGACACGCCCGTGCCCTGCCTGCCTGACCGACGTCCCCGTGGCTGCCACTCGGTGTCCTGCCTGCACGAGCACACTCCCGCCGGTGGAGGCTGACGGAGCCAGCTGAGCGGCGCCCAGGCAATACTGGTCCCGTGGGGTCGATCGACGTGAACGGCATCAGCTACTCGCTGATCGATGGCCGGCCCCTGCTGCGCGACATCTCGTTTCGGGTCGACGACGGCTCCGTGACCGCCCTCGTCGGGCCGAACGGAGCCGGCAAAACGACGCTCTTCGCGCTTGTCGCCGGCGATCTCGAGCCGGACGACGGCTCGGTGTCCATCAACGGCCAACTGGCGGTGATGCGCCAATTCATCGGCTCGATCCGCGACGACACCACCATCGGCCAGCTCCTCATCGATATTGCTCCCGAGGCCATCCGCCAGGCAGCCGGCAAGCTCGCGGCCGCCGAGGAAGCCATGACCTGCTCCGATGGCGAGCGCGAGCAGTTCGCCTACGCACAGGCTCTGGCGGACTGGGGCGACCTGGGAGGCTACGAGGCAGAGGTCCGCTGGGACGCCTGCACGACGGAAGCGCTCGGGCTGCCGATGTCGGAAGTCGGGCGCCGAGGCGTCGCCACTCTGTCGGGAGGCGAGCAGAAGCGCCTCGTTCTTCACTCCTTGCTCACCGGTCCGGCTGACATCCTCCTGCTCGACGAGCCGGACAACTACCTCGACGTCCCGAGCAAAGGTTGGCTCGAGAAGCGCCTCGCCGAAACCCATAAGACCGTCTTCCTCATCTCGCACGACCGGGAGCTGCTACGTCAGTCTGCGACGCGCGTCGTCACGCTGGAGCCGAACCCGGGAGGTTGCTCGGCGTGGGTGCATGGAGGAGGTTTTGCGACCTACCACGACGCTCGCGAGGCCCGCCAGGCGCGCCTCGAGGAGCTCCGCAAGCGTTGGGACGAGGAGCTCGCCCGCCTGAAGGCGATCATCGTGGAATACCGGCAGAAGGCCTCGTACAACTCGGACTTCGCTGCCAAGCTGCGCAGTGCGCAACATCGGTTGGACCGTTTCCTGGAGGCGGGCCCGCCGGAGGAAGTGCCCCGTCCGCAGCGCATCTCCATGCGGCTACGGGGTGGCCGCACCGGCAAGCGGGCGCTCGCCTGCAGGAGCCTCGTCCTGAATGGTCTCACCCAGCCCTTCGACCTCGAGATCTTCTACGGCGAGCGGGTCGCATTCCTCGGGGCCAACGGCACGGGAAAGTCGCATCTGCTTCGGCTGCTGGCCGACGGCGGCGGCAATGCGAGCGACCCGGCCGCCTCGAGCGCGACGACGATCGACTACGAGGGCGCCGCCGTGCTCGGTGCCCGCGTCCAGCCCGGCCACTTCGCACAGGTGCACGACCATCCCGAGCTCGCCGGCCGTACCATCACTGAGATTCTCCGCAAGGAGTTCGACCTCGCGCTGGAACGGGCGATCGCCGCCCTTGGACGCTACGAGCTCTCCGGCGCACGGATCCAGACCTTCGAGACTCTCTCGGGCGGGCAGCAGGCCCGCTTGCAGATCCTCATGCTCGAGCTCTCCGGCGCCACGATGCTCCTGCTCGACGAGCCAACCGACAACCTTGACGTCGAGTCGGCCGAAGCCCTCGAAGTTGGTCTCGACGGCTTCGAGGGCACCGTCCTGGCGGCGACTCATGACCGCTATTTCGCCCGCTCGTTCGATCGTTTCGTGCTGTTCCGGCCTGATGGGCTCGTGATGGAGACAGACGGTCCGGTGTGGTCGGAGAATGACCAGCCGGCGGGGCGCCGGACTGCCTCCGGAGGCACACGGGTCACGGCTGCGGCTGCCGGCGTGCGCCGTCGCTGAGGCTCGCGAAGACCGGCGCCTCAGCGGAGATGGCGCCGGCGGAGCATGGGCTCGGGCACGGCGGGCGGGGCGAGGCGGATCTTGGCATCGATGGCGACGCAGCCCTCGCCGCGGGGCCACGCCACCACGGGGTTGAGATCCATCTCGACGATCTCGGGCACGTCCTCGGCGAGACGGGCAACCCGGCACAAGAGGTCGGCGAGGGCGTCCGTATCGGCCGGCTCGGCCCCGCGGTAGCCACGCAGCAGCGGCGCCGACTTCAGCGAGGAGATCAAACGGTCCGCCTCGGAGCGGCCGAGGGGGACGAGCGAGAGTGCCCGGTCACCGAGCACCTCGGTGGCGGTCCCCCCGAGGCCGAACATGACGAGTGGGCCGAACGCCGGGTCCTCCACGAGGCCGCAGATCGTCTCGATGCCCGCTTCGACCATCGGCTGCAGGATGACGGCCGCACCCTCTCCGAAACGCTCCAGCAGCTCCGCGGCAGCGGACGACACCTCCTCCGGGCTGCTGAGCCCGAGGTGGACGCCGCCGACGTCGGTCTTGTGGACGACGCCGGGGACGTCCAGCTTGAGGGCGACCGGAACGCCGAGGCGCGCCGCCGCCGCTACAGCTTCCGCCGCCGAGGTAGCCCGCAGGCTCTGGACGATCGGGACGCCGTAGGCGCCCAGCAGCTCGGACGTCTCGCCCGCCGAGAGCCAGACGCCCGACTCAGCCTCTTGCCGGCCGAGGGCAGCGGCGACGAGGGCGCGGCCGGCCCGCAGATCGATACCGTCCAGCTCGGGAGGCTCTTCCTCGGGGCGCTCTCGCCATGCGGTGTAGGGGACGATGCGCCCGAGTGCCCGCGCGGCCGACTCCGGGTAGGCGAACCAGGGCACCCGCTTGTCGCCCGCCCGCAGTGCCTGGAGCGTCCCCATGGACGTGAGGAAGTTGGCGAGAATGGGCTTGTCTGCTGTCGCCGCCACGGCCACGACGGCGGCGGCGACGTCCTCGGCTTCGGTCACGAGAGGTGGCGTGAAGATGACGATGACGGCATCCACAGCCTCGTCCGCCAGCACGAGCTCGAGGGCGCGGCGGTAGTCATCGGCCGTCGCCGAGGCAATGCAGTCGACCGGGTTCGTGACGGCGGCTTCGGGCGAGAGGATGGCGCGGAGCTGTTGCTGGGTCTCGACCGAGAGCTCGGGCACCGATAGCCCGAACCCCTCGCAGGCGTCCGCCGCCAGCACCCCCGGCCCGCCGGCGTTCCCGACGATCGCCACCCTCGGACCCTTCGGCAGCGGCTGGTGACTGAGGACGTCGGCGACGTCGAAGAGCTCCTCGAGGGTCTCGACACGGATGACCCCGGCCTGCCTGAAGAGGGCGTCGACGGCTGCGTCGGGCGTGGCCATGGCGGCGGTGTGCGACGAAGCTCCCCGCGATCCGGAGGTTGAGCGGCCGGCCTTCACGGCGATGATGGGTTTCTTGCGGGAGATGCGCCGCGAGATGCGGGCAAAGTGCCGCGGGTTCCCGAAGGACTCCAGGTACATGAGGATGACCGACGTGGCGGCATCCTCCTCCCAGTAGCGGAGCAGGTCGTTGCCGCTGACGTCGATCTTGTTGCCGACCGAGACGAAGCTCGAGACGCCGAGGTCGCGGTGCGTCGCCTCGCTCAAGATGGCGATCCCGAGGCCGCCCGACTGCGAGGAGAAGCCGAGGCTGCCACGCACGGGAGCCACCGGCGAGAACGTGGCGTTCATCGAGATATCGGGCGCCGTGTTGACGATGCCCATGCAGTTCGGCCCGACGACACGCATGCCGAACCATCGGGCCATCTCGACAAGCCGGCGCTCGGCCTTGCGTCCAGCCTCCCCCGTCTCCGCGAAACCCGGCGAGATCACGACCAGGCCGCCAACGCCGCTCCGGCCGCAGTCGGACACGACGTCGAGCACGCCGGCAGCCGGGACGGCGATGACGGCAAGATCCACCACCTCGGGGATCTCGGACATCGACGCGTAGGCCTGCAAGCCGGCGATCTCGCCGCCGGCAGGGTTCACGGGGTAGAGCCGACCTGTGAACCCGCCTGTGGTCAGGTTGACGAGCAGTTCGTGGCCGATGGTCTTCGGGCGGCGGCTCGCTCCGATGACGGCGATCGAAGCCGGTCGCATGAGGCGCTCGATCGATCGCACGGCCGACACCCGGTCACGCTCCTCGACCTTGGCGAGGTAGGCGGGCACAGGGTCGAGCTCCATGGTGACGCGGACGACTCCCGCCTCGAAGGTGGCCCGTTCGGCGAAACCCGCCCCCCGGAACACGCCGAGCATCTTGGCGTTCTCGGAGAGCGTGTCGGCCACGAAGCGCCGGATCCCTCGCGGTCGAGCAGCTGAGGCCAGGTGCTCGAGCAGGATCGTCCCGAGGCCGCGGTGCTGCTGATCGTCTCGGACGGTGAAAGCCACCTCGGCCTCGTCACGGCCGGGCGGCCGGTCGTAGCGGGCGACCCCGACGAGCTCGCCGTCGACGAAGGCGACAAGGGCCAGGCGGTCGAGGTAGTCAACGCCGGCGAAGTGCTCGAGCTCGGACTCCGACAGCGTCCGATGAAACGAGAAGAAGCGGAAGTAGATGGTCTCGTCCGACAGGCTGGCGTGCAGCGACCGGATGAGCTCGCTGTCGGCGGGAACGATGGGCCGGATCGTGGCTGCTCTGCCGTCGGAGAGGAGAACGTCGGCCTCGAGATCGATCGGGTAGCCGGCCGGCTGCTGCGCCGGCGAGATCCAGTACGGCGGCTCGGCGTCACTCCGGCTTGTGTCGGCATTCATCGGTCGGCCCTCCGCCTCCCACGCTACCGGCTGGCTCTCTGTACGGCGGTGGGAGACGCGACCTACTGGCAGGTAGGCCGCCCGCAGGACAAGACTGGGGTGAGTCTTGGACGAGGTCGTGCCTGTCCGCTCGACCCCGCCGGCCGAACGAGAGCAGGTTCCGATGACTGTCACCAAGAACCGCACGATCAGTAGCCGCCCTGCGAACAGTGCGACCGGCACTTCAAGTGCCGTCAGGGACGGCAGCCGCGCACCCACTGCCAACGGCGCCTCGAGCGACGCCAGCGACGCCCCCCCGGCAGCCGGGCGCCCTCACGAAAGTGCCGCCGGCGCCATCGCGCCGCTGCTGAAGCGACTGTTCCCGCGCGGGCTGCCGGTGCGTTTCGTCTTCTGGGACGGGAGCGCGCTCGGCCCCCGAACCGGTCCCGGCCGGGTGATGCTCCATTCGCCGAAGGCGATCAGCCGCCTCATCTGGGCGCCGGGCGAGCTCGGAGTAGCCCGAGCCTTCGTGGCCGGTGATCTCGACACCGAGGGCAACGCCTTCGAGATCCTGCGCCTGCTGCACCAGGCGGCCAATAGGGACCTGAGCGGTGGGTTCGGCCTCATCGGGGCAGCCCTTTACGCCGCCGGTCGCCTCGGGACGCTCAGGCCGCCCCCGGCACCTCCGGCGGAGGAGAGCCACGTGAGGGGGCGCCGGCACTCCCGGAATCGGGACCGCCAGGCGGTCACGCATCATTACGACGTCGGCAACGACTTCTACCGGCTCGTGCTCGGTCCGACGATGACGTACTCGTGTGCCCGCTTCTCCAGCCAGGACGCCAGCCTCGACGAGGCGCAAACGGCCAAACACGAGCTCGTCAGCCGCAAGCTCGGGCTGCGCGAGCTGGCGGGACGATCCGGACACCCACCGCGACTCCTCGACGTCGGCTGCGGCTGGGGCTCGATGGCCCTGCATGCCGCCACCGAGCATGGTGCACATGTCGTCGGCGTCACGCTCAGCCCGGCGCAAGCGGAGCTCGCCCGGCGCCGCATCGGCGAAGCCGGGCTGGACGGTGCCGTCGAGATCCGCATCCAGGACTACCGGGATCTCCAAGGCGAAACGTTCGACGCCATCTCGTCCATCGGCATGTTCGAACACGTCGGGCGGCGCCGGATGGCGGAGTACTTCACCACACTCGCCGGGCTGCTGCGACCGGGCGGCAGGTTGTTGAACCATGCCATCTCGAGCATCGGCGGTTCGAAGATGAGCAGGCGCTCCTTCGTCGGGCGCTACGTCTTCCCGGACGGGGAGCTGATCGACGTAGCCGATGTCGTGCGGGAAATGGAACGGGCGGGCTTCGAGGTCCGTGACGTCGAGTCGCTTCGCGAGCACTACTCGGCGACCTTGCACGCCTGGGTGGGGAACCTCGAGGAGCACTGGGAGCAAGCCGTCGCTCTCGTAGGCACGGCGCGGGCGCGTATCTGGTGGCTCTACATGGCGGCGTCGGCAAACGGTTTCGACGACGGTGGACTTTCGATCCACCAAGTGCTCGGCGTCATCCCCGGACCGGGCGGCGAGAGCGAGATGCCGGGGACGCGGGACGGCTGGTGAACCGGCCGTAGCCTGCCGTCGTCCGCTTCGTCGGCGCGAGGGAGGACGTCAGCCTGAAAAGAGACTGATCACTCCGTCAGCAGAGTCAGGCTGGCACGAGAGTCAGGCCGTCAGGCGAGGGCTCCCGTCCCAGGGGTTCGACTCCCACGACCAGCTGCCCTTTTCGAAGGCCCGGCGCCAGAACGCCAACATCTGGGACCAGGTCGGATCGCCGGGCGATCGTTCGAGGGCCGCCAAGATCACCTTGCGAGCGTCTTCCATCAGCTGGCGATCGCCCGCCGCCAACTCCACCAGCTCGTCAGCGGGAGTCTCCACGCCGTCGGGGCTGCTGTGGGCGAGGGCCCTGCAGCGCTCGATCCAACACTGCAAAGCCTCGTTCCCGCTTGCCGGGGTATCGGCCGAACCGACAGAACCGTTCACGAGCGGGAGACTATCCGCCCTGCGGAGGGGCGCCGAATCACGCCGGCTCGGGCGCCGATGGCGCCGAGGGCGAGGGCGCCGACGACGAGAGCTCCGACGACGAGGGCTGGGAGGACGAGGGCGCCGACGACGAGGGCTCGGAGGACGAGGGCGCCGACGATGGCCCGGCGAGCTGCGGCCGCAGCGCCGGCGGCCACGTGAGAACGGGACCGCTGATTCGCAGCATCACGACTGAACCGTCTGCGAGATGGGGGTCACCGAGTGTGCGCACGACGACCGGCCCGAGAAGGTCGCCGCCTACGCCCTCCGGCTGCACATGCAGGAGGCAGTCGTGGCCGTGGTAGCTAGTGCTCATCACACGTCCGACTACGCCGCCTCCCCGCGGCGATGCTTCGATCGTGCTGATCTCGACCTGCTCGGGACGTACCAGCACCGTGACCGCCTGCGCCCCGCCGACTCCGAGCGGACCGGCGACGGCCGGCGCCCTCCCGAGCGGCGTGTCGACGAGCTCGCCGTCCTGGCGGCCGTCGAGCAGGTTGGCGGCGCCGACGAATCTCGCCAGCTCGGCGTCGATCGGGCTGGCGTACAGCTCCGCCGGCTTGGCGAACTGGGCGATGCCGCCGTCGCGGATGACGGCGACGAAGTCGGCCAGAGAGAGCGCCTCGTCCTGATCGTGGGTCACTAGCACGACCGTCGTGTCGGCGGCACGGAGGATCTCCTTCACATCGGAGCGCACGCTCACCCGCAGCTGGGCGTCGAGGGAGGCGAAGGGCTCGTCCAGCAGCACCGCCCGCGGGCGTACGGCGAGCGCCCTGGCGACGGCGACACGCTGCTGCTGCCCCCCGGAGAGTTGGTGAGGGTAACGCCGTCCGAGGCCCGTCAAACCGACGACGTCGAGCAGTTCGCGCACCCGCGGTCCGCGACGCTCAGTCCGGGGAAGGCCGAAACCGACGTTCGCCTCCACCGTCAGGTGCGGGAACAGGCTTCCCTCCTGCGAGACGTACCCGAGGCGGCGGCGCTCGGCGGGGAGGTGGATGTGGTCGTCCTCGACGATGTCGCCGCCGATAGCCACCGTGCCGGCGTCTGCCCGCTCGAGGCCGGCCAGCACTCGCAGCAGGGTCGTCTTGCCGCTGCCGGACGGGCCGAGGATCGCAGTGAACGACCCGGAAGGCACCTCCAAGTCGACACCGGCGAGGACCGGGTGTCGACCGAAGCTCTTGCGCAAACCCCTCACGGAGATTCTGCTCGTCATGTCGGCATCGCCCGGCGCGACGGCATGCGATCGAAGAACCGCGCAAGGACGTAGCTCGGCACGGCGGCGATGCCGATCATGACGAGGGCGAAGGGTGCTGCCTGGCCGTAGGAGAAGTACTGCTGGTAGGCCCAGAACTGCGTCGCCAGCGTCTCGACGTTGGCCGGGATGAGGATGAGGGTAGCCGTCAGCTCGGTCGCCACGGCGAGGAACACCAGGCAGAAGGCGGCCATCAGCCCGGGGGCGACGAGCGGCAGGGTCACGCGGAAGAGCACTGCGAGGCGGCGTTGGCCGAGCGATCGAGCTGCCTCCTCCAGGGAGACGGGGGCATAGGCGACCGATGCCCGCACCCCGACGAGCGCCAAGGGGAAGAACATGACGGCGTAGGCGGCGATGAGCGGAACGGCGGTGCGCGAGAACGCCCCGGCGAGATAGCGCTCCGCGAAATAGCTCAAGGCAAAGCCGATCACGACGCCCGGCACCGCCAGCACGACGAACGTGCTCCGCTCGAGCAGTCGGGCGGCACGGGTCGGATGGCGGACGACGAGGAGGGCGACCGGTAGAGCCATCAGCGTGGCTATGCCGGCGGCGGCAGCCCCGTAGCCGGCGGTGTGGCCGGCGGCGTCGAGGAGGGACACGCCCTGGAGGGCGTGCACGCCGCCTTCGAGCATCCAATACACGCTCGAACCGACCGGAACGCCGAGCGCAAGGCCTGTGAGCAGAAGAAACCCCAACACCACCGGCACCTTCGACCTCCCGAGCCGATGAGTCGTCTTGGCCCGGGGCACACCGGCGCCTGTGCGGGCGATGCGCGTGCGCCCACGGGCGAAGCCGTCACCGACGAGGACGACGATGCTCAGCACCACGACGACGATCGACAGCGCCGCCGCCACGTCCACGTTGTACGACACGCTGAGCTCCGTGAAGATCTCCGTCGTGAAGGTCTGGAAGCCGACGATCTCGAATGCGCCGTACTCCGCCAGGATGACGAGGGCGACGAGGAGACATCCCCCGACGATGGCGCCGCGTGCCTGGCCGATCGTCACCCGGAAGAACGTGCGCACCCGGCCGACGCCGAGGCTTCTCGCCACCTCCTCCTGCCCTGGGTCGGCGGATCGCAGGCTGGCGGCGACGGGCAGGTACACGAGGGGGTAGACCGCCAGCGTCATCACGACGACCGCCCCCCGAAAGCCCTGGATCCACGTGGTCAACGACGCCCAACCGAAGCTCACGACGAAGTCGGGGATGGCGAAGGGAACGACGACGAGGACCGCCCACACCCTGCGGAACGGCAGGTCGGTGCATTCCACAAACCACGCCGCCATCGTCCCGATGACGCCACAGAGCGCCGTGACGACGACGGTGAGCTGCACCGTGTTCCAGAGGAGGGTGGCCGTGAGCGAGCGGAAGATCAAGTGGGCGACCGTGCCGACGCCGGCGCCGCTCGCTTCGACCAACAGGACCACGAGGGGGGCAAGAAGGATGGCGGCGACAAGGAAGCTGGCAACGAGCAGCACCCGCGGCCGCGACGCTCGCCGCTTGGGCCCCGCCTCGAGCGCCGGCGTCCCGGCGATCTCCGGCTCCGGCTCCGGCTCCGGCTCCGCCAGGTTCAGCGTTGCAGACATCGCCGCCTCCTCGCCGCCGCCCGGCCCGTGCTCTCCCGCAGCCCGAGCGTGGCGCCATCACGAGTCACGAGAGCTCGCTCGATCGGAGGCGTCGCAGGCGCTGTCTCACAGCAGCTCCACTTCCTGCAAGAACGCCACGGCCTGCAGGCCGTCGCCCAGCTCGGCGATCGTGATGGGGTACGGATGCAATAGATCGAACGGGGTCTCCGGTTGCGCAGTTGTCACCCCCGAGGCGATCGGGTACTCGTAACTCGTCGAGTGGGCGATGATCTCCTGACCGGCCTTGGAGGTGATGAAGGCTAGGAACTTCTCGGCGTCCGCCTGGTGCCTGCTCGATTTGAGCACGGCCGCCCCGGAGACGTCGATGACATATCCCGGGTCACCGGCGGCGAAGTAGGCGATCTCGGAGTGCATGTTGGATACCCCGACCTGCGCCCGGAGCCGGTACCAGTAGTACTGGTTGATGATGCCGAAGGCAGCCTCTCCGTCATTCACCGCCGAGGTGAGGTCCTCGTTCGAGTCGTACCCCTGCGGACGGTTCGAGTTGGCTTTGATGCCTCGCAGCCACTTCAGCGTCCTCGCCTCGCCGTAGGCACGGTCCACCGAGGTCACAATCGGCTGGAAGTCGGTCTCGCCAGGGGCGATGGCAAGCTTGCCTTTGTACGCCGGATCGGCCAGCTGCAGGACGTGGGTCGGCAGCTGGCTTTTCTCGATGAGGCTGGGGTTGTACACGATGACGCTCACCCGGGCAGTCACCCCGACCCAGTCCCCGAGCGGAGAGTTGAACCTACTCGGAGTGTGCGCCAGGGTCGAGGCGTTCACGGGAGCCAGTAAGCCCTTTTCCTGCAGGTGCTCGAGGGGTTGCGAGTTCTCCGTGAAAAAGACGTCGGCGGGCGAATGTGAGCCCTCCTGGACGATCTCGTTCGCCTGGAAGTCCTCGTCGTTGCTCTCTACCTCGACGTTGATGCCCGTCGCCTTTTCGAAGGCCGAAACGAGGGCGTCGGTCGTCTCCGGGTGCTGCCCGTTGTAGAGCGTGATCGAGTTGGCGCCGCCGCCAGACGAGCCACAGGCCGTCAACAGGCCGCCCAGGAGCATGACGAGCGTCGCCAGCAGGAAGGATCGGCGCGGCAAGGTCAGCGTCGTGCCCGTTGCGAATCCCAATTTCCTGCCTGGCAGCCGCGCAGCTCTCACCTCGGTTCCTGCGCTCTCTCGGCTTAATATCAGGCGAACCTTACCATCGAAGTCAAGACAGCCTGAGAGAGTCGGATCCCAGCGTATGATCGCCCCAGGCACCTGAGGTGAACCATGCGAGACGAGCTCCATCCGGCCGTGGACGAGTACCTGGAAACGATCGGTTGGCTGGGGGAGGAGGGCGCGCCGGTCATCGCCGCCCGCATCGCCGACCGGATGGGCAAGTCCAGGCCATCGGTGTCCGAAATGCTCGAGCGCCTGGCTGCCGGCGGCTACGTCGAGCGCTCCGGCCGGGAGATCCTCCTCACTGCGGAGGGCAGGGCGCGCTCGCTGCGAGTCATCCGCAGGCACCGGCTGGCCGAATGCCTGCTCGTCGACGTCATCGGGCTGTCGTGGCGCGATGTGCACGCCGAAGCTGGTCGTTTTGAGCGTGTGATCTCCGACGAAGTCGAGGAACGTCTCGTCGAGCTGCTGGGCGACCCGGCGACGTGCCCACACGGCAACCCCATACCGGGCAGCACGAGCCGCACCCCAGACCTGGACCTGCAGATGCCTCTTTCCGACACCGTCCCCGGTCAGAGCGTGCGACTCGTTCGCCTCACCCAGGAGGTCGAGCTGGACAGGGCGTCGTTGGGGTACCTCGACGATGCGGGTTTCGTCCCGGGTGTGACGGCTGTCGTTCTCGAGCGCGGTCCCGACGGCACGCTCGTCCTCGCCCTCGAGCGCGGGAACCTCGCCCTCGGTCCCCACCTGTGCGAGCGGCTGTTCGTCCTGGCCGTCTGAGGGGATCAGCTCGCTTCCAGCATGCGGTTCCGGATCGTGCCGATCCCCTCGATGGTGCTCTCGAGCACGTCGCCCGGCTGGAGGAAGCGCGGTGGCTGGCGCACCCAGCCGACGCCCGCCGGCGTCCCTGTGAAGATGACGTCGCCCGGGAGCAGCGGGACGACGGCCGACAGCTCCTCGATGAGCCGCGGAACACTGAAGACCATGTCGGACGTCCTGCCGTCTTGCATGACCTCGCCGTTCAGGCTGCACCGGAGGGCCATGTCGTCGGGCTCGGTCAGTTCGTCGGGCGTCACGAGCCAGGGCCCCATCGGACCGAAGCCCGGAAAGGACTTCCCGAGGCAGAACTGGTTCCCGGCCTCTCGCTGCAGTATGCGCTCGGACAGGTCCTGGCCGACGGTGACGCCAGCGACGTAGCTCCACGCCTCCCAGTCCGCCACCCGATAGGCGCGACGTCCCATGACCACGACGAGCTCCACCTCGTAATCGACGGAGCCCTCGGGCAGCTCGACCTCATGAAAACCCCCCACGATGCACGTGGGGAACTTTGTGAAGGTAGCGACCCGGCTGGGGAGCTGCATCCCCGTCTCGGCCACGTGGTCGCGATAGTTGAGTCCGATGCCGAAGACCTGATGGGGCGACGGAGCCGGCGAGAGCAACTCGCTCTCGGTCAGCTGGAGGTAGCCGTCCTCCCCGGGTGCCTCGAGACGGTCCGCCCAGTGGAGGAACTCGTCCCAGCGGTCGTAGAGCGCCTGGATGTCGGCGGCGAACCGCCCCTCCGACCGGCGCTCGATATCGAGACCGCCCTCGTCGGCGACGAGGACGGCGCGTCCGGCGAGGTTGGCGAGCCGGGTCACAGGGCCCCTTTCAGGCGGCAGGTTTGCCGCGGTTGGCGTCGAACTCTGGCAGGTCACAGGTTAGGCCCGGGGGTGAAGTTCCGTGTACTGGCGAAGCAGCTTGCATGGTCATTCAGCCTTGTTGGATATGGCATACTCGGCCGTGACAGTTGCCTTCTTCTGAGGCGAGCTGTCTGTTGCACACATTGGCACGAAGCTCCGGGGGGCTGAAGCAGCACAGCATTCGTGTGCGGAACCGGGGACGAGGCGGATAGCTGTCCTGGTGTTCCCTGGCCGAAGGCTGCACCCGACTATGGCGAGGTCGATTAGAGGGGGTCCTCTATGTTGGTGAAAGCCCACCACCCACGGCGCAGTCACGCGCATGGGCACCGCCTGTCGGTCTCCGTGCTCGCCACGATGGCCGTCTTCGTCATGGTGGTGGGAACATCGCTCGAAACGTTGGCGCCTGCCGGCGCCGCCCCGCTGAGCCCAAGGCGTGTAGGCGAGGCGCCGGTCATCGGCCACGCCCTCAGGCTCGGACGGCTCGCTCCGTCGACACCCATGCATGTCGACGTCGTGCTCCAACCTCGTGACCCTGTCGCCCTTGCCAGCTTCGCCACGGCCGTCTCCACTCCGGGCAACGCCATCTACCGTGACTACCTCGCCCGCGGCCAGTTCGCCGGCAGGTTCGGACCTACGGCCGCCGCCATCCGGGCCGTCACGGACAGCTTGCGGTCCCTTGGGCTCACCGTCGGCCGGATCTCCGCCGATCACTTGAGCTTCCCGGTCTCCGGCAAGGCGGGCGTCTTCTCCCAGGCATTCTCTTTGGGCTTCAACCGGTACCGGATGCCGTCAGGTCGAGTGGCGTATGCCAACACGAAGGCGCCCCTGTTCGCTGGGAGCGTCGCCCGCTACGTGCAGGGCGTGATCGGCTTGGATTCGCTCTACCTGCCACAGCACCTCGGTCTCCAGCCGGCGCCCGTTCACCGTTCCCCGCGGTCATTCCCGCACGTCGTCACCGGCGGTCCGCAGCCGTGCTCGGCGGCGATCTCCGCCGGTCCAGATTGGGATGCTTACACGGCGGACCAGTTGGCGTCGGCCTACCGGTTCTCGAGCCTGTACGGGGCCAGCGATGAGGGCGCCGGCGTCACGGTCGCCCTCTTCGAGCTCGAGCCGAACCTGACAAGCGACATCTCCGCCTACCAGTCCTGCTACGGGACGAGCGCTTCGGTTACTTACTCCCAGGTAGACGGCGGCGCCGGTTCGGGCCCGGGTGAGGGCGAAGCCGCTCTCGACATCGAAGACATCATCGGCCTCGCACCCAAGGCGGCCATCGACGTCTACCAGGGGCCTAACAGCGGCACGGGCGCCTACGACACCTACAAGTCCATCATCTCCGCCGATACGGCGAAGGTCATCTCGACGTCATGGGGTCTGTGCGAGTCGGAAGCAGGCTCCTCGACGATCGCGGCAGAGAACACCCTCTTCGAGGAGGCCGCGACCAACGGACAGTCCGTCTTCGCCGCCGCCGGTGATTCGGGCTCGGAAGACTGCGACGACGACTCGCTCGCCGTCGACGACCCGGCGAGCCAGCCATATGTGACAGGCGTGGGCGGCACCACGCTCACGGCGCTCGGTCCGCCGGCGACCCAGGTGGTTTGGAACGAGAGCTCGCTCGGCGCAGGTGCCGGCGGTGGCGGCATTTCGTTGTCGCACACGATGCCCTCGTACCAGTCAGCTGCACCCTCCTCGTTGAACGTCATCAACGCTCACTCTTCCGGGTCGCCCTGCGGGGCAGCCAGCGGCTCGTACTGCCGGGAGGTTCCTGACGTCTCCGCCGACGCCGACCCGTATTCCGGTTACGTCATCTACTACGACGGCTCCTGGACAGGTATCGGTGGCACGAGCGCGGCCGCTCCCCTCTGGGCAGCCTTCACGGCTCTCACGGACGCCTCCAGCGGTTGCGGCGGAAAGGCGATCGGCTTCGCCAACCCGGCCCTGTACGACGCCGCCGCCTCGGCCTACTCGGCTGACTTCAACGACATCACGTCCGGCAACAACGACTACACCGGTACGAACGAAGGGTTGTACCCAGCCAGTACGGGCTACGACATGGCCTCAGGGTTGGGCACGCCCAACGGCGCCGGCCTTCCCGGTACGCTGTGCGCCGGCAACACGACCGGCAACACGGTCACGGTGACGAACCCGGGCACACAGACGACGACCCTGGATACGTCCGTCTCTCTGCAGATCTCGGGGACGGACTCGGGTGGCCTGGCGCTCTCGTACTCGGCCAGCGGGCTGCCGACGGGGTTGTCGATCAGCTCATCCGGCCTCATCTCGGGCTCGCCAACGACCGTCGGTTCGTCTTCGGTCACCGTAACGGCGAAGGACTCGACGGGCGCGACCGGATCGGCGTCCCTGACGTGGACCGTGAAAAGCAATAGCACCTGCACGGCCGCCCAGCTGCTCGGTAACCCCGGATTCGAGAGCGGCAACAAGGTTTGGTCGGCGACTGCCAACGTCATCCTGAGCAATTCGCAAGCAGACGGAGCCGAAGTCGCCCAGGCCGGTAAATACTTCGCCTGGCTCGACGGCTACGGCGTTCCCCACACCGACACCCTCTTGCAGAGTGTCGCCGTGCCGGCGGGTTGCACGACGTACACGTTGTCCTACTACGAGCACATCGATACGAGCGAGGACTCGAGGGCGGCCGTCGACACCTTGAGGCTGCAAGTGCTGAACAGCTCCGGAACGGTGCTGGCGACGCTCTCGACGTACTCGAATCTCAATGCCAGCTCCGGCTACAAGTTGGTCTCGGTGAACATGTCGGCCTTCGCGGGCGAGGTGGTCACCCTCAAGTGGACCGGGGTGGAGACTGACACGGGCCGCGGTACGACGGACTTCTGCATCGACACGGTGGCGTTCAACGTGTCGTAGTTCAGGGAGCCTCTCGAGCTCCCGCACACGAGGCTCGAACCGGGTCTCTCGATCCGAAGTGCGAACCTCCGAAATGCGGATTACCATTCGCCACCGGTCAGTTCGATTTGAATGAGTATCGAAGAGCCTCAGAGAGCCCCGATCGGGCCTCAGAGATGAGGGGGAGAAAGAGGGCGTCCGTATCGGGCGCCCTCTTTCGCGGCCCTCGCCGGCGCCCCGCCTCGCCCTTGTGGCCTCCAGCAGCTCAGGCGTCACTCGAAGAGCAGCCTGCCCTGCTCGCTCGTGTCGCTCTCGGGTGGGTCTTCGGTCCATGCATCGGGTGCTCCGTCCCAGTCGTAGCCGTCCCCGTCGCCGTCCCCCCGGCCGGTGCCGTCGCGGTCGCGGTCGCCGTGCCCGCCGCCCCGGCC
>Ga0187883_10000511_pt1 | contig 24014 bp, 27 predicted proteins | sample June2016WEW_20_1_2_FD_132966 | JGI IMG/M metagenome (GOLD analysis project Ga0187883, IMG submission 132966) | Peatland microbial communities from SPRUCE experiment site at the Marcell Experimental Forest, Minnesota, USA - June2016WEW_20_10 | ecosystem: Environmental > Terrestrial > Soil >...
ATTCTTGAAGACTTGTTCGAACGCCAGGAATTTCAGAATGCCGAGGTTCACCGAGGGATGGAAGCGCAGTCCACCTTTGTAGGGGCCGATGGCGCTGTTCATCTCGATGCGGAAGCCGCGATTAACTTGCACTTTGCCTTGGTCGTCGAACCAGGGCACGCGGAACATCAGGACTCGTTCGGGCTCCGTTATACGCTCCAGGATCTTGGCTTCGTGATATTCAGGGTGGCGTTCCAACACGGGCCTCAAGGACTCGAACACTTCCATGACGGCTTGGTGGAACTCGGGTTCGGCTGGGTTCTTGGCTTTGACGAGGTTGAGAATTTGATTGGTGTAGGCCGCTCCAGGTTTAACTTTGGGCGGTTCCATCACTGTACTCATATGGCTTGCCTCCGAATTTTATGTGGTAAACGGATTGTCAAACACAGGACACCGCAGGAAGTGCGGCTGTATTGATTAGATGCCTCGAGGAGAAGGTCTGCCGTGATTGGCATCACCCCATTTCGTGACAATTAGGCCAAGGCTCTGTGCCCGGAACACAGCGCGCGGGAAAGGGGAAACCCCGTGGAATGTGTCCGTTAGAGATTACGGCAAGTTTACTTGCTGGAACCATGTTTTACAACCGTCACATTGAAGGAAAGAGACGGGCTTGCCCCCGTTTTGGGAGACGCGGCGCGCCGCGTCTCTACGGAAGGAATGTACGCCGGAAGCAACTGCTCAGAACCATGTGCGCTGGCGGTATTCGCGATAGGCGTCGCCGAACTTCGCTTCCAAAACTGCGGCTTCGCGGCGCGCGCGGATGATCTGCATGGGAATCAGCACCAGCAGAATAATCAATAGCTCAGGCCGCCACAGGATGAGAACGATCCCAACCAGGAGAATCATTCCAGAAACATAAATAGGATTGCGGATTCGCGAGTAGATGCCGCTGGTGACAAGCTCGGTCGCCTTGGGAACGACGGAGAACGATCGGCCGAGCGTATAGCGGGCGAGAATTACGCCGCCGAGGCCGATGGAACCGAGCAGCAGGCCGAGCCATCGCGCTAGCCCGTGCGGCCCCGGTCCGAACTGAAACACAGAGCCGAGAGCCCACAGGCCCGCGAGCAACGGCAGCCAGACGCGCCATATCGTTCCACGATCCATCGTTATGAATGTACATGAAGAACCGCGGTGAAAATCCGGTTCGGGATGACAAAATCTGGAAGCGCGCATCTGCAAAGCGATCTACACCCGGGTAGTGTCTGAGGACACTTCTTACACCGGGGTAGTGGCTTAACAAATTCAGCCACTACCTTACACCGGCCATTTACATTCCATTCACATTCCCGTTTTATGCTAGCTTCTTTATAGTTACTAGCTGGTCTCGAATGGCGCGAGTTTCCAGGATTCGAAAACAACCGTCCGCAGCTTCACGAGTGAAGCGGCGCTCGACTTCGACGCGATCCCGAGTTGCGGAATCTCGCACCCGTCCCGCTGACACCCGCAACCCGGACTTTGCGGAGGATGAGCTCCCGTCCCTGGTCGTCCGGGGCTGCCTGATCGCCCGCGACGCGCTCTTCAATGTCAGGGATTTTCTCGCGGACGGTTCGCGTCTGGCATTTCTTGCGATCAAAGATTGCGAGAAAGAACTCGATCAGATCGAGCGCCAGATTGACGAGCAACTGCCCGAAGCCATCACGCGCGTAGGGGAAGCCAAGGCGCGCGAGTTGCTGGCATGTTTGAAGTTCATCACTGACCTCGAACGCATCGGAGACCTCGCCTACAATGCGGTCATGCAGTTGCAATCGCGCCGCGAAAAATTACCGGCGGCGGATTCCCGTCAGCTCATGGAGATGGCTTCTCTGCTGTGCGCAATGCTGGAGCAGGTTCATCAAGGTTTCATTAAGCGGGACTTGTCGTACGCGCAAAGCGTCCTGCAGTCCGATCCGGAAGTGGACCGCTTGTGCCATGCCCTGTTTCACCGGCATCTGGCCGAGCCCAACAGCCCGAGCGGCCAGAAGAATTTCGACATCCTGCTCGCCGCCCAGGCGCTGGAGCGCGTCGGCGACCACGCCAAGAATCTGGCGGAAGAACTCTACAGTTTGTCGGAAGGCCGTTCGCTGCGGCACAATCGCAAAAGACTTTCCACCGCCTAAGGGCTGGGCTCGCCCGCTTCAATGAAAATCGTGCGACACCGTCTCTGCCTGGGTGACGCGGAGCGGCGAAACTTTTTCCGCTCGGATATGGATCACGTTATCTTGATTCTGCAAAATTCCCTCAATCATCAGAAAGCGCTCGGAAATCAGCAGCGCTCGATTCTTCTGCAGCAGATCGGGAGCGACAATCGCATTGGCGATCCCCGTTTCATCTTCCAGGCTCATGAACATCATCCCTTTGGCCGTCCCCGGACGTTGGCGGGCAATCACGCATCCGCCAATGCGTAAGCGGCGTCCATTCGGCAGGTGCGCCAGATCGGCAGCGCGATAAATCCCCATTGTTTTCATTTCGGCCCGGCGGTACTGCATGGGATGCGGCCCAACCGTCAACCCGGTCGCGCGAAAATCCGCCACCAGCCGCTCTTCCTGCGTCATGGCCGCCAGCGGAGATTCCCCATCGATTTCCGGCAGCTCATCCAGCAATGGTCCCGACCAGCGCACGGCCCGCTCCACCTGCCAAAGCGCATCGCGGCGATGAAGTGTGCTGTTTTGAACTTCGCTGGCAACTGGCAACTGGCCGCTGGCAACTGCATTCAGCGCCCCAATTTCCGCCAGCGTCGTCAACTCATCCTTGCGCAGCTCGGGCACGCGGCGAGCCAGATCCTGAATCGAAGCAAACGGGGCCAGGCTGCGCTCCCGAACCAGCGCCTGCCCCGCCGGCTCGCGCAAGCCACGCGCATAATTCAGGCCGAGACGCACTGACGGCTGATGGCTGATGGCTGTTGGCTCCAGCGTGCACTTCCAATCCGACCGCGTCACATCCATGGGCAGCACTTTCAATCCGTGGCGCTGCGCATCTTTCACAATTGTCGCGGGATGGTAAAAACCCATCGGTTGATTATTCAGCAGCGCCGCCGTGAATGCCGCCAGGTAATGGCATTTCAAATAAGCGCTGGCATAGGCAATCAGGGCGAAGCTGGCGGCATGCGATTCCGGAAATCCATAAAGGGCAAACGAAGTAATCGACTGGATGATCTGCTCCTGCGTTTCGCCGAGGATTCCGTTGCGCGTCATACCGGCGCGTAACTTTTCTTCGATCCCTTTCATTCGCGCCTCGGAACGTTTGAAGCCCATGGCGCGGCGCAACTCCTCGGCTTCGCCGCCGGTAAAGTTGGCGGTGATCATGGCCATACGCAGCAACTGCTCCTGAAACAGCGGCACGCCCAGCGTTCGGCCCAGCACGGTTTCAAGCGACGGATGCGGATACGTGACCGCCTCTCGACCCTGTCGCCGCTTGAGAAATGGATTGACCATATTCCCCACGATCGGCCCCGGCCGTATGATCGCCACCTGCACCACGATGTCGTAAAATTTCGCCGGCTTCAGACGCGGCAGGCACGCCATCTGCGCCCGGCTTTCGACCTGGAACATCCCCACGGTGTCGGCTTTTTGCAGCGCGGAATAAACGGCAGGGTCATCCGGCGGAAGGTGCGCGAGATCCACTTCTTCGTTTTTGTCAGGATCGCGGTAATGATCGCGAATCAGTTCGAGAGAATCCTTTAGCGCCGCCATCATGCCGAGGCCGAGCAGATCGACCTTGATGATGCCCATGTCGGCGCAGTCTTCTTTATCCCACTGCACGACCACGCGGCCCGGCATGGAAGCGGGTTCCAGCGGAACGACCGAATCCAGACGGCCCTCACAGATGACCATGCCGCCCGAATGCTGCCCTAAATGCCGCGGGAGATCCTGTGCTGCGAGACACAACTCGAAATACTTGCGAATCCGCGGATGCGTAAGATCGAGCCCGGCATCGCGCAGGCGACGGTCGAGCGCATCATTTTCGTCCTTGAATTCCCAGGTGGCGACTGCCGCTGAAATTCGTTTCAGAGTGTCTTCGTCGAATCCCATCGCCTTGCCCATTTCGCGCGCGGCCATGCGATTGCGATAGGTGATCACGTTGGCGGTCATGGCGGCTCCGCGCTGTCCATAACGTTGGTAGACATGCTGGATTACGCGCTCGCGCTCGTCACCACTGGGCAAGTCGAGATCGATGTCGGGCCACTCGCCGCGCTCTTCGGAGAGGAATCGTTCAAACAATAATTCCATGCCGATCGGATCCACCGCCGTGATGCCGAGCGAATAACAAACCGCGCTGTTGGCGGCCGATCCGCGGCCCTGCGCCAGAATGTTCTGTTCGCGACAGAAACGCACCAGGTCCCAGACAATCAGGAAATATCCGGCTAGCTTCAGCTTTTCGATCAAGTTCAATTCGCGCTCGATCTGCCGGCGCGCGCGCTTCTTCAAATCGGCATCCGCCCGCCCATACCGGCTCTGCATTCCTTCCCGCGTGCGCTCGCGTAGAAACGACATCATGGTTTCCCCGTCCGGCACGGGATAACGCGGAAACTCGTATCCCAGATCGTTCAACGTGAATTCAAGCCGTGAGGAAAGGTCAACTGTGTTTGCGAGGGCCTGCGGAACATCCGCGAAGAGCGCTCGCATGGCCGCAGGAGACTTGAGATAGCGCTCGGCGTTCGGCGCCAACAGGCGTCCGGCAGTGGCCAGCGTGCGATGATGATGCAGCGCGGTGAAGGCATCCGCTAACTCGCGTTCCCGAGGCGTGGCATAGTTCACGCCGTTGGTCGCGAGTAGCGGCAGGTGCAAAGACTCCGCGATCTCGATTGCAATCCGGTTTCTGTACTCTTCTTCGCGATGAAAATGGCGTTGCAATTCGACGTAAACATTAGACTGGCCGAAGCTGGACCTGCCAAAAATTTCTGTCAGCCTCTTCACCGCTTCGAATGCCGCTGGCGGTCCACCTTGCGTGAGCGCCGCAGCGAGCGGTCCTTCTTCTCCACCGGTGAGGCAAATCAAACCGCCGGCATGCTCAATAAAATCGAGATCGGACGCGCAGGCTCCTATTTTTCGCCCAACCCGCAATTTCATTTTCGTAATCAGGCGGCAGAGATTTTGATATCCAGCGCGCGAAGCGACCAGCAGCGGAAGACGAAATCCGCCACGGAGGCACCATGGTGGAAACGCAGCACACGTCACTTCCGCCCCGATGTGTGCCTTGATCCCCGCCTTTTTTGCAGCGAGATGGAAGCGCGGCGAGCCGTACACTCCGTCGCGATCGAGTAATGCCATCGCCGGCATTCCCAGGTTCGCACACACCGCGATCAGTTCCTCGGGAATCGAAGCCCCTTCGAGGAAGCTGAATGCGGAGCGGGAATGGAGTTCAACATACATCAGCTCTCAGCTCGCAGTCTTACAAGAACCAACTGAGAGCTGACAGCTGACAGCTGAGAGCTTTTTTCAGTCATACATTCCTTCTACGAACCAGTTTCCACTTAGCTTGTCCTGCACTAAGCGATACAACACGAGCCTAGTTGCCGGTTGCCGGTTGCCAGTTGTCGGCTCTCTTTCATTAGACGGGCAACTGGGCACTGGCAACTGGCAACTGCTTTCGGCGAGTACGGCGATGTCCCACTCCTCGCGCGACCAGCCTTCCTGTTCCGACCAGTCGCCGGAAGAGCGCCAGGGGCCGGCGGTCCAGACGATTTCGCCGGCAATGTCGTCGCGCTCGAGGCAGCGCATGCGCACCGGCTTTGCTTGGCGCACAGTGACGCTCGCGCCGAGCGGCGGACGGAACAGGCGCAGGGCAATGACGGCGCTCATTGTTTCTTTTGCGTTTTCCTCAAGCTCTTCTGCGGATTGGCATGCGCTGTTATTTTCTTGTATGGACTTATCCTGCTTTCGATTTCCAGACTGGTTCACTTCATGCTTAGTTTCAGGCTCTGCGGGCGCGGGCTCTCCGGGCGCGAAGTGCCGCAACGCAAACGCGCCTTCGCGATGTGTATCCAATAACTCCACCGACCCCACTCTTCCCTCGCCGACTATGCCTGCAATGCGCGCCAGGGTTAGCTCCAGTTTTTCGGGCTCGGGAAAAACCGGCTGAAACAGTCCACTCTGCAAGGCCCGCGGGCGCGCCGGATCGGCTGACAAATGGATCTTCACGATGGGCGCTCCCGGCGGATGCGCCTGCAAATCAAGCTGCAACAATTTAAGAAACACTTTTGCGTCCAGCATGGGCGCCGGCAGCCGCAGCGTGCGAGTGAAATTTGAGGTCCATGCGCGGGTGGACGTCTGGGTGAAAGATGCGCAACCGTTCGGCTGTGTCGCCGCAAGTTCCAGATGCAGATGCAACTCCTGCGCCGCCAGTGCGCGCACGCGCAATCGCGAGCACACTTGCTCCAGCATGCGGTTCAGCAAAAACGCCAGCGGTTCCAGCAGCACGATGGGATATTCCAGCTCCACACTCTCGGCAAAAATCAGGCGGGGTTCCAACACGCGCAAGTTGCGCGACGCGGCGCCCCGCGCCAGTTTTTGCAGATGGAGTCCCTGCTGTCCCAGGCGCTCGCTGACCGGAACTTCGGGAAGAGCTGCCAGCGCTCGCAGCTTGCGAATGCCCCAGCGATCAAACGTTTCTGCCCAGCGTGCAGCGTCCTTTGCTTCGGAAGAAAAACTGGAAGAAAAACTTTCCAGCAATACATCCACCGGCAGATCTCCTAGCTGCTCTGCTTCGCGCCCTTCAGAGATCAAAGTGACGCCGGGAAAACCGCGGGCTGCGAGTAAGGCGGCATCCGGATTTGCGGCCACGGCAAGGTTCGCCTCCAGTTCCATCTGAGAAACCCGCTGCGCCAAATTGCGGGCAATCTTCGGCAGCGGACCCAGCAACGGTTCGAGCCCGGCCAGGTTCAGAAGCACGGTGCCGGGTGCGGTGTCTTCCACTTCCGGAGAAAACGATTGCGCACAATCGAGCAACGCAGCGTGTGCCGACGTCTCCTGCGAGACCGAACGTGCGCGCAGCACCAGGTTTTCCCATGCTTCGAGTTGCGACTTGGTTGCGCCTATTTCCACGCCGGTTTGCCGCGCGCTTTCGTTGAGCGCCACCACCTTCTCCAGCGGAGGCCGTCCGGTGAGCACCGCGACTGAGCGGGCGCGCAACTCTGGTTCAAAGCGAATGATCGCTTGCACGGAAAAATCGGGGATGAAGATGCAGGCAAACATGGGACACCAAAAGAAGTTCTCAGTTCCCTGTTCTCAGTTCTCAGACTTGAACTTCTTGTTCTCATCATTCAATGCATGAGCTTTTACTGAGAACTGGGAACCGAGAACTGAACGACTACCCCGCCCATGCGGCTCGACTTTTGAAGCTTGCCGCCGATTGCACCGGCTTGCGTTCTGATTTTCTTTCCAAGCGCGAGCACAGCAACTCGGCCGTGATCTCGAATTGATCCAACAACTCCGAATGCGGCAACTCCGAATGCATCGGCGGATATCCTGCGAGCTGAGACCTGGCGCCTGACACCTTCACCAGCATCGACGAGCAACTCCCTGCAATCGGCTGCTGTTCCAGAACCAGCAGTGCGGTTGGCGTGTGCTCGATCGCGCGGCGGAAGCGGAACCATGATGCCAACGGAATTCGCCGCGCGCTCTCGACCGGAACATCTCCGAGATCGAGAGCGATCATTCCGAAACCGTTGCTCTGCAGCAGCAGATCGGTGACTTTCAACATTTGCTCCAGTTGCGATTCCCAGCGCCGGGTTTCTGGATTTTCCCCTCTCGACAATCTTCCGCGTTGCAGGTTTCGACTGCCCTCAGCGGCTAAAGCCGACGATGATGGTGCGGGACTTACGGCGCGACTAAAGTCGTGCCTTTCCCGAAACCCTTGCGGTATGCCTAAAGGGATTGCCTGAGATGAATCGCCTGTTTTTCCGCGGCCTATTCGCGCAGCCGAAGGATGTTTACGCGATGGATAATTTTCTCCGCAGCGCACCCACAGCAGACGGCTCATCTCCATGCCCGCGGCCGCCGCCGATGCCGGATCGAAGGCATCGCTTGCATCCACCAGTGCGCAAACTTCTCCTCGCTCGGTGGCGCGGGCCAGCGCGAAAAGCAACACGCTGGTTCTACCCGATGAGGCCATGCCACAGATTTCCGTGAGGCAACCGCGAGCGAGGCCGCCGGTCAACGAGTCCAGTTGCGGAATGCCGCTCGACACCATTTCCGCCGCCGGACGCACATCGAGGCGCGAAGCGGGAACGACTGCGGCCAGCTTTGGGAGGGCGCCGACCCGGGCCAAAATCTCCGCGGTCTTCTGTGCGTTTGCGGTTTTCTCGGCGATCTTCTTCGCAGTCGAGGGCGGAGAAAAAATAAAAGGGCGGCTCATGGCCGCCGATGAAAGAACCGGAGAGGCAGACATACTTTCTCACATTGTCAGGGAACACGAGGGCAGGATCAGCCCGGGCGAGAGCTTGTATATTCGCTTTTTATTCGCCAATGAAAGTATTCACTCTCAGTCTGCGGTTGTCAAGGAGATTTGCCCGGAATCATGAGCCAACACTGCAACTTAAAGATTTACAATGCTTTGCGGAGAGATCTTGGCGAGAGAAATCGCCTCCGCGAAACGGTGGTTCGCTTCAAACCCACCGGACTGCATTCGAACGAGCTTTGTTATAATCGGATTTCATCGCAATCCACCCGAGTGGCGCTATCGTCTAGGGGTTAGGACGGAAGATTCTCAATTGTTTTTTAGGCCGCTATTCACACTGGCAGCCTTATTTTTGTTTGCTTTACGTTTGTCGTCATTTGCCGCCATTCGATAGTTTGGGTAAAGAATAGGTAAACTTAGTTTGGGTAAACTGGGCAGAAGATCGCAAATCTTCGGTCGGATTTTCGGGCAAGTCGGGCAGCGGGCACTGGCAAATGACGGCAAAGCAGATTAGGGAAGTCATCTCTTAACGCGGCACTCAGCACCACGTCCGGGCTGTTGGGAATCTGCGCCACAGCCACTGGCGGGCCATTTTGGCGGGCCAGTGCTTTGGGCTAATCCCCCATTTTCTCGACCCACTCGCCCCCGTTCAGATGGATGACAACAACCGTCTTGGATGTGCCTTCATCTTCGTAGATCGTCACCATCTCCGTGCCTTGCTCTTTCTCCATTACCGCTCCCGTCCACTTCGTGATGAGCGTCTGTTTGCCCGGGTATCCTGATTGCGCTTGCCTGTAGTATCCGAACGTCGCCATAAAGATTCCTCTCGTGCAAATGATACATGAACCAAGTGCTTACCATAGTTCGGTTGGAGGAACCTTATGCCCTCACGCACGGAGTATCAAGTTATTTCTGGTCAAACGCCAGCCCAGTTTGCAACGGAACTGGAAAGAGCAACGGCTCTTGGTTGGAAGCCAATCCTATTGACCAGCGCCTCCCCTAACGCCACCATCCCCCAAGGGGCAGTCGTCGTTGTCGCTATCATGGAGAAGCAAAGCTAACGCGATTCCGACCAAGCGCAGCAGAACGGCAGGCGGGACGCGCAAGGCGCGGCAGATTCGGAACAGGCTAGGAACTGTGGGGCTGCTTCTGCCCGATCTCCCAGCATGAAACCATCTGCCGATGGACGCGATAAAGGGGCCGGGTATAGACTGCTGGCATGGCTGCGCCCGGCATACCCGCGCCTGCTCCAGCCCACGACATATTCGGTGTGTTCGTGGATGACATCAATCAAGCCAACGCCAATCGTATAGTCTCCTCCATCACTAACGTTATGGCTCAAGGCAATAAGCACGCCCACGTTATGTTCCAGTCATGGGGCGGCTTTGTCGGGGATGGCGTGATGTTGTACAACTTCTTCCGTGCACTTACGCTGGACTTGTCTCTGTACAACTCAGGTCAGGTTGCAAGTGCAGCCGTGATTGCTTATCTCGGTGCGAAGCGTAGGGTAGCGAGTAAAAGCTCAATTTTCATGCTTCACCGATCCCGTAGTTCGCCACAGTTTGTGACGGCTTCTAAAATGGAGAAACTCGCTGAAACCCTGACCATCGACGACAAACGAAGCGAAGACATACTCAAAAAGCACATCCACATGCCCGATGAGCTTTGGAAACAACTTGAAGAGCACGATTTGTACCTGACCGGCGAGGAAGCCGCGGAGTTTGGCATCGCGACGGAAATTGGGGAATTTGCGCCACCACCGGGAACTCAAATTTGGAAGGTGTGAGGCTTTTCTCAATGGGGTACACTTCCCGCATGAACATAGGGGCGAAACGCCTCGCAGTTATGCTGCTTGCGCTCAGCGCAGCGTGCTACGCCCAGAATAGTCATCCGGGCCTAAAAGATACCTTGCAGTGGATGCACAGTGCATTCCCAGATAGTCAGAGTGAAACCGCGGTCCGTTTCGGGCAAACCCGAGAACTAAATTTTTCAGAAGGCAGGGGTGACACAAACCCATCTTGCACAGTGACAATCGTTGACCATTGGAAGAGTGATGACGGTAAGCCTGTAACACGAGACACCGTAATAGACCTGTCCCTTATCGACCCACAGTCCATCAAATGGTATAAGGATGATATTTCCGAGAAGAATGTGGGAACGTTGATGATGGTTGCTACTGACGATAAGAAGATCATTGTTGAGAAGATGGAGGGTAAGGAGCCCGACAAAAATCCCTATCTAAATGCGCGACTTTTCCTTTCCTTCATTGGACCTGAGTATGCGGAGCGATTTGCCAAGGCATTCAAGAATGCGGTGACTCTGTGTGGTGGGAAGGTTTCAGTATTCTGACTACTCAGCGTTGATAGCTGAGTGCAAGCGATTGGCTGCCTGTATTGATGATGCTTATGACCAAATCGACGATTTGAAGCAGCAACTCGGAATTCGTTAAGGTCGAATTGATGAGTTCGCCAAACGGAAAGTTTTTGCGATGCTTGATGCCTATCTAGACGAAAGTGGCATCCATGATGGCGCAGCGGTCTGCGTGATCGCAGGGTTCTTTGGCGGAATCAGTCATTGGAAAAAACTAGAAGAGAAGTGGGAACCCATTCTTATTCGTTACGGTGTCAGGCTCGATGAGTTCCACGCTAAAGACCTCATCAAGATACCGAAATACGAGCCTCTATTGGTAGAACTCGTGACACTGATCTCTAGTCTCAAGAAGATCCATCCTATTTGTTTCAGTATCAATGTTGAGGATTTCAATTCGTTATCTTACTCACAACGTAAATTTATGACCGGCACGGTCGTAAAAAATAGGAAGATGGTTACAAGCGGCTGTCCGGGCAAACCATATTTCGTACCCTTTCAATGCTGTATCAGAACTGTGTGCGACCACGCTCCCGTAGGTGGCAAGGTTCATTTCTTCTTCGGATTAGATAGACCGTTTGCAGGTTATGCACTCGAATTGTTTGAACAAACGAAGAGTGATGAGTACGCTTGTCCAGAATCGGCGTGGAAGAGCAAAGACAGGCTCGGCGATCCATCATTTCCGTTTGCAAAGGAAACTCCACAACTTCAAGCCGCTGATCTCTTTGTGCATTTAGCCTATCGGTTTTATTTGAAGCATCTGGAGGATAGCAGCCTTAAAATGGATTCCTTCCCACTCCTAAAACACTGTCTTTACAACCTTGTAGTCAGACAAGACGTTGGCCACCAGAACAAAGAGCACCTGATAGAGACTTTGATTAACGGGCGAAAAATGGCAGGAAAAGATTGGTTAGATGAATTTGATGAGGGGTTGCCAAAGTCATGACCGAAGAACAATCGGAACTTTCACAAATTCGATGCTGTGTTAAGGCAAATTGTGAAACTCGCTTGCTGCGCTTCACCGAGATGAAACAGCGGCAGCGCGACTTTGAAGTGAGAGCTCTGAAGGAACTTTTTGAAGGGAAGCAACGCTGAAGGATTTTCTAACCGACGCAGAGATTTTGGACTGTCTTAAACTCTGGCATTTTCTCCAAGCGACCGGCGGTGGGCAACTTCCGATAACAAGGTACATGGACAACTGTGGCGATGCCATGAGGGAAGTAGTAGCATGGCTGCGTAATGGAAGTCAACGTGTTTGAAAGGAGGGTAGTGTCCTAATTTGAACTACGGTGACCACGCATCTGAAATCCAGAATTTGACCTCAGAAGTGTCGCGTTTGTCCGGAAAGGTCGATTGGTGGAACGTCACCATCATCGTGATGATGGTGGTTGCCGCGCTCGCGGCCGCTGGACTCGTCGTGACACAAGCCATAGCCTTTAAGCGCGCTAGGCAGCTTTCTGACGCGCAGACCCTTCTCGCTTCTGCAAAGGAAAGGGAGTCGGCGGAGGCCATCGCTGGTCTTAACAAAGAGACTGCACGTCTGAAAAACGAGAACCTCAAACTGGCAGAACGTATTGCCGTTACGGGGCACAGAAATTCCCAAATCTTCGCCGTGCAGAGTGACATGGCCAGCCATCTCAGTGTCTTTGCGGGACAAAAGTTTGAACTGGGCATTTGCTCGCTATTAAGCTTGGACATGGAAGTAAGGGAGTTGTATGGTGCACTCGGCCACACGCTAGAGTTGGCAAAATGGGTCCGACTACCAGCAGAGATCGAGGCCGGATTCTGCTCTGCGGGGGTCATAATTTTTGTTCGTCCAACTGCTCCAGAATCGACAAAGAGAGCGGCGCACAAGCTGACTGAACTGCTCGATGCAGCGCTGGGAAAAGTCTTGCTGGGAAATAAGGAAGCCGGACAGGTGGGAATGGCAGAAGTACAACCTCCCCCACCCGGTGCTAGGTCCCCAGCGCCGTCCGAAAACGACGCAATACTAATTGTGATCGGGTCGCATCCGTAGGCTGGAAACTGTCCAAGATGCTAGTTGTTTTGTCCGTAAGGCCACGATGCGGTGCAACTGACTCCGCCCGGAGAGTGCTCCACAGTGAATGAGACCTCAACTCGTACCGCCACTGGTTTATCGTCTTTCGTGGCCGGAGCGAAATACCATTTACTCATGGCTTCCTTCGCCTTCGCGTCCACATTGTCAGCTAGCGTGCCCTGCGTAACCTTGATGTCCCGAGGTTCGCCATCCTCACCCACGACTAGCGAGAAGGTCATTGTCTGTTTCGATCTGTTGGGGTGCGTTGCGTTGTACGCTGGCGTAAATGGTCCCAAGTAGGCAGCTACAGTGGGCGTGTGCCACTCCAACACCCGTGGCGGCAAGACATCACCACCTACGCTATATACTGGTGCATCCGGTTGCGCCTTTGGAGGCTGAAATGGAGGCGGTATTGGAGTCGTCCCAAGGTCACAAGAAAGGTCAACAATCATGCCGTTCGCATACTGAATCTTGCTTAAAATTACCTTAACAGTTTTGAATAGCGGCGGCCCTAGGTTGAGGAATTTGCCATAATCATCAAAATACAGGCTTCCCTGCTGACCGGGAGTCAGCGCAACGTGTGCGCCGCTATACCAACCGGCAAGCAAAGAGTAACCGGTAGGGTTGTAAAAATCAAACCACATCACGCTTACATTCTTGTCGCTGACGTTGCGCACCGTCATGTCGATGGCCATTACGTTGAAAGGTCTCCAGCCGTTTTGTTCCGGGCCGAATCTACGGAACGTGTAGACGTGGGGGACGACCTTCACAGCCTCGATTGGACATTGGTGCCCTTGGCCAAGTGCGAAGCTAGCCGAGAGCACAGCCAGCGCGAGCAGTTTCATGGCGACGGACTGAGTATAGCCGTAGACCGCACTCCTACGTGTGAAAAAATCTCCGGGGCACTCGCGCAAGCAATCGCGGCGGGATCTCCCCCGCTGGCGCGGGTTTTTTCATTCAGTCCGTGTACCCCATAGAATGAGCCGTCAATTTCAAGCGCCGAATGCATTGGCGTATAGCAACTGGCGATAATCCGTTGCCGATTTCGTTTGAAACATCAACGGAATTCCACCCCATTCTGACGTAAAAAAAACAGATGCTGGCTAAGATTTGGGCCATTCTGCGGGCAGTGGCGATCTGCGAATCTAAAATCTGAATTTGAAGTTCTCTGCTTTTTTTTTCTTCCTCAGAACAGCCCGCACGCTTCGCCTCCACATACTGGCGGCAATGTTCCGTCAATTCCGCTGTAAGGAATGGAACTCGACCGGCCAGTTGCTGCTGTAGTTTTTCGAGTCGTTCTCCCTTCGGTATCTTCGGGTCCGGCGGGTTTTTCCAGTGACCCAGACGGCGGCTTAATTGTTGCAGGATAATCTCGGCCAGCGCAGCGTTATTGAAGAACCACCGGGGAGCGTATTTTCGTCTTGAGTGATTCAGCTTGTGCAGCGAAACGTGCATAACACTGCTGAACTCGTTCCACGAGATTTGGTTGTGTCCCAAACACACCCCACCGGAATCGAACTTTGCGCGGGCAATGGGTCTGTTTCTAAAACGCTGAAATTGAAAGTCATCGAAGGGAAGGGTCAACGCGGAACCGGGCTTGCAGTAGGTTATTTCCAATCCAGCACCTCGAAAGGGAATAGAAAACCGGGGCGATTACAGGGAGAAACTGCAACACCCCGATTTTCGGCGAGAAGTAACAGAGCGCCACCCTTTATAGGGAGAGTGACTAAGCATCAGAAGTATGTTGCCGGTGGACCGGTGCAATCTTCCGCGCCTACCAAAACCGTGATGTGTGACGGCTTACAACTTTTTGTTGGAGCCCCGCCGGTCAAGTGGGTTGTCTCAAACAAGCGGGGCTCCATTTTATCGGTGCAGCAGGGGGAGAACCCAGCCCACCGAATGCAACGGTTAATGCAGTATCGAATTCACCTGTGCCCCACCGTTGCCCGCGAGCTTGGGCCATGAGCGTTATCTCTTCACGTTCAACTTTCGCGGAACCGCGAGTACATTTTCCGGACACGATGCAGCGACTGGCAGCAAGTTCCAGATCACTAATCCGCCTAGCCTGTTCAAGCGAAGCTTTTTCGAGTGATTCCAAACTCGCGTAGATTTCGGATAGCGGGCCGATGAAACCGATGCCGATACCAGCGTTGCGGCAAACGGTGTACGCCTTGCTGTCACGTTCACTTTTTGTCATTTGTTTTTACCTTCGGCTGCGCCGGATTTTCCAGTGCGGCAAGCCGTTTTTCGAGTGCGTCCAACCGTTGTGTAAGTTGAGTTATTAACGGCGTGGTTTGAATCCACTGCACTCTGTTTTTGTCAGCCGTCATTTTTTCTCCAACGCCTTGGCGACTTGGATGTCGTGAAGGGTGTTTTGTAATTCCTCTACCGAGTTCATCAACTGAATTATTATTGCGGCAATCTGGCCATTTCCGAAACCGCCCTGTCGGCAGGCATTCTGAACACGTTGAAAGTTATCCTTGCTGCTCATTTTGTTCCTCCAGTTTTTCCTTCCGCTGTTCCTCGTTGAATTCCATCTCACGTAGGATGCAACCAACCTCGTGGGCCGATACCGGCTCACCGCCGTCATCCTGCACCATGAATGCCCGCGCTTTGGCTGCGAACTGGGCGCGTCGGTGCGCGATATAACGGTTAAGCTGCTCCGGCGGGCCGATTAGTTCCCCAGTCGGGCCACGACTGATGTTAGGAAAGTTTTGTAGCTCAACATCATCCTGATATGCTGCGCGAATACTTGTGGTGTCAACCATGTTCTCGATAGCAATAACATCTTCGTCGGACAGTTTATCCACCATAGCAGGATCTACACCTTGAGCTTCGGCCTTGGCTCGTAACTTATTCCGCAGGTCTGCGGCTAATTGTGCGGTTTGCAATTTTCGTTCCTCCCTATTCGGGAAACTTTTTCGGGGCCAGCCATTGCCTGACTTCAGATTCATAGATTTGCTGGCCCATCTCTTCGGCTCGTTTCCTACGCTCTTCGTCCGTTGTCGGTATACGCGGCACTTGTGCGCGTGCTTCGCGGGCCAGTTGCTCACCGATTTGGCGAGCGCGGAGTGTCCGCATCCGGTCTGCGATTTGATCGGGAGTAATTAGGACGATATTTCGCGCATCCACGGAAGTCCCCGGATATGCCGGTGCCATCCCGAGTACGCTGATTTCCGCTAAATCTACATCGTTGAGTGTGCGCAAAACACAGCGGTCGCCAGACTCATCCGTGCTCTCATCAAAAGAATCGCCACCTTCAGGGACGTGGAAGGCAAAACTCATTGACTTCATTAGTCCGCTGCGGACGGCTTCGTGTACGTCACGGTGTAGCTGGATTTTCGGATTCAGTCGGCAAACAAACCGCAGCCCACGCGCATCCGTGGAAAGTTGGAGTGAGCCATTGGCGCAGCGGCCAAGCAGCAGCGTCGGATCATGGTCCTGCACAATTTTTGGATCTTCGGCATCCTCATCGTAATCGTCCGAGTCGGGATCACATTGCCGAAGGGCGCGGTCAAAACAGTGTTCTCCGATTTGCTCATAAAATCCACCAAGATTTCCGCTGCGAATGCCTTTGCGTGCGGCGTATCCGCTAAGTGTCATAGCAGATCCGCTACCCTCGGCACTGACTTCCCCAGTAGTGGCGCGTTGTTCTAATTTGCTAGTTGACATAATGGTGCTCCTTCTTAGTCCAAGAACTGTTGCAGGTTACGCGCCTTGGTCGCCCCAAATTGAACTTGGCACGGTGGGTTTGAACTGACGCACGTTCAAAAACTCTGCCACGGTGTCATCCGGAATTCCCGGCATGGCGCGTCTTATTTTTTCAGCGTCGGCGGGGCCATCGTAAAAAGTGGTGCTCTGGCCCACAACGTGTTTGATAAACCAAACCCCGGACAAAGTGTGCTGTCCCACGCCCCACTCTTTCGGCATGGGTTTCGGCACGGGTTTCGGCTTCTCAACTTGGGAGCAGATTCCAGCGTCCACTAGCAGAGCACCGATTTGAGAATTGATTTCGTAGAAGGTATTTCCGGAAGCGAGTACTTTTAGATCCATGATTTCACCTCTTGCCGCAGGGGCGGCAACCACCATGTCAAAAACCTGTTACGGATCTGCCAGCGAGTATGCGGCTGTGAACTTCGGTAGTGAGTGCGTCCAGCCGTGCCTGAACCCGCGCAGTCAGGGCGTGCAACCGGCGCTGTTTTCTGTATGCTCCGCAGAATAAGTACTTGAGCAGTAGTAACATTGTGTTTCCTTTCACCGCAGCCAACCAATTTTGTTCATCGGCTCGTTGCCGTAATCCGGATCTGGGCTGCTATCCCAAGTGTCCACGGCTCGCGGAAATGGCGCAGGGCCAACTCGCTTTGTTTCCGCTGGTAACTGACTGAAGTAATCCGGCCAGCTTGACGGTGGTGCATTCGCCGGGATGCGGCAGCTTTCTTCCAGTGAGAAGGGATGACCGCAACTGCCGCAACTGTGCTTTGTCAACCACAGTTGGGCATCAAGCAATTTGTACCGAGTGCCGCATGTACAGCGGTACGAGAAACCCACAACGCCGCCATCGTGACTCAGTAGTTTGTAAAATTGATCACGCTTTGCAGTTGGATCATCCGCAGCTTTGCGCGAGCGGAGTTCCTGTAACTCGCCGTCTGAATCAAGCAGCCACATAATTGCTTTGCGTATCGTTCTAAGTGTCATTGTGTGTTCCTCCTCGCACGGCAATCGGATTGTCCACTAAGGTGGGCTGTATAACTCGTGTTCGTTTCATTGCGCGGGCTTTTGCAAGGTTTTGTGCGCTGCTTTTACGCTTCGCTTCGCTGCGGGATTTCCCGCCAAGTCTACCCAGAGCGGCGGCGGCCTCGCTTATACTTGAACCCATAAAGCACCTCTCTCTGATATATGCGGCAATCTGTTACGACTAATCGCTTCGTATCTGGTAACCAACTCGGTTTAACTGTCCATTTTCGGAACTAAAGGCTTTTGTTGCGGGTCTAAAGTGTGCAGAACGAAACCCATTCGACGCGGCTTCACGAAGAAAGACTCGCGCACGCTTCGCTTCGATCTCCCAGATCCGATTATGACCGCCATGGGGGGCCCCTACCGGGGGGCAACAATTGACTTGACTCATCCACTACTATAGGGCTAACAATAGCTGAGTGGTCAACAAGTTGAGTTGATTGATCGCCGGGAAAGAATGCGGTAAATCCCGGTGAAATGTCATGGAGTAAGGAAACTAGCCAAGTAGTGGGGGTTCCTCTCCGCTCGGAGACAGTGACATGAAGGAAACCAACCTTTATATTTTTTATTACTTTGGGGAATCGCTCGACAATCTAGAATCTCATCTACAGGTAGGCATGGGGCTGGGTGAACTTTACTCCTACCTGATACTGGCAGAGGAATGGGTTTTGGCTTTCCTTAAAGAAACCGAAGAGTTGTTACCGATGCTCAAGGAAACGCGCATTTCGGCGCAGACCCTATTGGGTAGCATCCAGACGATCAGAAAAGATACTTATGGTCACTGGATGAGAAAGGTCACAGATACCCAAGTGACTGCTCTCTCTAATGGCAAAGAAAAAATGGAAAAGAACTTTGAGAGGGAGTCTAGGAATCTTTGCGTGTTCACAGTTACCCGCAAGGCGATTTACGACACACGAGCCCTGATAGAGCGTCCAGAAGATATGTTCCCAGAAAAACTGCATTCGATTCTCGGAGACCAGATGCTAGGTGATCTTAAACAGGCTGGGAGATGCCTAGCCTTCGAGATTCCCACCGCGTGTGCTTTTCACGTTTGCAGGGGAACCGAAGCTGTGATGATTAAATATCTGGAACTTCTTATGAAAGGGCCTTGGCCTTACCCAAAAAATAAAACGTGGCACGATTACATCCAACATCTAGAGAAAAACGGTGCACCCAAGAAAGTGACTGAGCGGTTGAATGAGATCAGAGAGTCAGATAGAAATGCGTACATCCATCCTGACATCAGTGTCCCACTAGAAGAAGCTCCAATAATTTTCGGGTTATGCACAGGTGTGGTCTTCCTGATGGGACAGGAAATGAGTAAGCTAACTCCATGACTGATTCATTTAATCAGCCAGTAACTATGTAGGCCGCGACATCCGGCAGAGCAAGGCTTACGTGTCTGGGCCATCGCTTCCCAGCTATCGCAATGCAGCGTGTAGCTCCACGGTTGTGTGCAGCGGGATAAACAACCCCATTCACCTGACCCGGCAACCCAGCGCATTCTGGGATAGCGTTTCGCAGCACGAACTTGCTCGTGGCTGCTCCGGGTTCTGGGAGCGGTTTCCATTACACTCTGACAGAATCGTGTAACGGGTGCAGTTCAGAAAATGGAGTGGGTTTTACTGGGCGGAGTCAGGGGTAGCACGTAGCACGTATAGAACGTAGCTTCCGTGTGAAGCTATACAGATACCTAGCACGTAACCAGCACGTATCTTCAATATGTAAGCCTTTTATTATCAATAAATATGTTATTACTAAATCATATACTACCTGCTACGTGGTACGTGCTACCTACGTGGGTACGTGTTAGGTACGTGCTACCTCCAAACTTTGATCTTGTTGCCCTTCGGATCGGTTTCTTCGGTAGCGTGCAACCCGGCTGCTTGGGCAATTGTTTCTCGTTTAGCCAATGGTTGATTTGAAAATAGTTTGTAAAGTTGGTTGCCGGTTATTTCCCCGTTCACCATTGCAGCGCGAACCTTCTCGATCTGCCGATACAGTTTGTCTTTGACAGTTTCCGGAATGTTCGTCGGTATGGCAGTCGGGCGGGCAAGGAACCACGCCACCGTTGCCCGGTGTCTGTCCATGATTGCAGCAGCAGCCTGCACATGCCGCACCTCGATCTTGACCGGCCCGTTTTGATCCAATCGTTGTTCGTCTAGGATGGCGAAAAGCACCGCAAGTCGCAGGCCGTTCGCACGCATACGGCCACAGGCCGAGCCCAGCTTACCTTCGTCATCTAGCGGCAGGGTGTACGCCCATTTATCCCATGCTTCCAACCCCGCTTCGGAATAGGTTACCTGACCGATTGGTGTGTCCGGTATCACTTGCCGTAGCCGAGCCGCCAGTTCGTGGTAATCCGGCGTGTGTGTGGCATGGGGCAGGGTTTTTGTTTGGTGGGATACGCACCAGATGAAACGGTTAGCAACCCCATTCGCAAAATCTACGTCGGCAATAACCTCCGTCAATTCCCACGGAGCTACATCACCGAGCAGGGCCAAAGCGTAGGGATTATCTACGCGGGTGCTTTTATCCTTCTGTCCAAGCTCGTTCGATACGGGTCTACCGTCATAGGTTTCGCGCAACGCTTGCGACATGGTTGACCACTCAGCACGCATAGATTTGAAAACAGCGGATACCTCCGAGAAACGAAGCAAGATGCGACCTCCGTTGTAATCTGGGTTGGGTATTGTTCCCAACTCCTCCCCATCCTTTTTGTCAATGGCAATCGTTACGTCGGATGCCTCTTTCAACGCCCGATACAATGCCTGCTGGCTGCGGGCACTGCTCCGCAGACACTTTTTCCAGTCGGGAACTACCAAGCTGAACAGTTCATTTACACAACCCCAGACGGTTCCCTTTCCTACTGAAGTGTTTGCGATCAGCAAATGGTAAGTTGCGGGCGGATGCTTGTCGAAAACGTGCATGGCATACCCCCGTAGCCCGATTGCCGCCCCGGCACAGGCCAAGAAATCGCACACGATGTTGTTAATATCGGTCTCAACATGCGGCAGCGTCAGGGCCACAAAGTCTTTTAGGATGGGGCAAGCGTTCAACACTTCTTCCCCTAGATCGGCAGGCTTCCCCTCGACTTCTTCCCGTATCGGTATCACCGGCCTAGCGGTCAGAATCGCATCGGCAAGTGCGCGGCGAAACCCTTCCTCGCCACCATCATCACCGCCCAGATCTTGCAACTCTTGCATTTGGATCCACAGGTCACTGATATCCTTTACGGGCAATTTGACGGCCAGTACTTTGCCGGATGGGAAACTTTCTGCCACCTTCCGCGCACCAAGAATAGCTGCCGTTTCCGGCTTGCCGTCTTCCTGCATGTCGAGAAAGAAGTAAATCCGTTTCGCTGCTTGAAAGCATTTTAACTTACTCCACTCCGGCTTCCAGTTACCCACACCGGGCAGGCCGAGCGCAGGGAAACCGACTTGTGTCAAGGTGTGTACGTTGCTTTCTCCTTCAACAAGGTATATATCATCGCGGCCCTTGCCATTGTCAGCCATTTGTTCAAGCAACTGAAGAAAGTGTCCACCGTATAGGTACGTTGGTTTGTTGATGAGAAATTTTCTTTTCCCCTTGCCCATTCCCCATCGCCATTGTTGCGTGACTTCTTCGCCACGCTCGTTGTAGTACGGAAAACAGACGGCGCACTCTACGCCTTTGTAATAAGGATGTGCCCCTTCCTTTGCGCCGAATTGTTTTAGAAGAAACGCCGATAGGTGCTTCGCCATCCCGTATTCAGCAAGGGTCAGCTTTCCCGTAGGTGGGTCAGATGACTTTGCACTTTCTGAGCGGTGGGGAGTTGCACTGGTGCCAAGAAGCCGCCTGCATTCCGCAATGACTTTTTCGGTTGGGCAGCCGTTTTGGCATTTTACTCCATCAGTGCTGAATAGTTGAAGATGATCATGCCCGCAGCACGGGCACGTCAGTTCCTTCGCGTTGCTGGGGGCGTGGCAGGCTTGCCGGATTTCATCGTGGGTTAGTTTGGTTTGGGTATCTGTCATTGCGCGGGTTATTTTCCTGATGCTTGCTCCGCCAACCAGCGGGCGTTCTGTTTAGCCATCTCGTCCACGTTGTCCTCGATTTCCTTCTCCGACAACTCCGTCGCGCTCACGATCACTTTCGGAATTCCAAAACCAAGAGTGTCGGGTGGGTACATAACCGTGACGAAACACTTCCTGATCTTGTCGCTATCAATGCGAACTGTTGAGAACAGATTCAATATGTCTTGTTTCATTGTCTTACTCCTTTGCCGTTTGTTTTTTTCCTTCTGCGCCCCGATGCCGCTTTCGTTTTGCGTATACAGCCCGATGCTGCTTTCGTTTTGCGTATGCGCCCAGATGCCGCTTTGCGCCTTATTTTGGTTTTGGGAAAGCTCGTAACAACGAGTGGGCGTGTTTCGGATTGTTCTTTCTCCTTAGAGACAGTAGCGTGGTTTCCGGTTTCCTTCGTATACTCTTCCAGCGAACGGTAGGTTGCATCGTCGTCCAATACGCTGCCGTCCGGGAACAGGCGAACATTTTCCGCGTCGACATCTAACAATTGCGAACCGCGCGATATCTCATCCCACAACTGTTTCTTCTCTTCCTCTAACACTTGCAGTCGGGCGACTACACCTTCTCCGTCGCGGAGTTCTTCTGACTCAATTGCTTCGCATATGGTCCGTAGCTTGCGGCAAAACACGTCAGCTTGCGAATCCGCCTTTAGGGCATCGTCGAGCGAGGGCGGTTCGTCTGCGGCCAGCTTTTGCAACGTCTGACACACTGCTTGGGTTTCTTCAATAGAAATGTTTTCTAATGCCAGATAGAAGGTCGGTTCAGGATTTTCGTCTGAACCTCGCGTTATGCCTAGCTTGCTTAGCTGAATCTGAATCATCACATCCGGGCAGTTTTTCTTGATCCAAGAACGCATCTTCCGCAACTCGTAAGTTTCTCGGTTCAACCGGGCAGCGGGTTCAACCGGAGCGGGTTCAACCGGAGCGGCTGGCACAACCTCAGCGGTTTCCGGCTCAGGTTCAGCTGGCGCAACTTCAGATTTCGGCCAGCCCGGCGTTGGCACAAATGGCAGCTGGGACGCTAGCGGGGTATAAGCTACTACCTCCGGGTGCATCTTGTGGACATGTTTCTTGAGTTTGGTCTTGGATGAAAACGGCTCACCGCACTCTTTACAGGTTTGGGGCTCGCCTTTGAAGCGGGTATTGATTTTCGATTCATCTGGACCAACCGCCTCAGCGATCCGCCTCTGAATCGTGCGGAGACTGTAGTGACTATTCTTGGTTACAAACTCGGCCCAGTTGGAATACGACATGAGCGGTGCTCCGTTGGCTGCTCGGAACCGCTGGCGAATCTCCACAAGCACAGCAAGGTCATCCGCAAAGTCGGCGACTTTGCCGCATGCTCGTTCGCCCCACTCAAACAACGCTTCGTTAGTGAGTGCGTGGATTCTCTCTGGAACCATTGGTTCATCGGCCATTACTTCGGTGGGAACCATTGCTTGCGTATCGGATGCGACAATTGTCGCATCCATCGTCGTCATCGTTTCCATATTATTTCCCTTCTCCGGCCTGAACCACAGTGCCGAATTTTCTGCCGTCTTTGCCGTTTTCAACAAAGGTGTCTAGATCACGAATATCAAAAAGCATCCGCTGGCCGATTCGCAGGTACGGGAGTTCCTTCGACCAAGCCATTCGCCGGACGCACCACGTTGTGGTGGCCAAATATGCCGCTGCTTGCCGGACGGTGCGCAGGCGCGGCGATGGTGTTGGGAGATCAGAGATCTTCGTCATGGGTCTGGCTCCGGGTCATTCCCGCCTCCAGTTACTAACTAACCATTCAAGTTAGTAACTAACTTCAGGCTACTAACTTACAACTTACTGTCAAGTACTATATCTCGTGTGCCATCATAGAGTTACAGTTACTAAATGACATGCATTTATGTTACAAAAAATCCAACGATTTATTTTGTGTCACGAAAAACACCACGATTTATTGTGTGTGTTACAAAAAATCCAACGAGTTATTGTTGTGGCTACAAAAGATCCCACGACTTATTGGCCGGTCCAAAAAGGTAAATCCGAATTTAATTTGTCAAATTGACAAAATAGGTTCGGGCGACAGCACTGACGAACTTGACAACTTTACCCATCAGGGCATAAGATTGTGTGTGTAAAGGAGGGGCTATGGAAACCAGAGAAAAGGCAAGACGCGAGCGCGGCCAAGGGAGTCTGATCCAACTCAAGAACAGCCCCTATTGGCACGCTCGATTTTACGCCCCGTCCGGTGAGAAAATCAGCGTGTCCACTGGCACCGCAAACCGGCACGATGCCGAGGATTTTTTGCGCGAGCAGATGGAAAAGGCGCGGACGGGCGCACCGGCGGCCAACGTCACCCGGAAGATCAAATACGCGACATTGCGGGCCGCGCTGCTTGCGGATTATAGGCGCAAGGGTAAC
>Ga0187883_10000514_pt1 | contig 23984 bp, 19 predicted proteins | sample June2016WEW_20_1_2_FD_132966 | JGI IMG/M metagenome (GOLD analysis project Ga0187883, IMG submission 132966) | Peatland microbial communities from SPRUCE experiment site at the Marcell Experimental Forest, Minnesota, USA - June2016WEW_20_10 | ecosystem: Environmental > Terrestrial > Soil >...
GCGCCAGCTGAGCGAGCGGCCCGGAGTCACTCGAGAACGTATAGGTGGAGCCGCTGCCGGAGACACCAACCAAGTCGCTGCGCACCATCGCTGCGGGCACGGCGACCGTCCTCGAGGTGTAGGTGACCTGCGTCTTCGAGGAGGCGCCGGCGTTGGCCAGCCCGATCGGCAGTCCGCTCACCGATCCCGCCGTCCCGCTGCTGGTGCCGGCGGGGGCGGTCGAGCTGGTGGACGGCCCCGAGCCAGAACCTGCGTTGCTGCAGGCGGCCGCCACGATGACGAGCACACTCGCCGCCAAGGCGGCGGCACCGTGGCGGCGGACGTCTCGGGTCCTCGCTGAAGCGACGTGGAACGATCGCCAACGGTCCAGCTTGTCTCGCCTCCAGCAGGTCCGCAGCATGGCGATCACCTCCCGCTCCAATGAAAGTACACGGCGGCGCCGGGCAGAACCACCCTCTGTCGGTGGTGCGCCACGGCGGCTGCCGTCAAGCCGGTGGCGTTGGGGCCGTCGGTCTCCGCCGCCGCCGTGCAGGCCGATCCCAGACCCCCCAACGCCACCGCCACCGGTGCCGCCACCGGTGCCGCCACCGCCACCCGAACCAGACGTAGATCCCGCAAAGGACACATCGCCTTGTCGCTTCCCACGCTGAACACGAGCTCGCCCTCCAACACCACCGCCGCATCGGGCGGGCCCGGCGGAGTTGCCGGCGCTCCGAGAACACTGCGCCCCGGTGATTACGTGGCGATTTCACGCCGGTAACACGCCATCGCCGGCATCGGGCACGGGCTCGGAGGGACGTAGCCTCCCCATCCCCCGGACGCCGCCGGAGGCGCCGGTGCCGACGTGCCCGGCACCGTGGGCCGGGTGCCGGCGACGCGGACGAGCTCGGCCCGGCCTCGTTCGGGGGGCCAGGCCGAGCTCGTCGAGGTTCAGGGTGTGACGAGCGAGAACGTCCCGCCGTCGACGGCGATGCCGTTGCCATTGCCGGTCGCCCGTGGGCCGCTGGTCAGTGCCAGACCCTCGGAGGCGAACAGGTAGAGCGGCTTCCCGTCGTAGCTCACCTGGGTGCCCTCTGCTGCGCTCAGGGTGCCGACGTCGGCCGACGACAGCCCGCTCGCGAGCCCGGGCGTTCCGCTCGTGAGCACCGGGGGCCAGGCCCGAGCGCACCCGCCTGTGCACGTGGTCGTCTCGGCGGTGTCCTTGCTGAAGCTGTAGACGGGGAAGTTGATCGTGCCGGCGCCGGTGATCATCTGGGTGGCGAGGACCTCTTTGCCGCCGATCTTCGTGGTCGTGAGCGTGCCGATCCAGGGAAGGGCCAGTCCCGAGGGCGCAATCAGGGACCAGACGCCGTGCCAAGGTGGCAGGCTCGGCTCGTCCCAGCCTTCACCGCTGACCTGGCCGGGACCGCTGTCGAACAGGTAGAGCGGGTGCCCGGCGTAGGTGATCTGCCGACCGAAACTCCGCTTGACGGTGCCGAGCAGCGCCTTTTGCACCCCGGGGCCGGCGATCGGCGCGCCCTTCGTCGTGATGGCGGGCCACTCGGCGTTGTTGTCGCCCGACGGCCCCGTGCACAAGATTGGCCCTACCGGAGTCTTCACCGTCTTGCTCGAGCAGCCGAAGCTCGACCGTGGTCGCTCGTGATGAAGTAGAGGGCGTAGCCGGCGAACTTGCCCGAGCCGACGACGAGCGAGGTGCCGAAGGCGTTGCTGGCCGTCGTGATGACGGTTCCCCGCACGGCCGGGGCGGCAGAGGCCGTTCCGGCCAAGGCGGGCAGGGCCGTGAGGCCGGCGGCGAGGGCGGCGACGGCGATGATCTTTCGCAACGCTGCTCGCGCCGGCCGATGGACGTGTATGTCGGCGTCTCTCATGTGACCCTCTTTCTTTCCCGCGGTGAGTGATCTGGCGTGGCTATCTCGGTGCAAGCGAAACGGCTTGCTGGACGACGGACACGTCTCGTCGCAGTATGGATGAGCGACTGATCACCGCCAGTGTGGTAACCCCCGGCGGAGGCGTAGTGTCAGCACCACTGACGGGGAGTATGCAGGGAGGCGTCTGGCGGACCCGTCGAAGGTCGCTTCGCCGCCCCGGTGTTGATCTCAGGCGGTGCTTGCGCTCCGCTCAGGCGCTGGCGATTCCGCGCTCGACGCAGAACTCGTTGCCTTCCGGGTCGCTGAGCACGACCCAGCCGCCGCCGTCGGATCGCCGGTGGTCAGCGAGGAAGCCTGCACCGAGCTGTATGAGCCGCTCGATCTCCTCGTCGCCGTGGCTGCGGGCGTGCAGGTCGATGTGCAGGCGATTCTTGCCTGACTTGTGCTCGGGCACGCGCTCGAAGAGCAGCCGGGTCCCAGCCGCAGGCTGGCAGATCGCCTCCGGATCGCCTGGGTGGTCGTCCGGGTTGGGTGAGACGCCGAACACCTCGCACCACCACAGGGCGAGGCGGTAGGGATCGGCGCAGTCAACCGTGATGCTTCGGAGGGTTACGAACATGAGAGATCTCCCTGATGACAGGGCGCTCCCGGGCGCTAGGAGGCTCAGGCGCCCGTTCGGGAACGCGCTGCGGACATGGACAACGGCGCCCCCTTCTCTCGAAGCTCTTCCGTCCACAAGTTAGTGCTCCTCGCTTCCTCGCGTCCCGACCGCGCCCACGACACCGCCCCTGGACAAGCTCGAGGGACGAGGTGACCGCGCGTTCTGACTTGGAGAAGAAGGCTCGCTACGATGCGCCGATGCGCGATCTTCCCGCGTCGCTCTGTGCGGGAAGGAGGGCCGTCCATGCTCGGTCGGGCATGGCGATCGAGGGACGCCTGCCGTCATGCCTGTGGAACATCTCCGCCCGTGCGACCCGGGTGACTTTCAAGGCTGAGACGGCTAGGTAACGGTCATGAGATGTCTGTCAGTCGTTATCCCCTGTTACAACGAAGAAGCCAGTGTTGCCACCATCATCGAGCGAGTGCTTGATTCCCCTTACACAGCCGAGGTGATTGTCGTCGACGACGGGTCGACTGACGGCTCGGTCGAGGGCGCTCGCAAGATCCTCGATCCGCGAGTTCGCGTCATCGAGCAGCCGCGAAACATGGGCAAAGGCGCTGCCCTCCGGCGAGGCTTCTCCGAGGCGACTGCTGATTTCGTGGTGGTGCAGGACGCCGACCTCGAGTACGACCCTGCAGAATACGGCCAGTTGTTGGCCCCGTTGCTCGACGGCCGAGCCGATGTCGTCTATGGAAGCCGGTTCTGTTCGGATCGTCCTCACCGTGTCCTGTACTACTGGCACTACGTGGGCAACCGTCTCCTCACGACGGTGTCGAACATGTTCACGAATCTGAACCTCACCGACATGGAAACCTGCTACAAGGCGTTCAATCGAGAGGTGCTCGAGACCATCCAGATCGAAGAAGATCGCTTCGGTTTCGAGCCCGAAATCACGGCCAAGGTGGCCCGCGGAAACTGGCGCCTCTTCGAGGTCAGCATCTCGTACTCCGGACGTACGTATGCAGAGGGAAAGAAGATCGGCTGGCGGGACGGCATCCATGCAGCACGTTGCATCGTCAAGTACTCGCCGCTTGTCGCCCGACTTCGGTCGTTGCACCCGTAACTCGGCGGCAGTGACCGAGTCCGCTGGCACCCAAACCGAGGTGCCGGTGGGCTCAGGGTGTGGCGGTCTCGACGTGTGTCTTGAACCACTCGATGGTGCGCTGCAGCCCTTCTCGGGGGCTGATGGTCGGCCGCCACCCGAGGGCCTCGCGGGCACGTGTGATGTCCGGCCTTCGGCGGGTCGGGTCGTCCTCAGGTAGAGGTCGGTGGACGATCTCCACGGACGCTCCCGTGAGCTCGACGACCAAGTGAGCGAGCTCCATCATGGTGAGCTCAGTCGGGTTGCCGAGGTTGAAGGGGCCGGTGTGTGAGGAGTCCAGCATGGCGACGAGGCCGCCCACCAGGTCGTCCACGTAACAGATGCTACGGGTTTGAGCGCCGTCCCCATAAACGGTCAGCGGTCGGTTGCCGAGCGCCTGCGTGACGAAGTTGGACACAACCCGCCCATCGTCGAGGCGCATCTGCGGCCCGTAGGTGTTGAAGATCCGCACGATCCCGACGTCCGCGCCGAGCGCCCGGTGATGCGCCATCGTGAGTGCCTCCGCGAACCGCTTGGACTCGTCATAGACGCTGCGGGGGCCGATCGGGTTGACGTTGCCCCAGTAGGACTCGGGTTGCGGGTGGACGGTGGGCTCGCCGTAGATCTCGCTCGTCGAGGCGAGCAGGAACCGCCCCCCGTAGCGCTCGGCCAGTCGCAGTCCCCACTCGGTCCCCCCACTCCCCGCCGCCAGCGTCTCGAGCGGGAGGCGCAAGTAATCGGGCGGCGATGCCGGGCACGCCAGGTGGGCGACGGCGTCGATCCGGCCATCGATGTGCAACTCGTCTGAGACGTCGCCCTGCACGAAGGTGAAGTGCGCATCGGCCGCAAGACGGTCGACGTTCGCCATCGATCCAGTGGAGAGGTTGTCGACGCAGACCACCTCATCGCCGCGAGCGAGAAGAGCCTTGCAAAGGTGGGAGCCTACGAAACCCGCCCCGCCCGTCACCACGACTCGGCTCACACGAGGCCAACTCCTTCGTACACGAAGCCCCGCCGGCGAAGCGCAGCCGGTTCGAGCAGGTTCCTGCAGTCGAGGACGGCGGGCGCGGCCATCACGTCGGCAACCTTGGAGAAGTCGAGCCATCGCAGTTCGTCCCACTCGGTCCCCACCACGACCACGCAGGCGCCTTCGCAAGCCGCATACGGGTCGGCGCAGATCTCCACGCCGGGTAGCGGTCCGTGCACGGTCGGGTCGTAGCCCCTCACGCGGGCACCTGCGCTGCTCAGCCTGGCAGCGATCTCGAGCGAGGGGGAGTGACGGAGATCATCGGTGCGTGCTTTGAAGGTGAGCCCCCAGATGGCAACGGTCCTCCCATCGACCGACCCGCCGGCCAGGCGCACGACCTTGTCAGCCATCCGCTGGTACTGCTCGTCGTTGGCCTGCACGGCACCTCTGAGGAGGGCAAAGTCGTATCCTGCCTCCTCCGCCGTGTGGATCAAGGCGGTGACGTCCTTCGGCAGGCACGATCCGCCCCAGCCGGGTCCGGGACGGAGGTATTCCGAGCCGATCCGACGGTCGTACCCCATTCCCAGCACCACGTGGCGGATGTCTGCACCCACGGCTTCGCACAGCGCGGATATGGCGTTCACAAAGCTGAGCTTTGTCGCCAGGAAGGTGTTCGAGGCGTACTTGATCGTCTCGGCACTGGCCGGGTCCGTCACGACGAGGGGGGCGCTCGTGCGGAGGAACATCCCTGACACCTTGATCGCCGTCGACTCGTCGTCTGCCCCGATCACGATGCGGTCCGGGTGCAAGAAATCATGCACGGCCGAGCCCTCACGAAGGAACTCGGGGTTGGAGACGACGGAGACGTCGGAGCGTCCCAAGGTCTGTTCCACCACCCGGGTGGATCCGACAGGAACGGTCGACTTGTTGATCACGATCGACTCCGGTGGCAGATAGGGCCCGATCTCGGCGGCCACGGCCCGGATGAATGACATGTCGGCCCTGCCATCGTCGCCTTGTGGCGTCGGCACGCAGAGCAGAACGAACTCGGCTTGACGCACGGCCGCTGTGTTGTCCGAGGTGAACGACAGGCGGCCGCTCCTGAGGCCCTCCTTCACGAGGTCGGCCAGCCCTTCCTCCACGATCGGGATCTCCCCCCGCGACAGGCCCGCCACCCGCTCCTCGAGCACGTCAGAGCACACGACCCGATGTCCCAAATGTGCAAGGCAGGCGGCAGACGTCAACCCGACATAGCCCGCCCCGATCACCGCTAGCTGCGCCATTTGGTCTCCTGCTCGTCTTGTGTCGATGCTCCGATCTTGACCGCTGCGGCCGGACGGGGTTGGCCGCCGCCGGGGCCCTCGCCCGCACTCAGTCGTCCGGCGGCGTCGAGCGGCCCACCGGCGTCGAGCCCGCCGGCGTCGAGCCCGCCGGCGGCGAGTCGCCCACCGGCGTCGAGCCGCCCGCCACCGCGCAGCTGCCCACTGGCGTCAAGGGCGATGATGAGCCAGATTCCGAGATCAGCGTACAGCGCCAGTTGCGGGAAGATCGTCGTCCGAGCCGCACTTGTCTTCAACCACCAGTGGATCTCATAAGCGCCGACCACGTACGTGGCCAAGAGAACTGCCAGATACGAAAGGCACACGACCCAGAGCCACCCCGGGTTCCCAAGTCCGGCGCCTCCTCGCGCCCTGTGAAAGAAGACACCGCCGACGACGAGGACGGCCAGAGCGATCGGCACGATAACGAGGTGCGGAAGGATGCTGTTGAGGGTGGCGCCGGCGCGCAGACCCGGCGTCTCCCCGGAGTGTTGGCCGAAGAAACGGTCGCGGACGCCGAGGAGATGCACCAGTAAGAGCCAGGCCAGACCAGGCAGTGCTGGTAACACGACGAAGGCAGCCCGCTCGGCCCAGCTCCGCACCGTCGGCGAGAGCCGTCGGCGGGGACGGGCGTGACTCTCGGCGTGGGCGGGCAATTGGCGGCGCCATGACAGCGGCCGGTAACGAAAGGCGATCAGGACGAGCACGATGAGCGCCGTCGTGAGGCCTTCGTTCTTGGTGAGACTTGCCACGATGGCGCAGATCCAAGCCAGGACGAGCGACCGCTTGCTCTGGGGCAGCACGAGGCCGCAGATGATGGCACCCAGGGCAGCCGCCGACCACAGCAAGTCGGCGCGTCCGTCGACGGCGCTGTCCGCGGCGAGGGAGAAGCCCGCCATGCAGACGGCGGCGGCGACGACGATCCCCGCTACCCGCAGGAACGGGCGCCCCCTCTCCGTCACCGTTGCGAGGCTCGCCCCCGCCACTCCGAGGGCGCACGCTGTCAGGAGTGCCGTCACGTCGACGGCCAGGTGCAACCTCGCCAAGCCGAAGCGCGCGAACGCCAGCGCCCCGGCAGCCGACGCCAGCGGCGGGTAATCGAGGTTGGAGAAGGCGTAGGCGGAGTTCCTCATGTCCGCGAGAAGGACCTGGTGTCCTCCGGCGATCATCAAGCTGTGCGTCAGCCAGATCGAGTTGGCGTCCCGCCCGAACATGAGGGTGCGCAGACCGGTCATGGGAACGACCATGGCACCGCCGACGACGACCACAGTGAGTGCCAACCACGCCCACGACGGGCCTGCCGGTTGCGTACTGGAACCTCCGACGACCCACCACCACGCAATCACGGCCACATTGGTGAGCACCGAGAGCACCACGTACCACATCAGGAGGGAGCCGCCCACGCCGAGCTCGAACTCGACCGCAACGGCCGCCATGGCCGCCCCGATCAACGGGGCGAGGAAGAAGAGCGCGGGCGAACGGCGCACAGCGGCAAGAGCGGGAAGAAAACCGGGAAGGCCCAGCATCACGACGAGGACGAACAGCGCTCGGCTCACCTGCGGTGGACCTTCAACGTCACGTCCACGCATTCCTGGCCACGAACAAGGGTCATCATCCACTGGGCGGTCGTGCGTGGTCGTCGTGGTATCGCCCAGAGGGTCGACAGCTCGGTCAATTCCTGACGGTAAGTCACCGCACGGTCATAGATGAACACCGTGGCGCCCCGGGGCAGCTCTGAGCGGATTGCGGCGTAGATGCACTCTTCGCGCTGGTTGAAGCTGCTCCAGCGGTCGACGGACGTCGCGCTCCGCTCGAACGCGGTGATGTCGAAGCCACGGTGCAAGCACAAAGCGAACATGACCGCAACGGTTGCGGCAATCAGCAGCCGGGCGGCCGCCGTGAGTCGGCCGTGCGAGCCGGGCTGTGGGGAAGGATCTCGGGCGGCGTTGCCGGGCGTTGGCGGTGAGCCGGGCTCAGCCCCCGAGTCACGAGGGGTCACCGGATGTCCGACGGCCTGCAGCGGACCCTCGTCGATACCTCGTCACTGCCCGGCTCAGCGGTCGTGCAACCCGCCAGCAACCCCGAAGCCAATCGACAGGCAGGAACGACCCCACGATGCACCGCGACAGTCTGCCGCTTCGTAACCAAGGCTGGGGATCGCCTGGGAGGAACGGTCCGGACGCAGGAGCGAGTCAGCCGCCGGGCGCGTTCGAGATGATGGCGACGCCGCCGTTGCTCGTTTCGCCGACCGCCCAGCAGTCGGTAGTCGACGGGCACGACAGTGCGTAGAGGTCGGGGATCAGCGGGGGGAGGGTCTGAGAGGTCCAGGCGCCGCCGCCGTCGGTGGCGACGACGACCCGGCTGAATGACGAGTTCTCGCCGACAGCCCAACAGTCCGAAGCGCTCGGGCACGATACGTCGTAGAGCTCGCTGATCCCGCTCGGGAGGCTCTCTGCGCTCCAGGTAGTGCCACCGTCTGTCGTGGCGACGACGGCCGCCATCCCAGAGGTGGTCAGGCCGACGGCTGAGCAGTCGAGCGTGGTCGGGCAGGACAACGCTTGGAGCTGGCTGATCCCGCTCGGGGCGCTCTCTGCGATCCAGGTGATGCCACCGTCTGTCGTGGCGACGACGGCAGCGGTGTCGGCCTCACCGTTCGAGGTGTACCCGGACGCCCAGCAGTCGGTGCTAGTCGGGCACGACACGGCGTCGAGCTCGCTGGTGGATGCGCTCATGATCGCCTCGGGCAGGGTCTCCGACAGCCAGCTGTTGCCGTCCGAGGTGGCCACGACGGCTGCCACGCCGGATCCGTCGCCTCCGACCGCCCAGCAGTCGGTGCTCGTTGGGCAAGAGAGGCCCTCCACGATGCCGCTCGTGATCTCGCTCGGGAGACTCTGGGCTTGCCAGCTTCTGCCTCCGTTCACCGTGGCGAGGACAGTCGGGACAGTCAGTGCGTCGGTCTCTGTGTAGCCGGATGCCCAGCAGTCGGTGCTCGTCGGGCACGACACGGCGCCCAGCCCGCCCGTGAATGCGCTCGTGATCGCCTCGGGCAGGGTCTCCGACCGCCAGGTGCTGCCGCCGTTGGTCGTGGCCACAGCGGCTGCGGCGGTCGCTGCGTCGCTTCCCACTGCCCAGCAGTCGGTGCTCGTCGGGCACGACACGCCATCGAGATCGACAGGTCCCGCCGGGAGTGCCTGAGACTCCCAGCTGACGCGGCCCTTGGTCATGGCGACGACGGCTGGGACCGAGGTCTGGCTGTTCGAGGTGTATCCAACCGCCCAGCAATCCCGCGTACTCGGGCAGGACACGGCATTGAGCTGGCTGCTGAAGGCGCTCGTCACGGCGCTCGGCAGAGCTCGGGACCTCCAGCTGATGCCGCCGTCGGTGGTGGCAACGACGGCGGCTGCGTTTGACGAGTTGAAACCGACGGCAGAGCAGTCGGTTCTCGATGGGCACGACAGGCCGTTGAGGTCGACGAGCCCCCTCGGCAGGGCCAGGGACTTCCAGGCGCTGCCGCCGGTGGTTGTGGAGACGACGGTGGCGCCCCTCGAGGTGGATCCGACGGCCAAGCAGACGTTCGTGCTCGGGCACGAGACGCCGTCGAGGAGGGCGCCCCGGACGCTCGCTGGAGCCTCGGACCTCCACCTGGCTCCGCCGTTGATCGTGGCCACGATGACGCCGTCGAGCGCGGCATTCTGCCCGACCGCCCAGCAGTCCTTCGTGCTCGGGCACGAGACGGCGGTGAGCCCGCTCGTCGAGCCTGGCAGAGCCTCCGACGTCCAGGTCCTGCCGCCGTCGGTGGTGGCGACGACGGCTGCGCCCTTCGAGGTGGCTCCCACCGCCCAGCAGTCCTTCCTCGTCGGGCACGAGACGGCCGTGAGCCCGCTGCTCAACGTGCTGGTGATGCGGCTCGGCAGGGTTTCGGTCGTCCATGTGCCACCGCCGTCGGTGGTGGCCACCACCGCCGCCGAGTTCGAGAGGGTGCGGGTTCCCACCGCCCAACAGTCCTCCCTGTTCGGGCATGACAGGCCGTCGAGGTCGACGATCCCGCTCGGCAGGTCCTCGGACGTCCAGGTGCCGCCGCCGTCGGTGGTGGCTGCGACGGCGGCATTGTCGAGGCCGTATCCCACCGCCCAACAGTCAGCGGTCGTCGGGCAGGACACGCTTTGCACCTGGAGAAGAAACGGCGGATATGCCTTCTGCAGGCTCCACGAACCGGCGAATTGCGGGCCGGTACCCGCCGCCCGAGCGGCAGACGAGCTGACGACGGATACCAGCACGAGGACGGCGACGCACAGGACCGAAGCTCCCGTCGAGATGACGATCCGGGTCGACGACGCCGGCAACCGGGGTGTGCCCGGGCCCAAGGCGCCGTTTCTTACCGTCCGATCGCCAGGACCCCCCGAACGGGCCTGCCACCCTCGTGCCGTGGTCATCGATTGCGCTCCCACCGTCGAGGGAAAGCTAGCCCATCTCCTGGCGAAAAAGCCTGGCGCCGGGCAGAGAATCGATGACGGCACCGCCGCAACGGCGTGGGGGATTGCAGGCGATGGGAGCAGCTCACCGTCGAGTCGTACCCTTGCACCCTCTGATGCCCCGGGATACATTGACTGTACCGTCAGTCAGCGCGCCGGAAACGCCGCTCGTCCCAGGCGCCAGCAGTGATGCGGGAGGCGCAGGACATGGTTGCATCGCTCAGATCTCGTGCACTCGGTCTCGGCGTGTCCTTCGTCGCTCTCTCGGGCGCGCTGACGATGGCGGCGCCCGGGCGGGCGGCAACGGCGGCAAGGCGCACGGGAGGTGTGCGCTCAGCCCGCAGTCGCCCGATAGGGCGATCGCACATTGCCGCGGCAGGGACGAACCTTCTCGTCAACGCAGGGGCCGAGGCCGGTGACGCCTCGGGAGCCGGTTGGGACGCCGTGACGGTTCCCGGATGGCAGGTGGTGGAAGGTCTCCCCACCGTTGTCCGGTACGGCACGGCCGGATTCCCCTCCCGTAGCGACGCCGGCCCGAGCCACCGCGGCCGCCAGCTCTTTGCCGGCGGTGCCGGCGGCACCGCAGAGCTCGTGCAGGACGTGGCCCTCCAGATCCCCAACGGCCAGAGACCACCCGCCGTCGTCGACTACGACGTCTCGGCCTGGCTCGGCGGCACGAAGACGAGCGACGCGAGCGTCAGGCTCCAGTTCCTCTCCGCAGCTGACCGCTCCCTCGGGAGCACGTTCATCGGCCCCGTCGGCCGCAGCGGCCTCGGGGGGGCCAAGCGCTTGGCCTTGCGTCAGCTCGACGGCTCGCTGCCGGCGGGCACGGCGGAAGTCGAAGTCGGCCTCGTGCTGGCGACGTCGCTGACCGATGACGACGGACCTGATGCGCCCCAGGTCGGCTACGACCGCGCGGTTGCGGACAACCTCAGCTTCAGCGTCTCGGCCGCCGTCGTCGGCCCTCCCGTGCTGGCGCCACCGGCTGCACAGGTGCCGCGCTTCGATCACGTCTTCGTCTACTACTTCGAGAACGAGGACTTCCGCTCCGTCATCGGCAACAGCCTCCAAGCTCCGTATCTCAACAGCCTGCTCCCGCGGTCCAGCCTGCTCGCCGACCTCTATGCGGAGGAGCACCCGAGCGACGGCAACTACCTCGCTCTGGCGGGAGGCAGCACATTCGGGATCCCCCTCACCGACCCCCTCGAGGAGAACCCCACTTACACGATCAACGCTCGCAACCTCGGTGACCTCCTGGAGGCGGCTCACGAGTCCTGGAAGGGTTACCTGCAGAGCGCTAACGGGCCGTGTGACGACACGGTGCACGGGTGGTACTGGGACGACGACCTCCCGTTTCTGTACTTCCGCGATGTGCGGAAGCGGCCGGCGTACTGCGCCACCCACCTCGTGCCCCTCGCCGAGCTCTCGACCGATCTCAAAGAAACCTCCACCACGCCCAGCTTCGCCTGGGTGAGCCCGAACGACTGCGACGACATGGAAGGGTGCGGCATCACGGCAGGCGACACGTTTCTCGCTCAGACACTCGGCGAGATCCTTCGCTCTCCCGCATGGACGACACAGCGATCGCTCGTCATCATCACCTTCGACGAGGACGGCTACGACTTCGAGCGGCCTGCCCAGCTGGTGCCCACGATCATCCTCGGATCGCAGGATGTCCGCCAGGGGTGGGTCTCCATGACTCGCTACACGCACTACAGCCTGCTCCGCACGATCGAGGCCGCTCTCGGTCTCGGGACGTTGACCGACAACGATCTCTATGCCCAGCCCGTGAACGATGTCTTCGATGCAACCCCGTAAGCCGGCAGCCGCCCGGCTCGCTGCCGCCGGCGCCAGCCTGGCGGCGCTCGGGTTGGGTGCCCTCACGTCGCAGCTGCCTGCTCTGCTGCTGCCGGCAGCCGGCGCCGCCTTCTCCCGGCTCGGTCCGGGGCATGCGCAACTTCGACCGGGAAGTCACGTCTCGGTCGCCTTCGTCGTGAATTCGACCTCAGCGAGCGTGACGCCGATCAACACCATCACCCGCCACGTCTACGCGGCGATCACGGTGGGCGCAGACCCCGATGCCATCGCCATGATGCCGAACGGGCGGACGGCGTTTGTGGCCAACGGCGGCTCGGGCACCGTGACGCCCATCGACACGTCCACGAGGAAGGCGCGGCCTTCCATCAAGGTCGGTACCGACCCGGACGCCATGGCGATGACGCCGAACGGGCGCACCCTGTACGTCGCTAACGCCGGCTCGAACACGGTGACACCGATCGATACCGCCACGGACACGGCCGGCAGCCCCATTCCTGTCGGCGCGTACCCCGCGGCCATCGCCCTCACTCCGAACGGCAGGACCGCCTATGTCCTCGACTGGCAGGGTGGCGCGGTCACACCGATCGGCACCGCCACGAACGAGCCCGGCCGGCCGATCGCGGTCGGGTCCTATCCCTTCGCCGTGGCCATCACACCGGACGGCGGGACGGCCTACGTGGCCGACTACGGCTCGGACACCGTCACGCCGATCGCCACCGCCAAGAACGCCCCCGGCGCCGCCATTCGCGTCGGCGCCGCCCCCGATGCCCTTGCCGTCACACCCGATGGCAAGACGGTCTACGTCGTGAACAGCGACTCTGACACCGTGACGCCGATCGAGACCACGACCGACCGAGCGCTCGAGCCGATCCGGGTCGGGTACTCGCCCGCCTCGGTCATCATCGACACCTCGGGTGCGACCGCCTACGTCGCCAACACCATCTCGGGCACGGTGACGCCGATCGAAACGGCCACGGACCGCGCCGAGGACCCGATCTCCGTAGGGCTGTACTCCTACCCGCTCGTCCTCGCGCTCGCACCGACCGGCAAGACGGCCTTCGTGCTCGACAACTACGCCGGCATGGTGACGCCGATCGAGCTCGCTGCCAAACACGCCCTGGCGCCGATTGCTGTCGGCGGCTATCCGGTCGCCATCGCCTTTGGACGCTGAGGGGGATCCTCAGGTCTTCAGAAGGCTCGCCGCCCGGCCGCCGACGCCCCGGCCCCGAGGTTGGACGCTGGATATGCTTCGGCAGTGGTTCGCGGTGGGCGTTGCCGGTCCGGCATGTGACGGGCGCTCCCACGTCTCAGCAGGCTCGCTTGGAGTTCGGGATCCTCGGCCCGCTCGAGGTCCGCTTCGGCGGCCGACCGCTCGAGCTACGGAGGGTGAAGGAGCGGACCCTGCTCGCCTTGCTGCTCCTGCGCGTCAACCAGGTGGTGTCCCTCGATCACCTCGCGAGCGGGCTGTGGGAGGACGCGGAGGCACCCCGCCCGCCGGCCACGCTGCGCGTTCACGTCTCGCGGCTGCGCCAAGCGCTCGCCGTACCCGGCGAGTCGACCGAGCAGGTGGTCGTCACGAGTGGTCGCGGTTACGCCCTGCAGGTGCCGGCCGACGCTGTGGACGCCTGGCGTTTCGAGCAGCTGGCCCTGACCGGCCGACGCCAGCTCGCAGACGATCCGGTCGGCGCCGCTGAGACCTTGGCGGGCGCGCTGGCTCTGTGGCGTGGCCCGGTCCTGGCGGATCTCACGCTCTCGCCCGCCGTTGAACCGGAAGTCGTGCGTCTGGAGGAAGCCCGACTGGGAGCCCTCGAGGACCGGGTGGAGGCGGAGCTTGCCTGCGGGCATCACCACGAACTCGTCGGCGAGCTCGAGCAGCTGGTGACCGAGTCCCCGTTGCGCGAGCGGCTGTGGGGACAGCGGATGATCGCCCTCTACCGTTGTGGCCGCCAAGCAGAAGCCCTCCGCGCCTACGAGGATCTCCGAGTGCTGTTGGGCGAAGAGCTCGGCATCCGCCCGAGCCCTGCCCTCCGACAGCTCGAGCGGGCGGTCCTCGACCAGGACCCCGCCCTCGAGCGGGCTCCGCTCGTCCGTCGCGAGCCGACCGCCGTCACGACGCCGGTGCCGGGGACGCCCGGGGGAGCACGGGCCGACGAAGCCGGAGACGAGGAAAGCGCCGACGACTCGCACCTCGTCGGCGACCACGGGCGCCGCCCGCCGGCGGGGTCACCTGGTGCAGAGTCCGCCATGGCGAGTCGCCGCCAACCGCCGGCCGGCGGGGCACCGGCCGTTCGTTTCCCGGCTCGCCTCGTGTCGCAGAGTCTCCTGCCGCTGTCAGGACGCCAGTCACAGCTGGAGTTCCTCCTCGACGCCTGGGCCGAAACAGCCGCGAGCGGGCGCCGCGTCGTCTTGCTGTCGGGCGAGGCCGGCATCGGGAAGACCCGCCTGGCCGCCGAGCTGGCCGCCCGCGCCCACGACATGGGCGCCGTCGTGCTGTTCGGCCGTTGCGACGAGGACATGGGCGTGCCGTTCCAGCCCTTCGTCGAGGCCCTCGAGCAAGTGTTGCAGTCCGCCCCGGCGGCCGCCTCGCTCGGCCGCCACGCCGGCGAGCTCGTCCGTCTCGCCCCCGACCTCGCTTGGATCGTGCCCGGCCTCGAGCCACCCTTGCAGGCTGACCCTGACACCGAGCGCTACCGGCTCTTCGACGCCGTGGGTGACTGGCTGACGGCGATGTCGGCCGAGGCGGGCATGGTCCTCGTCCTCGACGACATCCACTGGGCGGAGAAGCCCACGCTGCTGTTGCTCCGCCACCTCGTGCGCTCTGCCGAGCCGATGCGCATCCTCGTCGTGGGCACCTACCGGGACACCGACTTGGACCGGACGCATCCGCTTTCCGAGATGCTGGCCGATCTCCGTCGCGAACCGTGCGTCGAGCGCTTGGCCCTCACAGGTTTGGATGTCGGGGGCGTGCGCGACATGCTCGCAAACGCCGGTGACGAGCGAGTGGACGCCCGTGCGGCCGAGCTTGGCCAGCTGCTGTGGTCGGAGACGGACGGCAACCCCTTCTTCGTGCAGGAGATCCTCCGCAGCCTCGTCGAGTCCGGTCGCCTGACCGAGGGTGACGGCAGGCCGGCCATGGAGATCGGGGCCTCGGAGCTCGGCATCCCCGAAGGCGTTCGCGAGGTCGTCGGTCGCAGGCTCAGCCGCTTGAGCCCGACCGCCAATGCAGTGCTGGCGCTCGCCTCGGTCATCGGGGCAGTGATCGACTTCGACGTCGTCGTCGCCGTCTCGGACCTGAGTGAAGACGCCGTGTTGGACGCCCTCGACGAGGCGACGGCCGCCTCCCTGCTACGTGAGACATCCTCCGGCGCCTATGAGTTCACCCACGCGCTCGTCCGTTCGACGTTGTACGACGAGCTGAGCGCCGCCCGCCGCGCCCGACGTCACCGCCAGGTGGCCGAAGCCCTCGAGGCACGCGACAACAAGGATGCCGCCGCGCTGGCGTATCACTTCCAGCGCGCCGGGAGCGCCGATGCCCGCTCCATCGAGTACGCCGCCGCCGCCGGGGAGCAAGCCCTCGAGAGACTGGCCTTCGACCAGGCAGTGGCGTTCTTCTCGCAGGCTCTCGAGGCGGCCGACGACGTCGAGGCGGGGGCAGATCGCCGTTGCGGGTTGCTCGTCCGCCTCGGCACCGCCCAACGTCTCGCGGCCGTGCCCGCCTACCGGGAAACCCTCCTCGGTGCCGCCCGACTGGCCCAGGACCTCGGGGACGCCGAGCTGTTGGCGCAGGCGGCACTCGCCAACAACCGGGGCATTTCGAGCACGGTGGGTATCGTGGACGAGGAACGCGTCCAGTTCATCGAGGCCGCCCTCGACGCCATCGGGCCGGCGGACTCAGCGACGCGAGCACGCCTGCTCTCCGTTCTGGCCCTCGAGCTCATCTGGCGGGATCCGGAGCTGCGGCGCCTCGCTCTGGCCGACGAAGCCGTCGCCATGGCGCGCCGTCTCGGCGATGACGCTTGCCTGCTCGATGTGTGGACGGCCGCCCACATCGCCGCCTCGGTGGCGGACCGGGTGCCGGCGCTCGTCGCCGAGCTGCCTGACCTTCTCGTTTTGGGCGAGCGCATCGGCGACGTCCAGCAGCTCGTCGTCGCCTGCGGCTGGGGCTCTCTGCACTGCGTGGAGATGGGCGATCTCGACGAGGCCGACCGGCTCGTCGAGCGCATCGGCCGGCTTGTCGCCGAGGTCAACAACCCGTTCTTCAGATGGATCGAGGCCAACTACCACTGCTGCCGACTGACGGTTTCGGGCACCGGCGACGAGATCGAGCAAGCAGCCCTCACGGCCCTGCAGATCGGACAAGACGCCGGGCAACCCGACCTCATGACCTGGTTTGCCCCGCAGCTGCTGATCGCCCGCTGGTCGCAGGGTCGCCTCGGCGAGATCGTCGAGCTGGTCCGGCAGGTGACCGCCGACACCCCAGGGGTACCCGCCTGGCGTGCCGCCTTGGCGCTCACCTGTGCACAGCTGGGCGACAGAGACGAGGCCGTCTCGATCATCGACGACCTCATGTCCGACCCCGCCAAGGCCTTCCCGGAGAACGTCGCCTGGCTGCTGGGCCACTCGGTCCTGGCGGAGGCCGTCGCCGCCGTCGGCACCGCTGCACAGGCCGCCCGTGAGTACCCCTTGCTCGAGCCCTATGCCGGGCGAGTGCCCTGCCTCGGCAACGTCGCCCGCCCGGGGGTCAGCCTGGCGCTCGCCGGCCTGGCTGGGCGCGCTGGCTGGCGCGAGTTGGCCGAGCGACACTTCTCCGAGGCGCACGCACTGCACCTTCGCCTCGGCGCCACCGGCTGGTTGGCGCGCACGCAACTCGAGTGGGGGGCTTTCCTGCTCGATACGGGCGAGTCCACCCGCGCCGAGGACCTGCTCATCCGAGCCCGAGACACGGCCGAGCAGACCGGGGCGGCCGACGTCGTCGAAGCCGCCCGTGGGCTTCTCGCCGCTGCTGGCGCACACCATTCCGGCGGCGCCAGCTGATTCGGCGCTCGTGCTGGCGGCAGCGGGGCAATCACGCGGCTGTGCGAGGCTACGAGAATGGAATGGGTCCGCGACGACGGGTACTGGGTGACAGATGACCAGAGGCATCTCGACCTGGACCGGGTCCACCGCTGGCTGAGCGAGGAGAGCTATTGGGCCGCCGGGCGTTCCATGGAGGCCGTCGCCCGCTCCCTTGACGCCTCCGTCACCTTCGGGTGCTTCGCTGCAGACGGCACCCAGGCCGGGGTATGCCGCTGGGTCACCGACGGCGTGAGCTTCGCCTGGCTGTGCGACGTCTTTGTCGACGTGGATCGCCGTGGTCAGGGCCTTGGGCAGTTCCTGGTTCAGTCGGCCATGACCCATCCCAGCGTCAGCGGGCTCGGATTGCTGCTTCTTGCCACCCGTGACGCTCATCATCTTTACAGCCGCTTCGGATTCGCCGAGGTGGCTCCGGGGAGGTTCATGGAGCTTCGCCGGTAAGGTCGGCGCCCCTCCCTGGGAAGCTTGCGTCTCGAGTGGGCCTATATATATCTAACGTACTAGTATTTGAGATATATATATATCTGCGAGGATACTCAGGGCATGGCGTATCGCACCGACTTGTTGTCGCTGGAGGGGCTCGCCGCCGAGATCAACCTCCTCGATCCCGACCTGCCCATCGCCGTTGCCGTTTCTGACCTGGACGGATTCGGACCTCTCAACGAGCTGCACGGGGCAGAGGCGGGTGATGCCGTGCTCGCATCCTTCGAGCATCGACTCGCTGCTGGCCTTCCGGCCGCCGCCCTCATCGCCCACGTCCGCGGCGACGAGTTCGCCGTCGGCCTGCCCGACATGGCCTGCGAGGAGGCCCTGCTCGTGCTGGAGGGCATCAGGGCCGACTTCGCCGGGCGGGAGGCCGCCCCCGGTCTCAGCGAACGACTGGGCGTCTCCATCGGCGTCGCCGGCCGGCCGGCACACGGCTCTACGGCCGAGGAGCTTCTGGAGGCGGCAGATGCCGGGCTCGTGCGTGCCAAGCGCGCCGGCGGCAACCGCATCGCCATTCACGTCGAGGAGCGCATGATCCTCAAGAGCAGCTACTACCCGCGTCCCTCTCTCCACCGGCTCACCAAGCTGTCCCGCCGCACCGGACGACCTGAGGCCAGCCTCCTGCGGGAAGCCCTCGACGTCTACCTGGCGGCCAACCAGGAGCTCCTCTAGGCCCGCGCCTCGGAGGCGAGGCCGAGCGCACCGTTCTGCGGTCCACGCACCGATCTGCGGTCCGTGCCCGACCGCACCGATCTGGGGTCCGTGCCCGACCGCACCGATCTGGGGTCCGTGCCCGACCGCACCGATCTGCGGCCCCGTGCCCGACCGCACCGTTCTGCGGCCCGTGCCGATGGGTGTGGCAGGCTCGCGACGTGCAGGATTCGCCTGACGCCAACCGGCTTCTCGCCGCGATCGCCGACACGCTCGAGAACCGGGTTCTCGACCACGTCGATCCCTCCGCACAGCACGAGGTGCGGGTCGCTGCCAATCTGTGCCGCATCCTCCAGCGCGAAGCAACCCTAGGTGACGAGGCCGACCGTGATGCCCGGGCGAGAATGGCCGGCCTGCTCGGCCATGACGGCCCCAGCAAGGAGCTCTGGGCGGAGCTGGCCGCCCGGCTCGAACCCGTCAGTGACGGCGTCAGGGTCGACGAGGTGGCGGCCCACGCCGTGCTGCTCGCCGTCGTGCGAGGCAAGCTCGCCGTGGCCAGGCCCGGCTACGACGACTACGACTTTGCCGCCGAGCGCCCTTGAGATACGCCGGCGACGACCCTGCCGGGTCACACGACGTGCTCGCGGGCGGCCTGGCTCGGGCGCTGGCCGCTGCGGACGAGCGCTCGCCGGCGCCCACGGTGCACGTCACGGGTGCGGCTTCCGTCGGCGCCACCCGCCGAACCATCTTCGTGGACATCGTTCGTGGGGACACCACGACGGCGGCCGTCGCGCAGCTCGCCTCCGTTGGCTTGAGGAGCGTCCCGTTCACCGCCGAGGCGGAGTGCGTACGGCTGGCCGGTGCCGCGGGGGTGCCCGTGGCCGAGCCACTCCTCGCCTCGGACGACCCGGCCTACGTGGGGGCGCCGTTCCAGATCAGCCGTCGCGTGGCCGGCATGACCGTCCCGCGGCACATCTTGCGGATTGTCGGGCAGGATCGGCAGCTCGGCTCCCGGCTGGCTCGCGACTGCGGCACGGCTCTGGCGGTCTTGCACGCCATCGACGCGGAGGCGGTGCCCGGGAGCGTCGGCCGACTCGTGGAACCGACTCCTACCCTCGCCTACGCCGAGTACCTGCGATCCGTCGCCGCCGGCCTCCCGCCCTCGCCCGTGATCGCTCTCGGTCAACGGTGGCTGGCCAGCAACCACCCGGACGAGGGGCCGACCTCGCTCGTGCACGGCGACTTCCGCAACGGCAACCTCATCGTGAGCGGAGGCGCACTGGCGGCCGTCATCGACTGGGAGCTGGCCCACGTCGGCGATCCGATGGAGGACCTCGCCTGGCTGTGCCTGCGATGCTGGCGCTTTCGTGCCGATGAGCTCCAGGTCGGCGGCTTCGGCCTGCTGGCCGATCTGCGTGCCGCGTACGAGGAGGCGGGCGGCACCTGGCGGGCGGCGGCGTTCCGGTGGTGGAAGGTCGCACGCACGATGTGGTGGTGCCTCGTCCTGCAGTTGCAGGCGGCGGCGTTCGAGTCGGGTGCCTCGTCGTCGCTCGTGCTGGCCGCCAGCGGGCGCAAGGCGGCCGAGCTCGAGTACGACTTGCTGATGCTCATCGCCCCGGGCACCGAGCGCGGGCGCCCGGCTCGCCAGCGATCGGGATGAGTGGAGCGAAACAACCGTCAGGAGGACCCCGTGCCGATTCTCGACGATCACCACGACCACAAGCACCCGGTCGAAGGTGATGGCGCCTGGAGCGAGTCGTACTACTTCAACGCCTACGACCCCGCCGTGGACATGGGTTTCTTCAGCCGGATCGGCATCCGTCCCAACGAAGGCACCATGGACGGTTCCCTGTCCGTCTGGCTTCCGGACGGCGACGTCGCTCACCTGCGAGCCGAGCGCCCGCAGCGCGAGATGATCGATTCGCACCTCGACGTCGGAGCCATCACCTACGACTGCATCCTGCCGATGCAACACTGGCGCCTGCAGGCGCGGGGCGCCGCCGGTGTGCAGCACCTCGCGCCCGACCGGGGCGCGTCGCCCGGCCGGCTGGCCAGGAGGGATGTCGAGGTCGACATGAGCTTTCATGCCCTCACCCCAGCCATCGGGGTCGATGGCCAGGGTGGGGAGAAACGAGGCGTCGCCAGCGTCGTGAGCAAGTCGGTCGGCAAGGGACATCTCGAGCAGGCCGGCCGCTGGAGGGGCACCATCACCCTTGACGGGACGACGTACGAGCTCGGCGATGCCCGCGGCAACCGCGACAAGTCGTGGGGACCGCGCCAGTGGGGCGGACCGAAGATGTGGCGGTGGTTCTCCATCAACATCGGTGACGACGTTGCCTTCGGCGGTATCCGCATCCACACCGAGGTGGGCGATCTGCACCGCGGTTGGGTGTGGCGTGACAGGGCGGCCACGAGCGTGGCGGCATGGCAGGTGCGGACCGAGCTCGCCGATGACGACCTCACCCAGCGGGTCGTCCACCTCGAGGTGCATGACAAGTCCGGGCGTTCCCATGAGCTGCGGGGTGATGTCCTCCGCGTGGCGCCGTTGTCCCGCGTGGGTGCCAGTGGTGGGACTCTCGTCAACGAAGGTCTCACCAGATGGACCTACGAAGGGCGCCCCGGCACGGGCATTGCCGAGTATCTGCACCAGCTCGACGGCGCCGGCCGCCCACTCGTGGCGATCGACTAGCCGTGGCCCGACCGACGGCGATGGACGAGCACTTCGTTCATCAGATTCCCGAGCTGCTGTCGTCAGTCGCCAGCCGCAATGACTTCTGGCGCGAGAGCTACTTCTTCGAACTGCACCATCCATCTGGGACGGGCGACGTCGTGTTCTTCACGATGGCGAGCTACCCAGCCCGCAAGATGACCGACTCCATCCAGATGGGTCGGGTTGCGGGCGCCCAGTTGGGCAGCTGGCTGAGCCGGCCGCACGGCGATGACCCCCAAACGACCGCTCTGCCCGGCGCGGGCGTCGAGGTGCTGCACCCATTCGAGGAGCTTCACATCTGGTCCGATCCCTCGGTCTCAGCCGTCGGCGTGGACCTGATCTTCAAGGCCCGCACGCAGCCCTACGGCCTGCGTCGAGGCACGATGCGGGCGGGCGACGACATCGTCTGGGACCAGAGTCACATTCTCCAGTCGGGGACTTACACCGGCACCTACACCGTGGGAGATGTCACCCGCGAGGCCGACGGCTGGGTCGGCCAGCGCGATCATTCCTGGGGAATTCGCGACCACGCGCGCTGCCCGCTGTGGATGTGGTTTCAAATTCAGCTCGAGGACGGTTTCCTCGGCGTCTGGCACTGGGAGCTGGCCAACGGCGCCCGCATCTTCACCGACGGCTGCTGGGCGAGCGCGGACGGGAGCGACCCGGTGCCCGTCGTCGACTTCGGTCATGACCTGTCCTGGACCGGCGCCGACGGCGACGCTGAGGCTTACGGCGAGCACGGCAGCCTCGTGAGAGGCCTCGGCGGCACGGCCACCTTCACGCTCGAGGGAGGTCGCCGCATCGGCGTGGAAACCGAGGGGACCTTCGACCAGCCCTATGAGCCATTTCACCGCGGCGGCTTGAGCCAGATGCGCGTGCGCACGGACGACGGCCGCCTCGGCACAGCCATCTGCGAGGTGACAGGCGCCCGCCACCATCACTACTTTCCCGACACCGTCGTCGAGGGAGTGCTCCCGTGGTGAGAGGCGGCCGACTGCCGATCGTCGACGCGCCCGAGGCGCTCACGCCCGAGTGGCTCACGGCCGCCTTGGCAGCCTCGGGCACGATCCGCCGCGAACGAGTCCTCGAGGTGGCCACGAGCGCCATCGGGACGGGCCAGATGTGTACCTGCACCCGGCTGACGGTGCGCTACGACCGGCCGACCGAAGCGCCGGCGAGTCTCGTGGCCAAGTTGCCGGCGGCCGACGCCACGAGTCGAACTACCGCCAAGGCGCTGCGCAGCTATGAGAACGAGGTCCGTTTCTATCAGGAGCTGGCGCCGCAGTTGCCGGTTCGGACGCCACGGGTGTTCCACGCGGACATCGAGGTCGACACGGCGCGCTTCGTGCTGCTCTTGGAGGACCTGGCGCCTTCACGCCCAGGCGACCAGATCGCCGGTTGCTCGCCTCAGTGCGCCGAGGTCGCCCTCGACGAGCTCGTCAAGCTTCACGCCCCTCGTTGGGGCGACCCGGCCCTGGCGGAGGTGGGCTGGCTCCACGGTGACAAGACCCTCGGACGTCAGTTCCTGTTGGCTGTGTTGCCGGGGCTGTGGGCCGGCTTCGGGCAGCGCTACGCCGCTGATCTCGGAGCCGACGTCCTCGAGGCCGGCTCGGCTCTCTTCGGCAACCTCGAGAGCTACCTGATGGCGGACACGGCGCCATGGACGGTCGTGCACGGCGACTACCGGTTGGACAACCTGCTCTTCGACTCGACACCTGGCGGCACCCCGGTCGCCGTCGTCGACTGGCAGACAGTGACCGACGGGCCGGCCCTCAACGACGTCGCCTACTTCATCGGGGCCGGCCTGCACGCCGAGCCTCGGCGAGCCATCGAGGACGCCCTCGTGCGTCGATATCATGCCGGGCTCGTCGCCGCCGGCGTGCCCGACTACGGCTGGGAGCGGTGCTGGCATGACTACCGGCGAGGCACATGGTCCGGGCTCCTCATGGCCGTTGCCGCTTCCATGCTCGTTGCGCGCACGGCTCGTGGCGACGAGATGTTCCTGACGATGGCCGCCCGCCATGCCCGCCACGCTCTCGATCTCGAAGCCGTCGCCGTCATCTCCTGAGGTTGCCGGCGTCGGACGTGCGGGCGGCAGCTGCGGGGTTCGTACCCGGGAGCGCGGCCGCCACGAAGGCCTCGAGGACGTCGAGTGCCTGTGGCAGGTTGGCCCTTCCGAAGCCGACGCGGACGTGACCGGGCTCGTCGTAGACGGTGCCGGGCAGCAGCAGGGTGCCGGCGGCGGCCAGTTGCTCGCAGAGCGTGTCGACGTCGCCGAGGCCGTGCACGCTCGGGAAACCGATCGGGCTCGCAGTGGGCCGCACCCAGGCGAAGTGCTCCGAGTGACGGTCGAAGAACGCCTCCAGTAGCGGCAGATTCCCCTGCACGATCTCGAGGTTGCGGGCGAGCAGGGCGCCCCGGTGGCGTAGCGCCAGTGCCGCCAGGAACTCACTCGGCGCGCTCGCACAGATCGTCGTGTAGTGCTTGAGGTCGAGCACCGCCTCACGCAGGGCGGCATCACGGGAGGCGATCCACCCGATCCGCAGGCCGGGAAGGCCGTAGCTCTTGGAGATGCTGCCGAGCGAAACCCCCCTCTCGTAGAGGTCACAAGCAGCCGCCAGGCGGTCGCCCCTCTCGTGCTCGAGCTCTCGGTAGACCTCGTCACAGAAGAGCACGAGCCGGGCGGAGCGGGCGAGGTCCACCACGCGAGCAAAGGTCGCTGAGTCCATCAGCATCCCGGTCGGGTTGTGTGGCTGGTTGAGGTAGAGGACCCGTGTGTTCGGGCGGATCAGCTGCTCGAGGGCTTCGACGTCGTGCGCCCAGCCATCGCCATAGCGCCGTCGCCACTGGCTCACCTCGGCGCCCGTGCTGCGGGCGA
>Ga0187883_10000516_pt1 | contig 23946 bp, 20 predicted proteins | sample June2016WEW_20_1_2_FD_132966 | JGI IMG/M metagenome (GOLD analysis project Ga0187883, IMG submission 132966) | Peatland microbial communities from SPRUCE experiment site at the Marcell Experimental Forest, Minnesota, USA - June2016WEW_20_10 | ecosystem: Environmental > Terrestrial > Soil >...
GACCTGGGGGCGGGGAAAACCACGCTGGTCAAGGGAATTGCCGCTGGTTTTGAGGCGGCTGCCGAAGAAGACGTCACCAGTCCCACCTTCACACTGGTGCACGAGTACCGCGGGCCACGAGCCAATCTCTATCACATCGATCTTTACCGCATCGACACGCAGCGTGAGCTGGAGACGCTGGGGCTGGATGATCTGCGATCCGACAGCAGCGTTCTTCTGATTGAGTGGGGAGAGAAATTTCCGCACCTGGTGCGCGAGCGAGATGTGGAGATTTCTTTGGAGCGGGACGGGGAGAGCGGCCGGCGGATAAGAATCATTAGTTAACGCCTGCGGGCTGCCGGGGCCGGCGGAATGAGGAGCGTCCGCAAGCATGAGACTGGCACGCTCCACTCGCGCACCATCGAGAAAAGGATCGCGGCGGCGAAGAAGGCGAGGGCGAGTCGATTCGTTCTCATTACACCCATTCTCCCATGTGCGAGGCCAAATGATAAATCATCATCGGGTCCATAAAGGCTCCAATTGAGCCGAACTCTTCGATTTCCACGTGGCTGCCCGGCGGTTTCTCTGGCAGTCTTTCAGCCTTCGGCCCTCCCATGCTTTTTTTTCTGATACGCTTTCGCGTCGCCGTGCACTATTTGCCCAGGAGGCGGACATCGAGTGATCAGACGACGTTGTAACAAATCCGCAAAACCACGAGGAAGTCCGCTACTTGCCGCTGAGCTTGTGCCTTTGGGTAATGTTCGCGTGCGGACTTGCGATCGAGGTTCTTACGCCGGGGCTCAAGATCGAAAATCACGCCTTTGTCATGCCATCCGCCATGCAGCCGGGAGCGCACCTTCGTCCCGACGCTCTAGTCGAGCATGAGCGGCGGATGCAGTGGGCCGCTGCCACTCTCACGATCGGCGGCGCCATGGCTCTCGCGTTTTGGTACCGCCGAACCCTGGCCAGCGCTCTGCTGTTCCGGCTGGGCTCCCATCCGCGAGGCCATCTCGGATCGCCGCCAATCAGCAGGTCAGAGCTCCTTGCCCATTCAGATAGAACGAGTCGCTCAACTCCAGGATTGTCGGCAACTCGGAACCTTGTTCGTGGTTGGCGATAAGTCTCCCATTCCACTCATCGACGCGGGCGACGGATCAATACTCTGATCATGGTCCCTGCCCAGAAGGGCGTCCAGCACGCAACAGCATTCTCAGAACCCCATAATGTTGTAGCCGCAATCCACGTAGATGACTTCGCCGGTGATGCCGCTGCTGGCGTCGGAGGCCAGGAAGACTCCGGTTGAGCCGACCTCTTCGACTTCCACCCGGCGACCGAGGGGGGCGCGTTCTTCGTGACCCTTGAGCATGTCGCCGAAGCCGGCGATGCCGCGCGCTGCGAGAGTCTTGATCGGGCCGGCAGAGATGGCGTTCACGCGAATCTTTTTCTTTCCCAATTCATACGCGAGATAGCGTACCGAACATTCCAGCCCCGCCTTAGCTACGGCCATGACGTTGTAACGGGGAACAACTTTCTCTGAAGCGTAGTACGTCATGGTGAGGATTGATCCGCCTTCTTCCATGAGGGGCGCGGCGGCGCGGGAAACTGCTACCAGAGAATAGACGCTGACATCCATGGCGATGCGAAAGCCTTCGCGGGTCGTATTGACGAAGTCGCCTTTCAGTTCGTCGGCCGGAGCGTAGGCGACGGAATGCACGAGCGTGTGCAACTTCCCGTGACGCTCTTTCAGTGTTGCGAAGAGGCGCTCGATTTCTTCATCTTTGCTGACGTCGCACATATAGGCTGCAGCGCCGGGAAGAGAGAGGATGAGGTCTTTCGCTTCCTGCTCCAGACGCTCGTTCTGGTAGGTGATGGCAAGCTTCATGCCGGCGGTGTGCAGTCCTTGAGCGATAGACCATGCAATTGAGCGCTTATTGGCGACTCCGAAGACGACGGCGTTACGGCCCTGTAAGTCAGAGGACATGAGTGCTCCTTGGAAGGGGAAAGGATATCAGGTTGCTGAAAAAAGTCAGAAGGCGGAAGTCAGGCTGCCGAGTTCGGGATCGGCTTTCATGGGGAGTGAAGAAAGCGCAAGACTGGCGCCCACCATTCCTCGGTTGGAGCGCGGTAGAGTGCGTTGTGCGGAAACCCATGCAGAACCGCAAGCTGCTTCGGTTCCGGCGCGGATTCGAAGATTTGCCGGCCCATGTCGGGAGGATTTACCGTGTCCGCGTCACTGTAAACGAGCAGTAAGGGCACGCGCACGAGTTTGACATTCTTGACATTGTCCCAGGCGTCCGGGATCAAATAGAGCAGTGCGCGCGAAGTTCCACGCTTTCGGCCCTGGTCCTTCAAAGAAGAAAAGGCATTCGCCACAACCACGCACGACGGAGGAGGGCGAAAATGAGGCAGCGATTCAAGCAGCGGTGAGTTGCCCATGGAATGACCCAGCAGGCAAAGACGCTCGTCGGGGAATTGCGCGAGGAATGTGGCGTAGGCCGGAATCGCGTCTTCATTGAGATGGCCGATGGTTCCGGGTCGTGAACTGTCTCCGTGACCGGAGTAGTCGAATACGATCGATGAGATGCAGTGGTCGTAAAGAAACTTCTGCGCCAGAACCCATTCGGAAATGGTCTCCATCACACCGTGGAAAATCAGGAGCGCGACACGCGGCTGGCAGGTGGCAGGAGCGCGCACGAGGTACGCATCGAGGAGACGGTGTCCGCTGGGAATTTTCAGGCGGTCAAAAGCAAGGCCAACGGCGGCGGGTGTTTCGGGCCCGTTGGGGCCCGTATTCAAGAATGTTTTGGAGGAGAAGTCCAAGATCACTGGCCGGAGGGCCAGGACGCAAGCCAGCAGACATAGCAATCCGCTCACGAACTTTGTGCGTCGCGTCATGCCGATTCCTTGTGACTATACGCCGACGCGTCTGGCGGCTTTCACGACCGCCTAGTCCGCAGGAACCACTTCGCGAATTACAGTACCGATCGGCCAACTGGCGGCTACGAACGATAATCCGTAAACGCAGGCAAGAATAGCGAATGCGGCCACCAGGCTGACCTTGTGCGCGACGGCGCCGACAGCTACTGCGAGCACAAGCTGGAGGAACGTTCCGAAAAAATAAAACGTGTTTTGCACCCGTCCCATCAGATGCTTGGGGACCATCTCCATGAGGCTGGTGTTCATGGCGATGCCGCCGACCCCTCGCGCGGAACCCATCACCCCATATAGCAGGATCGCGGCCACCAGCCAGTGCGAGACGGGAGCGCAAACCACGCACGCGGCCAGCAGCGCCATGGAAAACGCAACCGAGCGGCGTCCTCCCAGACTGGCGATAATTGCGGGAGCATACAAAGCGCTCAGAAACGCGCCTGTGCCCCATCCGGCATTGAGCCATCCGTAGCCGACGGCGCCGGCATGGAAAATGCGTTCGCTGAGCGACGGGGTGACGACGACCCCGGTGATCATGGCGCCGAGAAATAACGCCCAACTGACGCCGAGCAGAACGACGGCGCGACGGTCGCGAAGAAAGTGCAGGCCTTCCCGCATATCGCGCCAGAAGCGCTGGAACTGGCTTTCCGCGGCGAGAATATCGGCGCGCAACTCTTGTGGACTCAGGACAACATGACGTCCTTTGCGCACGGCGAAATAGCACAAGAACGAAACCACGTAGGTGGAAACGTCGATCAGGAGCACGCCGCCGAGGCCGATGTGGTTGTACATGAAGCCGACTAGCGAGCCGGCGATCAGCCATCCACCCTGCACGCCGGCCAGGAGGAAAGTATTCGACTCGACGAATTGACCTTCGGGGGTGAGTTCCTGGATGAGCGCCGTGATGGTGGGCCAGAACATCCAGAAGCCGGCAGCGACCAGAGTGTTCATCAAATAGAGTTGCCAGACCTGCGCGCGGTGGCGAAACGCGAGGATGGCGACAGTCACAATGATTATGGCGCGCACGGCGTCGAGCCACATGACCAGGCGGCGGCGATCTTCGCGATCAATGATGACGCCGGTGAAGGGAAGCATGAGCATGGCGGGAAGGGTTTGCAGAACGGCGAACGTGCCGAGCGCCATTTCCGAGTGCGTGGCTTCGAGAATGTACCAGGCGACGGCGGCCGAATTCATCCCGCTGCCTAACATGGAAATCACGTTGGCGGCAAACACGAAGCGCAAGGGGCGCTGGCCGAGGATGGTTCGCATGCTTTACTTTAGCCGAAGTCACGCGAAAAGGTTCGAGTAAGGCACGGCCTACGCGTTGGTGGTCAGTTTTTCTGCTTCCTCGCGAATTCTTTTCCATGCCCGTTCGACATGCCGGGCTTGCGTATTCGTCTGGCCAACGCATAGCCGTAGTGTTAGTTGTCCATTCAGCTTGGTGTGGGTGAGGAATAGATCTCCGCTGCGGTTGAGGCGATCCATGATGGATTGATTGGCCGCGTCTCCGGCTTTGTGCCGGAAGCAGACCAGGTTCAATGGCACGGGGGCGGCCAGCTCGAAATCTTGGTCGCTGCGCACCCAACTGGCAAACTGCTGCGCCAGCTCCACATGGCGTCGGATGTGGTGCTGCAGACCTTCCACGCCGTAGTGGCGGATCACCAACCACAACTTCAGCGAGCGGAAACGGCGACCGAGCTGGATGTGCCAGTCGCGGTAATCGATGACTGCGCCGGATTCGGTAGCCTGGTTGCGCAGGTATTCCGGCAAGATGCTTAGAGTCTGGATGAGCGCTTTGCGATCGGCGACCCAGAAACTGTTGCAATCGAAGTTGGTGAACATCCACTTGTGCGGGTTGAAGTTGTAGCTGTCGGCGAGTTCGACTCCGTTTTGCAGGTGGCGGAATTCCGGACAGAGCGCGGCCGTGCCTGACATGGCGGCATCTACGTGTAGCCAGAGATTGTGGTGCTGCGCGACGCGGGCGATCTCGGGGATCGGGTCCATTGCGTTCGACGAAGTTGTGCCCACTGTGGCGCAGACAAAGCACGGAACCAGGCCAGCCCGTTTGTCGGTTTCAATCTGGCGGGCGAGCGCGTCGGGGCGCATGGCGAAATTTTCGTTCACCGCGATGGAGCGCAGATTGTCGACGCCGATTCCGGCGATCATTGCGGCTTTCTGCAATGAGGAATGAGTTTGCGTAGAGACGTAGGCAACGATGCGGCCATCGCATCCCTTTTTGTTGCTGACGTAGTTGGTGGCGCGCTCGCGGCCGGCCAGCAGGGCACAGAGCGCCGCGCTTGAAGCCGTATCCTGAATCACTCCGCCGCCGGTACGGGACGAGAGAAATTTCTCCGGCAACCCCAGCATGGTTACGAGCCAGTCGAGCACGTGGGTTTCGAGTTCGGTGCAGGCTGGACTCGTGGACCAGAGCATGCCTTGCACTCCCAAGCCGGAAGAGAGAAGGTCGCCAAGGATTCCCGGGCCGGAGGCGTTGCCTGGAAAATAGGCAAAGAAGTTCGGCGACTGCCAGTGCGTGACTCCGGGCAGAATTAAATTTTCAACATCCCTAAGTACTGCATCGAATGACTCTCCGTGTAAGGGAGGGTTCGCCGGCAGCGACGCGCGAACCTCTCCAGGCTTCACTTGCGAGAGCACGGGGAAAGACTCGATGCGGGAGTGGTAGTTGGCGATCCAATCGACTACGGCATGGCCGTAGCGGCGGAATTCGTCGGGAGTCATGTGGAAAGATTTTTCGTTGGACACAGTGCTAGACCTCGTTGGATCAAACGCAGAGCAGATCGTATCAGAGCGGAAGCTGTTCTCTTCTAGCTCAGTCGTCCGAAGTAAAGCCGAGTCTTGTATTCGAAGACCGCTCGGCCAGACGCTGAGTGCGCATCGAAGATGCGGCGCAATTCACCGAGCATGGGCACATGCTGGGGATGATCCGGTCCGGGCGCGTACGAAGACGAGAGCAAACGGCCCTCGATCCCGGCGTAGTCAAACTCCTGCCGCAGTTCGAAGGTTCGCTCTTGAAACGGAACCGGGTCGAAGAATTGGTTCACTTCGGAAGTTGTGCGCTCGTGGCGAATGTCCTGGTAGTCGGTGCCGTAGGTTAGCAGCAACTGCTCGTAGTCGCGAAGAAACCTGGTCGAATCGGTGAGGCGTTCGTTCCACAGAAGCACCAGCCAAGCACCGGGCTTCAGGATGCGAGCGAATTCGCGCCGCGACCGCTCGCGGTCGAACCAGTGAGCGGCTTGCGCAGCCGTGACGAAGTCTACACTGTGATCTTTCAGCGTGGTGGCCTCGGCGGTACCCGCAACACTGGTGAACTTCGGAAACCCCGCGAGCCGGCTCTCACACGCCTGGCGCATCTCGGAATTGGGCTCGACACCAATCACCGAGTTACCATGCTCCAGCAAGGTGCGCGTCCAAATGCCGGTTCCGGAAGCGATGTCAGCCACCAAGTGAATGGGCGCGAGGCCGCATTCGGTTTTGAGGGTCCGCAACACTTCGGGCGGATATCCGGGCCGGTATAACACGTAGTTTTCTACGCGATCGGAAAAACGGCTCGTGGAATTGGCGGCGGGCATGGAACTTCATTTTAATTGGAGGTCAGGGATGCTGTCCTGCCCGACGGATTCGCTGGGCCTCGGGCCCCGGCGATTTCGAGAAGCAATATTCCTGCAGCAAGCAGAAATTCCTCTGGAGGGCCGAGTGCGATACCATTCCAACTTAGCGGGGAAAGCTTCTATCGCATGAGAGTCGTCATCAAAGTCGGCACCAGCCTCATCGCCCCTGGCGGGCAGATTGACGCCACCCTACTGCGCGGCCTGGTGGATCAATTCGATCTCAGCCGGAACGAATATCTGATTGTCACTTCGGGCGCGATTGCTGCAGGAATGTCCGGGCTGCGACTGGGCAAGCGGCCGAGCGATGTTCCGGGAATGCAAGCTTGCGCGGCAGTTGGGCAAAGCAAGCTAATGCATACGTACGAGCGCCTATTTTTCGGCAAAAAGGTTGTGGCGCAACTGCTGCTTTCGAGTGATGACTTCACTTCGCCTGTCCGCTACCGCAATTTGCAGAACGCACTGGCTGAGTTGCTCTCGCTGGGCGTTGTACCCATCGTGAATGAAAATGACAGCGTCTCGGTGCAGGAGTTGGTCGGCGCTTTCGGAGACAACGACGAGCTGAGTTCGTTGCTGGCAACGGCTGTGGAGGCGGACTGGCTTTTGCTGCTGACCGACGTTGACGGTTTCTACCGACCCAACGGGCGCAAGAAGTCGCGACTGATGCGCGTGGTGCGCAGGCTGACACCGGAACTGGAAGCGCAATGCAATGGCAAGAGCAAGCTGGGGCGTGGCGGAATGATTTCCAAATTGCGCGCGGCGAGGCTGGCCAGCGAAGCGGGAGTCCATGTAGCGATTGTGAACGGGCGCCATCCCCAGGGAATTACGCTAGGCATGAAACGGAAAATTGGAACTTATTTTCCTCCTCAGAGAGGAAAGGTCTAATGGCGACGACCGTTGCGAACTCGGCTTCCACGCAGGAAAAGCTGGCGCGCACGCGGGCAGCAGCTGGCAAGCTGGCACTGCTCTCCACGGACGAAAAGAACGCGTTGCTGCTCGCCATCGCCGATGCAATTGAAGGCCAGACCCAGACGATTCTCGCGGCGAACCGGGAAGATGTGGAGAGCTCCGGACTTGAGGGCGCCATGCGCGATCGCTTGCTGCTGACAACGGCGCGAATCAGTGAGATGGCGAAGGGTGTGCGTGATGTTGCCGCGCTCGACGATCCGATTGGCGAGACTCTGGCGGAGTGGACGCGCCCGAATGGGCTGCGTATCCGCAAGGTGCGAGTGCCACTCGGGGTCTTGGGAATTATCTACGAAGCGCGGCCGAACGTTACCGTGGACACGGCCGTGCTCGCGCTGAAAACGGGCAACGCTATCGTGTTGCGAGGGGGGAAAGAAGCCGCCCGCAGCAATCAACGGCTGGTGGAGATTCTTGCGGCGGTGCCGAGAGTACCCGAGGGGGCAATCGAACTGCTCGATTCGAGCACACGGCAGTCGGTGCAGGAGCTGATCAAGGCGCGCGGACTGGTCGATGTGATCATTCCGCGCGGGGGCGCGGGTCTGATTTCATTCGTTACCGAGAATTCCTCGGTGCCCGTGATTGAAACTGGGGCAGGGAACTGCCACGTTTTCGTGGATGAATCCGCCGATTTTGAGATGGCGGACCGGATTGTGCTCAACGCGAAGACTCAGAGGCCGTCGGTGTGTAATGCGGCGGAGAAGTTGCTGGTGCATGAGCGGATTGCGGCGGAGTATCTGCCGCGAATCGTGAACAAGCTCATCGAGGCGGGGGTGGAGGTTCGTGGGGATGGCAAGTCGCGAAGCCTGGTGGTTGGAAGGAACATGGTCCCGGCCGAGGAACAGGACTGGTACGAAGAGTATCTGCGGTTGTGCATGGCGGTTCACGTGGTGGCGAACGTGGACGAAGGGATCACTCATATCAATCACTATTCGACGAGGCATTCCGATTCCATCGTGACCCGCAGCGAGGCGAATGCTCGCAAGTTCTTGCGCGGTGTGGATTCTGCGGCTGTCTACTGGAATGCTTCGACGCGGTTCACAGATGGCGCGGAGTTCGGCTTCGGCGCCGAGATGGGTATAAGCACGCAGAAGTTGCACTGTCGTGGGCCTTTCGCGTTGGCGGAACTGACGTCCTCGAAATACGAGATTATTGGGACGGGGCAAGTGCGATAGCCTTCTGGAGCGTGCTTCTTGCGCTCGTCTGCATACTTCGCGGCGCTGTGCTACCTTACTTGCTTTCTCAGCGGGAGATCATGAGATTCGTTTATTCCGCACTCTCTTGTTTAGTTATGTTCTTGTGTTTTGTTTTGGCCAGCGTGAGTGGCCGTACTCCAGACTCACCCAGTCCCTTCCCAGCCATTTTCGGTTTTCGCGATGCTGCTACGGAAAATGCCACCGAAGCGCGTTTTCTTGCTGTCCCTGATACGAAGCTGGCGGAAGAGCACTTGCGCACTCTGACGCAGGCTCCGCACCTGGCCGGAACTCCGGAGGACCAGGCCACGGCGGACTATGTGGCGCAGAAATTTCGTGCTGCGGGGCTTGACACCGAGATCGTCGAATACAAAGTATGGATGAACTATCCCCAGGAAATCAGCGTGGATATCACTGCACCGGCCGGAGTGGAAATGCATGGGCCTACGCGTGAACATGTCGCCGGAGATCCTTATGACGATGATCCGCGCGTGGTGATGCCGTTCAATGGGATGTCGCCGTCTGGAGATGTCGAAGCAGATGTGGTCTATGCCAATTACGGCACTCCGGAAGACTTCGAGAAGCTGGAGAAGCTGAAGATCGATGTGCGTGGCAGGATTGTGCTGGTGCGATACGGCCAGAATTTTCGCGGAGTGAAGGAATTCATTGCACAAGAACACGGTGCGGCAGGAGTGATTGTTTATTCGGATCCGTTCGACGACGGATGGCGGCGCGGCGACAAATATCCCGATGGGCCGTGGCGGCCAGATACCGGCGTGCAGCGCGGGTCGGTAGGATACATGTTCGAATTCCCCGGAGATCCGACGACGCCCGGATTTGCATCCCTACCTTCGTTGCCGGAGAGCAAGAGAATTTCTCCTGAACAGTCGGCGCAGATGCCGAAGATTCCTGTAACTCCGCTTTCCTACCACGATGCCTGGCCCATTCTTCAGCACCTGGCCGGGCCGGACTCGCCGCGCGAGTGGCAAGGCGCGTTGCCCTTCACCTATCACGTGGGACCGGGGCCAGTACGGGTGAAGATGCATCTCAAACAGGATTACCAGTTCCGCACACTATGGGACGTGATTGGACGAGTGCAAGGGAGCCAGTTGCCGGACGAATGGGTGGTTGCCGGGAATCATCGCGACGCGTGGGTGTACGGCGCAGTCGATCCAAACAGCGGCACGGCGGCGATGCTCGAAGCGGTCCACGGTATCGGAGAGTTGCTGAAGTCCGGCTGGAAGCCGAAGCGCACGATGATTTTTGCCAGCTGGGATGGCGAAGAAGAAGGTCTGATGGGTTCGACAGAGTGGGCCGAGCAACATGAAGCCGAACTGGCTCATGCTCCCGCATACTTCAATGTCGATGTGGCCGTCTCGGGGCCGAAGTTTGGGGCTGCGGCCGTGCCGAGCCTGAAGCAGTTTTTGCGGGATGTAACTAAGGCGGTGTCCAGTCCCAAGGGTGGGACGGTGTACGCAGCGTGGCAGAAGGGTGATCAGCCAAATGCTCCGATAACTCAGTCGCCGTCGGAATCCATAGGGGAGGGCCGGCGCACACCTGCCGTGGCACCCGCAAGGGACGATGTTCTGGTCGGCGAGCTGGGCAGCGGCTCTGATTACAGCGCTTTCCAGCAGCACCTCGGTGTGCCTTCGACCGATATCAGTTCGACTGGACCGTATGGCGTGTATCACTCTGTGTTCGACAATTTCGCCTGGTTCAAGAAATTCGGTGATCCGGATTTTGTGTATGAGCAGCAGATGGCGAGAATTTTCGGTCTGGAGGCCTTGCGCATGGCCGATGCCGATGTTCTGCCTTACGATTACGAAGAGTATGGCAAGGAAGTTGCCGTGTACCTGGATGCGGCTGCAAAGCGGGCGGAGAATAAGTTTGGCAACCACGCTCTCGATTGGAGCGCTGTGAATGCGGCTGCGAAGCACTTTCAGGATGCGGGAGCGAAGATTTTATCGAAGCAGAAGAATCAACCTCGTGATGCAGCACGGCTGAACCAGACACTGCTCGGGGCCGAGCGGGCGTTGCTGGTGCCCGAAGGGCTGCCCCACCGTCCCTGGTTTCGGCATGCGATTTATGCCCCTGGAGAATACACCGGATATGCGGCGGTGGTGATTCCAGGAGTAAACGAAGCGCTCGACAAAGGAGATGCGGAGCGCGCGCGCCAGCAGTTGGCAGTTCTGGCCGCCGCGCTCGAACGCGCGGCCAAGGCGCTGGAAGGATACCGGTAAACCGATGAATGCCACCCACGCTCTCGGGCAATTTCTGCGCACGCTGCCGCACTCGGCGGCGGCTACATTTCTGGCGCTGTTTCCCATTGTCGATCCGTTTGGCGGCATTCCGATCTTCTTCACCATGACCGCGACCTGGACCGCCAAGGACCGGCAGCGCACAGCGCTAAAGACCGGCATCTGGGTTTTTGTCATATTGGTGACATTTTTGTTTTTTGGCCGCTTCGTGCTTTATTTTTTTGGCATCTCGCTGCCGGTTTTAAAGATTGCCGGCGGATTGATTGTGGCCAACACCGCGTGGGGGATGGTTACTTCTCACGCGCGGATCACGCCGGAAGAAAGTCACGAAGCGCAGGACAAAGAAGATATCTCGCTGACGCCGCTGGCGATGCCACTCATGTCGGGGCCAGGAGCCATTGGGGTGGTGATGGCGCTGGCCGCGCACGTAGATAGCGCTGCTTCGTACCTGGGAATGGTTATCGGCGTCGCCGGGGTCGCGCTCTCGGTTTTGTTGTTTTTCTGGCTGGGAGGGCCGCTGGTCCGGCGGTTGGGCCCTAGCGCGGTGGGAGCCATCAACAAGATTTTTGGTTTCCTGATTTTGGCCATTGCCGTCCAGTTAGTGTGGGATGGCGTGGCCGACTTCAAGAGCTGAGGTGATGCGGAGAAAGAAGCCTCGAAGTCCAACTAGGAGATGACGCATCTTCGTTTCGTCGCGTGCGCCAGGGCTGCGTCACCCGTATTCAATTATTCAATCGACCGTCGGCCTCCGGCTGCGCTTACTTCCCTTTTTCGCGGCCGCTGATCTGTTATCCTAATCGGCTGTGCGAATGATTTGGTGGTTCCTGATCCTGGGTTTGAGTACACTGGTCGTGGTGTGCGTTGCAATCGCCTTGTACATGCGTTTACGACGCCATCTGCAGGCAGCCCATGCAGCCCATGAAATCAGTGCCAACCAACTGGACGGCGATCGTCCGTCCGGCCATACTGAGGCCTGATCGCTCAAGCGTTGTAGATGGGGAGACTCCAATGGAAAAACCAGCGACGCAAGTTTTAGGCAATTCGAGGGAGCACCATTTCGTTCCGGAATCTGCGCGACAAGTCATCCTGGTGGTTGGGGGCAGCTTGTTGGTTGCGTTGTGCGCGCACATCACAGTTCCCCTCCCGTTCACCCCCGTGCCGCTGACGCTGCAGAACTTCGCCGTGCTGCTGGTGGGTCTGCTGCTGGGCAGTCGCCGCGGCTTTGCAGCGCTCGCCTTATATCTCGCAGAAGGCGCAACGGGCTTGCCTGTGTTCAGTCCGATAGGCCCGGGCGGAATCGCCCACTTGTTCGGGCCAACTGGCGGATTTTTGCTGGCCTATCCCCTGGTCGCCTGGGTGTCAGGTTACGTGATGGAACATGGACGCAAAACCTTCGGTCGAACCGTAATCGCCGGCCTGCTCGGCGAAATCGTGCTTTTCACGGGAGGTCTGGCCTGGCTCGCGATTCTCACCCATTCGGTAGTGCAGGCCTTCCGCTGGGGGCTTTACTGGTTCCTGTTTGCGGAGATCATCAAGATCATGATGGCTGCCGCAATGGCCTCGCGATGGCAGCGCTCTCCAGTCGACAGCACGAAAGCACAGTAACCAAGTTTTGGAGTTCAAAAGATGACGGTGATTTCAGAAACAGAAACCAAACATTCCGGGGGCGGCCAGTCGTCGCAAGTGCGCGAGATTTCGATTGCCCACAGCCCAGATTCCGACGATGCATTCATGTTTTACGGCCTCGCCACCAGCAAGGTGCGCGTCCCGGGACTTCGTTTCACCCATACCCTCTGCGATATCGAGACCTTGAATCAGAAGGCGCGCGAAGGCGTTTACGATGTGACTGCGATTTCGTTTCACGCCTATCCGTATATACAGGACCTATACGCGTTGATGTCGTGCGGAGGCAGCGTCGGCGAAGGCTACGGGCCCATGATTGTTTCTCCGCGCCCGTTCACGCAAAGTGAAATCAAGGAAAAGCGCATCGCCGTTCCTGGTACGCTCACTACCGCGTATCTCGCGCTACAGCTTTTTGCTCCCGGAGTAGAAACGGAAGTCGTGCCCTTCGACCACATCATTCCGCAGGTGCTCGAGGGCAAGTTTGAAGCTGGACTCATCATCCACGAAGGGCAGCTAACCTACGACAAGGCCGGCCTGCACCGCATTGTCGACCTTGGCCGTTGGTGGCAAAAGATGACTGGATTGCCGCTGCCGCTGGGCGGCAACGCGATTCGCCGCGCGCTCGGTCCACAACTGATTTCGGCGGTGAATGGCGCGTTGCGCGACAGCATTCAGTATGCCCTCGACAATCGCGACGAAGCTTTGTCCTATGCCATGCAGTTTGCCCGCGATCTCGACTCCCAAACCGCCGACCGGTTTGTTGGCATGTACGTGAACGAGCGCACGCTCGACTACGGCCCAGAAGGACGCGAAGGCGTTTCCCGTCTGCTGGATATGGGCCACAAGGCCGGTATCATTGGGCCTGAGGCCCGCGTGGACTGGGTAGCTTAGAAGGCATGGCGGATCTGCCCGGCACGACAGAAAACACCAGGGAAAAACAGACGCTTCTGATCGACGCGGACGACACGCTCTGGGAAAACAACATCTACTTCGAGCGGGCCATCGCGCGTTTCATTTCGTTCCTCAATCACCACGAATTTTCTCCCGAGCAAGTGCGCGAAGTGCTGAACGATGTCGAGCGCGAGTGCATCGTCAAGCATGGTTACGGCCTGCACAGTTTTGCCCACGCCCTGGTCGACACGTTTGAACGCCTCAGCGTAGAGCCGGTCACTCCCGAGTTACACGCGCAAATCAACAGCTTCGCTCGCACGGTTGCTGATCATCCCATGGAACTTCTGCCCGAGGTTCCGGGAACACTGGAATATCTGGGGGCGAGACACAATCTCATTCTGTTGACCAAAGGCGCGATCGTCGAGCAAACCGGAAAGATTGAACGTTCGGGGTTAAAGACTTATTTCACCGCAACCGAGATCGTCGCTGAGAAAGACGCCGAGGCGTACCAAAGAATCGTTGAAAAATTTGGGCTGGAGCACGACTCGACCTGGATGATCGGCAATAGCCCGAAGTCCGACATCAATCCTGCGCTCGCCACGGGGCTGAACGCGGTTTTCGTCCCGCATGGCGATACCTGGATTCTCGAACATGACGAACTCGATGCGGCTCAGCCCCCGCAGCGTTTGCTCATCGTGGGAGCCTTCGCCGAACTGCGCGAACACTTTTAAGCCTATTCTTCAGATAGGTCGGAATCAGACTCGTAAGCCTCCCGTCCCTTTCAGCACCAAACTAACCAACAAGCGTCTCTCACGGTGCGCGTTTCCCGCATGTTACGCTCGTTCTGTCCAACGTTCTTTGCACTACTTTTCTAACGTGGAAACAAATAATTTCCGCAGGCTATTGCGCACGGTGGAAGCTCTCTCCGATCTCGGGCCGGAGCTCACAGCTGGGCGCGACTTTACCGAAACATCGCGCCGCATGCTCTCCGCTGTCATGGAAGCCGCCGGCGCGCGCGAAGGTGCGCTTTTCGTTTTCAATGAGAAGCCCACCATGCTCACATCGGTGGCCTCCGAGGGTTTCGCCATGTTGCCTGAGCCGGCCTTCATTCCTCTTCTTCCCAAGCACGCTCACGCCCTCACTGCTGCCCGCGGACCCATCGTGCTCAACGCTTCCACCTATTCGGTGTTTCTCAGTTCCAATGGCAACGTCGCTCCAGAATTGTTCAAGTGCATTGCCCCCCTCAAATCGGTGGGCAAGCTCGCCGGGGTCGTTTGTCTGGGACGTCGCCCGGGAGATGCGCCCTACATGGAGGCAGAGCTGGATGCCATGGAGCTGCTCTGCAGTTACATCGGCTTGGCTGTGCATAACCACGCCCTAACCCAGACTCTGGCCCAGCGTGTAACCGAAAATCTGCGTCTGATGGCTTCGCTCCACGGCTTCTATGACAGCGCTCTAGAAGCATTCGCCACCGCCATTGACGTGAAACACGTGAACATTCACGGTCACTCTCTGCGCGTGGGGCGCTACGCTGCTGCCATCGGCGAAGCCATGGGCGTCGAACCCGGCGAGGTTGCCGCTCTGCGCAGCGCTGGCTATTTGCATGACATCGGCAAGGTGGCCGTCGATCGCCGATTGTTCAGCAAGCCCGGAGCTCTCAATCCGGAAGAATTTCGCGAGATGGCCGATCACACCGTGGTCGGGCATCAGATTGTCAGCAGCGTGGAGTTCCCCTGGCCGAGGATTCATGAATCGGTGCGTTGGCATCATGAGCGCAGCGACGGTTCCGGATACCCCGATGCCTTGGCCAATGACGAATTGCCCATGCCGGTGCGCATCATGGCACTCGCCGATACCTTCGACGCCATGACCAGCCTCCGCCCTTACCGCGAGCCGCTTTCGCTGGGCGGCGCCCTCAGTGATCTGGTGCGCATGACTCCGCAAAAATATGATCCCAACGCGGTGCAGGCCCTTTTGATCCAGGTGCGACGCGATGCCGTGGGCAGCAATCGAACTCCACTCCTCGCCGACCACATGTCCGTGAATATTTCTCCAACCGATGTGGACCATTTAGCCGCGACCCTGCAGCACAAGGTCTCGCGGGGCAAAATGTATCTGACCTAGCTCTAACCGTGGCTTTGGAATCTTTGACTTAAGCCTACCTAGGGCCAGCCATACAACATCTTCGGTAACCTTCCAAGCCAGAAACTTTTCCTTGAGTTCGGGTTGATAATGAGAGGGCTGTCGTCCTTTCCTGGACCGGAGTCTTCATGCCTGTGGGACGTACCAAGGTCGCCGTCGTTCTTCTGTCTGTCAGCCTGGCGTGCATCGTCCCGTCCCTGCTGGCTAAAAAGAACGAGAAACCGGCCTCCAGTGCCAGCGATCAACGCCGCGCCCTCCATGCTCTTAATCGCCTGAGTTTCGGTCCACGTCCCGGGGATGCGCAGCGGGTGATGGCGATCGGCGTCGACAAGTGGATCGATCTGCAACTGCATCCCGAAAAAATCGATGACAGCGCCCTTGAGGCTCGCCTGGAGCCCTTCCGCACGACGCGCATGAGCACCACAGAAGTCGCTCAGGATTTCCCTGACGGTCAAGAGATCAATCAGGTGATGAATGGCAAGAAACCCATGCCGTCCGACGCCGCGTTGCGAATGGTCTATCAAGTTCAGATCGACCGACAACAGGAAAAGAAAGAACGCTTGGAAGCCGCCAAGAATCATCCTGGGGCGTCCACGATGGCGTCGGACACACACGCAACTGTCGATCATTCCACGCGGAGCCCGGGCTCGCCGAACAACGAGATTGCCGCAGATGCTAGCGCAAAGACCTCTCCAGACAATGGGGATGCAGTCGCGCCCTCCGCGCTTGCGGCGAAGATGACCCCAGAGGAGAAAGAAGAGGCTCGCCGCCGCGAGGAGGAACTTTACGCCGACTTGGATGTGCAGCAATTGCCGAGCATTCCGCCCGATCAGCGTTTCAAGAAAATTCTCAGCCTGTCGCCGACGGCGCAGCTTGCATTGGCCGACACGTTGCGCGGAGGTAAAGGTCAGGCGTTTCTCGAAGGCCTGCTTCCCAGGCAAAAGGAAACCCTGCTCGCATTGAATGGTCCTGCGGGAGTGGTCACTGGCGAACTGGCGCAGGCCAAGCTTCTGCGCGCCATCTACAGCGAGCGTCAACTCCAGGAAGTGATGACCGATTTTTGGTTTAATCACTTCAATATATTCGCGGACAAGGGAGTCGATCGACTCCTCATTACCAGCTACGAGCGCGATGTGATTCGACCGCGCGCGCTGGGCAAGTTCGAAGACCTGCTGATAGCCACGGCCAAGAGTCCGGCAATGTTGTTCTATCTCGACAACTGGCTCAGTGTGGGGCCAAACTCGCCGCAAGCTCTGGGCATTCCGGTGCATCCATCCGGGCCACCACGGCCAAATAAGGGCAAGCGTCCTAGCGGCCTCAACGAGAATTACGGGCGCGAGTTACTGGAACTCCATACCCTGAGCGTGAACGGCGGCTACTCGCAGCACGATGTCACCGAAGTTGCCAAGGTGTTTACCGGCTGGACCATCGAGAAACCTAACGAAGGCGGCGGCTTCAAATTCGAACCCAGGATGCACGAGCCCGGACCGAAATTTGTACTCGACCACCGCATCAAGCCGAAAGGGGAAGGCGAAGGACTGGAATTGCTGCACCGTCTAGCCGCCAGTCCGCAGACTGCGCACTTCGTCTCGCTCAAGCTCGCGGAACGTTTTGTATCGGATGATCCGCCTCCTGCTTTGGTCGACCGCCTGGCGAAGACTTTCCTGAAAAAGAAGGGCGACATTCGCGAAGTGCTGACTGTGCTTTTTCAATCGCCTGAGTTTTGGGCTGACAGCACCTATCGCGCCAAGGTGAAAACTCCTCTGGAATTCGTAGCTTCAGCCCTGCGTGCCACCGGCGCTGAGGTCGACGACGCATTGCCGCTCACACGACAGCTCAACGGTATGGGTATGCCACTTTACGGCGCGCAGCCGCCCACCGGCTATTCCATGAAGGCCGAAACGTGGGTAAGCTCATCGGCACTGCTCAATCGCATGAATTTTGCTTTGACGCTTAGCAGCGGCAAGATCAAGGGCGTTAAGGTGGACGTGGCGCAATTCGCGGCCAGTACTCCGAGCAATACCCCATTGGATTCGATCCGGACACTATCCACCCTCGAGCTCGGCCTGCTCGACGGAGACGTATCGAAGCAAACGCACGACTCGATTGCATCACAGATCGGCGCCGCGGCAGGAAGCAGCGCAGCGCGCAAGCCGGTGGACGCAGTGCGGCCTCCGGACGTTAGCACTATCGCGGGCTTGTTACTCGGCTCGCCAGAGTTTCAGAGAAGATAGCTACTAACTACCAGCTTCTGGACAGAACCTAAGGCAACAGCAGCTAGGAGCGCGGTAGCCCGATGTTAATAGCTAGTGGCCAGGAGCTGCTTTATTATGTCCATCACTCGTCGCATCTTTCTTCGCAACAGCGCACTCGCCGTCGTCGGCACGGCCGCGGTTCCGAGTTTTCTCGCTCGCGCCGCCAGGGGCGCGGTTCAGCCGGGTTCCCGCACCAGGCGCCTGGTTGTAATCTTTCAACGCGGCGCGGCCGACGGTTTGAATATCGTGGTGCCTCATGCCGAGCCGCAATATTACGCGATGCGGCCCAGCATCAACATTCCGCGAAATTCCGTAATCGATCTGGATGGCTTCTTCGGCCTGCATCCGTCACTCGCGCCTTTCCAGCCCCTCTGGCAGCAGCGTCAACTGGCGATTGTGCATGCCGCCGGGTCGCCCGACCCCAACCGCTCGCACTTCGATGCCCAGGATTTTATGGAGTCCGGTACTCCGGGCGTAAAGTCCACCGACGATGGATGGCTCAACCGTGCGTTGCGCAACTTGCCACAGTCGCAGAAATCCGCGTTCAAGGCCGTTGCCATGGGCCCGTCCATACCACGTATTTTGAGTGGTGCCGAGCCCGCCATCGCCATCAACAACATCAATGATTTCTCGGTCGGGGGCCGCAATCCGAAAGCCTCGCCGGTCGCCAATACTTTCGAGGCTATGTACGATCACTCCCTCGATACCGTGATGCACGGCACAGGCGAAGAAACATTTGACGCGGTCAAGATGCTAAGGTCGGCGGACCCTTCGAAGTACAAACCGGCTCCCGGCGTTGATTATCCCAAGGGACACTTCGGCGACAGCATGCGCCAGCTTGCTCAACTCATTAAGGCGGATCTCGGTGTGCAGGTGGCGTTTGCTGACATCGGCGGTTGGGACCATCACGTCAACGAAGGCGCAACTGAAGGCCAGATTGCCAATGTACTGCGCGACTTCTCGCAATCACTCGCAGCTTTCTGGACCGATCTCGGCGACCTCGGGGAAGATACGGTGGTCGTCACCATGTCGGAGTTCGGCCGCACCGCACGCGAGAACGGCAATCGCGGCACCGACCACGGCCATGCCAACGTCATGTTCGTGCTGGGCGGGCCCGTGAAAGGCGGCAAAGTGTACGGACGTTGGCCGGGCCTCGATCAGGCGCAACTCTACGAAGGCCGCGATCTGGCGCTGACCACGGATTTTCGTCAGGTGCTCGGCGAGGCCGTTGCGCGCCACATGGGCAACAAGAATCTGGCGACAGTGTTTCCGGGGTATGAAAATCAACCTGGTAAATTCTTGAGATTGTTGGGATAACGAGAACGAGTAGACGGCACACTCTTACTAGATCTCAATCAGCACATCGCCGTTCTCAATCTTCAGCGGATAAACCGCAATCTTAATGCTTGGATTCTGCGTGGCCTCACCGGTCTTTGTGTCCCATGCCCAGCCGTGCCATGGGCACACCACCTTACCGGCTTCGATCATTCCTTGCCCCAGTGGCCCGCCGCGATGCAGGCAGACGTTCTCCATAGCGCTATAAATACTATTCACGTTAGCTACGCAGATCATCTTGGTTGCGCAGGGAAATTCTTTGGTTTCGTCGGGGGGCGGAAGTTCGGTCTCGGTGGTGAGCTTGATAAAATCTGGCACGAATCCTCAATCTTTCGGGATGGAACCGCCGAGCTTCGCTCGGCGGGCAGCCGGGGACGGCTGTCCCCACATTATTTGCTGACGACTGGTAGCCAAAAGTTGACCGCTATTTCGGCTGCACCGTTTGGGCGATCATCACCTGCCGCTTGAAGTTCTCCACCATGTTCGGATCGAGCCGCACTTCCGTGGGTCTTCTCGCAACCGTCATGGTGTCAATCTTGTCCTGCAGCTTGAGCAGCGCGTAGAAAAGATTCTCTGGCCGCGGCGGGCATCCCGTCACATACACGTCCGTGGGCACGATTTTGTCGACGCCCTGCAACACGGCATACGTATTGAACGGCCCGCCCACCGACGAGCACGCACCCATCGAGATCACCCACTTCGGGTCCGGCATCTGGTCGTAAATGCGCTTCACCACCGGCGCCATCTTCAATGTCACCGTGCCCGACACGATCATCAGATCAGCCTGCCGCGGGCTGGGACGAAACACCTCCGCACCGAAGCGCGCGATATCAAATCGCGAAGTCGAGGCGGCGATCATCTCAATGGCACAGCAAGCCAGCCCAAACGTCATCGGCCACACGGCAGACTTTCGCGCCCAGTTGAAGACGTAGTCGACCGTGCTGATCATGAAGTTCTTTTCGAATCTATTTTGCAGCCAGCTCATCAGGGGACCTCGGTCCGTGAAGCTTCGACACAATTATACGTTCAATCGCGTCGCAAATGGCTCCTCGGCATCGTTGTCGAGTTGCCGCGCCATCGAGACTCAGCTACAAATAGAAATATCCATGGATTCACAATCCGAGGTGGCCGCTGCCCACAAACGCATCCCGAACCAGTTTGTCGATGCCTGGGCTCGAATTCGCACCTCTCAATTCTGGATGGTCGCCATCGCCCTATTCCTTCGCGTGGGCTGGATCATCGTCGGCCACACCTACAAATTCAAAAGTGCAGAAGATAACTTCGGCTTCGGTTGGGAGATGGGACGTATCGGAGCCGCCATCGCCTCCGGCCGCGGCTTTAGCGACGCTTTCGGCGCGCCCACCGGTCCCACGGCATGGGAACCTCCTCTTTATCCATATTTGACGGCCGGCGTTTTTCACATCTTCGGCATCTATTCGCGAGCATCTGCCTTTGTCCTGCTCACCATCAACAGCATTTTCTCCGCACTCACTTGCCTCCCCATTTTCCTCATTGCGCGCCGAATCTTCTCGGAGAAGGTCGCGGTCGGCGCCGCCTGGACCTGGGCGCTTCTGCCTTACGTCATGTTCTGGTGCACCCGTTGGGTATGGGAGACGAGTCTCTCCGCCTTGCTGCTTGCCGTTATTTTCTGGCTGGCGCTGACCATGGAAGATCGCGAGGGACTGAAGCCTTGGCTGCAGTTCGGCTTGCTCTGGGGGATCGCGGCGCTGAACAGCACAGTGCTGATCGCATTCCTTCCAGCCTCCGGTTTATGGGCGTGGTATCAGCGCGCGAAACGGCGCAAGCCTTCGCTCACGGGTGTGGTGCTGGCTTCCGTAGTCTTCATCGCCTGCGTCACCCCGTGGACGGTGCGGAACTATCGAACCTTCGGAAAGTTCATCTTCATCCGCGATAATCTAGGCGCAGAACTCCGCCTGGGCAACGCCCCTGGCGCTGACGGAACGTGGATGCAGTATTTGCATCCCACCCAGGATACGTTCGCCATGCGCCAGTACACCTCCATGGGCGAGTTGGCTTATATCGAGCACCGCAAGCGGCAGGCGCTCGATTACATCGAGGCCGATTATCCGCGCTTCGCCATTCTCGGCCTCAAGCGCTTCATCTATTTCTGGGCGGGACCGCCGCGCCTGGCAAAAATCTGGTGGCTAGCGGAGGTGAAAAATTCGCTCTTCCTGGCCTCCTCCGTTCTGATGTTCTGGGGACTAGCCCGCGCTCTTCGCCAGCACAAACCCGGCGCCTGGCTGCTGTTCTGGCTGATCCTGCTTTATCCGGCGATCTATTACGTGGTCTACCCCGGCCAGCGCTATCGCCATCCCATCGAGCCGGAGATGACAATCCTGGGGATTTATCTGCTTACCGAAGCTGGCAAAAAAGAAATCGGCGCTCAATAAATCGTGTACCCCGGCGCCGGCGTCCGCAGATCAGGCTTCGACGCCATCAGCAACAACGCCCCTTCGCGTTTGAACGCTCGCAGATCGTCCAGACTATGAAATGACCTGGTCTGATAGTCATCTGGCGTGGGCGTGTCATCAGGAATACGGAAAGCCTCAACATTTTCGAACGCATGCTTCTGCAGCAGTTCGACGTACTCTGCCTCCGACCGCACATGCACCGGAACCTTCAGCTTGTCCACCCACTGCAGCGAGTACTGATTATCTCTGTATAGATTGATCAGGATGAATAATCTTCCCCGCGGCGCCATCACGCGAAACAGCTCCATCAGCGCACGATCCTGATCGGCATAGTAGTAAAACGACTCCACCGACAACACCTTGTCAAAGAAATTTTCTTCCCAGGGAATCTGTTGCGCCGATCCCCAGACGTAAAGCAGGTTGTCAAAATCTTTAGAAGCCGCACGCGCTTCCCGAATCATCTCGTCAGAAACGTCCAGCCCCACCACCTGCCCGAATCCATCCGGTCCCTCGCCAACCAGCCGCGCCAGCAGCCGAGTTGCCCATCCCGATCCGCAACCCAGGTCCAGCACGCGCTCCCCAGGACGCAAATTCATACGGCGAATCGTCTTCGCCGTGATGTCGAAGTGATGGCTCTCCATCTTTAGGCCTTCGCCAGCCGCGGCCCAGCGGTTGAATTCCTGTTGCAGTTTCTCGTCGGGAGTGAGAGGTTTGTCGGGCAAGCGAATTTCCTTTTGTGAATTTCCCGCTGCTCTATGCTACAGTTTTCCTCCTCATGGCGACACGCCCTCAGAATCCTCCCCCGCAGCCCGACCCTGGATCGCTCTACTGTCCGAACTGCTCCGAAGAAGTAACCGATCCCTTAACTTGCGGCGACTGCTCCGCTGTTATCTGCCGCCGTTGCGGCAGCCCGCTCGAATCGCCCGACGAACTGGGAATTGGATAATGGAATCCCCTGCAACGACAACTATCGAAGTTCCCGCAGTCCTCTCACCACCCACCCTGATTCGCGGACTCGGCCTGCTCGATTCCGTGCTGCTGCTCGTCAGCGGCATCATCGGTTCCTCAATTTTTCTCACCGCCAAGGACATCGCCGGCCCGCTCCCGCAGCCCGCGCTGTTCTTGCTGGTCTGGGTCATCGGCGGCGTAGTTTCTCTCTTCGGTTGTGTCGCCTTCGCCGAACTCGGATCCATGTTCCCGGAGTCCGGCGGCCAGTACGTTTATCTTCGAGAGGCCTACGGCGACCTCGTTGCCTTCCTCTATGGCTGGATGCTCTTCGCCGTCGCCAATGGTGGAACCATCGCCGCGCTCTCCGTAGCGTCCGCCGCCTATACCGGCCAAGTTTTTCCCATGGTTTCGCAGGAGCATGTCGTCGTCTCGCTCGCGGGTATCACCATCACTCGCGCCCATGTTTTCGGTCTGTTCCTCATCGCGGTCCTCACCTACGTAAACGTTGTCGGCCTGCGCTGGGGTACGCTGCTACAAAATCTGTCCACCTGGACTAAGTTCGCCGCCATGGCGGCCTTCGTATTTCTCGGATTCGCCATCGGCAAAGGCGACTGGTCACATTTCCATTCGCACGGCGTCGGTCTCACCATGGGACTTCATCCCGGTCAACTCATCTCTGCGATGGGCATCGCCTTGATCGCCGTCTTCTGGGCCTATGACGGATGGGTGTATATCACCTGGGTCGCAGGCGAAGTGAAAGAACCGCGACGCAATGTGCCGCTGGCCATGGTGCTGGGCGTGCTCGTGGTCGGCGTCATCTACATGGCAATGAACGTCACCTATCTCTACGCTCTCCCGCTCAGCGAAATCGCCCGCCACGAAACCATCGCCCACGTCGCCGCAGCCGCGTTGTTTTCTCCACATGCCGCTTTGTGGCTCTCGCTCATGATCGCGCTCTCATGCTTCAGCGCCGCAGCCACCTGCACGCTCTCCGGTGCGCGGGTCTATCTTGCCATGGCGCAGGATGGCGTCTTCTTCAAGCGCATGGCAGTTATCCATCCCAAATGGCGAACGCCCGCCTTCAGCCTGATTGGTCAAGGCATCTGGGCTGCTCTGCTCACTATCAGCGGCCGCTACGATCAGCTCTACACCTACGTCATCTACGGCATGGTGCTCTCCTACACTCTCACCGTGATTGGAATGTTCCTGCTGCGCTGGAAGCGCCCCAACATCCCGCGTCCGTACCGCTGCACGGGATATCCCTGGCTCCCCGCGATCTACGTTCTGGTGGGAGTCGCCTGGACGCTAAACACCATCATTACCCGTCCCAGCGAAGCCTTCTGGGGTACCGCAATCGTGCTGATCGGCGTTCC
>Ga0187883_10000519_pt1 | contig 23875 bp, 21 predicted proteins | sample June2016WEW_20_1_2_FD_132966 | JGI IMG/M metagenome (GOLD analysis project Ga0187883, IMG submission 132966) | Peatland microbial communities from SPRUCE experiment site at the Marcell Experimental Forest, Minnesota, USA - June2016WEW_20_10 | ecosystem: Environmental > Terrestrial > Soil >...
AGGTACAGGTCCGCGGGCAGCGCTGGACGATCTCCGGCACCGTCTGCATGAACCAGATCGTGGTCGACTTCGGTGACGAGGACGTGGCGGCGGGGGATGAAGTGGTGCTTTTCGGCCCCGGCGACGCAGGCGAGCCGACCGCACAGGACTGGGCTGACGTGCTCGGCACTCTTTCATATGAGATCGTGACGAGGTTCGCGGGCCGGGTGCCCAGAAGCTACCTTGGAGTAACAAGGACCTGGGATCCTGCCCTGGCGAGTACGCTTCGGGCCGTAATGGCGTCCGTCGGGTAGGAATCCCGCGTTCCTGGAGGACAACGGGAGGGCTGATGGCCAGGTGGCGGCGGATTACCGGCGCGGCTGGGCTGGCTGCGGGCGCAGCGGCAGCGGGAGCGGGAGCCGTACTCGCCGCGGAGCGGGCGACTATCGGCCGGATGCGGGTGAAACCAGATCCTGCTGCGGCCGAGCCGTTCGGCCAGCTGCGCGGACGCAGCGTGACGGTGCTCGCCGACGACGGTGTGGGGCTGCACACCGAGATCAACGGGCCAGATGACTCTCCGGTAACGATCGTCTTCTGTCACGGTTACACGCTGAACCAGGACACCTGGCACTACCAGCGCAAATACTTGGCGGCGGTGAGCAGGCTGGTCTTCTGGGATCAGCGCGGCCACGGCCGGTCCGGCAGCTCAAGCCCGGAGCACGTCACTATCGACCAGCTTGGCGCGGACCTGTACGCGGTGCTGATGGCCACCGTCCCGGGCGACTCCCCGGTCGTGCTCGTCGGCCACTCCATGGGCGGCATGACCATTATGGCTCTCGCCGACCAGCATCCCGAGCTATTCGGTACGAAGGTGATCGGCGCAGCCCTGATCTCAACGGCGGTGTCCGAGATTGACCCGACCGTCTGGCTGCCCGGGCCGCTGCGGTCAGTTGCCCGGTACGCGGCCCCGACCGTCTTGCGCGGGGCAGCCAGCGGCCGGGGGGCGCCTCTCATCGAGCGGAGCCGTCACGCCGCCAGCCAGATCGCGTTCCTCAGCGCGCGGCTGATCGCCTTCGGCGACCCGGCGATCAGCCCGACCGTGGTGGATTTCCTTGAACGCATCATCAGGATGACCCCCATCGAGGTGGTGACGGATTTCTTCCATGCGCTGCTTAAGCACGACAAGCTCACCGCGCTCCGCGTGCTCGGGCAGGTGCCGGTGGTGGTGGTAACGGGCGAGAAGGACCGGGTGGTCCCGCTACGGCAGAGCGAGATCCTGGCCGCCGAGATACCCGATGCGGAGCTCCTGACGGTGCCTGGCGCGGGGCACGTCATCATTCTCGAGTGCCCTGACCTCATCAATGAGGTCATCATCGACCTGGTCACCCGGGCGACAGAGGGTCGCACGCGGCGCGACCAGTCGGCCTAGCCGTGGCGGCGGATGGGCCGAATGCGCCAGGCGCCGCGGCGGTGCGCGCGGAGATCCAGGTCCGCACCGGCGAGCAGATGCGGGCGCTCGGGCGGCGGCTTGCCGGACTGCTGTGCCCGGGCGACCTGGTGGTGCTGACCGGGCCGCTCGGTGCCGGGAAGACCACGCTCGTCCAGGGCATCGGCGAGGGACTTGGCGTGCGCGGCCCGGTGACGTCGCCGACCTTCGTCATCGCGCGCGTGCACCGGTCGCTGAGCGGCGGACCGGCGCTGGTGCACGCCGATGCCTACCGGCTCGGCAGCCGGGCGGAGGTGGACGATCTTGACCTGGACGCTGACCTCGACAGCTCGGTCACCGTGGTCGAGTGGGGCGAGGGGCTTGTCGAGGACCTCTCGGCAAGCCACCTGGAGATCAGGATCATGCTGGCACCCCGCACGGTGCCGCCCGGAACGCCCGGCCTTACGGCAGCAGCCAGCCCGGATGGTGCCGAGGTTCCTGATGAGCCGCGCATCGTTCAGCTGACCGGTACCGGCTCGCGCTGGGAAGCCGCGGGACCATCGGCAGGGCCCGCCGGGTCCTGCTGGGCTGAGGCCCTGCCGGGAACAGCGGGTGCATGATGCGGCGCGCCGACGGCCGCCTGCCGTCCCGGCCGTGCTGACCTGGAGCGTTGGCTGGAGATTTTATCGAATACATGTTCTAGTGTATGAATGAACGACACGCGGCTGCCGGACTGGTGGACTTACCCGGTCCAGTGCGAGGCCGGGCACCCGTGGGGACCTGGCAGGGTAATTGTCTCCTGGCAGCCTTGCCACTGCGGTCCCGCACGTAAGGTGCTGCCCACCGGCAGCGGTCACCGGACCATCTCCTGCCGGGTCCAGGGCTGCAGCGCAGTCCACTATGAGCCGCCGCATGATCCCCACTAGGAGCCGCCGCGTAATCCGGCGTCCGGGCCGAAGCTGGTGGTAACTTACTGCGCACGCGCTGGCCGCCAGCCCGCGGTCGGCCTTCAGGCCCGCACCACGACTGTCCGCAGGACCGGCTAGCAGAACTGATTCGGCCGCGGGCCGTGCCGCCTGACTGCTCTGCCGAGCAGTTCGCTCCATGGCGCGGTTCATTCCATGGCATAGTCCCGTTCTGTCCGCCCGCAGGGCGTTCGCACCACTAAACTGCGTTGTTCGCAGGTCTGCTTGCGGCCGTTACGCACGGTCAGATCCACTCCCGGAGGCGCGCCTTGGCTCAGCAGGGGTCTCCGCCCAGCCGACCCGTCAGGATGCCCGCAGGCCGTCGGCGGCGGCCGGATAGTCCCGACTATGCCGGGCGCCCGGAGCGTGCTGCTGACGATGACCACCTGGCCAGGGATGCCCACCCCGGCTGGGATGACCGCTTGGCGAGCGGTGCCCATGCTGGCCGGGATGATTACTCCGCGGCTGGTGCCCATGCTGGCCGGGATGATTACTCCGCGGCTGGTGCCCATGCTGGCCGGGATGATTACTCCGCGGCAGGTGCCCCTGCTGGCCGGGATGATTACTCCGCCAATGGTGCCCGTGCCGATTGGGATGAGGATCGGCCCGCTACGGCCGGCCGGCCTGGTTGGGACGACCGTTCGGGTGACGATGACCGTTCCGGCCGCGATGACCGTTCCGGTCCGGATGGCCATTCCGGTCCGGATGGCCATTCCGGTCCGGATGGCAGCCCGGGCCCGCAGAGCCGCATCACCGCCAGGGGCCGGTTCAGCAGGGACAGGCGTTCCAGCAGTGCAAACCGACCGCGGCCGGATGTTTTCTACGACGACACCGATCAGGACCTTCCGCCATGGGCTGGCCCGAGTATTTACCCGTCCGGGCCGGGCCGCAGGGAACTCGGGCCGCCCGGTGCTGACCAGGACGGGCCGCAGGGGGAGGGCAGCCCGCGAATCCGGGGCAGGGCAGCAGCCACCCGTGCCAGGCGGTCCAGGCGGTCCAGGCGCTATGCGATCGGTGGGCTGGCCGTCATCGTGCTCGTGGTGATACTCGCGGTGACCGGCAACCTCCCGCTGGTGGGCTCGTCGGCAAAGCCATCCTCCAGTGACCTGGTGACTACCTTCCTGCCGGGCGATATCCGCGCCGCGCCGGACGCTTGCCAGGCAGTGGGCGCCACCGCGCTCAGCCAGTACCTGCCTGGAAAGACCACCAGGGCCGTGATCCAGAGCGGGCGCTCGGAGAGCCAGTGCACCTGGACGCTGGACGCCCGCCCCATCTACCGGGTACTTGAGGTGACCACGCAGGCCTTCGCGCCGAGCCTGCTCTCCACCGGCAACGGCAGCGCGACGTTCAGCGCGATCGACGCCTATAACGCGGCATTGCTGGCCATGCAGAATCCGCCCAAGTCCGCCCACCGGCCCACGGCACGGATCGGCGCCCCTAGCGGCCTCGGCAATGCCGCCTTCCTCGCCGTGCAAGTGTGGCATACCGGGGGAAACACGACGGACTTCGTCACAGTCGTGGGCCGCGAGCGGAATGTGCTCGTCACCGTCACGCTGCAGGGCCTTGACCGAGCTGCGGGTGGCGGCTACGGGCCGGTGGATGTCGCCACGCTGCAGGCGGGTGCGCTAGCCATCTCCCACCATGTCCTGACCGGTCTCGGCTGAGCTGCCTGCCGGTCACCGCCGCGGGCAGTGTTCGGCACGGTCCAAAAATACGCACTGGGCCGCTCGCGCCGGGCGGGTCAGCCGGGGTCGTCGCGCGGCACCCGCCGAGGCGCCCGCGCAATGCCGCCCTTGCGCAGGGCCGCCGCCCGCAGCTCGTCCTGGAACGAGACCCGGGGCGTGCTGAGTACGGGATGGTCGCGGGCTGATCTACGCTGTGCAACCGTGCTACTGCTCGCATTCGACACCGCGACCCCGGCCGTGACCGTCGCCCTTCACGACGGCACGGGCGTGGTGGCGCAGCGGGCGGCGGTTGATGCCCGCCGGCACGGCGAGCTGCTGGCCGATGCGATCATTGGGGCACTCGCGGATTGCGGCGCCACCCCGACTGGCCTGACGGCCATCGCTGTGGGCACCGGCCCAGGCCCGTACACGGGGCTACGGGTCGGCCTGGTGACCGCCCGGGTGCTGTCCAGCGCGCTCGGCATCCCCGTCCACGGCGTGTGCACGCTGGACGTGATCGCGCAGACGGCGGCAGCCGGGGCGGCGGGCCGCGAGTTCATCGTCGCAACCGATGCGCGGCGCAAGGAGGTCTACTGGGCGCGCTATTCGCCGGCTGCCGAGCGCATCTGGGGACCTGGCGTCAGTCTTCCTAGCGAGCTTCCGGTCGGCTACCCGGTAGCTGGCGAGGGCCCGGTCCGCTACCCAGAGCTGACGGCCGAGCCGATACCGCCGCGCTATCCCGCTGCGGCGCAGCTCGCCGAGCTGGCGGTGGCGCGACTGGCGAGCGGTGCTGCTGCCCTTCCTGCTGAGCCGCTCTACCTCCGCAGACCCGACGCGCGCGTGCCGGGCAAGCCGAAGCGGGTGACCCCATGATGAGCGTCAGGCTCCGCAGTGTGACCGGCACGGACCTCGACGCCATCCTCAGGCTGGAGCGCGAGCTCTTTGGCGAGGAGGCGTGGTCACGACAGATGCTGGCGGGCGAGCTGGCACAGCAGCCTGCCAGCCGGCACTATCTGGTAGCCGACGATGACGGCATGGTCGTCGGCTACGCGGGGCTGCTCACGGCCGGGAGCCAGGCGGATGTGCTCACTATCGCGGTCGCGCTTGACAGGTGGGGCGAAGGGATCGGCACGGGGCTGCTCGACGCGCTGCTCGCCGAGGCCGCCCGGCGCGGCTGCACCGAGGTCTTCCTCGAGGTACGCACTGACAACACCAGGGCGCAACAGCTGTACCGCAGATACGGATTCACTGAGATCGGCATCAGGAGGGGCTATTACCAGCCGTCCGGGGCGGATGCGCTGGTAATGCGGCGGGCCGGCGGTCCCGAGGTGACGCGCCGGGCAGCCGGGCCGGGCGGCGGTCCCGAGGTGACGCGCCGGGCAGCCGGGCCGGGCGGCGGTCCCGAGGTGACGCGCCGGGCAGCCGGGCCGGGCGGCGGTCCCCGGTGACGGCCCCGCTGGTGCTCGGCATCGAGACCTCGTGCGACGAGACTGGCGCGGGGCTCGTGCGCGGCCATGAGCTGCTGGCCGATGCAGTTGCCTCCAGCGTGGACGAGCACGCGCGGTTCGGCGGCGTGGTTCCTGAGGTGGCGAGCCGGGCGCACCTGGAGGCGATGGTCCCTGCGGTGAACCGCGCGCTGGCCAGCGCCGGGGTCACGCTGGGGGATGTGGATGCGATCGCGGTGACGGCGGGCCCTGGGCTGGCCGGGGCCCTCCTCGTCGGGGTATGCGCGGCTAAGGCGTACGCTCTCGCGCTCGGTAAGCCGCTCTATGGCGTCAATCACCTGGCCGCTCATATCGCGGTAGACCAGCTGGAGCACGGCGCGCTGCCCACGCCCGCCGTCGCCCTGCTGGTCTCCGGCGGGCATTCCTCGTTGCTGCTCGCCGCTGACCTTGCCACTGAGCTGATCCCGCTCGGTGCCACGATCGATGACGCCGCCGGGGAGGCCTACGACAAGGTGGCCCGGCTGCTCGGGCTGCCATTCCCCGGCGGCCCGCCGATCGACTCGGCTGCTGCGACCGGTGACCCGGCAGCCATCGCCTTTCCGCGGAGCAAGTACCGTGACCAGACTCTTGACTTTTCCTTCTCCGGGCTGAAGACGGCGGTGGCGCGCTGGGTGGAGGCCGAACAGGAGGCCGGGCGGATCGTTCCGGTCGCCGACGTGGCCGCTTCGTTTCAGGAGGCCGTCGCTGACGTGCTGACCGCCAAGGCAGTGAGCGCGTGCCGGGCCAACGGCGTCGATCAGCTGGTGATCGGCGGCGGCGTGGCGGCTAACTCGCGGCTGCGGGCCCTGGCCAAGCAGCGTTGCGACGCGGCGGGAATCCGGCTCAGAGTGCCGCGGCCCGGGCTGTGCACCGACAACGGGGCGATGGTGGCGGCGCTTGGCGCCGAGCTGCTGGACAGGCAGGTGCCGCCGTCCGCCCCGGACTTTCCCGCCGACTCCGCGTTGCCGGTCACCAGAATTGTCGTTCCCTAGCCCGGTCAGGCTCCGGCCCGCCGGACGGCGGACTCGAGGTTACCGGGGCGCCGGTTTGACGATGTCGCCCAGTACGGATACTGTTCGGAACTGGCACTCGCTACAGTAGAGTGCTAATGCGACGAGTCTGGTCTGGCACCCGCGACGGCAGGCCGGCACGGTCGCCTCTCTAGTAATCAGCTAGCCCTTTCCGGAGGGGGAGGTCAGAGCGTGACGACCGCCACCAAGATTGTTCTCAAGCCGCTCGAAGACCGTATCGTGGTACGCCCGCTCGAGGCTGAGCAGACGACCGCATCAGGTCTGGTGATCCCGGACACCGCTAAGGAGAAGCCCCAGGAGGGCGAGGTCCTCGCGGTGGGCCCGGGCCGGTTCGATGACGCTGGCGCCAAGCGCGTCCCGTTGGACGTGAGCGTCGGTGACATCGTGCTGTACAGCAAGTACGGCGGCACCGAAGTGAAGTACAGCGGCGAGGAGTACCTCGTGCTGTCCGCTCGCGACGTGCTCGCCATCATCGAGAAGTAGCGAGTCCGTGCGGCGCGGGCGGCTGCCCGCGCTGGGCGTGCCTCGGCGCGCCCGACACCGCCCCGGATCGGTTCGTGGCCCCTTTGGAGCAACTCCGGGGGCACCGAGCCGGCCCGGGGCGGTGGCATGAAGCAGAAGCATATTCATCCCGAAACGTAGTCTGAGGTGCTCATGGCCAAGAGCGTGGAGTTCGACGAGGACGCGCGGCGCGCGCTCGAGCGCGGTGTCAACCGGCTCGCCGACGCCGTCAAGGTGACACTGGGCCCCAAGGGCCGCAATGTGGTCATCGACAAGAAATGGGGCGCCCCCACTATCACCAACGACGGCGTGACCGTCGCTCGTGAGGTGGAGCTTGAGGATCCCTACGAGAACCTTGGCGCACAGCTGGCCAAGGAAGTCGCTACCAAGACCAACGACGTGGCCGGCGACGGCACGACGACAGCGACGGTGCTGGCTCAGGCGATGGTCCACGAAGGACTGCGCTCCGTCACCGCCGGCGCGAATCCGATGGCACTCAAGCGCGGCATCGACGCGGCATCAGCGGAGGTGTCAGAAGCCCTGCTGAAGGCCGCACGCGACGTCGGGGAGCGGTCCGACATCGCGCACGTCGCCACGATCTCCGCCCAGGACAGCAAGATCGGCGACATTATCGCCGAGGCATTCGACAAGGTCGGCAAGGACGGCGTCATCACCGTCGAAGAGTCGCCGACGATGGGCCTCGAGCTCGAGTTCACCGAGGGCATGCAGTTCGACAAGGGCTACATCTCGGCGTACTTCGTTACGGACCCGGAGCGGATGGAGGCGGTCCTTGAGGACGCCTACATCCTGCTGCACGGCAGCAAGATCTCTTCGATGGCCGACTTCCTTCCGCTGCTTGAGCAGGTGGCACAGACCAAGAAGCCGCTGGTGGTCATCGCCGAAGACGTCGACGGCGAGGCGCTGTCGACGCTGGTCGTCAACAAGATCCGCGGACTGCTCCAGGTGGTCGCGGTGAAGGCGCCTGGCTTTGGCGACCGGCGCAAGGCGATGCTCGGCGACATGGGCGTGCTGACCGGCGGCGAAGTGATCAGCGAGGAGCTGGGCCTCAAGCTGGAGTCGACCGGCCTGGAGGCACTCGGCCGCGCCCGCAGGATCGTGGTGACCAAGGACACCACGACGATCGTCGACGGTGCCGGTGACCAGGCCGCGATCGAGGACCGGGTCCGGCAGCTCCGTGCCGAGATCGAGGCCACCGACTCCGACTGGGACCGCGAGAAGCTGCAGGAGCGGGTGGCCAAGCTGTCCGGCGGCGTCTGCGTGCTGCGGGCCGGTGCGCCGACCGAGGTTGAGCTCAAGGAGAAGAAGCACCGGCTCGAGGACGCCATCTCGGCGACCCGCGCGGCGATCGAGGAGGGCATCATCCCCGGTGGGGGCAGCGTCCTCGTGCAGATCGCGACGAGCCTTGGTGATCTTGGCATGTCCGGCGACGAGGCGACCGGCGTGCGGGTAGTGCGCACCGCGCTGCAGGCACCGTGCCGCTGGATCGCGGAAAATGCCGGAGCAGAGGGCGGCGTCGTGGTGGCCGGGGTCGCGGCCCTGCCAGCCGGTCACGGCTACAACGCGGCGACCGATGAGTACGGCGACCTGATGGCGCAGGGCGTCATCGACCCGGTGAAGGTAACCCGATCGGCGGTCCAGAACGCGGCCTCGATCGCGGGCATGCTGCTCACCACCGAGGTCCTCGTCGTCGAGAAGCCGGAACAGGAGCAGGGCGAAGCGGCCGGTGGCCACGGCCACGGGCACGGCCACTGACCCGCTGCCCTTATCGCAGGTTCGTCCAGCTGCCCCGCGCCTGTCACCGCAGGCGCGGGGCATCGGCGTATGTTGCCGCGAGCTGCGCGCCGCGAGTCAATCCGGAATTGGCCAGTTCGCCTCCTGCTGCCGTAATCGGCTGCTGCACGTGCAAATTCCCGTGTTAGTGCAATAGCAAGAACTCAATTGATTACGCTGAGTAGTTGAGTGATTACAGATTGTAGATATTGCTTGACGCGTGTCTGCGCGACACATCAATGTGACCTTTCTGTTGCCTCTTCCGATGGTGACCTGCGCCGCTTTCCTGGGCATCATGAGTTCGTGGGACCAGGGATGCCGGAGTCGGCATCTGGCCGAGGGGGGACGGGTGAAACTGCAGGTAGATGGGGGTAATCAGGCTAGTCTGCGCGATCTGACTTCGCTGGCGGTGCGCGGCCAGCCGGCCGCGATCGAGTCGCTGCTCGAGCAGATAAGGCCCATGGTGGTCAGGTACTGCAGGGCTCGTCTGAGCCGGATCACCGGCCATTATCATGTTGCCGATGACGTCGCGCAGGAAGTCTGCATTGCAGTTCTTTCCGCACTTCCGCGCTACCAGGACATGGGCCGGCCGTTCGCGTCATTCGTATTCGGCATAGCTTCGCACAAAGTGGCGGACGCCATGCGAAACGCATCGAGGCTAGCCATCCCGACGGAGGACCTGCCCGACGGCCCGGACGACCGCCCGGGACCCGAAGAGACCGTCGTGGCCTACATCGAGGCCGAGCGGGCCAGGGCGCTGCTCGCCCGGCTCCCGTCGCACCAGCGCGAACTTCTCGTACTGCGGGTGCTGACCGGCCTGACTGCCGAAGAGACCGGGAACACGCTCGGCATGTCACCGGGGGCGGTACGGGTCGCGCAGCACCGGGCGCTGGCCAGGCTCCGGGCGATCGCGCTGGCGGAAAACATCGCCTGACCGGGCGTCAGGCTCCCGATGAGCGTGCTGGGATCCGTGCTCCCCCGTGGTAGGGAACCCAGCCTGCCGGCCCGCGTGGACCCGTGTCCCCCCGTGACGCGGATCCAGGCGGGGCCGGGCGATGCTGCCGGGATCCGGGTTCCCCTGACCCGGATCCCGGCAGAGCCGGCCTTCGCAGTGTCCCCTGAGGTGGTCCGCGGGGTGTGGCGGGTGTGGCACGTCGGCCCGCCGGGCTGTGTCACGTCGGCTGGCTGGCGGCGCGGTCACCATGCGGTCACTAGGATGAAGCATGCCCACACCCCAGCCTGCCGAAGGTGACATGACCGACGCCGTTAAGTTCGCGCCGCCCGCCCTGACCTTTGACGACGTGCTGCTGCTGCCTGCGCACTCCTTGACCATGCCGAGTGACGCGGACACGACCGCGAGGCTGAGCCGCCGGATCACGCTGCGCGTGCCGCTGGTCTCCTCGGCCATGGACACGGTCACCGAAGCGCGGATGGCGGTGGCCATGGCACGTCAAGGGGGTGTCGGGGTGCTGCACCGCAATATGTCGGTCGAGGACCAGGCCCAGCAGGTCGACATGGTGAAGCGCTCCGAAGCCGGCATGATCACGAATCCGGTGACCTGCGGTCCCGAGGCGACGGTCGCGGATGTTGACCGGCTATGTGCCCGCTACCGGATCTCCGGCGTGCCCGTCACTGACTCCGGTGGCGTGCTGCTCGGCATCGTGACCAACCGTGACATCAGGTTCGAGTCCGACCATGGCCGCAGGGTCGCCGAGGTGATGACGCCGATGCCGCTGATCACCGCGAGCGTCGGGGTGCCGCGCGATGAAGCGCTGCGGCTGCTGGGCCGGAACAAGATCGAGAAGCTGCCCCTCGTTGACGCGTCCGGCAAGCTGTGCGGGCTGATCACGGTGAAGGACTTCACCAAGAGCGAGAAGTTCCCGCACGCCACCAAGGACGCCGAGGGGCGGCTGGTGGTAGGCGCGGCGGTCGGCGTTGGCGAGGACGCGAAGCGCCGCGCGCAGGCGCTGGCCGAGGCCGGGGCGGATGTCCTCGTCGTCGACACGGCGCACGGTCACGCTCAGGCCGTCCTCGACATGGTGGCCCAGGTGAAAGCGAACGTCCGGGTTGACGTTATCGGCGGCAACGTGGCTACGCGGGCGGGCGCCCAGGCGCTGATCGACGCGGGCGCCGACGCCGTCAAGGTCGGTGTCGGGCCTGGCTCGATCTGCACCACGCGCGTGGTGGCCGGCGTGGGCGTGCCCCAGGTGACCGCGATCTATGAGGCTGCGAGGGCGGCCAGGGCGGTCAACGTACCGGTGATCGGCGATGGGGGCATGCAATACTCGGGCGATATCGCCAAGGCGATCGCGGCCGGCGCCGACACGGTCATGCTCGGCGGCCTGCTGGCCGGCTGCGACGAAGCCCCCGGCGAGATGGTGTTCATCAACGGCAAGCAGTACAAGCTGTACCGGGGGATGGGGTCGCTCGGGGCCATGCGCAACCCCGAGCGTGGCCGTTCCTACTCCAAGGACCGCTACTTCCAGGACGACGTCCTGCGTGAGGACAAGCTCGTACCCGAGGGAGTGGAGGGCCAGGTGCCCTACCGCGGCCCGCTCGCGGCCGTGGCCGAGCAATTGACCGGCGGCCTGCGGGCCGCCATGGGCTATTGCGGGGCCCGGGCCATCGCGGAGCTGCAAGAGGCGCATTTCACCCAGATCACTGGTGCGGGCCTGGCGGAGAGCCACCCGCACGACGTCGAGATGGTCAGCGAGGCGCCGAACTACGGCAGCCGGATGCAGCCGTGACCCAGGTGGAGATAGGCCGCGGCAAGAGCGGCCGCCGGGCCTACGGGCTTGACGAGATCGGCATCGTGCCGTCGCGCCGCACCAGGCATCCTGAGGAAGTGTCGATCGCCTGGCAGATCGACGCCTACCGGTTCGAGCTGCCGCTTGTCGTGGCCCCGATGGACAGCGTCGTATCACCGCGGGTGGCGGTGGAGATGGGCAGGCTCGGCGGGCTGGCCGTGCTCGACCTCGAGGGGCTCTGGACCCGGTACACCGATCCCGAGCCACTGCTGGCCGAGGCCGCTGAGCTCGGCGACGGGGCAGCCACCAGGCGGCTTCAGGAGATTTACGCAGAACCGATCAAAGACGATCTTATCGGGCAACGGATCGAGGAGATGAAGGCGGCGGGAATCACCACCGCGGCCCGGCTGTCCCCGCAGCGGACCGTCCGGTACCACAAGGCCGTCATCGATGCCGGGGCGGACATCTTCGTGATCCGCGGTACCACGGTCTCGGCGGAGCATGTCTCCGGGCAGGCCGAGCCGCTCAACCTCAAGCAGTTCATCTACGAACTCGACGTGCCCGTCGTCGTCGGCGGCTGCGCCACCTACACCGCGGCGCTGCATCTGATGCGGACCGGCGCGGCGGGCGTGCTGGCCGGGTTCGGCGGTGGTTCCGGCCACACGACGGCCGCGGTGCTCGGCGTGGCTGTTCCGATGGCCACCACGATTGCCGACGTCGCGGCGGCCCGCCGCGAGTACCTCGACGAGTCAGGCGGCAGGTACGTGCACGTGATCGCCGACGGCGGGATGACCCGCAGCGGCGACATCGCCAAGGCCCTCGCTCTTGGCGCGGACGCGGTGATGGTCGGCTCACCGTTCGCCAGGGCCGCCCAGGCGCCAGGCCGCGGCTATCACTGGGGCAGCGAAGCGCACCACCCTGAGCTGCCGCGCAGCGCCCGGCTCAGGGTCGGCACGATCGGAACCCTGGAGCAGATCCTGCACGGGCCGTCGACCGTCTCGGACGGGTCGATGAACCTGATTGGCGCGCTGCGCCGCACCATGGCCACGTCGGGTTACTCCGATCTCAAGGAGTTCCAGCGGGTCGAGGTCGTGGTGACCCGCTGAACGGGACCAGTGGCGTGCGGGCACGGGCCCGGGCCCGGGTAGCGTTCTGCATGTGATGGCCGGAGCAGGAGCGACGGCGAAGCTGGGCCCGGACGAGCGGGCGGCCTCGCTGGCGGCGCTGACCAGGACCGAGCATCAGGTACTCGTGGTCGGCGGCGGCGTGGTAGGAGCCGGGGTGGCGCTTGACGCCGTGACCCGTGGCCTGTCGGTTGGCCTGGTGGAGGCCAGGGACTTCGGCTCGGGGACGTCATCCAGGTCAAGCAAGCTCATTCACGGCGGTCTGCGTTACCTGGAGCAGCTCAATCTCGAGCTGGTCAGGGAGGCGCTCGGGGAGCGGTCCCTGCTCCTGCAGCAGATCGCGCCGCACCTGGTGCGGCCGGTCTCGTTCCTGTTCCCTTTCTCCCACCATGTCTGGGAACGCGCCTACGTCGGCGCCGGCGTCACCGCCTACGACCTGCTCGGCTTCTCGATGGGCCAGAGCCGCGGGCTGCCTACCCATCGCCAGCTGTCCAGGCGGGGCGCGCTGCGGCTGGCGCCCGCGCTCAAGCGGAGCGCCTTCACCGGGGCGCTGCTGTACTGGGATGCGCAGGTCGACGACGCCCGCTTCGTGATGACGATGGTCAGGACCGCGGCCGGGTACGGCGCGCTGGCCGCCACCCGCACCCAGGTGACCGGCTTCCTGCGGGAGGGCGAGCGGGTGACCGGGGTCCGTGCCGTGGACCTTGAGTCGGGGGCCGAACTGGAAATCCGCGCTCAGCAGGTGGTCAACGCGACCGGGGTGTGGACCGACGAGATCCAGGCCATGGTCGGCGGCCGCGGCGTCATCAACGTCCGCGCATCCAAGGGCGTGCACCTGGTGGTGCCGCGGGACCGGATCCAGTCGGCTACCGGGATCATCCTGCGGACCCCGTTCAGTGTCTTGTTTGTTATCCCGTGGGGCCGGCACTGGATCGTCGGGACGACCGACACCGCCTGGTCACTGGACCGGGCGCACCCGGCCGCCAGCCGCACCGACATCGACTACGTGCTCGGCCAGGTGAACCGGGTCCTCGCGGTCCCGCTCACCAGGGACGACGTGGAAGGTGTCTACGCTGGCCTGCGGCCGCTGCTGGCCGGCGAGTCGGACACCACCTCGAAGCTCTCCCGTGAGCACATCGTCGCGCATCCGGTGCCTGGCCTGGTCATGGTCGCGGGCGGCAAGTACACCACCTACCGGCTGATGGCGCGGGACGCGGTCGACGCGGTGGCGCACGGCCTCGACGGCCGGGTGGCGCCGTCCTGTACCGAGACGATCCCGCTGGTCGGCGCCGACGGGCACCTGGCGCTGTGGAACGCCAGGTACGCCCTGGCCAGGTCGTCAGGGCTGCACGTCGCCAGGATCGAGCACCTGCTGCAGAGGTACGGCACGCTGGCCGGAGAGGTCATCGACCTGATCGCCGCCGATCCCGGCCTGGGCAAGGAACTCGGCGGCGCCGATGACTACCTGCGCGCTGAGGTGGTCTACGCCGCGTCCCACGAGGGCGCACGCCACCTGGACGACGTGCTGGCGCGCCGGACGCACATCTCGATAGAAACCTGGGATCGCGGGCTCTCAGCCGCTCAGGAGGCCGCTGAGCTGATGGCCGGGCCGATGCGGTGGCGGTCCAGGCAGGTCGCCAGGGAAGTCGAGCACTACCGGGCCCGGGTCGCGGCCGAGCGGGCATCGCAGGACGCGGTTACCGACTCCGATGCCGATGCGATCAGGCTGGGTGCGCCCGAGATTGTGCCGGTCGTGCGCAACGGCGCGGTCGGCCCCTGACCCGGAACTAGACTTTCCGGCATGGCCCGACCCCGAGTGCTCTCCGGCATCCAGCCCACCGCCGATTCCTTTCATATCGGCAACTACCTGGGCGCACTGCGCCAATGGGTACAGCTCCAGGAGACCCATGACGCCTTCTACTGCGTCGTAGACCTGCACGCGATCACGGTGCTGCACGACCCGGCGGTGCTGCGGCGCCGGTCCAGGGTGGCCGCCGCGCAGCTGTTCGGGGCGGGGCTCGATCCCGAGCGGTGCACGGTCTTCCTGCAGAGCCACGTGCCCGAGCACGCCGAGCTGGCCTGGGTACTCGGCTGCATCACTGGTTTCGGCGAGGCCAGCAGGATGGTGCAGTTCAAGGACAAGTCGGTCAGGACGGGCGCTGAGGCGGCCAGCGTCGGGCTGTTCACCTACCCGATCCTGCAGGCCGCCGACATCCTGCTGTACCAGACCGATCAGGTGCCGGTGGGCGAGGACCAGCGCCAGCACCTGGAGCTCACCAGGGACCTGGCGCAGCGGTTCAATCACCGGTACGGCACGACGTTCGTGGTGCCGGAGCCGTACATCCTCGCTGACGTGGCCAGGATCGCGGACCTGCAGGATCCGCTGATCAAGATGAGCAAGTCGTCCTCGTCCCCGCAGGGGATCGTTGACGTGCTCGAAGAGCCAGGCTCGATCCGGCGGAAGCTCGCCCGTGCGGTGACCGACGCCGGGACCGAGGTGCGTGCCGACGAGGCGGCCAAGCCGGGCGTGACCAACCTGCTGCGGATCTACGCGGCCCTGTCCGGGGAGAGCGTGCCAAGCCTGGAGCAGCGCTACCGCGGGGCCGGTTATGGCACCTTCAAGAAGGACCTGGCGGAGGTGGTTGTCGGCGCGTTCGCGCCGATCAGGGAGCGGACGCAGGCGATCCTCGCCGACGAGGCCGAGCTGGACCGGATGCTTGCCCAGGGCGCCGCGCGGGCCCGGAAGGTGGCCAGCCAGACCATGGACGCCGTCAGGGACCGGATCGGTTTCCTGCCTGCCGTCTAGCCCGGGCGGACCAGGCGAGCCTGCCGAGACCTGCGGCTACCGCTGCGATAAGGCCAGCCGCGATGGCGATCGGTGCTGCGGGCAGCTGCGGCTGGCTGCCGGAGCCGGACCCCCCCGAGGCACGTTCTGCCGCAGCCTGCCCGCGCGGGCCGGCCCCGCCGGTGCCGTGCCCGGCCGTGGCGGGCCCGGCCTTGGCCGCACCCGCGTCGCCAGATCGCTGGCTGGCGGCGACGCTCGGCAGCGGTTTCACCAGGACGCCGACCGGCCTGATCTTGCCTGCCATGGCGAAGCCCCAGTCGAGCAGGCGCTCACCGGACGTGATCTCCTGCAGCGGGGTGCAATGCAGCAGGGTCACGATCAGGGTCACGCCGTTTCGCCTGGCCAGGCCGATGTAGGTGGCCTCGGACTTGACCGTCCAGCCGATCTTGCCGCCGAGGCCGCCGCGGTACTTGGTGAGCAGCCAGTTCTGGTTGACCAGGGTGACCCAGTTGCGCTTGCTGACCTGGAACCGCGCCGCCAGGGTCGAGTCGTACCGCATGAAGGCGGGGAGGGCCAGTGCCTGCCTGGCGATCAGGGCCTCGTCATACGCGGAGACGACCTGCCCCGCCGCTGGCAGGCCGTTTGGCTGCTTGGCCACCACATCGTAGGCCTGCAGCCGGTGCGCCTCAGCGTTCATCAGGGCCATGCCGCGGTCAAAAGACCCGGTCGCCTGTACCAGGCTGACGGCGGCGTCGTTGGCCGAGATCAGCAGTAGTGCCCTGAACAGGTCCGCGACCTTGTAGCTGTGGCCCGCGATGAGTCCCACCACGTTAGGCTCGACGGAGGTGGCGCGGCGCGAGGCGACCACGGTGGCATCCGGGTTCAGCAGCGGGATCAGCGTGACGGCAGTGAGGACCTTGAGCGTGCTCGCGGGCGGGAACAGGCCGTGGGCGTCCTTGGCGGCCAGCACCTGCCCGGTGTTCGCATCCGCGATGACGAACGCGGACGCGGGGACGTCCGGCAGCCGCCTGGCGCCGCGGCCCGGGTAGTTGACCACGATGCCGGGACGGGCGAGGTCGGCGCCTCCGACGGCCAGCCTCGCCGCCTCCGGCTGGCTGCCTGGCGCTGTCCTGGAGGCCGCGGCAGCGGAGGCCCGGGCGGCCGCCGCGGTCGCGGCCGGGATCGCCGCGCTGGCCAGGGTGGGGGCCGTGGCCAGGGTGAGGGCCGTGGCCAGGCCAGCCAGGGCGCCCGCAGGACCGCGGAAGCGTGGAATCACTTTGCTCCGTTCCGTACCGGTGGCGATCCCGCAGGACGCTTACCCGCCGCCCACTCAGTCCGAGCAGCCTATGCCTCGTTGACGTTCTGATGTTACTGAGTGTCACTTTGCCCGCCTAGGCGGGCACCTATGCACGCCTTACTGTTGAGTCATGACGCGCTTGTCTGAGTCCGGGATGCCGATCGAACCTGTCTATGGCCCTGAGTCGATCAAGGACCTCGATGCCGAGCGGGATCTGGCCGAGCCAGGAGAGTTCCCGTTCACCCGCGGCGTCCACCCGACCATGTACGTGGCGCGGCCCTGGACGATGCGCCAGTACGCCGGTTTCTCGACCGCGGCGGACTCGAATCAGCGTTACCACCAGCTGATCAAGGCGGGCACCACAGGCTTGTCCATCGCGTTCGACCTGCCGACCCAGATGGGGTACGACTCGGACGCGCCCGCCGCCCGCGGGGAGGTAGGCAGGGTCGGCGTGGCAATCGACTCCATCGATGACATGCGGACGCTGCTGGGCGGGATCCCGCTGGACTCGGTCTCGGTATCGATGACGATCAACGCTCCGGCCGCCGTTCTGCTGTTGCTGTACCAGCTGGTCGCTGACGAGCAGGGCACTCCGGCTGACAAGATCACCGGGACGATTCAGAACGACATCCTGAAGGAGTACATCGCCAGGGGGACCTACATCTATCCGCCGCAGCCATCGCTGCGGCTGGTGGCGGACACCTTCGCCTATTGCCACCGCGAGACACCGCGCTGGAACACCATCTCGATCTCCGGCTATCACATGGCCGAAGCAGGAGCGACGCCGGTCCAGGAGATCGCCTTCACGCTGGCCAACGCGAAGGAATACGTGCGCGCTGCCATCTCCGCCGGCATGGCGGTCGACGAGTTCGCGCCACGGCTGTCGTTCTTCTTCGTCGCGCGGACGACGCTCCTGGAGGAGGTCGCGAAGTTCCGCGCTGCCCGGCGGCTCTGGGCGAGGATCATGCGCGAGGAGTTCGGGGCGGCCGACCCGCATTCGCAGATGCTGCGGTTCCACACCCAGACGGCCGGAGTCCAGCTGACCGCTCAGCAGCCCGAGGTCAACATGGCCAGGGTGACCATGCAGGCGCTCGCGGCGGTGCTCGGCGGTACCCAGTCACTGCACACGAATTCTTATGACGAGGCCATCGCGCTGCCCAGCCAGAAGGCGGCGAGGCTGGCGCTGCGAACGCAGCAGGTACTGGCGTACGAGACCGACCTGACCGCCACGGCGGACCCGTTCGCCGGGTCCTATGCGGTCGAATCGATGACCAGCGACATCGAGACGGCGGCTGGCGACCTGATGGCCAAGGTCGAGGACCTCGGCGGTGCGGTCGCCGCCATCGAGCAGGGCTTCCAGAAGGCCGAGATCGAACGGTCCGCCTACCGCATCGCCTGTCAGATAGACGTGGGGGAGCGGGTGATCGTCGGCGTGAACAAGTTCGCGCTCGCCGAGGAGGAACCCTACGAGCCGCTCCGCGTCGACCCGGCGATCGAGCAGGACCAGGCGCGGTCCCTGGCGGCGCTGCGGGCAGCCAGGGACGCGGCCGAGGTGACGAGGCGGATCGATGACCTGTCCAGGGCCGCCGCAGGCACGGACAACCTGCTCTATCCGCTCCGCGAGGCCCTGCGTGCGCGCGCGACCGTCGGCGAGGTCTGTGATGCGCTGCGCGGCGAGTGGGGCAGCTATAAGCCGCCGGACGCCTACTGAAGGACCACCCGGCAATTGCTGGGGGCGATACTTGATGGACAGGCCGGATGGCGTCACTGCCTTCCCAGCTTGGGTAGGAGAGCCGTGGCTGAGCACGACGGTAGTCATGTCTGAGGGCTGGAGGCAGGTAGGCCCGCCCCGCAGTGACCTTCGTCAGCCCCCGGGCTCGCGGCGAGGTTCCCGTCGCCAACTGCGAATGGGGCGGCGAACAGCGCGGCGCATGCCGCGGCGAACAGCGCGGTGAACAGAACGGTGAACAGAACGGCGAAGAGCGCGGCGAACAGCGCGGCCCCGGGATTGGGGACCGCTAAGGGGCGCCCGCAGGCCGATCGCGCCAAAGACGCCCGCGCCGCCAGGCGCCATCAGGTGCGCGCCGGATAACAGGCGCGCCGCGGTGCGCAGGACGACGATTCTGGGAGACTGACGGTGGCCATCACATGGAATCCCTCGCGCGGCACGTCGCTGGGCGTCGAATGGGAGCTGCAGCTCATCGACCGCCGCACCAAGATGCTGCGCCAGGACGCCCGTGAGGTGCTCGCCGAACTGCCCGGGCTCAGCGAGACCGACGAAGTGCCCAGGCTCCGCCATGAGCTCATGCAATCCACGATCGAAGTGGTTACCGGCATCTGCAGCACGGTCTCCGAGGCTAAGGACGATCTTGCGACGACAATCGCGCAACTTGAGCGAATCACCGAAACTCGCGGTACGATGCTTGCCTGTGCAGGAACGCATCCCGTCAGCGACTGGCGGGATGCAAAGATGGCACCCATTCAGCGCTATGCCGAACTCGTCGAGCAGTTGCAGTGGCTTGCCCGCAGGATCCAAACTTTTGGTGTTCATGTCCATGTGGGTATCCGCGACGGGAGCAAGGCGATCCCGATCGTCAATGCCCTGGCTGCGTATCTGCCGCATTTCCTGGCGCTGACCGCGTCGAGCCCGTTCTGGAGCGGGCATGACACGGGGCTCGCATCGAGCCGGTCTGTCATCTTTGGCGGGCTGCCAACGTCCGGGCCGCCGCCGCAGCTTGGGTGCTGGGGTGAGTTCGAGGAGTACATGGACACGCTGGTTCGCGCCGGGACCGTCCGGAGCATCAAGGAGGTGTGGTGGGACATCCGCCCACACCCGGATTTCGGCACGGTGGAGATCAGGATGTTCGACGGCGTTCCGACTCTCCGCGAGATCGGCATGGTCGCCGCACTGTCGCAGTCCCTGGTCCAGCTGCTCGACACGCAGCTGGACCGCGGCTACAAGCTGCCCACCCGGGCCGCGTGGGTCATCAAGGACAACAAGTGGCGGGCCACCAGGTACGGCCTTGACGCGATCGTGATCACTGACGATGCAGGCTCTACCGCGCCGCTCAGGGACGAGCTGTTCGAGCTGGTGGCTGAACTCGAGCCAGTCGCCGCCCGGCTGGGCTGCGCGGGGGAGCTCGACGTCGTCGCCGACGTGCTGGAGAACGGATCTTCATGCGACCGGCAGCGCGCCGTCGTCGCTGATGGCGGCGACCTGGTAGACGTCGTGGACGCGCTGGTTACGGAGTTCACCGAAAACCGCTTCGTTTTCCCCGGGGAGGCGGCGCATGCAGGAACATGACCTCGAGGGAGAGCTCGACGCGTTCCTGGACGGACACCAGGGCGAGCTCATCGACTTCCGGCGGGACCTGCACGCCCATCCCGAGATCGGCTACCACGAGCACCGGACGACCCGGCTGGTCAAGCTGCGGCTGGAGGCAGCCGGCCTGCGGCCCTCAGTACTGCCTAAGGGCACCGGCCTTGTCGTGGATATCGGGTCAGGAACTGAGCAGGTCGTGGCGCTACGGGCGGATCTTGACGCGCTGCCTATCGGCGACGAGAAGAACGTTCCGTACCGTTCGACGATCGCGAACGCCTGTCACGCGTGCGGCCATGACGTGCATACCAGCATCCTGCTCGGCACCGGCCTGTTCCTGGCCCGCACGGCGGCGGCCGGGGCGCTCCCTGGCCGGGTCCGGCTGATATTCCAGCCGGCCGAAGAGGTGCCCGGCGGCGCCCTCGACGTCCTGGCAGCCGGCGGCATCGCGTCGGTGGACCGGATTTTCGCGCTGCACTGCGATCCGCGGCTGGATGTCGGGAAGGTGGGCACGCGGACCGGCCCGATCACCGCGGCCTGCGACAAAATCAAGGTCAGGGTCACCGGGCCGGGAGGGCACACTGCCCGGCCGCACCTGACCGCCGACCTCGTCTACGCGCTGGGCAAGATCATTACGGAGCTGCCGGCCGCCCTGTCCAGGCGGGTCGACCCCCGGTCCAGCCTGAGCCTGGTATGGGGCCGGGTGAGCGCTGGCTCGGCGGCCAACGCCATCCCTGACGATGGCGAGGTAGAGGGCACGGTGCGGTGCCTCGACGACAGCGCCTGGCACGCCGCTCCGGACATGCTGAAGGCTCTGATCGAGTCGGTCGCCAGCGCGTACGGGGTAGTGGCGGACCTCACGTATCAGCGCAATGTGCCGCCAACCGTGAACGAGGCAGTTTCGACGGCCATGTTCGAGGCGGCTGTCGACCAGGTGCTCGGTGCCGACGCGATAACCGCGGCACCGCAGAGCCTGGGCGGCGAGGATTTCGCCTGGTATCTGGAGTCGATCCCGGGAGCGCTGGCCAGGCTCGGCACCAGGACGCCAGGCTCAGCCGACGATTTCGACATCCACCAGCCGACGTTCGACGTAGACGAGCGGGCCATCGGCATAGGCGTGCGGCTGATGGCGGCCACCGCTCTTACCGCGATGTGCGGGGGCACTACCACGGCCGCAGAGCCCATGCCCGGTGCCGCCCTGACCTGAAGCCGGGCCCGGTTCGGCGCGCTGTCGTTAGCTGGCGGCCCGTAACGTCTGGCGGCCCGTAAAGTAGAGTCGCGTGAACGCCGTGAGGGCGTTCGCTGGCTGAGCCATGGAGCGCATGAGCAGTGTCTGCACAGCAGGATCCGGCACTGCCGGACGATGCCCGGAATGGACGCGGCCTGCGGCCCGCCGCGGCGCCTGACGCGGGCCCGCTGCAGTCCGAACGCCGGGTCTTCCGGCTGCCCGGACCGCTCATTGTCTGGTGGGTGTGGGTTGCCTTCGCTGCAGCCAACCTGATCGATATCGCTGTCAGCGGCCGTGACTGGGGTGCCATCGTGGCCGTCGCCATCTTTGCCGTCATCACCGGGCTGATGTATGCCCTGGCCTGGCGGCCGCGGGTCGTCGCCGACGGTGCGGGCATCACCGTGCAGAACCCGCTGCGTGATCACCGGGTGCCCTGGGGCGGTGTCAGCGCGGTGGTGGTCGGCGAGTCCCTTCAGGTGCGCTGTTCACGCGGGCCAGGAACCGACCGCGAGAAGATCGTGCATAGCTGGGCGCTGGGCGCGCCGCGCCGGGTCAAGGACCACAAGAACAACAATCCCGATTTTCGCGGTCAGCGCCGTTCGATGTTCACGGCGCATACCCAGCCGTCCGCCGCCAAGCTCCCCGCGGACGCGCGGGAGCTGCTGAAGAAGAGCCCGGTCTTCCTGATCGCCGCGGATCTCGACCGTCAGGCCCGGCTGGCCAGAGAACGCGGGGCGCCGCCCGGCGAGCGGGCGGCCAGCTGGCCGTGGCCCGGTTTGGCCGCCATGCTGATTCCCGCCGTTGCGCTGCTCATAGTGCTGCTGGCGCGCTAGCCGCCGGGGGATGCGCAGGGCCGCTCCCTTAGCCATGTCACGTAGTCGCCTGGCGCGCCGGCGACCTCCGCGGCGTCCGCGAGAATACCGAGGTAGCGAGCGGACGGCAGGCCGCCTTCGTAGGCGTCGAATTGCTGCCGTGGGCCGCATACATCGGCACGGATTGTGAGCGCACGAGTCCTGGCGGGCCCGTGCAGGCCGGTCAGCTGGATGTCCGTTTCCGGGCCGCCGGAACCAGGGTCAGGTGTCATACGCGGGCTCACGTTGGCCATACGACAGAATGGGGCAGCGTGAGCCAGCCGCGCGCGAGAGTCGCTATCCTCGGCGGCGGCCCGGGCGGATACGAGGCAGCCCTGGTCGCTGCCCAGCTCGGTGCTGAGGTCACCGTGGTGGAACGCGACGGGCTGGGCGGAGCGTGCGTGCTGAGCGACTGCGTGCCGTCGAAGAGCCTGATCGCGACCTCAGGGATGATGGCGGGCCTCGACCGGTCGGCGAGCCTCGGAATCCGCCTGGACCTGCCGAGTTCCGGAGCTCCGGCCGGCGTCGGCGCCGTGGCGGGGCAACCGGCGGCCGCGGCCACCGTCGACGCCCTGCGGCTCTACTCTCGGGTCAAGGCGCTGGCCCGGGCGCAGTCTGCCGACGTGGCGGCCCGCCTGGCTGCCGACGGGGTCGAGGTCATCTCCGGCGCGGGCCGCCTGGCCGGCCCGCGCACCGTGGTGGTGGGGGATCGCGAGATCAGCGCGGACGCCGTGCTCATCGCGACCGGAGCTGAGCCCCGGATGCTGCCCGGCGCGGTTCCTGACGGAGACCGGCTGCTGACCTGCAGGCAGCTCTATGACCTGAGCGAGTTGCCCGCGGAGCTTGTCGTGGTGGGCTCGGGCGTGACCGGCGCCGAGTTCGCCAGCGCTTACCAGGCACTCGGCTCCCAGGTCACCCTCGTCTCCTCGCGGGACCGGGTGCTGCCACATGAGGACGTGGACGCCGCCGTGGTGGTCGAGGACGTGTTCCGGCGGCGTGGCATGACCGTGCTCGGCAGGTCGCGTGCGGCGGAGGCTAAGCGCACCAGGGACGGCGTGGCGGTGATCCTGGCCGACGGCCGGACCGTCCGCGGCACGCATTGCCTGCTCACAGTGGGGATGCAGCCCTGTACAGCTGGCATCGGCCTGGCGGACACCGGGGTCGCCCGGGATGACCGCGGGTTCGTGCCGGTCGACCGGGTGTCACGGACCTCGGTGCCGGGGATCTATGCGGCCGGGGACTGCACCGGCGTATGGATGCTTGCCTCTGTCGCGGCCATGCAGGGCCGAATCGCGATGTGGCACGCGCTCGGCGAGGCCGTCCAGCCCATCCGGCTCAGCCACGTGGCAGCGACGATCTTTACTGAGCCTGAGATTGCGACGGTGGGAATCTCGCAGGCGGCCGCTGACAGCGAGCAGGACGTGCTGGTGGTGAAGCTGCCGCTGGCCACCAACCCGCGGGCCAAGATGCAGGGCTTCCGCGATGGCTTCATCAAGCTGTTCGCGCGCGCCAGCAGCGGGATCGTGCTTGGCGGCGTAGTGGTAGCGCCGCGCGCCAGCGAACTCATCCTGGGCGTGTCGCTCGCGGTGGAGCAGACCCTGACGGTGGCCCAGATGGCGCACACCTTCACGGTCTACCCCTCGCTATCCGGCAGTCTCACCGAGGCGGCACGTAAGCTCATGC
>Ga0187883_10000520_pt1 | contig 23858 bp, 16 predicted proteins | sample June2016WEW_20_1_2_FD_132966 | JGI IMG/M metagenome (GOLD analysis project Ga0187883, IMG submission 132966) | Peatland microbial communities from SPRUCE experiment site at the Marcell Experimental Forest, Minnesota, USA - June2016WEW_20_10 | ecosystem: Environmental > Terrestrial > Soil >...
CCGAGTCCCAGCCGGTCAAGAATCGCACACGCTGAAGTCGCAAGTTCCTGTGACTCTGTGCGAACCACGATCAGCGAACGCCCTTCTTTGAGTACTTCGCGAAAGAACGCGACGTCCTCAGAGCACGTATCAGCCGCTGTCGGTTTCGGCGCGTCCGGGTCGTGTTTTTCCGCCGAGGCGGCGGCCACACCCGCGCCCGCAAGCCCGAGCAGTGCCGCCGCGCCGAGCCCTAGCGCGAATATCGTCCCGATCCCGGGAAGAACCAGCGTTGAAACCACACCGCTTGTCATCCCCGCGGCTCCCCCCAGCGAAGCTAACCACAAATGCGTCTTACGCGCTGGTGCTGCCTCATCCTCGGATCGAGTCAGGAAGACGATGGATTCTTCCGGTACGCCCCGCTCTCGTAACTCCTTGACCGCCTTCTCCGCGTGATCACGCGAAGTAAAAACTCCGATTGCAGTTTCCATGTAAGCCCCCCGGTAACCGCGTAGGCCCGGGAGAATAGCACACTTTCCCCATTGGAGCCAAGCATAAACTTGATTTTCCGCTGGACGGATAGCGGTGGACCCTGCATTTTCTTCTTTCTCCAGCCTTCCCATGCATTCTTGCGATGCGGGATTTCACCACTTCTCCGACATATCTGGCAAAATGTCTGGGAACTTTGCGCGCAGCAATCGCGTAGTACCAACCAGGACAAGTATGGAACTGAAGATTGAGGGCCTTTCCAAGACCTATGCCAACGGTGTGAAGGCTCTGGACCGCGTTTCGCTCACCATCCCGCACGGCATGTACGGACTGCTGGGCCCGAACGGGGCGGGCAAGAGCACACTGATGCGGACCATCGCAACCCTGCAAGAAGCCGATTCCGGGAGCATGCGGTTGGGAGATCTCGATGTTCTCCAGCAGAAGGATGAGGTGCGCAAGCTGCTGGGCTACCTGCCGCAGGAGTTCGGAGTATATCCGCGGATTTCGGCGCAGGACATGCTCGATCACCTGGCGCTCCTGAAGGGAATCGGTGGCTCCAGGCAGCGGAAGGAACTGGTCGAATCCATGCTGAAGCGGTGCAATCTTTACGACCTCCGCAAGAAAGCTCTCACCAGTTTTTCCGGCGGTATGCGCCAGCGCCTCGGAATTGCCCAGGCGCTGATCGGCAACCCGCAACTGCTGATCGTGGACGAGCCCACGGCCGGTCTCGATCCAGGCGAGCGCAACCGCTTCTACAACCTCTTGGCCGAGGTTGGAGAGCAGGTCATCGTCATACTATCCACCCACATCGTGGAAGACGTAACCGACCTCTGCACCAAGATGGCCATCATTCACGAGGGGCGGGTGCTGTATGAGGGCAAGCCCGACGACGCGGTCGCGCAGCTGAAGGACCGGGTCTGGCAACGCTCCATCGCTAAAGCCGACCTGCCCGGCTACGAGCAGCGTTATCGCGTGATCTCCAACCGTCTCGTCGGCGGACGCCCTCATCTTCACGTTCTGAGCGCGCAATCGCCGGAGGGCGGGTTCGCACCCAGTGTCCCCGACCTTGAGGATGTCTTCTTCACTTGTATCCGCGGGTGGAACTGAGAGCCGACATGTTCCTGCACATCGCCTGGTTCGAAATCCGCTACTGGCTGCGCTCCTGGATGCTCTGGATCTTCACCCTGATCGTTGCCGCCATGATCTTTGGCGCGGTCAGTTCCGACCACATCCAGGTCGGCGGGGCGCTCAGCAATACCTACCGCAACGCGCCGTACGTAATCGAGAACTACTATGCCATCATCGGGCTGCTTACGCTGCTGATGGTAACGGCCTTTGTGAATTCGGCGGCAGCGCGCGACTTCAGCCACAACACCTATCAGATCATCTTCACCACCCCGCTCCGCCGCCGCGACTTTCTTCTCGGACGATTCTTCGGAGCGACGGTGGTGTCCGTGATTCCGATGCTCGGGGTTTCCATCGGAATCCTGCTTGCGAAATACATGCCCTGGGTGGAACCGGAGCGCTGGGAACGCATCATCTGGAGCGCCCATCTGAAAGGGATTCTCGTCTTCGCGGTGCCTAACGCCTTCTTCATGGCCGCGATTCTGTTCACCATCGCGGTGCTGGCGCGAAATGAAATCGTCTCGTTTATTGGAGCATTGCTGCTTCTCACCGGCTACGGCGTTTCGGCTGCCCTGCTGAGCGACATTGAGCGCGAGCACATCGCCGCCATGCTCGATCCGTTCGCCATTCGTACCTTTGCCCTCGCCACCAAGTACTGGACCGTAGCCGAGAAGAACTCAATCTCCATGGGATTGAGCGGGTTGATGCTCTGGAACCGGCTGCTGTGGATCGCGGCTGGAGCGCTCTTCCTGATCTTTGCCTGTTACCGGTTCAGCTTCGCCGAGAGGCGTCAAAAGGCTCGCAAGACACAAGAAGTTCCGCAATCTACCCCGTCGTCGGTTGTTCTCCCTACGGTTACGTCCAGAGCCAGTTCCTGGGATATCTATCTCTCTTCCGTCAAGATTCACCTCGTGGGCATCTTTAAAGGCACCGTATTTATCGTGGTCCTGCTGGCGGGCCTGCTGAATTGTGTGCCGACAATGGTTATGAGTGCGCGGGAGGGATACGGAAACCATACTCTGCCCGTCACCTATTGGTTGCTGGAGATGATCGCAGGCACACTGTACCTGTTCCTGATTGGGTTAATCACGTATTACGCGGGTGTTCTGATCTGGAAGGATCGCGATGCCCACATGGACGAGATTACGGATTCGCTCCCAGCGCCGGAATGGATCTCGTACGCGGCCCGCTTCACGGCGGTGGCTGTGATGGTAATGCTAGTGCAGTTACTGGCCCTGGTAAGTGCAGTCATTATTCAAACCAGTTACGGGTACCATCGCTATCAACTGGGACTCTATCTCAACCAGCTCTTTGTGCGCGATCTCGCGCTCTTTTTCTTTCTGGGAGTCCTGGCCTTCTTTATCCACACTCTTTCGCCTAACAAGTATGTTGGCTATTTCACGTATGTCGCTTTCCTGATCGTCAATCTTTTTATCTGGAAGCCGATCAACGTAGCTTCGGACCTTGTTCAATTCGCAGGCACTCCGGACGTTACTTACTCGGATATGTTCGGCGATGCACCGTATATCACGGCCTGGCGTTGGTTCGCGTTGTACTGGATTCTGTTCTGCGGACTGCTTGCCATCGCCACCGTTATGTTCTGGCCGCGGGGCAAGCAAAGCCGCTGGGCCGAGCGCTGCCGGACCGCCCGTCTCCGCTTCTCCAGCCCGTGGCCGGCGCTGGCAGTGGTCTGCCTCGTGTTGTTCGCCGCGACCGGGAGCTGGATTTTCTACAACACTAAAGTTCTCAACCGTCTGCTTGGGCCCAAGGATCAGTTGGCCCTTCAGGCGGATTACGAGAAAAATTACAAGCAATTCGACAAGCTGCCGCAGCCGCGTATCCGCAACGACAAGTACTGGGTCGATATCTTCCCCCAGACCCGCAACATGACCATGCGCGTGCAGGAAGAACTTTATAACCCTTATGCGCAGCCGCTGACTGAGATCCATTTGTCGGTTGACCGGCAGTACGACACCGACATCCAGATTCCCGGCACGACGCTGGCCGAGAACGATACCCGGTTGTCGTATCGTATTTACCGCTTCACGCCCCCGCTGCAACCGGGCGAATCGCGCGCTGCCGTCTTTACCGTTAAGAGCAAGAATCGCGGATTCGAAGACTCCGTCAGCAATGTGGAGATCACACAGAACGGCACCTTCTTCAATAACTCAGTCGCTCCGGGAATTGGTTACGACACCGGGCGCGAACTGACTGATCCGAACGACCGTCGCAAATACGGCTTAGGCGAGCAGGTGCTGATGCGGCCATTGGAGCGCAATTGCACCGACGATTGCATGGACAATTATGGCCGCGGACATGCGGATTTTACGGACCTGGAAACGGTGATCAGCACCTCTCCCGACCAGATTGCGATTGCGCCGGGATCGCTGGTGCGGGAGTGGCGCGAGAACGGACGGAGATATTTTGACTACAAGCTTGACCATCCGGCGCTTCACTTTTTTTCGTTCATGTCCGCCCGTTACGAGGTGCAACGCGAAGAGTGGAATGGCATCAAGCTCGAGGTCTATTACGACAAGGATCATCCCTGGAACGTGCCGCGGATGATGAAATCGCTGAAAAATTCGCTTGCTTATTACACGCAGAACTTCGGACCGTATTACCACGAAGAAGCGCGGATCATCGAATTTCCGCGGGTCGCGCAATTCGCGCAGGCCTTCGCCGGCACCATGCCCTATTCCGAATCCATCGGGTTCATCGCCAACCTGAACCATCCTGACGACATCGACATGGTCTATTACGTCGTGGCGCACGAGATGGGACACCAGTGGTGGGCGCACCAGGTGATAGGCGCCGACATGCAGGGAGCCACGTTCTTGTCGGAGTCGCTGGCGCAATACTCGGCGCTGATGGTAATGGAAAAAGAGTACGGCCGCGACATGATGCGAAAGTTCCTGAAGTACGAAATGGACAACTACCTGCGCTCGCGCGGCCGGGAACGGCACAAGGAAGAACCGTTGCTGACGGTCGAGTCCGAGCAGGGATACGTCCACTACCGCAAGGCCAGTGTAGTTCTGTACTACCTGAGAGAAATGATCGGAGAAGAGGCGGTGAATCGTGCGCTGCGCCAGGTGATCCAGCGCTATGCTTACAAAGCGCCGCCGTATCCCACGTCGTATGCGCTAGTCGATGCGCTGCGCGAGCAGACGCCACCCAATTTGCAATACTTGATCAAGGATCTGTTCGAAGATATCACTTTGTTTTCAAATCGCACGCTGGATGCCACGGCGGTGAAACGTCCGGATGGCAAGTACGACGTCACCATCAACGTGGAAACGCACAAATACAAAGCGGACGCCAAGGGCAACGAGACCGAGGTGCCGATGGATGATTGGATTGACATCGGCGCCTTCGCCAAGCCGGAAAAAGGCCGGAAGTACGGTAAGACACTCTACCGGGATCGAGTGCGCATCGCGAATAGTAAGTCCACCTACACCTTCACGACGGCGGAGCTGCCGGATGAAGCAGGGGTAGATCCCTTCCTGTTGCTGATCGACCGCATTCCCGACGACAACACGAAAAAAGTTGCACTGTCGAATGCGTCTGCTGCGTCAACGAATCAAGTTCATGGCCAGTGAGCCTATATTATTAGCAGCGTTTTGCGGCGAAATCAGAATTCTGCGGTGAAGCTGCGGCGACCGATTTATTGCCATTTCTAAGATTCCAAATCAACCCATTCGGGCGTGGACGTCCCCAAAATTACTCTGCGAGTATGTGCCGGGGCTGTGGAACTAATCCATAAGTAGTAGCCTCGCGACGTTAGCATTTTTGACTTAAGCCACGTGGGTACTTGTAATGAAATCAGGGACAGGTAAAGTTCTGTCAACGCCGAGAGCTGACCTTCCCCAGCGTGAGGCGTTACAAAAACTCAGGAGGATCCAAGAAATGAAAAAGCTCGGATTGTTGCTGCTTCCGATACTGGCGATTACGCTGATGCTAGCGGGGAATGCTTTCGCTCAAGACAACAGCGTATTCTTCACCACCTACTACTCCAACGCAAACTACCCCGGTGCGCCGGATGCAACCGTGCGTATCGTCAACGACGGCAACACGGACGGCAACCTGTACGCGGACATCTACGTGCTCGATGACAGCCAGGAACTGCAGTCTTGCTGCGGCTGCCTCGTATCCAAGGACGGTCTGCTCTCGGAATCCGTGAATACAGAACTCGCGAGTATTAACGTCGTCCTGACCAACAAAGTGGACCACCGTGGCGTCATCAAGATCATTTCGGATGCCAATGTTAACGGTTATGACGGTGTTTCTCCGGTCAAGCCGACCGCCGGACTACGGGTATCGGCGACGCACATTCAGTCGCTGAAGTACGAGTATGCTGACGAAACTGACCCCGGTGGTCGCTTCGACTGGGCCGTCACCGAAACCAATGCCAACAACGCGAACCTCGGCGCGGTCGAAAAAGCGCTGTTGCCGGAAGAGTGTGGTTTCATAGTAGGCACCGAAGGCGAACCCGGTTTGGGCAGCGGCTTCGGAGTCTGCACTTGCACGCAGGAAGACTGGGACTTTTAGTCGAGAGGAACGGCTTCCGACTTGTAGGGCGGTAGGCGGGGCTGTGATGGCTTCGTCGGGGATCGGGTTGTTGCGGGTCCTCCTAGAACGGCTGGGAGTTTCTCCCAGCCGTTTTTCTTTGGAACCGAGTCTGTTGAAGCAGCCCGTCCTTTCTTATCTTGTCTCATCTTGCTTGCAGCAGCGAAGGAATGAGTTCAGCCTTTGTCAGCCTTCCTTGCTTCATCGCTCGATTGAAGCACTGGGGAGCGCGGGAACTCCAATCACGTCCCCGGCCGCATCGTTGGGTGACGCCGCGGTCTGAAGTGCTCGTTGACTATGAGTTTCCCGCGCCCATCTGACAACCAAAATTAATTGACAATCATCAAGCAGTATGGGGGTGTGCGTTGCTCATACGGCAAGGGCTTATTCCTTGCGGGAATTGCAACAGGTTCTGATTGACATGGTCGAAGGGCTTAAGCCGACCTCAAGGACAGTTTTCTGGCTCCGCTACTTGCAGAAGCTCTCGACGAATGCGACGGCGAGTTTCATGAGGCTCCCAGTCTCGACGGTCAAGGCTCGCCTGCATCGGGCTCGACTGGAGCTGCGCCAAGCTTTGGAAAAGCGCTTTCGCACACAGGAAAAATTCTCGACCGTAAATGAAAGCAGGTTATCCCGATGCAAATCAAGGAGGAAGGAATATGAGCAACCGCCGTATTGCAATTAGCACAATATTCGTTTTGGCTCTGTTGGCATCCATCAAAGGCAGCCTTGTGGCCGCGGAAGCTCCCGCCACCAACGGGACGCCGGCACGCATGCTGGTCACTGTCGAAGCTGTTCATGGCAACAATGTACCCGTCATTACCCGCGACGATGTGATGGTTTACGAAGGGCACGATCGCGACAAAGTGACCGCTTGGGTTCCTGCGCAGGGAGACCACGCAGCCCTCGAACTCGTTATTCTGCTCGACGATGGGTCCAATATCAGTCTCGGTACACAACTCGAGGACCTCCGCCAATTTATCGTCGCACAGCCGGCATCCACCAAGATTGCGGTCGCGTACATGCAGAACGGCACCGCGAAAATGGAGCAGAACCTGACTAGCGATCATGCTCTCGCTGCAAAAGCCCTGCGCCTTCCCCTGGGAATGCGCGGCATCAACGGCAGCCCATATTTTTCTCTGAGCGACCTGATCAAGCACTGGCCGGAAACGACAGCCCGCCGGGAGGTTTTCATGGTTTCCGACGGAATTGATCGGTACTACGGAAGCGGAGATATGCAGGATCCATATCTGTCCGCGGCCATCGAAGATGCTCAGCGCGCCGGCGTTGTCGTCTTTGTGATCTATACCCCGGGCGTCGGCCACTATGGCCATAGCTACTGGCGGACATATTGGGGTCAGCTTTACCTCGCGCAGGTTGCAGAGGAGACTGGCGGTGAAGCGTATTACATCGGTTTCACTGGGTCGCCAGTGTCCTTCACGCCCTTCCTGGACAATATGGAGCATCGGTTGACCAGCCAGTACTTCTTGACCTTTACCGCCAAGCCGCGGAAAAAGAGCGGGCTGCAGCGAGTCAAGCTCACGACAGAAGTATCGAATGCAGAGCTGGTTTCGTCGGAACAAGCGTACGTCGCCGCCGGAGCACCATAACCGGCAGGTAGAAACATTGGTGGTTCTTGTATGGCGGGTCGGATCCGACCACCGCGCGCTCTATGAGGTGGTCTTGAAAGTACGTGACGCGAAGGAAAGCAACTTAACCGGTCAACAAGTCTCAAAGCAACCGAATTGGTAACTTGCGTGATCTGTCTGTCCCATGCTAAATGTGTATAGTCTTGTGGCAGTTGATCCGCGCATGGATCTGACATAGCTATGCTAGAACATTCCCGCGCACGAGCAAGCTCTGCGTCTCGGTGCCGTATCGCCGTAATTGTTCTAGCCATTTGTTCCCTGACGGCGAGCGTGGCGACTCGTTACACCGAACTGGGTCCGGAAGTCGGGAAAGTAGCGGCGGTGAAATCCCAGTCTCCGGATGTCCAGAGGCAGCGCCTTCTTAAAAACGCACTCCAGTGGACCGAACCGATTTCCAGCTTCACGCTTTTTCACCCGCCCCAGCCTTCCATTTCTACTGTCTCGGTGGTCGTCCCGTCTAGGAACCTTAGTTCCGAGAGCTGGCTTTACAACCGGCCTCCTCCTTCATTCCTGCTGAAACTCAATCTTTTGCAACTCATCGCCGTTCTTTGAGCTCAAAGCTCGTATATCGAGCCGGGTAGCCATCGGATGTTAACCCGCGTAGCACGTCCTGTACGCGAGAGTTCCGGGCACCGGCGAATTTGAGTTTCGCATTGTCCGCGTGATCGCGAAGCCAAGTCAGCTTCGTCCGCGAAAGGAAACGTGCATGGCCATTAAGTCTTTGCTGACTGAAGAAGATCTCGATGCTCTTCGCCAGTTTGACACTTGCATGGTCTCGAATGCGATCGAGACATTTGGTACCAGGCTTCGGAACACAGGATTTGCCGATGGCAGCATTCGCAGCATGTTCCAGGATGCAGAAGCTCCACCGATGGTGGGCTATGCGGCCACGGCTCGTCTTCGAAGCGGGGAACCGCCAATTGTGGGCGGTAGCTTCCATGATCGTACCGCCTTCTGGAACAGCATCCTGGAAATTCCGGAACCTCGCATCCTGGTTTTGGAGGACATGGACAAGCCGCCCGGGCGCGGGGCGTTCCTGGGCGATATGCACGCCGCCATCCTTCAAGCGCTGGGGTGTATCGGTTACCTAACCAACGGCGCCGTGCGTGAGTTGCCCGCCGTGCGTGCCATGAGGTTCCAGCTATTTGCCGGCAGTGTCGCGGTTTCTCATGCCTATGCCCACATCTTCGATTTGGGGGCGACCGTAATGGTGGGGGGCATGGAAGTCCACCCCGGAGATTTGTTGCACGCCGACCAGCACGGTGTGCTGACGGTTCCCATGGAATTCGCAATTAAGATTCCGGACGCTGCGGCCCGGTTGCAACAGGCGGAACGAACGGTGATCGACTTTTGCCGATCCAGCGCGTTCTCAGTCGCCAAGCTGCGCGAAATTATGAAAGCGACACGTTAGGGGCAACCACAAGATTTGTGTTCCAGGTCATGTAACCAATGGGACATTGCTGGCCGGGAACGCCAGAGAAAGCTGGTATAGAAAACTCGATGAATGAAACTAGCAATCGATCCGGTGGAATGGCGTCGCGAGGAATCAGATGTTCAAAGCTAATTTTGCTGACCAGTCTGGTGGCTCTGGTGGTCGAATTCGTCGCTTGTTCGGGAAGCGGGAGTCGCCGCGCTCAGGCGGGCGGACCGGTGATCACGGTTGGCGTTGCTAAAGTCGTGCGCAAGTCACTGGGTCGGCAAATCACTTTGTCATCCGAGTTAGTGCCCTTTGAGGAGATCGACGTGTACGCAAAAGAATCAGGTTTCGTCACCAAGCTGTTTGTCGACTATGGCACACGGGTGAAGGCGGGCCAGTTAATGGCAACCCTGGAGATTCCCGAACTGGAGGCGCAGCTTCAGCAAGATCAGGCGGAAATCAAGAATGCGATGAATCAAGTCAGCCGGGCCGACCACGAATTGGCCCGGGATCAGGCGCAGTACAATGCGCTGCACCTCGAATATACGCGTCTGAACGGAGTCTTCGAGAGCCAGCCCGGAATTGTCGCGCAGCAGGAAGTGGATGATGCGCAGGGGAAGGATCTGGCAGCATCAGCTCAGGTAGATGCCGGCCAGGCGGCGCTGGAGGCAACCCAGAGCCAGCTCTCCGCTGTCAAGGCAAAGCTGGCTCACGATCAGAGCCTGTTTGACTATTCGAAGATCACGGCTCCGTTTTCCGGTGTAGTGACGGAGCGCTACGCCAACCTCGGGACCCTGGTGCAGGGGGGCACGGGTTCGAGCACGCAAGCGATGCCCATCGTCCGTCTGTCCGAGGATGATCTTTTCCGGCTCGTGATTCCGGTTCCGGAGTCTTACGTTCGCTACATCAAAGTCGGCGATCACGTGGACGTCCGCGTGCCTTCTCTCAATCACACTTTTCCGGGCAAAGTTGCGCGCTTCTCGGTGGATGTGCGCGAAGACACGCGCACCATGCACACGGAAGTGGACGTTCCAAATCCGGACCGAGTTCTGCTGCCAGGTCTCTACGCGGACGCGGAGCTTTCCCTCGATCGAAAAGAGGATGTTCCGACGGTGCCGGTTCAGGCTTTGAATCACGAAGGCAAGAAAACCACCGTCTTTGTGGTGAAACAGGATGGAGAACTGGAGGACCGCAGCGTGCAACTTGGATTGGAGACAGCCAGCGATGCCGAAATCACCTCCGGACTAAACGAGGGAGAACAGGTCGTGGTGAGCGATCGCAGCGCTCTGAAGGCGGGCGAAAAGGTTCGTCCGCAGGTTGTAGCCGTGATGGAGTATCACGAGCAGAGCGCGCAGTAAACGGCGCCGACGCGGATGCCTGACCAAGCTACGACTGCGACAGGACGAATTTTATGCCAGGATTTTCAATTCGTAATCCGTATTTCATTATTGTGATCTGCTTGACCCTTCTGGTCATCGGCGTCACCAGTCTGTCGCGGATGCCGGTCGATTTATTCCCCCCGATTAACCTGCCCGAAGTCGTCGTGGCCACGTTTTACACGGGCATGCCGCCGGAGGATATTGAATACGATATTACCGATCCTCTGGAGCGCTTCTTCACGCTGGCTTCAGGCGTGGACCACATGGAATCGCGCTCCATGTTGGGCGTCAGCATTATTCGCGTCTACTTCCAGCCCGGAACCAATGCCGATACCGACGTCAGCGAGCTCTCCAACTTAGCCCTCGCCGACTTGAAGCGTTTGCCCCCGGGAACTCTGCCTCCGGTGGTGCTCAAGTTCGATGCCTCCAGCTTGCCGGTGGCGCTGGTCACGGTGGAAGGCAAGGGACTGAACGAAACTCAGCTTCACGACTACGCCCAGTTCCAGATTCGCAACCAGATCGCGGTCGTGCCTGGCGCCGAAATTCCAGGCGTGTTCGGCGGAATCTACCGCCAAATCATGGTCTACGTGGATCCCTACAAATTGCAGTCCCGTCAATTGAGTGTGATGGACGTGGTGGGCGCGGTCAACGATTCCAATCTGATCCTGCCTGCGGGCGACGTAAAGATGGGACCGTACGATTACTTCGTTTACTCCAACAGCCTGGTTGACGACATGGACCAACTGGGCAAGGTGCCGCTCAAGGTCAAGGGAAACTCCTGGGTGACGGTGAACGACGTAGGCAAAGCGGAGGACGCTCACCAGATTCAATACAACATCGTGCGCATCGATGGCCAAAGATCCGCCTACATTCCCATCATGAAGCAGGGTGGCGATACCAACACCATTGCGGTGGTGGACGGTGTCCGCCAACTGATCAAGCATCTCTACGACATTCCCCAGCAGATGAAGACCAGCGTTGTCTTTGACCAGTCGGTGTACGTGAAAGAAGCCATCCGCACCGTATTGCACGAGGGCTTTCTGGGGCTGATCCTTACTAGCTTGATGATCCTCATCTTTCTGGGGAGCTTCCGCGCCACCTCGGCTGTGCTCCTCTCCATCCCTATATCCGCGCTGGCCGCGTTTGTGGTGCTGGCTATGATGGGCGGGACGGTGAATACGATGATCCTCGGAGGAATGGCGCTGGCTTTCTCGCGCGTGATCGACAATTCCGTCATTTCACTCGAGAACATTTATCGCCATTTGGAAATGGGGGCCGTCCCCATGATCGCCGCCGAGGCCGGCGGGGCGGAAGTGAACCTGGCTATATTGGCCGCCACCCTGGTGGACGTGGTCGATTTTTTCCCAGTCGTTTTTCTATATGGCGTTGCCAAGTTTCTCTTTTCGGCGCTGGCGCTGGCTTTTTGTTTGTCGCTGCTGGCTTCGTTTGTGGTGGCGATGACGGTGATTCCTTTATTCTGCTCGCGTTTCCTGAAGGCGGTGCCTCACGTTCCGAAGCCGGATAAGGAAAATGAGTATGAGGTCGAACCCACGGAGGCAGGCGGTCGCTCCTGGATGGAACGGTTCAATGCCCGCTTCAACCGGATGTTTAATAAGGTCCTCGACTACTACGAATACTGGGTTCGACGGGCGCTGCAACGACCTGGGCTCACGGTGCTGGTGCTGAGCGGGGTGTTCCTCGCCAGCTTGGCAATTTATCCGCTGCTCGGGTTGGCGTTTTTCCCCAAGACCGATGCCGGCCAGTTCACCATCAACCTCAAGGTGCCCACTGGCACACGCATCGAGATCGCGAACCAATATGTCGCGAAGGTGGAAGATTTGATCCGGCAGCAGGTAGAACCAAAGGACTTCAAGCGGATTGTCTCCAACATTGGAGTCGTCCCGGACTTTTCCTCGCTCTACACCACTAACTCTGGGCCCTATACCGCAACCGTCCAAGTGGCGCTCAACGAACCGCACCGGCTGAGCAGTTTTGAGTACATGGACCGGGTGCAGAAGGCAATGGAGAGCCAGTTTCCCGATATTCGCACATTCTTTTCCAGTGGTTCGATGGTCGACGCGATTCTGAATCAGGGCGCGCCAGCCCCCCTTGACGTGCAGGTTAGCAGCCCTGATCTGCACGAGATCTATGGCATCGCGCAGAACTTGGCCAAGCGCTTTCGCGAACTGCCTGGCGCCGGCCAAGTCTACATTCCGCAAGACATGAACTACCCGACTCTGCGGCTCGACGTGGATCGCGTCCACGCCGGCGAGTTGGGCCTGACGCAAAAAGACGTGGTGGATAACGTGATCACTGCGCTCAATTCCAACTACATGATCGCCCCCAATTATTGGGTCGATCGCAAGAGCGGAAACGACTATTACCTTACGGTGCAGTACTTCGAGCAAGGCGCCGCCGCCATTCACAACATGCTCGATCTGGGACAGATTCCGCTGCGAGATCCGGCAAGCGGAGCGGATATGAGCTGCGGCCCCGCGGGCCCCCGCCCGCCACGGCCCGGATCCGCCCACACTTCTTGGGCGTGTGGTGGACAAGGCAGGACCACGGTCCTCAAAAATGTTGTGAATGTCAAACAAATCCTGACGCCGACGGAAGTGGACCACTATCAGATTCAGCGTGCTATCGACGTCTTCATTACCCCCAAAGGGGAAGATCTGGGGCGCATCAGGAGCGCCGTGCAGGGTATTCTGGCCAAAGAAAAGATTCCCAGCAACGTCCGCGTGAATCTGCGCGGCATGGTGCAAGGCATGGAAGCCTCATTCAAGAGTTTTGCGTTGGGCTTTCTGATTTCGTTTCTCTTGCTCTTCCTGATTTTAACGGCGCAGTTTAAGTCGTTCGTCGATCCTTTCTTGATCATGCTCGCAATTCCCATGGGATTTGTTGGCGTCCTGATTATCCTGCCGCTCACCGGCAGCACATTGAACGTAATGTCGCTGATGGGAGTGTTGATGCTGGTCGGCATCGCGGACTCGAACAGCATTCTGATCGTTGATTTCGCTCACAATCTTGAGAAGCAAGGGCTGTCGACAATGGACGCAGCCATAACCGCCTGCCGCGTGCGCCTGCGACCGATCTTGATGACTTCGCTGGCGACGATTATTGGCATGCTTCCCATGGCCATGAAGCTGGGCACAGGTGCGGAGCAGTATGCGCCGATGGCGAAGGCCATTATCGGCGGCCTCAGTTCGTCGGTTCTGCTGACTATTTTTATCGTGCCGGCGGCGTACGTGCTGGTCTACGGCAAGCGCGACGCGAAGGCAGCGGAGAATCCGGCGCCGGAGCCGGCGGAATGAGGCAGAAACATCCCGCTTCCTGTAGCCGCTTAGGGACGCACGCCGCACTGCGTTGAGCGCACATCAGTGAACGCACATCATGAGGTCGAAAGGTAACCCGATGACAAGGGCCAATGCTTTCGTATTCTGCACGCTGCTGTTATTTCTATGTGCGATTCTTGACCCGCCTGGCATAGCGCAAGGCGCTGGCAAATCGGAGGCAGCCGAAAACTTACCTTCCGCCCCGCAGCCGCAAGTCGCGCAAACCCCGAGTCCCATCCTGGGGACTCCGGTGACTCAAGCGGCGTTGATCGCCAGCTTCCCGCATGGAGCAGGATCTCAGACCGCTTCCTCAGCTGACCCTCAAACGCAGCAGGCGGGTCAAGTGCCGGGCGGACCCATGCGTTTGACCCGCACCCAGGCAGAGCAGGTGGCGATCAAGAACAATCCACGGATCAGTGTGGGGCGCCTGCTGGCTCTGGCACAACATCAGGTCTATCGCGAGACCAGGGCGGCAGAACTCCCGAATTTTAATGGCGCAATGACGGCAGTCGATGCGAATGAAGGCAGCCGCATCGGAGCGGGATTCCTCAATAGCCCGCGCTTGCTGGAACATGCGGGCGCTGGGGTAACCCTCAGCCAACTCATCACCGATTTCGGGCGCACCCTCAACTTGGTGTCCTCTTCAAAGCTTCTGGAGAAAGCCCAAAATGCCAATGCGCTGGCCACCACCGAAGATATAGTTCTGGCTACGGATCAGGCCTTTTACAACGCGCTGCAGGCCGAAGCTCTGCTCAAAGTCGCGCAGCAAACCGTGACCACGCGCGGGTCAGTAGAGCATCAAATCGACGAACTGACGAAGAACAAGCTGAGATCAACCCTGGATCTGGCCTTTGCGGAAGTGAATCTGTCGCAGGCCAAGCTGCTGCAACTCGATGCCCAGAACAACGTCGATTCGACCGTTGCCGCGCTCACGGCAGTGCTTGGCTTCGAGAAACAGGTCGTCTACGAGTTGAGCGATGAGGATACGCAACCGCCGCCACCGCCGCCGGATGTGGACGTGCTCATCAATACCGCCTTGCAGCAACGTCCCGATCTGCAGGCGCTCACCTATGATCAACGTGCAGCGGAAAAGTTCCGCCGCGCCCAGCGCGATCAGCTGTTCCCAACCATCAACACTCTCGGCATAGCGGGAGTGACTCCGGTGCGTCCGGACTGCACCAGCGCCGGCTGCTTCCCCAACTATTTTATTTCCAGCTGGTACGGCGCGATCGGCGTGAATATGAGCATCCCAATCTTTAATGGGTTTCTCTTCACGGCGCAGGCTTCGGAAGCTAATTTCCGGGCGAAAGCTGCAGCCGAGAGCACCCGGGATCTGCGCGACCGGGTAGTGCGCGATGTGCGCACGGCATGGCTAGCAACGAATACGGCCTTTCAGCGCGAAGACGTGGCTGCGGAACTGGCCAAGGAAGCCGACCTGGGGTTGAGTCTCGCCCAGAGCCGTTATCATCTCGGCTTGGGCTCAATCGTCGAACTCAGTCAGGCGCAGTTGCAGCAGACCGGAGCCGCCATTGGCTATGTCAACGCTCAGTACCAGTATCGGCTCTCGCTTTCAACTCTGAACTTTGAGATTGGAGTGAAACCATGAACCCCGTTAGGCGATTGGACGGAGGATGCGCCGGCGCGCGGGGAATCAGGTGGTGCAATTCATGAAGACACGGAAGAAACAATCATCCTTTACGACGTGCCAAGGAGTGCTACTCCTTTTTATGCTCGGTAGTTTTTTTTATTGTGTTTTATTTGGTCTATTACGTCCAGGCAAAGTTAGGTTGGTCGCTGCAGTAGCAACGTCCGCCTGCTTTCTTGTGGAAGCTGACCTGCAGTGAGCGGTTGTATGATTTGAATATCACTAGTCTGTTTGGCGAAGGATCTCGTAGTCGGAATCAGGGCGTCCGTGGGAACAGCTGTTCAAAAGTTGTATTCCGGTTTTACCGGTTAAGAACATTTAGACGTGATCCCATTTTTCTTATATCTCGCTGCAGGAGTTGCTACAGGATTTCACGTTTACACTTTGCTGATGTTGGCCGTTGTAGGCGCTCCCGTAGACCTGCTCGAATTCGTTTCTCTGGCGGGCTCGTTGGGTCTATTGGTTGCCGCTTATTTAAGCCTTTTCAAACCAAATGCGGCGGCGAGGCTTGCGCTGCCCGCTTCGCTGGCAATCTGGTGCTTTTATGGTCCAGCCATTGCCCGCACGGTCGGCTGGTTCTGAACCTGCTGGTTCTAAATTCGAATGATGCTGCCATATCTGGCCACAGCGCTGTTGGTACTGGTCACTGCATATTCGGCAGTCGTTAGCTTCCGGCGACCGCGGGATGGCAGTGCTCCGACCTGGATCTTTCCAAACCGCACAAGACGATCCGCGCAAATAACCGTTGGCATCTGCACGCTCGCAGTCCTCCTCGGAGGGGCAGTATGGCTCACCATCAGTGCCCGGCATTCCATTCGCCACTCATCGCGCTTTCTCATTCCTGAAGGGTACGTAGGCTGGGTCCGAGTCGAATTCCAGGTCAATGGTGCTTCCCCAATGCCGGTCGAGGGCGGAGAGTATCTATTCACTTTCCCGCCCTCCGGCGTATTGAGGACGTCTTCATCAGAAGAATATGGATGGGCCAAGGACCACTACTTCTACTACTCCGAAAAGGGTACGCGAATGTTGCCTGCTACCAGTGCCGGCGGTGGGGGTCTGATCTGGGGAAAAATCAACGGTGAGGAGACTGGCTCGCAGGGCAAGAGAAAATACGAGGAATTCTTTGTAGGAACGGAGCAGCAATTTCGAGAGCAACCGAGGTGAGAGCAGAGCGTCAGTTCCAGCGCTCCACCATTACCAACCCATTTGACCCATCCGCTTAAGGATGATTGCGCTGTAGTTATTCATGCGCTCGGGTCGTCGCTTGAGGGGAGCCGGCAGAATTGCAGCGAGTCGTGCCGCCTGTTCCCGGCCGATACTCCGGGCCGCGGTTTCGTCATAGTGACGACACGCCGAATCTGCACCATAAATACCAGGGCCCCATTCAACCACGTTGAGGTAGATCTCCAGGATGCGCTGTTTGCCGAGGACGAATTCGGCCACCGGTACCAGTGTGACCTCTGCGCCCTTGCGGAGGATAGAGCGGCCGGTTCCGAAGAACAGGTTTTTTACGAGTTGCTGCGTAATGGTGGAAGCTCCGCGAGTGCGATCGCCTTCCAAATCGTCTGCGGCAGCGATTTGGATCTCGTGCCAATCGAATCCATGGTGCTGGTAGAAGTGCGCGTCCTCGGCGGCGATTACAGCGTGCTCGAGATCGGGCGAGATTTGGCTGAGCGGAATGAATTTGTAGCGTTCGCGATACGGCGTGTGGTGAAGCCAGGCCTGCAAGCGGCGCTGGATGTGCACCGCGGTTGTCGGTGGGTCGATCCACCGGGCGGCCACAAGGATCAGCGCGGCAAGCGACCAAAGAAGCGCCACGCCGATGACAAGCCATCGAACCAAGGATCGGAGAAAACCCTTGCGAAGCGAGGTCTTGGTGTGTGCGTTCGGCATTGCAGTCACATTTCAGAATAATAGCCCGAGCTAGGTTACCGCTGATGTATGATCTTGCGAGCGCGAACACAGAGTGTTGCGTTCTATTCAGGCCACTCGGGACAAAGCCCCTTGGTCCTGGATCACATTGAACCCCGCTTACAACGGTCCATGCGAAGAAAGCGGGCTAGGACCGTCGGACCCGGGGAGAAAAAATGATTCCTCCCACCTACAAACCGAAGAAAAAGTTTATGCAGCTTGCGATCGCGGAGGCAAAGCGCGCCCGCGACCGGGGCGACTATCCTATCGGTGCTGTCATCACGCGTCTTATTGGAAAACAGGAAGTGGTTATCGCGTCTGCCGGCAACCGGGTAAAAACTTCGGGTTCATCCATTAAACATGTGGAGCTTGAAACCTTGAAATATGTTTCCTCGGGCTACGGTCGGTATCTGCCGGATTTCGTGTTGTATTCCACCCACGAACCTTGTGCTATGTGCGCGGGTGCCTGCGTCTGGTCCAAAATAGGAGCGGTGGTATTTGGCGTTTCCCAGGAAGATATCACCGCTTATGGCAAGAAGCACGGGACCGAGGAATTCAAATGGCGCGCCTGTCTCATTTCATGCAAATTCGTCCTTGAGAAGGGCGGGCTTCACATTCCCGTGTTCGAGAATTTTTTGAGACCGGAATGTCGAAAGTTATTTGGATATCGAGCCTCGTGACGTGCCTCGCCCACCTGTACAATACCGGCTTCGTGGGCCATGGCTGCAGTAATTCCGACGTTCGCGAACAATCCTGCGCGGTCTAGCGCGACATCAGGAATTCGACCTGCTGCTCAATTTCAGCGATCGCGATGGGAGCAAAGTTGGCCTCACGCAGTTGCTGGTTGAGTTGCGCCAATTTCGTTTGCTTGAATCCGGTCCACCCTGCGATGCGGGCTTTTACCTGTTGGCTTGACTCCCTGTAAACCGCGATCGCCTGCGAAGGCACGACCCGATCTCCGCCTTCGACTACTCGCAGTGCTGATGCCAGTCCCGTGTACGCATCCTGCAGCCCAGGGGACCCCTCGGCTGCATATTCCTTGTTCGTAAGAATCTTGCCGATTTCGGATTGAGCATCTGTAAGGGCCGACTTGAGTTGTCCGTTTTGTGCTTCTAACTTTTGTTGCCCCAACTTCTGTTGCCCCATCTTCTGTTGAATGTCCGCAAGCTGTTTCTGAACCGAGTTGATCTCGGCTAGCGCGCGGCGCGCTTCAATGGTTTCGCCAAAGATCCGCTGGCCCCACTGCAATTGCTGCGTGAGTACTTCGGGAGTCGCGGGCGAACGCGGGTCCATGACGACCTTCAAGGACTGGTTTTGCGCATTTCCATCAACCGTCAGGCGGACTTGGTAGATTCCCGGCACGGCCTTGGGCCCGCTGGGATTGTGGTAATCGGTGTCTTCGTCCGCAGTCGGGCCGCCGGAACTGCTCCAGGTGAAGTTCCAGACGAAGCGGTGCATTCCCGCAGTTTTCTCGAGGACTTCAGGCTTAGGGAACCAGCGCTCGGCTACGGGAAGCGGCTGGTGCTTCCAGGTGTCCTGACCTCGTGAAGAATGATCTTCTGACGAGCGGCTTTCTGAAGAAAACGTTCTGACGAGGTTCTGCTGTGCATCGAAGATTTCCAACCGAACGCTGCTCGCCGGAGACGGGAGGAAATAATCCATCATCGCGCCATTGGGAGGATTCTCCGCCGTCGGTTCCTCGGGCGGAGGCGGTGTGCCTGTAAAGGAGTCGTTATCCACCCGAACCGCTGTGGCTGGACGGTAAAGCCACGGACCACTTGCTCTCTTCGCCTCCAGCGTCTGGCGGAGCGGCGTGATGTTATCGAGAATCCAGAAGGAACGTCCGAACGTGGCTGCCACCAGGTCATCGCCGTGGATCGTAAGATCGCGAACTCCAGTGACCGGCAGGTTCAATTGCAAAGACTGCCAGTGGTCGCCATCATCCCACGATACGTAAACTCCAAATTCGGTCCCGGCGAAGAGCAGTCCTTTGCTCTGCGGGTCTTCGCGAACCGCGCGCAAGAATGCCGGCGCGGTCATGCCGCTCGTGACCAGTTGCCAGGTGGCTCCGTAGTCACGCGTGCGATAAAGGTAGGGCGTCTGATCGTCGAGGCGCCCGCGATCGACGGCGGCGTAGGCGACAGCGGGATCAAAGTGCGAAGCCTCGATCAGCGAAATTTTGCTCCAGTCGCTCAGCCCGGGCGGAGTGACGTCTTTCCAGTTCTTTCCGCCATCGCGGGTCAGGTGAATCAGTCCAGTGTCGCTTCCTGCCCAAATCAGATCGCGGTCGAGCGGCGACGGCGCGATTGTGTACACGACCCCATAACCGGAGCGCTTCGCGTGCTCCAGAGTTGGTGTACTCGGCGGTTTCTTGCCGTCCGTACTTTGCACATCACTCTGCGCATCGCGCACGTCCCCGGTTGCTCCGGTGAGATCAGGACTGATCGTCTCCCAGTGCAGACCGCCGTCGGCCGTCTTCATCACATATTGCGTTCCGAGATACAGCGTCGTTGGGTCAACCGGGGAAAGAACCAGCACGGGAGTCCAAGGGTCGCGATATTTGCGTTCGCGGATCTCCAAGTCCCACGCGAATGTGGGCCAGGGAGCAATGTCCTGGCTCAAGCCCGTTCGTTTGTTGAAGCGAGCAACGGTACCGTAAGTCCCAGTCACATAAACAATGTCGGGATCAACCGGATCGACCACGATGTATCCGCTCTCGCTGGGGCCGGCCGGAAACCAGTCCCGCGGGGTGATTTGACCGTGGTCGGTACGGCTTAGAACCGCGGCACTGCCGCTATCCTGCTCCGTGCCGTATACGGCGTAAGGAAATTGGTTGTCGGTGGTCACATGGTAGAACTGCGCCGTCGGCTGGTTATACCAACTGCTCCACGTTTGGCCGCGATTGAGGCTGATCGTGGTTCCCTGGTCCGTTCCGAGGACCATGCTGGCGGAATTTTTCGGATCGATCCAGAGCTCGTGATAATCATCTCCGCCCGGCGCGCCGCGGACGACCGAAATTGTCTTCCCGCCATCCTCGGATCGGTAAAGCGCAACGTTCGGGATGTAGATCACGTCGGGATTACGCGGATCGATGGTGATGCGATTGAAGTACCATGCTCGACTGGTAAGACGGGGATCGTCGTTCACGAGCACCCAAGTGTTGCCTCCATCGTCGGAACGATAGAGGCCGGATTTTTTCGCCTGGATGAGCGCGTACACGCGCTTGCCGTCCGGCGCAACGCCGACGCCGACGCGTCCCCAGTCGCCTTCAGGGAGCCCGTTGCCGTCGAGACGGGACCATGTTTTGCCGGCATCCCGAGAACGGTAAAGGCCGCCGCCCGGTCCATCGATGGGGGCATACGAACTCCACGGAGGACGCCGCACATGCCATGCGCCGGCAAAGATGAGCTGCCGGGCGTCGGAAGCGATTGCCAGATCTGAAATACCGATGTCAGACCACAGGTCGAGAATCCGCGCCCAATGCATTCCTCCATCGACGGATTTGTAGACGCCGCGCTGTTCGTTCGGACCATAAGCGTGCCCCAGAGCGCCGACATAAACGACGTTTGGATCCTGCGGATCGATCACGATCCGGCTAATCTGTCGCGTATCCTCTAAGCCGATGTGATTCCACGTTGCGCCGCTATCGCTGGATTTGTAGACGCCGTTGCCGGAAGAGAGATCCTCGCGAATGTCGGTTTCGCCGGTTCCGGCATAGATGATTTTAGAATCGGAGGGAGCCACGGCAAGTGCGCCGATCGAGGCCACCGGCTGGCCGTCGAAGATCGGCGTCCAGACAACTCCGGCATCGGTTGTTTTCCAGACCCCGCCATTCACCGAGCCAAAATAAAAGGTGGTCGAGTCGCCCGGCACGCCGGCCACGGCCACTGCGCGTCCGCCGCGGAACGGGCCGATGAGGCGCCATTTGAGCCCATTCACCAGTTCCGGAGGAACCGACTGGGCAATCGCCGTAATGGTTAGCAACAGAAAAGCACACGTGCAGAGAGGACGTGCTAAACGCGGTCTGAATTTGTGCAAGTGCTAGGCCCTCGTTCTTGACACCCGGTTGGTTGGCATTCTATGCCTGAGCGTTCCATCACGATAAGGTACATTCGCCAAGTGAACAACGGCAAGACCGGCCTGTAAATACTTTAGCTTACAAAGATAATGGCGGAGAGGGTGGGATTTGAATCCGCCCATGAACGTAACTTCAACAGCTTAGCGGGCCCCGGATGACACCTTTAAGCCTCAAAAGCACCGTTGGACACGCAAACAGAGCGCAAATAGAGCGCAGCTATGGACCCTGGATTAAGGGCCGTCAGGACAGGCTCAACAAATTGGTTATCGGGGACCTGGGCCAAACAATAAACTGCTCGGTCACAGCACGCTAGAGCTGACGCGGCGGAAGGGGTTTTGAGTTTGACATGGGCCTGCGGCCCACCCATAGGCATGAAAGCCGCATTGCTAAGGTTCATTGATTCCAAACGGGTTAGGCGCGACTTTCGACGGAGTGCTATCGCCTCAATTGACAACAAGGGTACTCGGGAATATATGAGAACCTCACGGTGTCGGTCGATATTGAGGGGGAAATGCGGAGGCAGTGTCTCGACCGATGCTCCGAAAAAGTGCTTGCTCGTGGAGTAGTCGCTGTTCTCGTCGTTGCCGATTTTCGTACATCGTTGTCTATGCAATCTGTTGGCATAGGATGGAAGGAGCGCAAGCCCTCATTGGGCAGTCACGCCAGTTTCCGTGCCTGGGGTCTGCAGCAGGGCCAGGAAAGCCTTCGCGGCATTGGAAAGATTCTTGTCTTTGCGGCAGATGTAGAAGCGCCCCAATTTGGCATCCAATCCCGCCAGCAAAACGCCGGTGAGCGATCCGGCCGAAAGCTCCCGCTGCACCACACTCTGCGGCTGGATTGAAACGCCCAACCCCGCTTCCACCGCCCTCTTCACGCCCTCCACGTTTCCGAAATCGACCACATTCGTCAGCACAATACCTTTCTCTTTCAGCCGCTCTTCGATGACCGCTCTCACTCCTGCGCCTCGCGCCGCCACAATAAACGTCTCCCCCAAAAGTTCCTGCGGCCGAATCCGCTTCTTCTTTGCCCAGCGGTGATGGCGGGGGATAATGACAAATAAATCGTCTGTCATAAACTGCCGGGCGTGTAGCCTCGGATCGTGTGTATCCTGGTTGACCAGCCCCAGGTCGAGCTTATTGGCTAAAATCTTCGCCATAATTTTCGCGCTGAGCGAGATATCCACGGTCACTTCCACCGCGGGGTAGCGCTTACGAAACGCGGCCAGGACGCCGGGCAGAAGATAAATGCCCAGGGCAAAGCTTGCTCCGATGACAAGTCGCCCACCGCGCAAGCCTTTCAGTTCCTCGATTCGTTGCTCGGCAGCGGTGACCGAAGCCATGATCTCCTGCGTAGCTTCAGCCAGAATTTCGCCCGCGTGGGTCAGAGCGACCTTCTTGCCCAGCCGGTCAAATAAGAGGGTTCCGTAATACTCCTCCATCTGCCGGATGTGTTTGCTGATGCCGGGCTGCGTCAGATGCACCACTTCCGCGGCGCGGGTAAAGCTGCGCGTTTCGGCCACCGCCTGGAAAATTCGCAATCGATCCAGATTAATCATGATCTACAGTTATGGTTCTAATACAAACAAGTCATTTGATTCATGTCAAGGTCTTTCGTAGCATTGAAACAAGAGAAGGAGAACCATCATGAGCTACGTCGAATACGAAAATGTGGGGATCGAGAAATCCGTCAGTGAGAAGCCAGGCAAGGCCCCAACGCCTCTTGCTATCAGCGTGAAGGAAGTCAATATCCAAAGAATGAAGCCTTTTGCGGGGCCGGGCGGTCAAATGAGTCTCGGCGACCAAGTCGTCTGCCGCGCAGAAGAAGTCCTGAACGCCCAACTGGCGCAAGGATCGATGCCAGCGTAGGCCGTGGACCCCGACTGAATAGCTGGATCGGCCTCGTAATCCGTCATCCCGAGCGGAGTAGCCGGGTGCCCCACTCATCGACGGCATCTGCAGGGTTGTGTCTGCCGTGACCGGTTTTCTCGCGCCCGCCTATAACGACAGTCCTGTTCCGCGCGTTTCAGCCAGCGTTCCTGGCCGAACTCGCCATCATGCTGAGGCTGCTAATCGTTGGCGCGAAGGAAAACGCGCTGGCGAATCGACGCAGGTGCAATCTAGCCCGACCGGAATATAGGTCTTGGGGAGTTGACGTAATATCTGGTTGCAACAGTTACCGCTCCCACCTTAGTCCGCGCTAATCGCCTCAACGAAAGACTTCAACGTGCTCGATAAGCCGGTCGCAGATCTTGATACAGTTCTCGCGGATCGCTTCGCGGGTCACCGAGTCCC